>Ga0070694_100000109_pt1 | contig 40258 bp, 31 predicted proteins | sample KBSK1251metaG_FD_65470 | JGI IMG/M metagenome (GOLD analysis project Ga0070694, IMG submission 65470) | Corn, switchgrass and miscanthus rhizosphere microbial communities from Kellogg Biological Station, Michigan, USA - KBS K1-25-1 metaG | ecosystem: Host-associated > Plants > Roots >...
TCGGCGCGGCCACGCAGGTTCTCGATCACCCGGAGCGCCATCGAGTTCTTGGTGGATCGCGTGTTCTTCTTGTAGGCGAGCCCCCACACTGCGACCACCGCCCGCCCGTCGCGATCAAGCACCCGGTGATCGAGCTGTCGCTGGACCCAGCGGTAGCGCCGCGCGTTGTGGGCGAGGAGCGTGTCCACGTATGCCACGTCCACGTCGTGCCGCTGGCCGAGGGTCCGCAGGGTCACGAGATCGCGCTCGAGATTGCCCCCCGCCACCCCCAGGCTCGGGCGGATATAGGCGGCCGGTCCGATACGGCGGTCGAGCCGCAGTGCGGGAACCATCTCCGACCAGTTCGCTCCCACCGCCTCGCAGAGGTCGGACAATGTGTTGGCGTAGGTCACCGCGCCGAAGAGGTACAGATTGATGGCGGTCTTGGTCAGCTCGGCGCTCTCGTAGCCCATCGGCAGGACCGGGCAGCCGAACCGCCGCAGGCCCTGATCCAGCCGGTCGGGCAGCGGGCGGCCCGGGTCGGCGATCCCCACGATGATCCGCTCGGGCTTCACGAACCGCTCCACCGCGTTGCCAAAGACGAGCGTCTCCACCCAGTAGCAGACGACGATGCCCGCACCCGGCCGGCGCGACTCGATGCGGGCGGCGAGGGCCCGGGTCGCGCCAGGGGCGACCTGGCTCATGAGCACGAAAGTGGATCGGGGCCGGAGATGGGGGATCGCAGCCTCGATCAACCGGTCCACCACCGATGGATTGCTGCCGTTCTCGGCGTCCGTAGGGATGTCCCGCGAGACGATCACCAGGTCGCACTCGGCGAGCACGGCCGGGTCGCTCGAGAAGCTCATTCGTTCCCGGGCGCCCGCGAACAGCTCGGGCAGCGACGGCTCGTGGACGGGGAGGTCCCCCCGCCGCAGACGCTCCACGGGCTCGCGCTCCAGGTCCACCGCGACCACCGGGGATCCAAGCGACGCCCACCCGATGCTGGAGATGATCCCGAGATGCGACAGGCCCAGGAAGCCGGTCGGGCGATCGCTCACGATCCATCCTCCAGTCGGGCGGTAGCCGCCTCGTGGATCGTCCGGGAGAGCCACCGGTCGTTCTCGCACGATGTAGCGCCGGTCCCGGCCATCCCCTCGAAGTGCCGGATGTCGGCAGCCCAGGTCGGATCGGGCCCGTGCGCCACCTCCCGGTGCTCGTCGGGCACTCCGCTCGGGCGGCGACGGCGCACGATCACCAGCTCGCTGCTCCCCCACTTGGTGAGGCCGTTCATCTCGAGAGCTCCGTCCTCCCCGAGCGCCTCGATCCGCCACCGGTTCTTCCAGGAAAGGAAGCTACACTCGATGGTCAGGGTCCGATCGGCGGTGGCGAGCAGGCAATGGTCCGGCCCCTTCAGCTCATAGCCGCGGCGTTCCCACACCCGGAATCCCGTGCCGCCCCGTCCGAAGACGAATCCGGTAAGGTCGATCAGGTGGGAGGCCATGTCCTCCAGGATGCCGAGGGGGTTGTCCCGCCAGGTGCCGACGACGTTGCCTGCGGTGCCGTTGCCGTAGAACATCCGGACCCGGTAGACCCGTCCGATCGCGCCGGCCTCCAGATATCGCTTGAGGGCCAGCACGTTCGGCTCGAACCGAAAGTTGTAGGACGTGTACCAGATCGTCCGCGAAGCCCGCGCCAGCCCGCTCAGGTGATCGGCGGTCGCCTCGTCGAGGATGAGGGGCTTCTCCACCAGCACGTGCTTGCCCCGTGGCAGAAAATACTCCATCAGCCGGATCTTCACGTTGTTGGGCACCGCCAAGATGGCTGCGTCGTACCGATCGATCGCACACTGCTCGGGCTGGCGGAAGTCGGCGATCGGATTGAACGGGTCGACGGTGGCGATGCAGCGGTCACCGAGCACGGCCCGGCGCTTGCCGCCGATGTTGCCGAGCCCCACCACCAGGTACCTCATTCGAAGTGGGCCCGCTTCTCGATGCGGTACAGCTTCTCTTCCACCTCCGCCGGCGTGATCTGGCGATTGCCCTGGTGCTCGCACGCGAGTGCCGCCGACACGGAGCCCAGGATCGAGGCCATCACGATGTCGCCGGTCGCGGCGAGGGACAGGGCCGCGTAGCTCAGGAGGGCGTCGCCCGCTCCCACCGGGTCCTGCAGGCTGTCCACCAAGCTGTCCACCGTGAAGAACTCCCGCGGGTTGTGGCCGGGGGTGCGGTAGCCGAGGATCCCGCGTTCGCCGAGCTTGAGGATCAGGTGCTTGCAACGGGCGAGCCGGAAGAGCTGGAGCGCGAGAGGTCGCACTACCGAGTCCTGATCGCCGAGAGCGAACCGCGCCTCGCGCTCGTTCGGGGTCAGGAGGTCGAAGTCGGTGAACTCCAGGATATTGCCCCAGCGGTTCGAGACCTGGCTGTCCGCCACCTTGATCGCTCCGTGGGGGACCCGCTCCCGGAACATCCGGATGCTCTTGGGCCGGAAGATGCCGTGGCGGAAGTCGCTGAAGATCACCACGTCGGCCTGGCTGTCGGCCATCGAGTCGCTGAGATAGCGCAGCGCCTTGTCGGCTACCGCCCGGTTGTCGACGCGGTCGACCTGGAGCATCTTGTAGCCGTCGGCGATGTACCGCTCCTTCTGGGTGGTGGGCCGGGTTCGATCGATGAACGCGTGCACCTGGATCCCGGCCTGGTCCAGATCCTTCAGTACAAGGTCCCTCGCCGCGTCATTGCCGAGCACGGTCGAGAAGGACACCTCCGCGCCTGCCGCCTTCACGTGCTTCGCCACGACCGCCGCCCCTCCCGAGAAGGTCTCGGTCCGCTCGTGCTTGACGCTGAAGGTCGGTGACTTCGCGGTCGCGCCCAGCAGGGAGCACGTGCTGTAGCTGTCCACGATGGTGTCGCCGACCACGTGCACGCGCAGACCACGCATCTGGCGCAGGGCGTGGCGCAGCTGGTCGAAGCCGAAGCCCTCCGATTCCATCAGAGCCAGCAGCTTCTCGACTCCGAGCTTGGGCGGAGACGCCTCGATGAGCCGGGAAGACGAGTAGACGACGTCGCCGGGGGTAAACACGATCTCCCCACCGTAGCTCTCCAGCGTATCGATCTCTTCCTGCGTCTTCGGGGGCACGCCCTCCGAGAAGTACTCGTAGCCCTTCGCGAAGTAGTCCGGCTGCAGATACTTGATGTGCTCGATCGGGGTCGGGTGAGGATCGATGATCACGTAGTCCACCATCTCGAGAGCGGCCAGGTTGGACGCGCGCAGCTCCTGCGGCACGTACGGCCGGAACTCAGCCTTGGTCGCGTGCTCGTCGGCGGTGAGGCTGGCGATCAGCAGATCCGCCTTCTCCTTGGCATACATGAGGTGCCGCAGATGCCCGGGATGAACGATGTCGAACATCCCGTGGCACATGATGACGGTGCGGGACCGGGGCCGCGGGCCGATCGCCGCGGCGAGCTCCTCGAGTGTCTTGACCTTCTGCCGGTAGTCGGCCTTCATCGCGCGAGGTGCTCGAACCAGCTGCGGGTCGCCGCTTCGATCCTCTCCGGGGTCCAAAGCGGAGCCGCCCGCCATTCTTCGATCTGCCCGAGCATCGCGCTCACCCCCTGGGGAAACGTCACGTCCGGCCTCCAGCCGAGCACGCGCCCGATCTTGTCGGTGTCGGCCCACGTGCAATCGGGCTCGCTCGGTCGCTTGGGAACGTGCACGACCTCGCCGCCCATCAGCTCGACGAGGCGATTGATCGTCTGGGGATTGCCCGAGCCCAAATTGAAGACCTCGCTGGCCTGGTCCGACTCGGCCGCCATCAGGTAGGCCCGGGCCACGTCGGTGACGTAGACGAAATCCCGTCGCTGGGTGCCGTCACCCACCACCGTGAACGGCTTGCCGTGGAGCTTCTGGGCCAGGAATACTCCGAATACCGCGCCGTAGGCGCCGGTGGTGCGGACCCGCGGTCCGTACACGTTGAACATGCGGATCGACACGACGGGGAGTCGGTAGACCTGCCCCCAGTGGAGCGTCGCGCTCTCCCCCATGTACTTGCTCAGGGCATACGGGTACTCCGGGCGGATCGGCGCCCGCTCCGAGGTCGGCAGCTCGGTGGCCATGCCGTAGCAGGAGGAAGACGCCGCGTAGACGAACTTCCGCACGCCGGCACGACGCGAGGCCTCCAGGACCGCGAGCGTGCCGTCCACGTTGGCCCGCATGTACTCGAGGGGCCGCTCGATCGACGGCACGATGTCGCCGATCCCGCCGAAGTGGAAGACGTGGTCGACGTCCTTGAAGAGCCGGGAGTCCGCCGAGAGCGTGCACATGTCGATCTGATGGAATTCCACCGCGGCATCGCGACGGTGCCGGGCCAGGTTCTCGATCCGGCCTGTGGCCAGGTTGTCGATCACCACCACGGTGTAGCCGCGGTCGACGAGCAGATCCACCATGTGGCTGCCGATGAAGCCGGCCCCCCCGGTGACGACAGCGCGTGGCATCGCTCAGGCCAGCCCCGAGGCCTGGATCGTCTTGACGTTGTAGTACCGGATGTCGTCGAGCGGATCCGGGATCCGGCCAGCCCGGAAGGCGCCGCAGAGATCGATCACCGCGTCCTCGATCGTCCGCTGGGGAGCCCACCCGAGCTCCCGCTTGATCTTCTCGGAGGAGACGTGATACGAGCGCGTGTCGTTGCTCGGCACGGTCTCGAGAGTGATCCGTCCGAGCTCGGGCATCTCGCGCTCGACGATGCTCCGCACCATCTCACCGAGCTGGGCTACCGTGTGGTTCTGGTAGGCCGCGTTGAAGGTTTTGCCCGCGATCATCTCGGAGGGCACGTCCAGCAGCTCCACGTACAGGTCGCTGATGTCCTCGATGTGGATGTTCGGGCGCTTCTGGGCGCCCCCGAAGACGGTGATCCGCCGCTGGTTGACCGCCAGGTTCGTGAGGATGTTGACGGTCAGATCGAGGCGCTGCCGCGGGGAATAGCCGCACACCGTCGCGGGTCGGATGATCACGGTCGTGAAGTCGGGACCCTGATACCGGAGAAGGATCGGTTCGCACATGCCCTTGTACTTGTTGTAGTCGGTCAGCGGCACGAGCGGGTGGTCCTCGGTGACGTCGGGGGCGTCACTCACCCCGTAGACGCTCGAGGTCGAGGCGTAGATGAATCGCCGGACGCCGGCCTGGCGCGAGATGCTCACCAGGGGCTCGAAGCAGTCGTAGTTGATCGATCGGCTGAGCCCCGGGTTGAGCTCGAAGCTCGGGTCGTTGGAGATGCACGCGAGATGGATGACCGCCTCCGCCCCGGCGGTAACCCTCCTGAGCGCACCCTGGTCCCGGATGTCCGCCGTCACGAATTCGAGAGCCGGGTGCTTCGGGAGCCGGTCGGTGCCGAAGAGGAACAGATCGATCACGCGGACGTGGTAGTCCCGGGCCAGCAGCTTCGGGACCAGCACCGCGCCGACGTATCCCCCGCCGCCGGTCACGAGCACCGTCGGTCGCTTGGTCGTCATCTCAGGCCCTCCGCGCCACGGACACGCCGCTCACGTGGATGGCCCACCACGCTTGCGCGATCGTTCGAAGCGCCCTCAGAACGTTCTTGGCCGACACGGCCTTCGAGCGGCCGTGGGTGCGGTCCACGTGGACGAGGCCCACCTCGACGCAGCTGTAGCCCGCGTGAAGCGCATGGATGAGCATCTGGGTCAGGAAGTAGAAGCCCCCCGCCGTCTTGGGCAGGGCCCGGGCCAGGGCCACCGGGTAGATGCACGGTCCCTGGTAGTAGTGCATGCGCTGGCCGAACAGAACGTTGACCAGGGCGGTCGACGCCCAGGTCAGCAGGCGGCGATGGAGCTGGCGGGCCCGAGGGTTCCTGTGATAGGGCGCCACGATGGCGGCCCGACCGACCGAGCCCAAGATGTCGCGAACCGACTCGCGTGCGATCTCTCCATCGGCGGCCAGGAAGCTGAAGTGGTCGAGCTTCGCCTCGTCGAGCGCCCGCTCGTACGCCGCGGCGATTCCCATGTTCCGGGGCTGGTGAATGGCCCGGATGTGGGGGTTCGCGCCGGCAAGGCGGTCGGCCAGCGCCCCGGTCCCGTCGGTGCTGCCGTCATCGATGATCAGGATCTCGTATTCATCCAGCACCTGGGAGGCCGCCCAGGCGACGTCCGCCACCGCGCCTTCGAGGTTGTCCACTTCGTTATAGGCGGGTAGAAAGACGCTGACCCGACGCGCAGTCGCCATCACGAGGGCCGGACAACGGTCGTGGCGACCGCCCGCTCGCCGTTACGAGGAGCGTCCCGCCAACGACGCTCTTGGTCACCCACTGCCCTGCACCAACCGTCCCGCACACCCGGGCCATTCAGCGCAGGCAAGGATACTCCTCCTTATAAATTAGATAATTATTGGTCTGAAACATCGGCCAGCCGCCCTGGAGCTCCGACCCGAACCGTTCGATGACCACGCATAAGGTGCATCGGGCATGCCAGTAAGGACGGGCCCCGAACCGGGTAAAGCCCGTCCCGGGGCCCGGCGGCCTTGCTAGAATGAGCTGTCTATGTCTCCCGGATCGACGTCTCCGCTCGTCGGCATCATCATGGGCTCTCGTTCGGACTGGGAGACGATGGCCCACGCGGCCAAGGCACTCGACGCCCTCGGGATTGCCTACGAAGTCAACGTCATGTCGGCCCACCGCACCCCGGCCCTGGTCGAGGACTACGTGGCCGCCGCGGAGGCCCGCGGACTCGAGGTCATCATCGCGGGCGCGGGCGGGGCCGCCCATCTGGCCGGCGTCAGCGCGGCCCGGACGCTCCTCCCGGTGCTCGGGGTACCGATCCAGTCGAAGGCCCTGAACGGGCTGGACTCGCTGCTCTCCACCGTGCAGATGCCGGCCGGGATCCCGGTGGGCACGCTCGCGATCGGCGATTCGGGAGCGACGAATGCCGGGCTGTTGGCCGCGGCGATCCTGGCCAACAAGCATCCCCAGATCCGGACGGCGCTCCGTGAGTATCGGGACGCCCAGACCAAGGCACTGCTCGGCAAGACCGACCCCCGCGCCTAGGGTGGGCCCTCGGCTCCCGGCGAGCGGCCCCAATCGGCACGCGGGCGCGGCCGGGGCCAGGTTCCGATGTGCTACGATGGCGTGCAGCATGCTCGTGATCGGCCCACCGACTCACTCGCCGGGAGGCATCGCATGACCACCATCAGCCCGTTCCGGACGAAGCTCGAGCACGCCGTCAACGCGCGGCACAGCCGGATGAACCCGTTCACCGAGAAGTGGGTCAACGGGGAGCTGACGCGCACCGAGCTCGGGCAGTGGGTGTGCCAGCACTACCAGTACGTCTCCCAGTTCGCGCGGTGGTGCGCGATCGTCTACGGCGGCTGTCCAGATCCGGACGCGCGGGACTTCTTGCTCGAGAACATCATCGAGGAGGAGTCCGGCACCAAGCACGTGGATCTCCTTATCCGGTTCGGCGAGGCGTGCGGGGTGAGCCGGGCCGAGGTCGAGGGCGCTCGGCAGCTCCCGAGCACCCGCGCGCTGACCGCCTGGTGCTACGAGACTGCGCGCAAGCCGTTTCACATCGCGGCGGCGGGGCTGTTGGTCGGTCTCGAGTCGCAGGTGCCCGGCATCTACAAACGCAACCTCCCACCGCTCAAGACACACTACGGGTTCACCGACCACGAGGTGGAGTTCTTCGCCATCCACATCGAAGCCGACGAGGTGCACGGCGAGCGGGGCTACCAGATCGTCGAGCGACACAGCACGAACCCGGAGAAGCAGGCCGAGGCCGTCGAGGCGGTCCGCGAGGCGACCGAGATGCGCTGGCAGTACATGACCGGGCTGCACCGGGCCTTCGTCCTCAAGGAAGACGCGTGAGCCTGGCCCGGCGGGTCGCCTCGCTGGACGAGGTGCCGGCCGGTCAACCGAAGCTGGTGGAGCTCGACGGCACCCGGATCGTCCTGGCCCGGGTCGGCGACCTCGTGTACGCCTGCGGCGACGTGTGCAGCCACCGCGGCGGCCCCCTCAGCGAGGGCAAGCTCAACGGCGCTCGCCTCGCCTGTCCGTGGCACGGCTGGATGTACGACGTGCGCACCGGTCAGTGCCTGTTCCCGGGCCGAGGGGCCAGCGTGCCGAGCTACGCGGTCCGGCTGGAGGCCGACCAGATCCTCGTGGAGCTGCCGTGATCACCGTCAAGCGGCTCACCCTGGAGGACGGCCTCGTCCTGCTGGCCGCCGCCGAGGCCAAGGCGCGCGAGGTCGGGGTGGCCGAGACGATCTGCGTCTGCGACGACGGCGGCCATCCCATCGCGCTCCACCGGATGACCGGAGCGCGCATCACCGGCGTGGAGATCGCCATCGCCAAGGCGTTCACCGCGGCGGGCCATCGTCGGGCCACGCACCGCTTCAACCAGCCTCCGGGCGGGCCCGCCCTGCCCGGCAACGAGGCCTTCGGCATCCACGCCATGCACCCGGGCCGCTTCGCGGTGTTCGTCGGGGGGTTCCCGATCGAGGTCGACGGCGAGGTGGTGGGCGGCATCGGTGTCAGCGGGGGCAACGGGGAGCAGGACACCGCGGTGGGGACCGCCGCCCTCGAGGCGTTCGCGCGTCACCTGGCCGCCGCCGGCACCTAGCCCTCGCGTGACGTCGTCCGCCGCCGCGGGGACGGTCGACGGGCGCCGAGCCGCCTCGCTCGTGGAGCGGGTCGCCGTCTGGGCCGTCCCTATCGAGATCACCCTCCTGACCGTGGCGATCTTCCTGCCCGCGCTCCGGGCCGACTGGACCGACTGGGACGATCCGATCAATTTCCTCGGCAACCCCTACTACCGGGGCCTCGGCCTGCGGCAGCTGCGCTGGATGCTGACCGCGAACGTGATGGGCCACTGGATCCCGGTGACGTGGCTCACCCTGGGGGCCGACTACGCGATGTGGGGCATGAGGCCGTTCGGCTACCACCTCACGAACCTCCTGCTGCACGCGGCGAGCGGCGGCTTGTTCTACCTCGTGGCCCGCCGCCTGCTGGGTCTCGCGATGCCTTCGGCGTCCCAGCTGGCCCGGGGCCTCGGCGCCGGGGCGGCCGCGCTCTTCTTCTCGGTGCATCCGCTCCGAGTGGAGTCGGTGGCCTGGATCACGGAGCGGCGGGACCTCACGTCCGGATTGTTCTTCCTCCTCATGCTCCTCGCGTATCTCAAGGCGCACGAGCGCGCGCCCGAGGTGCGACGGGGCTGGCTGGTCGCTTCGATCGGGTTCGCCGGGCTGGCGCTGGCCTCCAAGTCGATCGTGATGGGGCTGCCCCTCGCCCTGATCATCGTCGACGCGTACCCGCTCCGGCGCCTCGGCCCGAGCGTTCGGGACTGGGCGAGCGCGCGTTCGTGGCCGGTCTGGCGGGAGAAGATCCCGTTCGCCGCCCTCGCGGTCGGGGCCGCGGCAACCGCGTACTACGTCCAGCGCACCACCGGATACCTGACCGACGCCGAGCCCGCCGCCCGGGTGGTGATGGTCCTCTACAACGTCTGGTTCCACCTATGGAAGACGGTCGTGCCGCTGCGGCTGGGGCCGATCTACGAGCTACCCGCGCGGCTCAGCCTGCTGGATCCGCCATACCTGTTGGCCGCCATCGGGGCGATCGGGATCACCGCCGCGGTCTGGGTCCTGCGCAAGCGCTGGCCCGCCGGCCTCGCGGTGTGGATGTTCTACCTGGTGATGCTGGCCCCGGTGAGCGGGGTGGTCCACACCGGCAACCATCTCGGGGCCGATCGCAACACCTATGTGCCCTGCGCCGGATTCGCGCTCCTGGCGGGCGCGGGGGTGATCGCCGCCGCGGAGGCTCGACGCCGCGGCGGACTCCGGACCGCCGTCGCGGCGGCCGGCCTCGCCCTGGCCGGCCTCTGGCTGGCCGGCCTCGCGACGGCGGCGCGGATCCAGACCGCGGTCTGGCACGATCCGGAGACGCTCTGGCGACACGGGATCGCGGTCGATCCAGCCTGCTCCATCTGCATCCACAACCTGGCGATCATCGTGCAACGCCGCGGAGAGCCGGAGGCCAGCCTGGCCCTCTTCCAGCGGGCGCTGGCCCTCCGGCCCGACCGGTCCGAGTTCCACGGCAACTACGGTCTCCTCCTGCTGCAGATGGGACGGCGCGAGGAGGGAAAGGCCGAGCTGCGGTACCGGCTCGCCCGCAACCCGGGCGACTTCTCCACGCGCACCAACCTGGGCATCGCCCTGATCGAGGACGGTCGCCTCGCCGACGCCATCACCCAGCTCGAGGAGGCGTTGCGCGCGAAGCCCGACTCGGTGCCCGCCCTCGACGCGCTGGGCCGGGCCCTGCTCACCGGCGGCCGCGTCGACGAGGCCATGGCCGCGTTCGAGCGGGCGCTCGCGGTGAACCCGACCGACCCGGTGGGTCGGCTGGGAATGGCCCGCGTCTACCTGGCCCGGGGCGATCGCGCCGCGGCGCGCGCGCAGTACGAGATCCTCCGCGCGCGCGATCCGCAGCTCGCGGGTCGGGTCGAGCAGGAGTTTCGGTAGGGCCCGGTCGTTTCGGTGTAGACTTCCCAGCGAAGTGGCCACGGAAGCGATCTCTCGCGCCTACAAGAGGTGAGCCCATGGCAGCCAGCGGCAACCCGTCGCGGATCGGCGTCGACATCGGCGGCACCTTCACCGATCTGGTCTGGGTCGACGAGGCCACCGGCGCCGTCCGCGTCGGCAAGCTGCTGACCACGCCCAAGGACCCCTCGCAGGCCGTCGAGGAAGGCGCGGTCACGCTTCTCCACGAGGCGGGAGCGGGGGCGGCCGCGGTGCGGGCCCTCATCCACGGCACCACGCTGGCCACCAATGCGCTGATCGAGCGGAAGGGCGCGCGGGTCGGGCTGCTCGCGACGGCCGGGTTCCGGGACGCGGTCGAGATCGGACGGGAAGGTCGCTACGACATGTACGACCTGTTCATCGACGCCCCGGTGCCTCTCGTCCCGCGCCAGCTCCGGATCGAGGTCTCCGAGCGGATCCTGGCCGACGGCGCCGTCCTTCGCCCGCTCGACCGGGCCCAGGCGCGCGCGGCCATCACCGAGCTCGGGGCCCTGGGGGTGGAGGCCATCGCGATCTGCCTGCTCCACGCCTACCGGAACCCGGTCCACGAGCGGGCCCTCGCCGCGCTCTGCGCGGAGATCCTGCCCGGGGTCCCGGTCTCCTGCTCCTCCGACGTGGTGCCGGAGATCCGCGAGTACGAGCGCACCTCCACCACCACCGCGAACGTGTACGTGATGCCGCTCATGGCGCGCTACCTCGACGATCTCGAGCGCAAGCTCGTGGGGCTCGGCATCCCGGGCCGGCTCTACGTCATGATGTCGGCGGGCGGCATCGCCACGCCCGAGACCGCCAAGCGCGTGCCGATCCGGCTCGTGGAGTCGGGCCCCGCCGCGGGGGCGCTCGCGGCGGCGCGCAGCGCCCGGCAGGTGGGCCTGGATCGGCTGCTCTCCTTCGACATGGGTGGCACCACCGCCAAGGCCTGCGTGATCGACCGCGGCGAGCCGCTCCTCGCGCGCGAGTTCGAGGTCGCGCGCGCCGACCGCTTCAAGAAGGGCTCGGGGCTTCCGATCCGGGTGCCGGTCGTGGAGCTGATCGAGATCGGGGCGGGCGGCGGCTCGGTGGCCCGGGTCGATCGCATGGGCCTCCTGAAGGTCGGGCCGGACAGCGCGGGGGCCGACCCGGGACCGGCCTGCTACGGGGCCGGTGGGCAGGAGCCGACGGTCACCGACGCCGATCTGCTCCTGGGTTACCTCGACGCCGACTTCTTCCTGGGCGGTCGGATGCGGCTCGACGTCGAGGCCGCCCGCCGGGCCATCGAGACGCGCGTGGCCCGACCGATGGAACTCGGGATCACCGAGGCCGCGTGGGGCATCCACCGGGTCGTCAACGAGAACATGGCCGCGGCCGCGCGTGTGCACGGGATCGAGCGCGGCAAGGACCTGCGCGGCTACCCGCTCTTCGCCTTCGGTGGAGCGGGGCCGGTGCACGCCTGGCAGGTGGGTCGCATCCTGCGCGTCCCGCAGGTGATCGTTCCCTACGGGGCGGGCGCACTCTCCGCCTACGGGCTGCTGGCCGCCCCGCTCGCGTTCGACTTCGTGCGGACCGCGCCTCAGCGGTTGACGACCGCCGACTGGACGATCGTCAACCGACTCTTCGAGGAGATGGAGGCCGAGGGCCGGCGCATCCTGCGGGGTGCCGGCGTGCCCGAGACGCAGATCACGGTGCGGCGGAGCGCCGAGATGCGCTACTTCGGGCAGGGGCACGAGGTGGACGTGGAGATCCCGCCGGCCGCCCTCGGCCCGGACAGCCTGCCCATCATCACCGCCTCGTTCGAGACGGCCTACCGCCTCCTCTACAGCCGGACGCCCATGGGAGTCCCGCTCGAGGCCCTCAACTGGCGTGCGGTCATCTCCGGCCCTCCGCCGGACCTGACCATCACCAGCGGCCTCGGCGCGGGCGCCGCGACGATGCCCACCGCCAAGAAGCGCCGCGCCGCGTACTTCCCGGAGGCCGGCGGCTACGTGGAGACGCCGGTCTACGATCGCTACGGCCTCCAGCCGGGAGCCCGCCTCGCGGGCCCCGCGATCGTGGAGGAGCGGGAGTCCACCACCGTCGTCGGACCGGGCGCGCTGATCTCGGTGGACGTCCACCGGAATCTGGTGGCCGAGCCGGGCTCCGGGGAGGCGCGCTGATGGACCCGATCACGCTCGACATCTGCTGGAGCCGCCTCATCGGGGTGGTCAACGAGCAGGCCGCCGCCCTGATGCGTACGTCGTTCACGTCCATCGTGCGCGAGGCGGGCGACCTCTCGGCCGGCGTCTTCGACCGGCGCGGCTACATGATCGCCCAGGCGGTCACCGGCACGCCGGGGCACATCAACTCGATGGCGCTCGCCATGAAGCACATCTTGGCCGCATACCCGCTCGAGCGGCTCGTCCCCGGCGACGTGCTCATCACCAACGATCCGTGGAAGACCTCCGGTCACCTCAACGACGTCACGGTCTGCAACCCCATCTTCCGGGGCCGCGACTGCGTCGCGTTCTTCGCCTCGACCTGCCACAGCGCGGACATCGGGGGCCACGTCCTGTCCGCCGAGGCGCGCGAGGTCTACGAGGAGGGATTGTTCATCCCGATCATGAAGCTCTACGAGGCCGGACGGCTCAACGAGTCGCTGGCCGCGATCATCCGGAGCAACACGCGGGCCCCGGATCTCGTGATGGGTGATTTCCACGCCCAGGTGGCGGGAGGCGCGGTGGGCGGGGAGCGGCTGCTCGAGTTCATGGACGAGTTCGGCATCGAGCGGCTCGAGCCGCTGGCCGACGAGATCATCGCCCGCACCGAGCGCGCGATGCGCCAGGCGATCGGCGAGCTGCGGCCGGGGCAGTACCGCTACTCCCTCACGTCGGACGGATTCGACGAGCCGATCACCATCGCGGCGCGCTGCGAGGTGAGCGGGCAGGACCTGTGGGTGGACTTCACCGGCTCCTCGCCGGCCAGCCGCCGCGGCATCAACGTGGTCATGAACTACACCGAGGCCTACACCACCTACGGGGTCAAGGTCATCGTGAGCCCGGACGTCCCGAACAACGAGGGCGCCTTCCGGGTGCTGCGCATCACCGCCCCGGAAGGCTCCATCCTCAACGTGCAGCACCCGGCCCCGGTGGCCGCCCGTCACATCATCGGGCACTTCCTGCCGCACGTGGTGGCCGGCGCGCTGAAGGAGGCGGTGCCGGATCGGGTCATGGCCGAGGGCTCGGCCAACATCTGGGGCATCCAGCTCACCGGAAAGAACCGGGATCGCTCACCCTGGGTCTACACCTTCTTCAGCTCGGGTGGCACCGGGGCCCGACCGACCCAAGACGGGCTCTCGGCGACCGCCTTCCCGTCGGGCGTGCTCGGCACCCCGGTGGAGGTGGTCGAGTCGCTGGCGCCGCTGCTGATCGAGCGCAAGGCGCTCCGAGACGGATCCGGCGGCGACGGGCGCTACCGGGGCGGGCTCGGGCAGGTGATCGCCTTCCGGGTACGCTCCGACGACCCGGCCACCTGCTCGGTGCTGTGCGACCGGACCCGGATCCCGGCGCAGGGGTTCTTCGGGGGCCTCCCGGGCCTGCCCGGGCAGGTTCTGATCAACGGGCGCGCTCCCGACAACCCGAAGGCGGAGCAGACGCTCCGACCCGGCGACCTCGTCGAGGTGCTCCTGCCTGGAGGCGGAGGGTATGGCCCGCCCGCGGAGCGCGATCCCGCGCTGCGGGCACGCGACCGGCAGCAGGGCTACGTCGTCGCGACGAGCCGAGGCGCAGCGGGCGGCTGACCGGGCATGACGGCCCGGGCCCGGCGGCTCGGCGTCCTCGCCGTCGCGGGCGCCTGGTGGCTCGTGCTCGCCGCCGCCTTCCTGCTGAATCGGGGTGAGGACGCGGGCCGCCTCCCCGCCCTGATGGGGACCGTCCTCTCGCGGGCGGCTCAGGGTCCGGTGTGGGGCCCGGGCGGGCTCCACTCCCTGGCGGGCCTCCTGATCGCCGGCCTGATCGGCCTCGCCTGGTACGGGCTCGGTGACGCGATCGTCCGCCGCCTCGGCTCGGGCGGGAGCGACGAGACCGACGATCCGTCCCTGGAAGTCGCGGAGCGTGGTCTGCTGGGCGCGGGCGCCTGGTCCCTCGTCTGGTTCTTCCTCGGCGTGCCGCCGCTCTATCGCGTCTCGGTAGCGGCATTGGCCCTGCTCGCGGGGCTGGTCCTGGCCGGCGTCGCGCTGGCGCGCGCGCGACCGACCGCGGCCGGCGTCGCCCGCGCCGTCGCATGGGCAGGGCTGGGCCTGCTCGTCACCGGGCAGGTCCTCGCGCTGGTGGCCGCGCTCGCGCCGCCGACCGCGAAGGACACCCTCCTCTACCACTACGCCCTTCCCAAGGCTTGGATCGCGGCGGGGCGGGCCATCGAAGTGCCGTACAACATCGCCGGCTACTACCCGCTCGGGGTCGAGATGCACGCGGTGTGGGCCATGCTCCTGGGCGCGCCGCTCGGCGTCCGGGTTGCCGAGGCCGCGGCCGGAGCGACCGTCTTCCTCTTCGCACCGCTCCTCGCCATGACGGTCTACGGGTGGGCGAGGGAACGGGGCGCAGATCGCGCGTGGGCCGCCGTCGCCGCCCTCGTGATCGCGTGGATCCCGACCGGGTACGACGTGGCCGCGAGCGCCTATGTGGATCTGGCCCTGGCCGGCTACACCGCCCTGGCGGTGCGAGGGTTCGGGCGCTGGTGGGCCACCGGGCGATCGCGCCACCTCCTCGGCGTCGCGGCGGGCGTCGGCGGCGCTCTCTCGATCAAGCTCAGCGCGGCGTTCCTGCTGCTGCCGCTCGCGCTTCTGGGATTGCTCCACGCGCTCGGAGCGGGGCGAGGCGCGCGGGAGGCCACGCGACCCGGCACCGCCCTCACCGCGGCCGGGGTGCTGGGAGCGCTGGCCCTCGGCGTGACCTTCGCGGCGCCCTGGTACCTGCGGAACTGGGTCCGCACGGGAAGCCCGCTCTTCCCCTTCTATCTCGAGATGTGGCCCGCGCAGGCCCCCGGCTGGGACCTCGAGCGCTCGCGGCTCTACGAGACCCTGTTCTCGCTCTACGGGGACGTCCGGAGCCCGCTCGACTATCTCTGGTCGCCGATCCGGCTCGCGGTGGCCGCTCAGCCGGATCTGCCGGCCTACTACGACGGGGTGCTCGGCATCGCCTTCGTCTTCACCCTGCCCCTGCTGGGCTGGGCCCTGTGGCGGCGCCACCTCGACGTCGAGCTACGCCTGGCCGTCCTGATCTCGGCCGGCCTCTTCGTCTTCTGGCTATTCTCAAGCCAGCAACTGCGGTACCTCCTGCCCGCGACGCCGGGCCTGGCCGTCGCCATCGCGGTGGCCGGCCACGGGATCGAGCGGACGGTGAGCCGGCCGCTCCGGATCCTCGTGCTCGGCGCCGCCGCCCTCGGCCTACCCGTACTCATGGCCTGGTTCCTCGCGCTCGATCCGGCCCGGGTCGTGCTCGGAGGCGAGCCCCGCGAGACCTTTCTCGCCCGCCGACTCGACTACTATCCGTACTACCAGGTGGTGAATCGTGACCTCCCGGCGACCGCCAGGGTGTGGCTCATCGACATGCGCCGCGACACCTATCACCTTGACCGCCCGTCGTTCTCCGACTTCATCTTCGAGGACTACACCCTCACCCGGTACGTGCGGTCGGCGGCCACCGTCGAGGAGATCCGAGCCCGGGTCCAGGCGGACGGCATCACCCATCTGCTGGTGCGGCACGACATCCTGCTCGACTACGAGCGCTCGCCGATCGTGGACGAGCGGCGCCCGCGCGCGGAGAACGTGGCGAAGCTCGACCTGACGACCGCGTTCTTCACGCAGGGCACGCGCATGATCAAGGGAGACGGGAAGTTCTGGCTCATCGAGCTGCCCAGCGCCCGCCCCCGCTGAGCGGGTGCGCGTCGACCGGATCCACCGCTCAGCCCCCGGGGCGCGGCCGGTACACCTCGGTCGGCCCCACCCGCTCCTCGACCACGTAGCGCCGCTCGATGGCCTCCAGCATCTCGTCGGTCCAGCGCTGCCGGTGGAGCGGCGCCTCGGGGATGCGGTAGATCAGGACCGCGGCGAAGGCCTGCCGCTCGATCTCGGCGACGAACGCCCGCTGGTCCCAGCGCCCGGCGCGGGCCAGCTGGGTCATCTCGAACGGCTGGAAGAAGATCGGGCGGCCGTCCAGCGGGAGGAGCCCCATATCCTCGTCGGCCAGCACGATCCCCGGAGCGCGGTGGATCACGTCGAGCAGGTGTCGGGCCTCCTCTCCCTGCCGGAGACGGACGTGGGTCACCGTCCGGTACGGAGACACGAGGACCACGAGCGCCAGGTCGAGCGCCAAGAGGAGGGCGATCGCGGCCTGCACCGCCCGGCGTGGCCGCTGCCAGGCGAGCACGGCCCCGATGGACAGGCTCACCCCCGCCCCCAGCTCGATCAGGTAGTTCACGTTCGATCCGACCTTACCGATGGTCAACCCCGAGACGACCGCGCCGAGGACGTAGGGCGCGACCAGCCCCCAGGACGGCACTCGGAACCAGGGAGCCAGGACCAAGAACGCGGCGACCACGGCCAGGGCGAGGGGCATGAGCGCCCACACGTCGGTCAGGTACTGGGCGAGGGATCCCGCCTGGTAGGCGTTCAGGTTGGCCGAGACGATGTTGAAGGAGAAGCCGCCACCGGTCGCGACCTCGAGGGCCAGGAAGAGCCCGGCACCCAGACCCCCGGTGAGAGCGGCCAGGGCGAGGGCGCGGCGCCAGGAGGTGGCCTGGCCGAGCCAGACACAGGCCGCCAGCGGCGCAGCCACCCCGTACGACTGGCGTGTGTAGATCGCGGCGACGAGCAGGAGCGCCGCCGCCGGCACCGTGAGCCTGCCCGCGGGCCGCCGCACGACCAGGCAAACCCCACCGAGGCTCAGGGCCAGAGCCAGCGCGTCCACTCGATAGAGCGACGACCAGTACGCGACGGGGGGAAAGGTCAGCAGGGCAAGCCCGCCCATCACCGCGGCCAGCCGATCACGCGTGAGAGCTTGCAAGATGAGGCCCACGAAGACCGCCGCCGCGACGATGCTGAGCCACGAGAGCAGGCGCCCGTACCAGAAGGCCGGCCCCCAGACGCGGCCCAAGGGGCTCAGCACCAGTGGGTAGACGGGGGGGTAGTTGCTCACGGTATATGGCGGCGCGGCGAGGTCCGCGCGATAGAGGGTCTCGAGGCGCCCCAGGCGTCGCGTCTGATCGAGCAGCGGTCCTTCTCCGTAGTCCATCGGGTACGGAAAGCGGATCACGCGCATACCATCGGCCACGAAGATACCGGCGGCGGCCACCAGGACCAGGAGGAGGACACCCGTCGGCAGCATGGCCGCCAGCGATCTCGCGTCAAGGCGTGGGCGCATGGTATCGGGCCGCGCGAGCAGTTATAGCATCGGCGGGACCGGACCCCGGCGATGTTCGGAGCCCCCGCGCGGGTCGCCCGGCGAAACCACCGCCGCGCCTCGGAGTTTGGAACCACCTCGGGGGCCGCGTGCTATCATGAACGACGATGATCTCCAGGCTGGGCAACCCCTGGACGAGGGAGGTCGGCGAGTGGGACTAGCCACGTTCCTCGAGCGCACCTGGAGCGGTCTCACCGGGCTCGTCAAGCCGCGGTCCGCGGCGACCATGTTCCGGCTGGCCGACCAGTACCGCCACGAGGGCCGCTACGAAGAGGCGGCCGATCTCATCGCGGAGGGACTCCGCGTCGCGCCGAACATCGCGGTCGGGCACCTCCTGGACGCGTACGTCCACGTGGTGTTCCGCGAGATGCCGGCGGCCAAGACCTCGTTCCGACGGGTGCTCTCCCTCGATCCCTATCATCCGCGGGCCCTCTTCGGTCTGGCCCGCATCGCCCTGGAAGAGGGCGACATCGAGGGGTGCCGGCCGTTTCTCGACCGGGCGATCCAGTACTTCCCCGATTTCCCGGAGGCGAAGGCGCTCCAGGAGATGGTCGCGACCTGGTCTGCGCCGGCCGCGGCGTCGGCAGCCACGGTCGGCGCCGTCAACACCGAACGGCTCCGTCTGCCGCAGAACGCGCACGATCTGATCCTCACCCACGCGGACGGTACGCTCGTGTTCGCGCAGGGCAGCGAGGAGCGGCAGCGGCAGCTCTCCGTGCACATGACCCAGGTTTACCGCATCGCCTCCGCTACCCTCGCCCGCGCCGGCCTTGGCGCGATGCGGCGCGGGGTCGTGGAGGGCTCATCGGAGATGACGTTCATCCGGAGCGACGGCGGGGTGATCCTCGGCGTCGCGCTGCCACACGAGATCGAGGTCGGCGCGGGGCTGGTCCAGGTGGGCCGGCTGTGGACCGATCTGAACATCAAGAGCTGAGCGATGGCCGACCCGCAGACCGCCGCGTCCGACTCGGCCACGCCCCACGATTCCGGGGCCGGCTCTCCGCGCCCGTCGCGGGCCCAGGCTTTCCGCGAGACGCTCTTCGAGTTGATCCGGCTGGACGGGGTCCGGGGCGGGCTCATCGTGACCCCGGATGGGCTCGTGATCACGTCCGAGCTGCCGCCCCGCTTCCCGGTGGAGGCGCTGGCCGCGCTCGCGGCAACGCTGGGAAGAGAGCTCGAGCTGGGAGCTTCCCGACTGGACCGTGGGGCCTTCCGGACCGCGCTCTTCTCCGCGGACGACGGGACCGTCTTCGTGGGGGGCAGCCCGGTCGGCTACGTCACGCTGGTCGCGGACCGCAACGTGAACATGGAGGCGGTGCGAACCGCCCTCGGTCGCGCGGTGGATCGCCTGCGCGGCACCTGGCGCACCGCCGGCGCGGCCTGAGCCGGACCTAGGTCCCGAGCGTCACCCGCAGGACTTCCTCGACCGTCGTCACTCCGTCGATCACCTTCTGCAGCGCGTTCTGGCGAAGGGTCTTCATGCCTTGCGAGCAGGCCGCGTCCTGGATCTCGTTCGTGGTCGCGTTGCGCAGGATCAGGTCACGGATCTCGGTCGTGATCGGCATGACCTCGTAGATCGCCACCCGCCCCTTCATGCCGGTGAAGTTGCAGGTCTGGCACCCCTTGCCCTTGTAGAAGTTGATCGTGCCGAGGCCCTGGGGCACGTGCCCGTACGGGACGAGACTCTCCTCGGTGGCCTCGTACGGCTCCTTGCAATCCCGGCAGACCCGCCGCCCGAGACGCTGGGCCAGGATCAGCTGCAGCGACGAGGAGACCAGGAAGGGGGGAATGCCCATGTCCAGGAGTCGCGCGGGGGTGGACGGGCAATCGTTGGTGTGGAGGGTGGAGAGCACCAGGTGACCGGTCAGCGCGGCGCGGATGCCGATCTGGGCGGTCTCCAGGTCTCGGGTCTCGCCGACCAGGATCACGTCGGGGTCCTGCCGCAGGAAGCTGCGCAGGCACGCCGCGAAGGTGCGTCCGATCTCGTCGTTGACCTGTACCTGGTTGACGCCCTTCAGGTTGTACTCGACCGGGTCCTCCGCGGTCATGATGTTGATGTCCGGCGAGTTGATGGTGTGGATCGCCGAGTAGAGCGTCGTGGTCTTGCCGGAGCCGGTCGGCCCGGTGATCAGGATCATGCCGTACGGGCTGTGGATCGCCTTGGTGAACTGTTCCATGCTCCAGGGATCGAAACCGAGCGCGGTCAGGTCGAGCTGTAGCGCGTCCTTGTCCAGGATGCGCATGACCGTCTTCTCGCCGAAGATCGTCGGCAGTGTCGAGACGCGGAAGTCGATCTCGCGCTGGTGGTAGCGCAGCTTGATCCGGCCGTCCTGCGGAAGCCGCCGCTCCGCGATGTCGAGAGTGGCCATGATCTTCACGCGCGAGGTCAACGCCGCCTCGAGACGCTTGGGCGGGGTCATGATCTCGTGGAGCACGCCGTCGATGCGGAACCGGACCCGGAACACCTTCTCGTAGGGCTCCAGATGGATGTCCGACGCGCCCCGCCGGATCGCGTCGGTCAGGATCATGTTGATGAGCCGAACGACCGGAGCTTCGTCGGCCGACTCCTTGAGGTCGAAGACGTCGGCCTTGGTGAAGGTCTCCTCGCCCCCCTCGACGACCTCGACGTCGGTGTCGGCCTCCTCGAGCTCGCTCATCATGTCGGTGACGCTGGCCCCGGTCTCGTAGAGCCGCTCGAAGGCCTTGCGGATCGCCGCCTCCGAGGCCACCACCGGCTGGATTTGCAGCCCGGTCATGAAGCCCACGTCGTCGAGCGCGAAGACGTTGGTGGGGTCAGCCATCGCGAGGGTGAGCGTATTCCCCATCCGCTTGATCGGCAGCACGCTGTGCTTCTTGGCGATCTGCTCCGGCACGAGCTTCAATACGTCCGGATCCGGATCGACCTGCGCGACCGTGATCGCGGGGATCGAGTACTGCTTGGACAGGAACGAGACGAGACTGTCCTCGGTGATGAAGCCGAGCCGGACCAGGATGGTCCCCAGCTTGTCCGCGCTCCCCTTCTGCTCCGCGAGGGCCCGCTGTAGCTGCTCGGTCGTGATGAGCTTCTCGGCCACCAGCCGATCGCCGAGCCGGGAGAGGCTACCCTGGCGGCGCTCGCTGGCCACCGCGGCGGCGCTCCGTTTTCCGCGTATGCGCCCGACCCCGTTGTCCGCCGCGGCCGCCGCGATCGCGTCGAGGTCACCCACCGGCGTGGGGCCCGGCGGTGCGGGCGCGGCGGCCGGAGCCGCCATCTCCGGCGACGGGGCCACGCTCGCCGAAGGCCGACCGCCTACCGTACCGGCCAGACGGGCGACGACCCGGGAAAGATTCTCGCGATCGCCCAACTTGGTGTAGATCTCCTTCAGGGTCTCGAGCGCACCGGTATCCGACGGGTTGGCCTCCACGATCATCTCGCAGAGTCGGGCCGACTCGGCCAGGGAGCGCTTCTCTTCCGGGGACAGCGGCTTGCTCTCGATCTGGGCCATGGTTGGTGTCCGTCAGCTCAGACCGAGCGCTCCCGGAGAGACGATTGCACCTCGTCCTTGTGCAGGGGGGCCGCGAGCGCGCCGGTTCGCTGCGGGCGGGTGCGGGTCTCAGCCAGGATCGCTCCGATGGCGGTCCCGGCTTCCTTCGCGAAGAGACGCACCATGCCCACCGTGGTCCGGCTGTCGAAGATGGCGAGCAGGATCGCGTGCTCGTCCACCGCGGCCACGTGGATGCTCTCCTTCACCCCTTGATGGAACAGCATGGTGAACTCGGTTTCGCCCAGCAGGCGGGCCATGGCCGCCGTCGAGCTGAAGGCCCCCGCCGCGAGCGCGGACAGCGACACCGTGTCGAGCGAGCGGGAAGCCCCGCCCCGGGCGAGGAGCTGACCGCTCCGATCGATCAGGAGGGCCTCCATCGCCCCGGACTCTCCCAGGAAGTGGAGGAGGACGCCGTTGATCCGCTGCGCGTCCTCCTCGTGGATGGCCAGGTTGTCATTTAGACTCATTGAGCGCCCCCTGTTCTTGTCCGAAACCGGCGACGAGGACCATGCGCGACACCGTGTTCAGTGTGTCGAAGACCCCTTTGCCCTCGACGGCGACCGACTCGAAATACGGGACCCGCCGGCCCCGGCGGTTCAGCAAGTATTCGAGGTACTCCACCGGCGCCACGTTGGGCAGGTCCCGCTTGTTGTACTGGATCACGTAGGGAATCTCATCAAGATTGTACCCGTACTCCTTCAAATTCTCTTCGAGGTTTCGGAAGCTCTCGACGTTCTCGCGCAGCCGGTCCCACTGCGAGTCCGCGACGAATACGATGCCGTCGACGCCGCGCAGGACCAGCTTGCGGGTCATGTTGTAGTACACCTGCCCGGGCACCGTGTAGAGCTGGAACTTCGCCACGAAGTTCCGGACCGTCACCGCGGAGACGGGCAGAAAGTCGAAGAAGAGTGTCCGGTCGTCTCCGGTCGCAAGGGACACCATGTTGCCGCGATTCACGTCCGGCAGCCCCCGGTAGATGTACTGGAGGTTGGCCGTCTTGCCCGCAACCCCGGTGCCGTAGTACACGACCTTGAAGCTGATCTCTTTCTGCGCGTAGTTGATGATGGACATCGATCGCCTCAGGCCTGGGCCAGCATCGTGGTCGCTCGCTCGACTTGGCGGTAGGCCAGGCCGGGCCGGGTCACATCCCCACCCGCGACAACCACGATCGACCGACCATGTCCGACCTCCTCGGGCTGGATGACCACGAGCGTGTTCCCGGATCGCAGTACCGCAGTGCGGAACACGGCGCCGGATCCCGCAGCCTTCCTGATGACGGCCTGGAGATCCTGCGCGAACGCTCCCACCGCGGGCACGTCGGTGCCGGGCGGCAGGAAGAAGTAGAAGACTCCTTCACCTTCGGTATCGCGGAGCACCGACGCGGTGACCGGACCGTAGGCGGTGAGACTCGACGCCTGTCGCGTGGCCTGAGCCGGAACCGGTGCCGGGACGAGGCTTCGGCCCCGCTCGGGGAGCGGCTGCGCCGCCGGAGTCGCCACCCGTCGGCTCCCCTTGGCGACCGCGCGCTGGCTGAGCATCTCGAGCAGAGCCAGGGCTCCGCCGCGAGAAGCCGCGGTCGCGAGCACCGGCCCGCGCGGGCTCGCCGGGTTGAGCGGGGTCAGCACCAGCGCCGTCTCCGGGCCGCGGAGGGTGATCTGATCGAGGGGCCACGGCGCGCGGCTGTCGGTGAGCAGTGGCAGGGCCAGGCCGGTGGCCGCCACGGCGGTCTCCGGCGTCACCGCGGGTGCGACCATCGAGAACACGGTCACTCCCTCCATCGACTGGACGGTAGCCTCGAACGAGGCGATGGGCGCCAAGAGGGTCAAGATGCGCCGGGCCTCCGCGGCCGCCGCGGGATCCGGGAGCGCAGGAACCGACCCCGACTCGATGGACGGACTCATTGGCCACGGTCCCCTCGAAGACGGGACGGCAGGCTCCATCGCCGCCGCCACGACGACCGGTGTCGGCACTGCCTCTTTCCAGTGAGGTTCGGGCGCCTCGATCGGCGCGGGTGGCGGGGCCGGTTGGGCCGGGTCGACGACGACGGACGGTGGCGGCTCGACCTCCAGCATCGGCTCGGAAACCGGCGGCCACTGCGCCACGATCGGCGACGGGGAGACCTGCTCCGCGATGGGCGGGGGCCCGGCCAGGATCGGATCGCTCACAGGGCGAACCTCGACCGGTGCGGGCGGCGGCTCCACCATGCGGAGTGGCTCCGGCACGATCGCGGGGACGGGCTCGACCATCGTTGCCGGGGCCGGGGCCGATTCGAGCACGATCTCGCGGCTCGAGACCGGCGACGGCTCCGTCACCGGTTTCGGCACGGGCTCGGGCGCCGGCTCGGCGATCGCCACGGGCGGTTCAGCCGCGGCGGCCGGTGCCGGCTCGGGCGCGGGGTCCGAGAGCAGGGGTTGAAACGGCGCGGGGAAGCTTTCGAGGCCCCGCACGTCGACGGCCGGCCCGCCGGGCACGAACAGGTCCGGGGAGATCTGACGGATGACCTCGTCGAGAGGCAGCTCGATCCCGTTCGGCAGCCGCTCGATCATCTCGGCATCCGACACCACCATCTGCTCACGCGGGAACTGGGGCGCGACCACGTCCCAGCCTACCCGGATCAATCCCTCCCCGAGCTGCGGGAGAACTCGAGACAGCGGGATGAGCAGCGCGCCCGGCTGGTGCATCCGCGCTGCCACCTGATCCAGTGGCCCGCGGAACGCTTCCGCCGGGAGGTCGACGGCGACCCGGTCGAAGGAGACGCGCACGGTGGCCTCGTCGATGACCAGAGAAGGCGCCGGAGTGGCGACCGGCTCCGGCTCGGGGACGTGAATCGGCGCGGGCAACGGCTCCGGCTCGAGGGCGGATGCAACCGGCTCCTCGATCGGCAACGGCCCCTCCGGTGCGGAGACCGACGACGGCTCGAGCCGCAGCGCGAGCGATGGCTCCGGACCGACGCGCGCGGGAGTTGCGACGGCGGGCGCCACCGATGGCCGCTCGATGATCGGGGCCGGCTCGGACTGCTCGAGCGGATGGAACGGCACCGGGATTCGATCGAGACCAGAGAGCTCGATCTCCGGGGTGTCCGCGATGAACAGCTCGTGCGGCAGCTGGCCCACCACCTCGTCAAGCGGCAGCCGAAGCCCGTCGCCAAGGTGCTCGCCGATCTCGGCGCTGCCGAGCCCGATGAGTCGCGGCGGGAACTGATCGACGATGTCACTCCACGCCACCCGCGCGATACCCTCCGAGAGCTGGGTGACCACGAGCTGCCCGGGGATGAGAAGGTAGCCGGGATCCCTCAAGCTCGCCGCCACCTCGTCCTCGGGCGCGAGGAACGTGCCCGGCGGTAGCTGGTCCATGATCCGGTCGAGCGCGATCCTCAGCACGACATCCGACCGGCGAGTGGGGTGCGGAACTTCCGTTTCCCGCCGGCGCTCGGCCCGTGCTGCCGCCCGGCGTCGGCGCACCTCGTCCATCGGGTCGGGCTCGAGAGACGGCGCCGGCGGGATCGGAGGAGCAATCGGAGCCGCCGGTACCACCGGCTCCGGCGAGGCCTCGACCTGAGGAATGGCCGTCGCCTCGCTCGGCGAGTAGCGGCTCTCGGCCGGAGCGGGCTGCGCCGGCCGCAACGGAACGGTCCGACCGCGGGCGCCGGACGGCGCACGACCGGCGGCCGCCAGCCGCTCCCGCGCCGATCGGGGGCGCACCCGCAGCAGGTCCCGGAGCGGCACCAGGAGCAGGATCAGACCCACGAGCTCGGGCAGCGGCGGAGGCAGCACCCAGGGCAGTGGCCGTCCCGCGAGAGACGGGTCGAGAAACGCGGAGATCGGACCGCGGGCCAGACCGAGCAGGACGTGCAGGCCACTCAGCAGCGCAGTCCCGACGAGCCACCTCAGAGGAGACGGCCAGCGAACGCAGAGGACCACCAGCAGGCCATACACGAGTGGCGCGACGACGGCGGCGCCCCACTGCGGGAGCGGCACCTCGAGCTGCAAGGGCAGCATCGTCAGCCCGTAGAGGAGTCCGAGGTACCCGGCGAGCCCCAGCATCACCAGCAGCCACGACGAGAACCGTCGGGCGCTGGAGGTCGAATGGTAGGACGTTCTCATGGATGCTTGCCTCACACCGCCCGGACCAGATCCGGAAGGGCTTTCTTCACGTGGTAGCGGACCTTGCCGAGGACGGCCGGATCACCGAGAACCACGGCGAGCATCGCGCTCTCACCGACCGCGTTGAGCAGCACGACCCCCGCCTCGTATTCGAGGATCACGCTCTGCAGGCGGCCCTGGGCCAGGGCCTGCCCGACACCACCGGTCGAATCGACCAGGCAGGACGCGAGCGCGCCGGCGAGGGCCGCCTCCGGGAGCAACCCCCCGGCCGCCTCCATCAGCGCGCCCTCGCGATCGATCAGCGCGGTCAGGGACACGCCGGGCAGCTGGGCCACGCCGTCGAGCAGGATCTTGAGGTCCACCGGAGGCACCGCGCTCTCGGGCATGACCGGAACGCGCTCCGCCACGGGCGCGCGCCGCTCGACGGGCGGACCGACCGGGGCCGGCGCGGGAGCCGGCACGGCGACGACCGGCGGCCGGCTCTGGGCGGCCAGGAGGCTCTCGATCCGCTGCAGCAGCTCCTCCGCCGCGAACGGCTTCCGCATCACGTCGTCGGAGCGCACCTTGGCCGCGCGCTCGAGCACGGTGCCGTTGACGATACCCGAGATCAGGAGCACGGGCGTGTGGCCGAGCGTCTCGTGCTTCTTGACGAAATCGCAGATCTGGTAGCCGTCCATGTCAGGCATGATGACGTCGCAGACGATCAGGTCCGGGGCGTCGCGCCCGATCTGCTCGAGCGCCTCGCTTCCCGACGCGGCCGATAGCACCTCGATGCGCCGGGACTCGAGCGCCCGTTGCACCACCTTGCGAACACTCAGGCTGTCGTCGACCACCAGCACCTTGGGCATGAGCTAGGCTTCTCCGGTCCGCGTCACGCGGGTGCTGGCCGCCCCGCGGCCCCTCGCGGCGCGTTCGCTTGTCTCGTCCATCTCCTGGGCCACACTCAGAAGGAGCTGCTCCACGCTGCGCGAGATCGTCCGAGGCCGGCTGGCCACCGCCTCGCGGGCCGCCCGGTTGAAGCAGAAGCGTGCCTCACCTTCCCGCTGGGAGGCAGCCACCATCGCCGCGAACGCCGGCTCGCCCGACCGCCCCGCGAACTCCGCGTGTACCACCCGTCCCGCATCGAACAGGATGGTGCCCTCTCCCTTGGACAGGGAGAGGAGGAGCTCGCCCGTCTTGACGCCGAGCGAGATGACCTGGGTCAGCTCGGTCAAGTCCATCACCCCGAGCGAGCCCTGGAAGCTGCTCCGTGCCGGCTCGGCCGCGGACTTGGCTTGCGGGGCGGCAGGAGTCGAAGGCGTCGGGGACGCCGGAGCCACCGGGGCCGGGCTGGCGGGCCTAGCGGGCATCTTCGCCGGCGCCTTGGACGGCGTGACGGCCGGCGACTCGGAGCGCGGCGGGGCCGCCGGCGCGTCACCGAGGAGCTCCTTGATGCGGGTCATCACGGTGGTCAGCGTAAAGTCGCCGGTCACCGTCATGTCCACGCCGGCCTCGGTCGCGGCCAGTGCGATGGGTCGATCGCGGCCGGCCAAGAGGAGGAACGGGGTGTCCTTGGTGGCCGGGTCTCGCCGGACCATGGTGAACAACTCGTAGCCGTCCATGTCCTGGACCTTCGCGTAGCTCACGATCAGGTCGGGCTGCTCCCACTCGAGCATGGTCAGCGCGAACGATCCGCTGGTGGCCACCGCGGCCTCGTAGCCAGCCTCGGTCAGGGCATGGGCGAGCGCCGCCCGGCTGTCCTGATTGGCATCCACCACGAGCACCTTCGCGTTGGCCACCGGCTACTCCGCCATCGTCCCGGCGCGCCCGGAGGCGGAGAGGGCGGCCTCCGGCACGCTCGTGACCGACCCCACGAGATGGATGAAGCTCTGCTCCTCCACCGGCTTCGCCACATAGTGCCGGACACCCAGGCGCCGCGCGAGGCTCACGTGCTTGGCCCCGGCACGGGTGGTCAGCACGATCACCGGGACGTCCCGGGTGGCGGACCGGCGCCTCAGGTCCTCGATCAGGGCGTAGCCGTTCATCCGGGGCATCTCGAGATCGGTGATGACCGCGTCGACCCTCTGCTCGGTGAGCTGCTGGATCGCATCCTGCCCGTCCACTGCGGTGAGGACGTCGAACCCGGCCTTTTCCAGCATCTGCCCCACGAACTTGCGGATGCTGACGGAATCGTCGACGAGCAGAATCCGCCGGCGCTCATCCACATCATCGGCCGCCGGCTCCTCTTCGCGGGTCGAGGCCGTCGAGATCGCCGCGGGGGCCTTGGCGGCCGCGGCGCGCAGCAGGGTCGGATCGAGGAGCAGGATCACCCGTCCCTCGCCGGAGATCGTGGCGCCGGAGAACGGACCCGCACCCTCGAGGAGCACCCCCAGGTTCTTGATGACGATCTCCTCCTTCCCGAGGAGCTCGTCGACGATCACCCCGAACGGCTTGCCGCCGCCACGCAGCACGACGACCGGCAGCCGGCTGGCCGGCGGGGTGGCCCGCAGGCCGAGCACCCGGTCGAGCCGGACCAGGTCGATGACCTGATCGTCCAGGCGGACCGACTCTCGACCGCTCGATCCCATGATCTCGGATGGCACGACCGGCCGCATCACGCTCACCGCAGTCAGAGGGAAGGCCAGGGTCTCGGGGCCGCAGCGAACCATCAGCGCGTCGGCGATGGCCACCGTCAGCGGCAGCTTCAGCACGAACCGGGTCATCCGGCCGGGCTCGGTCTCGACATGGATCTCGCCGTTGAGCCGGCTGACATTGGTCCGCACCACGTCCAGCCCCACGCCCCGCCCGGACGTCTGGGTCACCGCCGCCGCGGTGCTGAACCCGGTGACGAAGATGAGGTTGAGGGCGTCACGGTCCGAGAGCGCGGCGGCCTCGGCGGCCGGCAGGAGGCCCTGCTCCACCGCCCGCCGACGCAGGAGCTCCGCGTCGATCCCTCGGCCGTCGTCCTCGACCTCGACCAGGATGAAGCCTCCCGCCTGGGAGGCCGAGAGGCTCAACCGGCCCTGAGCGGGCTTGCCGAGGCGCTCGCGCTCGGCGGTCGGCTCGATCCCGTGTCCGATCGCGTTCTGGATGAGATGCAAGAGGGGATCCGCGACCTGCTCGATGACGCTGTTGTCGACCTCGGCCGACTCGCCTCGAAGCGTCAGGGTGACGGTCTTCCCGGTGGCGCGGGCCGCTTCCCGCACCTGCTGGGCCACCCGGGTGAAGAGCCGTCCGATGGGCACCATGCGCGCGCGCGTGATCTCCTTGCGCAGCGCGGCGGTGAGCCGCTGGATCTGGGCCGTGTCCTCTCGGACACTGCGCAGGAGCGCCGCGTGCTGGCTCTGGGCCTCGCCAACGTCGGCCGACATCTCCGCCACGCTCCGGGCCAGGATGTTGACGTCGTCGTACCGGTCGAACTCGAGCTCGGCGAAGAGGTCGGACAGGTCGCGGAGGTCACCGATCTCGTCACGCTCCGGGGCTTCGTCCTGGCGCGCGCGCGCGGGCATCCCGAGACCGTGCCGGCGGAACTCGAAGTCGCGCCCCGCCTGCCCGAGCCGGGTCCGACTGGCGAGGAGCAGCTGGTTCACTTGGTCGAGCTGGGTCAGCCGACGGTCTAGCCGGCTTCGGGCGATCATCAGCTCACCGACCAGGTTCATCAGCGCGTCGAGGCGCTCGACGGCTACGCGAATGCTGGGCCCGGTGGAGACGGCGGCCGAGCGCAGCGCGGGCCGGGGTAGCGCCTCCAGCCGAGCGAGGAACTCCGGACGTACGAATCCGGGGAGGACCGACGCGAGCGACGGGGCCGCCGGCCGGGGCGGCACTTCCAGCTCGACGGCGATGGCCGGCTCGACCGGATCCGCCGGCCCGAACTCGGCCACGGATCCGACCGGGTCCTCCGCGACGACCGATGGGCTGTCGGCGAACGCCGACGTCATCATCGCACGGAGGTCATGGGTAGCGCCCTCCAGGGCGAGCGCCGCGTCCTCGGAAACCGCGGCACCGCTCTGCAGCACCTGCTTGATCGCAGCGGCTCCCGCGAACAGTGCTTCGGTCACCGCGGGGGTTAGGTCGAGCCGGCCCTCGCGAACCGCCCCGAGCAGATCCTCGATCTGGTGGGCGGCGTCACCGATCGGCGCACACCCGACCGTGTAGGCGGCCCCCTTGAGGGTATGGACCGACCGGAAGACGGTCGCCAGCGTCTCCTCGTCGCGCGTGCCGCCCTCGACGGCCAGCAGGGCGGTCGTCATGGACTCGAGATGCTCGGCGGCCTCGGGCAGGAAATACTCCAGCACCTCGTTGCCGTCGGTGAAGAATCGGACGAGGGCGGTGGCGGTCGGTGACCGGACCGGGTCGAGCACCGCGGCGGCAGTTACCGGGGGCACGTCGGTGACTCGTGCCCCGCTGGTCGCGGCAGTGAGAAGGGCGGGGTACCGGGCCTTGAACTCGCCGATCCGGGCCGCGTCTTCCACTCCGACCGCGCTGATGCCGTCGAAGACCTCCTTCAGCAACCCGACCAGACCATTCAGGAACGCGGCTCCGCGAGCCCGCTCCTCGGCCGAGGCGCCCGACGCCCGCAGCAGCAGCCGCTCGGCGGCCCCGGCCAGGTCGGACACGCCCGAGAAACCGTAGAGGGCCGCGGACCCCTTCAGCCGGTGCGCGAACACCACGAGCGGAGCCAGGGCCTCCGCCGAGGGGGCATCGTCCCCCGTCAGCTGACCAAGTCCCTCCTCGAGAGCCCCGGCGGTATCCCAGGCCTCCATGAGGAAGATGCCCAGCATCAGCTCGCGCTCGCGTCGATCCGCCATTCGGTGCCTCAGGTCCCGAGCTTGAAGCGAGAGAGCTTGATCGTGAGCTCCTCGGCGAGATGGGCCAGTTGCTCGACGTTCCGCCGGCTCTGCTGAACTCCCTGCTCCGTCTTCACCGCGGCGCCGGCGATGGCCTGCACCGCGCCCGCCATCGCCTCCGCGCCCCGCACCTGCTGCTGGGAGCCGCGCGAGATCTCGGCGGCGAGCTCCGATGACATCTGCGAGATCTTGCCGATTTCCTGGAGCGTGGCCTCGGCCTTGAGACTCACCTCGTAACCCGACTCGACCTCGTGGGTGCCGGATTCCATGGCGACCACCGCGTCCTGCGTCTCCGCCTGCACCCCTTTGATAAGGGTCCCGATGTCGCGGGTGGCCTGCGTCGCCCTCTCAGCGAGCTTCCTCACCTCGTCGGCCACCACCGAGAACCGCAGGCCCGCTTCGCCCGCCCCCGCCGCCTCGATCGAGGCGTTGAGCGCGAGAAGATGGGTCTGGGCCGCGATGTCCTGGATGGTGTTGACGATCTCGGAGATCTCAAGTGACCGATCTCCGAGCGACTTGATCTTCTTCGAGATCGTCTGCACCTCGGAACGGATCTGCTGCATGCTCGCGAGGCTGTTCCGGACCGCCTCCTCGCCCTTGCTCGCGGCCTGCAGCACTTGACGCGCGGCCTTCGCGCTCTGGTCCGCGCTCTCGGCCACTTGACGCACCGACACCATCGCGTCCTCGACCGCGCGCGTGACGCTCGACGCGTCGCGGGACTGCGCCTGCGCGGCCGTCGCCAGCTCGCCGGTGATCGTGATGGTGTCCTGGGAGCCCGCGCTGACCCGCAGGGCGGCCTGCCGCACGTCGCCGACGACGGTGGCGATCTCCTCGACCATCAGGTTGATGGCGTCGACCACGTTTCCGAGCACGTCCCACGTCACCTCGCCTCGCCGGGTCAGGTCGCCCTTGCCGATCTCCACCACCGTGTCGAGGAACTTGATGATGTTCTGCTGCAAGTCCTCGCGCTTGCGCCGCTCCTCATCGCGATCGGTCTCGGTCTGCACGAGACCCCGCAGGCGGACGATGCTCTCGTTGAAGGTGATCGTCATCTGGCCGATCTCGTCACGGGACGTGACCGGTACCAGCTGCGAGAGATCGCCGCGCCCCACGCGTTCGGCCCCAGCCATCAGGGCGTTGACCGGCCGAGTGATCCGCTGGGCGAAGATGATTCCGGCGAGGCCGGCCGCGACCGCGATCCCGCTGAAGACCAGGAGCAGGAAGTTGCCCGCCTGCACCGCCGAGGCGGTGATGATCGACTTGTCCATGCCGACCCGGACGGTGCCGAGCTGGCCACCCAGCATCGGCACCCCGATGTCGATGATCTCCCGCTCGCGGCCGGTGCGGGGGTCGGGGTACGTGACCTCTCGCACCTGCGGTCGCGGAGAGTGTCCCGGCACCACGTTCCTCTCGACGATCCCCTTGGGCACCACCGGAGCGAAGGTGTGGGCAATAAACGCGCGCTGCGGATCGTAGACCATCACGTACGCAACGCCGGTGATCTTGGCGAACTCGTCGACCTGTGCCTGCACGGTGGACGCGTCACGATTGACGATGAGGTCGGCCCCGGAGCTGGCCAGGCTGTTGGCGATCGCGCTGCCCTTGTCGGTGAATTCCCGGGTCAGGCTGTCCTGGAGCGACCGATAGGCGACCGTCCAGCTCACCGCGGCCAGGGGCACGAGAACCAGTACCAAGAACACCGTGATCTTGCCCAGGAGCCCGAACCGCACCCGCTGGGCCGTGCTCGACCCGGGTCGCTGCTCGCCACCGGCATGGCCGCCGTCCGGGCCCTTGCTCATCGCGCGCCTCCTCCAGACCCGCTTCGTGCCGCTCATCGCGTCCTCAGACCTTGACCGCCGCCGACCAGTCCACGATCGGTACCCAACGGTCGCCCTCCACCCGCGTGAAGTACACGCTATCGAGGCCCTGGTGGCGCTCGGGCGTGAACGTCACGGGCGCCCCGATCCCCAGATCGAGCCCGCGCAGCGACTCGAGGGCCTGGCGGAATGCGGGGCGGCTCGCGTTGGCTCCGGCACGCTTGAGCGCCTCGGTGATGACCCGCGCATTGACGTAGCCTTCGAGGCTGATGAAGCTGTATTTCTGGGGCACGTAGCTGGTGTCGCGGATCGCCTCCGGCACCGACGGGTTGTGCTTGTCCATGAGGGCCCGGTATTCGGCCACCCCGGGGAGGGTGGTGTCGTCGTAGCTCGGTACGACCTGGGAGTTGACGAGCCCCCGCGTGTAGTCGCGACCCTTGGCGCGGCCGTGCTTCACGAGGAGCGCGAGCATGGCGTCCGACCCCACGAACGAAACGTTGGAGATCGGCGCGGTGAAGCCCGCGTCGCGCGCCGAGCGCACGAACGCGGCACAGCCCTGGTAGGCGCCGGTGCACAGCACGACGTCACAGCCGGCGTCGCGGAGGGCGCCCACCGCGATCCCCATGTCCTCGTCGAACGTCGCGTTCCGGACGTAGGTGGCCTCCGCGACGATCCGGGCGTTGCGGGCGGCGAGCGCACGCGCGACTCCGTCGGTGCCGCTGCGACCGTAGGCGTCGATCTGATAGTAGACGCCGAAGCGGCGCGCGCCCGTCTGCCAGAATCGCTCGACCAGCGCCTGCATCTCCTGACGGTAGGACGCCCGCACGTTGAAGACCTGATCGACGTAGGGCGCCTCTCGCTGCGGCTGCGCGCCGGTGAAGTTGCCGACCAGCACCACGTGCTGGTCGGCGTACTGCTTGATGACCGGCAGCGCGCGCGTGAGCGTCGGAGTCCCCACGTAGTTGGAGAGGAAGAAGACCTTCTCGCGATCGAGCAGCTGGATCGTATTCCGGATGCAGGGCTCGGGGTTGTAGCTGTCGTCGAGCGCGACCACCGACATCGGCCGCCCGAAGACGCCCCCGCGCGCGTTGACTTCGCTGTAGTAGGCCTGGGCCCCCCGATACAGCTCGGTGCCGAGACCGGCGGCGGCACCGCGGAACGCGGCGCTCATGCCGATCCGGATCTCCCCGCCGGCGGCCCCCTGCGCGGCCGCGGCGGATTCAGCCAGGGTGCCGCCCGCCGCGCCGGCGGCGAGTATGCCGAGGAACTCTCTCCGGTTCATGCCTTTGCCCTCCGCGCGGGCTCCTCCCCGCCGAGCGTGGCCCGCAGGACAGTCAGGATCCGGGGGACGTCCAGCAGGGCCAGCGTCTCACCGGCCCAGGTGAGCCATCCCGCCACGAGCCGGTGCGGGCCGTGATCCCGCGGAGCGGCGGGATCCGTCGCCGGGAGCACGTCGTCGAACGGCTCGAGCCCGAGCACGTTGTCGACCGTGACCGCGGCGAGGAGGGCGCCGTCGCGCAGCACCAGCGTGCGCACGCTGCGAGCCGACCGCAGCTCGGGAAGCCCGAGGAGGGGACCCGCGTCCACGATCGGAACCACCGTGCCGCGGAGATTGGCCACTCCGAGGAGCTGGCGCGGCGCGCGCGGCACCACGGTGATCTCGTCGAACACCGCCACTTCACGCGCGCTGCGCACGTCGACCGCGAACCGCGAGCCCGAGAGGGCGAACAGGCAGGCGCGGAGCGCGGGAGGGGTCTCCGGAAGGACGGACGGGAGCGCGACCGAGCCGGGGGTCTGGGCCATGGTGTTACTTCACGAACTGGCGGACCACGCCGAGGAGCTGCTCCGCGGTGAAGGGCTTGGCCAGGTAGTCCGCCGCGCCCTGGCGCTGACCCCACAGCCGGTCGCTCTCCTGGTTCTTGGAGCTGACGAAGACGACCGGGGTGTCCTTGGTGCGGGGATCGCGGCGGATGCCACGCAGCACCTCGTACCCATTGCGCTTGGGCATCACGATGTCGAGCAGGAGCACGTCGGGCCGCTCCTCCACCACGCGGTCCTCGAGGAGCTCGCCGTCCTGATAGGAGACCACCTGGTGGCCGGCCGACTTCAGGATACTCTCGATCACTTTCAGCTCCGACAGCGCGTCATCCACCACCATGATCTTGCCCACGTCATCCTCCCCGGCTGAGGTTCACCCCCCTGCTCTCCTGGAGCCCCCCGACCCACCGTACGGCGGCCCGCTGGGAGCTCCGCAGGGGGGTCCATCTACTGCAAACCCCCTACCAACCGAGGTTTTCTGCCGGGTTGGACGGCATATGCAAGGCGGACAAGGAGATGTCATGGATTCAAGGCTTTCGGGCCGTCCTGACCCGTTTTGGCGGCCCGGCAAGCCGGAGTGACAACGGGCGGACGTCCGTCTAGTGACGCTCACTGTCAGGACAGGTGCCCCTGACCGTCGGCCGCCCAGGGAACTGGGCGATGGAGCCGAGCCCCCTGCCCGGCGCCGGGGCGAGCCCTGGTCCTCCGTACGGGGCCCTAACTTGCGATGATTCGGGGCCTATGCTAGCGTGGCTCTGCGTTTTTTATGGAACTCTCACCCGCTGTCCCGCAGCGCATCTGACGACAAGGAGACCCTGGGTCCATGGCCGAGTCCACACTCCACCTCACCGAGGCCAGCTTCGACACGGAACTGGGCAAGCACAACGAGCTCATGATTGTGGACTTCTGGGCCGAGTGGTGCGCGCCCTGCCGGGCCATCGCCCCGACGCTCGACGAGCTGGTGCGCGAAGGCAACGGCACCGTGACCCTCGCGAAGGTGAACGTGGACGAGCAGCCGGCGCTGGCGGCCCGGTACGGGATCCGGTCCATCCCGACCATCCTGTTCGTGAAGGGTGGCCAGGTGCTCGACCAAGTGATCGGCGCAGTGCCCAAGGCCCAGCTCAAGAAGAAGCTGGACGCCAACGCCTGAGCGGCCACCCATGTCGACGGTGGGCCCCGGCCTGCCTCCGCTCTCACCGACGCGTGAGGAGTTCCACGCCCTGGCCGGCCAGGGCAACCTGATCCCGATCTTCGCCGAGCTGGCCGCGGACCTGGACACCCCGCTCTCCGCCTTCCTGCGGCTGCGCCCCGGCCCGTACGCGTTCCTCCTCGAGTCGGTCGAGGGTGGCGAGAAGTGGGCCCGCTACTCGTTCCTGGGCACCGACCCGCACCTCGTGTTCACCGCCAAGGGCAGCCGGGTCAGCGTCCGTCGCGCCGACGGGACCACGGAGCTCCTGCCGGGTCGGGACCCGTTCGAATCCCTCCGTGGTCTGCTCGCCCAGTTCAAGCCGGTTCCGGTGCCCGGGCTGCCCCGTTTCCAGGGCGGTGCGGTCGGCTTTCTCTCCTACGACATGATCCGCCACGTGGAGCGGCTCCCCGTCCTGTCCAAGGACGACCAGAAGCTCCCCGACGCGGTGTTCATGTTCACGGACAGCCTGCTGGTCTTCGACAACCTACGCCACCGGCTGCTCGTGATCGCCAACGCCCACATCACAAAGGCCGACCCGGCCTCCCTCGACCGGGCCTACGACGCGGCGGCCGTGAAGATCGGCATGCTGCTGGGGAATCTGAGGCGGCCCGCCCGCTCCCCCGCTCCGCTCACCCTGCCTCCCGTCGAGCCGCTGGTGGCCCTGGGCGACGAGGGCTTCACCTCGACCATGGATCAGACGACCTTCATGGACGGGGTGCGCCGGGCGAAGGAGTTCATCGCGGCGGGCGACGCCTACCAGATCGTGATCTCGCGCCGGCTCGACACCGAGCTGCGAGCCGACCCGTTCACGGTGTATCGCGCGCTCCGCACCATCAATCCGTCGCCGTACCTGTTCTTCCTGCGGCTGGGCAAGACCAGCATCGTCGGGTCGTCGCCGGAGGTGCTGGTGCGCCTCGAGGATGATCGCGTGGAAGAGCGACCCATCGCGGGCACCCACCCGCGCGGCCGGACCGAGGAGGAGGACGCCCGCCTCGCGAGCGAGATGCGCGCGGATCCCAAGGAGCGCGCCGAGCACGTCATGCTGGTCGACCTGGGGCGCAACGACGTGGGTCGGGTCAGCCGCATCGGGTCCGTCGAGGTGTCGGAGTTCATGGTGGTGGAGCGGTACTCGCACGTGATGCATCTGGTGAGCCACGTGCGGGGCCGCCTCGAGCCCGGCAAGGACGCGTTCGACGTGCTCGCGGCGTGCTTCCCCGCCGGTACCCTCACCGGAGCGCCGAAGATCCGCGCGATGGAGATCATCGAGGAGCTCGAGCCGACGCGGCGCGGCCCGTACGGCGGCGCGGTCGGCTACATCTCGTACTCGGGCAACCTGGACTCCTGCATCACCATCCGCACCGTGGTATGCCACGGGCGGCGCGCCTCGATCCAGGTGGGAGCCGGCATCGTGGCCGACTCGGACCCGAAGACGGAGTGGCTCGAGACATGCTCGAAGGCCCGGGGGATGATCCTGGCCCTTCGCATCGCTTCTCAGGAGTCGGCCCAATGATCCTGGTCCTCGACAACTACGACTCGTTCACCTACAACCTCGTGCAGTACATGGGCGAGCTCGGGGCCACCATGCGCGTGTCGCGCAACGACGCGCTCACGGTGGAGGACGTGGAGGCGCTGGCCCCGGAGGCCATCGTGATCTCGCCCGGCCCCGGCAATCCCGACGGGGCCGGCGTCTCCCTCGCGCTCATCGAGCGCTTCCACTCCCGGGTGCCGATCCTGGGCGTGTGCCTGGGGCATCAGGCGATCGGGCAGGCCTTCGGAGGCACGGTGGCCCGCGCGGGGCGGCAGATGCACGGCAAGACTTCCCCGATCTCGCACGACGGTCGAGGGGTCTTCCGGGGGTTGCCCGCCGGCTTCGAGGCGACGCGATATCATTCGCTGGTGGTCCTGGAGGCGGGACTCCCTTCCGAGCTCGAGATCTCCGCGCGGGCGGAGGACGGCGAGATCATGGGCCTCCGCCACCGGCGCTATCCCGTGGAGGGGGTGCAGTTCCACCCCGAGTCCATCCTCACCAGCCAGGGCAAGGCGCTGCTGGCAAACTTCCTCGAGCTCAGCTCCGTCGCCACGCCCGCATGAAGGCATCCGAGCCACCCGAACGGGTGGACCTGGGGCGACTGGGCGAGCGTGGGCTGATCCGTCGCATCAGGGGCAGTAGGGTCGCGATCGGGGCCCCGGGGGTCGAGGTCGGGATCGGCGACGACACCGCGGTCCTGACGGTTCCTCCCGGTCACCGGCTGCTCGCCACCACCGACCTCCTCATCGAGGACGTCCACTTCCGGCGGGCTTCCGCCGGCCCCGCCGACATCGGCTGGAAAGCGCTCGCGGTCAACCTCTCCGACATCGCCGCGATGGGCGGCATTCCGCGGTGGGCCCTGGTGGCGCTGGCCGTCCCTGCCGAGACGGAGGTGGAGGCGATCGACGCGTTCTACGCCGGCATGGCGGAGGCGGCGGCGCCCCACGCGGTGGCGGTCGTGGGCGGCGACACCTCGGCCTCCCCGGGGGGCTGGATGGTGAACGTGACCCTGCTCGGCGTCCACCCCGGCGCGCCGCGGCTCCGGTCCGCCGCGCGCCCCGGAGACGCGGTGGCGGTCACCGGGAGCCTCGGAGCGTCCGCGGCCGGGCTCCACGCGCTCGAGGCCGGTCCTGACCGGGCGCGCGCGGCCGGGCTCGCCCCGAGCCTCCTGGCCGAGATCACGACGGCGCACCTGCGGCCGCGGGCGCGCGTGGCCGAGGGACGCTGGCTGGGCGAGGCCTCCGGGGTGCACGCAATGATGGATTGCTCCGACGGGCTCGCCACGGATCTCGAGCACATCTGCCGCGAGAGTGGCGTGGGCGCCCGCGTGAGGCTCGACCGCGTACCGGTCGCCGCGGCGGCCCTCGCGGCGGGCCGCGCCCTCGGAACGGACGCGCGAGACTGGGCGGTGGGAGGCGGCGAGGACTACGAGCTGCTGCTGACCTGCGAGGCGGGCACCGAGGAGCGGCTCGCCGCCGGCCTGGCCGCGGCCACCGGAACCCGCCTCTCGATCATCGGCCGCGTCGAGGGACCCGCCGGGCGCGTGGTGTTCGTGGACGCCGCCGACGAGCCGGTGGCAATGCAGAGCGGCTACGAGCATTTTCATGGATAGCCGGCTCGTTCCGGAGCTGATCGGACTCGGCGTGCTGCTGCTCCTCTCCGCCCTGCTCTCGGGCGCCGAGGCCGCGTACTTCTCGCTGGGGCGCACGCGGCTCAAGGAGCTCGCCGAGCAGCAGGGCCAGACGCCGGGTCCGCTGGCTCCGCTGCTGGCCCAGCCCCACGAGCTGCTCGTGACCCTACTGGTCGGCATCACGGTGGTGAACATCGGGGCCTCCGCGCTGGCCGCGGCCATCGCGGAGCAGGTCTTCGGCTCCAAGGGCCTGGCGATCGCGATCGCGAGCATGGTGTTCCTGCTCACCGTCTTCGGCGAGGTCCTGCCGATGACCCTGGCGGTGGAGCATCCGCTTCGCTTCTCGACCTGGGTGAACCGGCCGGTGGCGTGGCTTTCCATTCTTCTGAAGCCGATCCGGGTCGGCCTGGGTGCCTTCACCGCCATCACGCTTCGCCTGGCCGGCTCCGAGCACCAGGTGGGGCGGCCCGAGATCTCTGAAGAGGAGCTGCGCACCCTGGTGGACGTGGGCGCGCGGGAGGGCGTGGTCGAGCGCAGCGAGCGTGAGATGATCCATCGCGTGTTCGAGCTCGAGGACACCCTCGTGCGGGAGGTGATGGTCCCCCGCCCCGACATGTTCTGCCTCGACGTCGACACCGAGACCGCCCGGCTCCTCCCCCAGCTGCGCGAGCAGCTGCACTCGCGGGTGCCGGTCTTCGAGGAGACCATCGACCAGATCGTCGGGGTGCTCTACACCAAGGACCTGCTCCCCTACCTCGACGGCCTGCCGGCCACCTTCGACCTGCGCCAGCACCTGCACCCGCCCTACTTCGTCCCGGGCTCCAAGCGGGCCGACGCCCTGCTGCGCGAGTTCCAGGCCAAGAAGCTCCATCTGGCGGTGGTGGTCGACGAGTACGGCGGCACCGCGGGCCTCGTGACCCTCGAGGACCTGCTCGAGGAGCTGGTCGGCGAGATCCGAGACGAGTACGACGAGGACGAGCGGCTGATCCAGCGCGTGACGCCGCGCAGCTTCCGGGTCTCGGGCCGCCTCCCCATCGACGAGCTGAACGCGGCCACCGGGCTCGCGATCCCCAACGACTCCTTCGACACCGTCGGCGGCTGGGTCCTCGACCTCTTCGGGCGCGTCCCCCACAAGGGCGAGAAGAAGGAGGCGGACGGCATCCGGGTGGCGGTGGAGAAGGTCGAGCGCACCCGGGTCCTGGAGGTGCTGGTCACCCTGCCCGAGGTGGCCGAGCCGAGCGAGGCCGCGTGATCTACGTCTGGATCATCGGGCTGGCGCTCCTGGTGACCGCGATCTTCTCGGCCGCGGAGATGTCGTTCATCGCGGCCAACCGGGTGCGCCTCCGGCACATGGCGGAGGGCGGCAACCGGACCGCGGTCCGGTACCTGGACGCGTTCCGCAGTCCGGAGCGGCTGCTCTCCACCGCCATGATGGGCGTGACCATCGCCCACATCACCGCGTCGTCGGTGGCGACGTGGGCGCTCCTGCCGGTGGTCGGCGGGGCGGCGGCCATCCTGGTCACGCTGGCCCTCACCCCGATCATGCTCGTCTTCGGCGAGGTCATCCCGAAGGCGGTCGCCCGGGAGCGGGCCACCGGATTGATCCTGTGGCTGTTCCCGGTGATCGAGACGCTAGGCCGCCTGCTGACCCCGCTCACGTGGGGCGCCAACGCTCTCGTCGGCTGGGCCCTGTCGCTGGTCGGGCGCCAGCGGACGAGCACCCGTCAGTTCGTCTCGCGCGAGGAGCTCAAGCTCCTGCTCCAGATGGAGCCCGAGGAGGCCGACGTCACGGTCAGCGAGGCCGAGATGATCGACAAGATCTTCGACCTCGGTGAGACCGCGGTGCGCGAGGTCATGGTGCCCCTCGTC
>Ga0070694_100000111_pt1 | contig 39794 bp, 29 predicted proteins | sample KBSK1251metaG_FD_65470 | JGI IMG/M metagenome (GOLD analysis project Ga0070694, IMG submission 65470) | Corn, switchgrass and miscanthus rhizosphere microbial communities from Kellogg Biological Station, Michigan, USA - KBS K1-25-1 metaG | ecosystem: Host-associated > Plants > Roots >...
TCCGAAACGGGTTATCACGAAAGCGTAACCGGGCGGAAGAAGCAAGTCATCATCGAGGCCATGAAGAAATCAGAGGGCAGCTTTACCGCCGCGGCAAAGTTGTTAGGCCTCCACCCAAACTACCTCCACCGTCTGGTGCGAAATCTCAACCTGAAGGATCAATTGAAAGACTAGTCTGTGAAAGACGTCACAAACCCTAAGCGATTCTTCGAAATCCCCCCAAAAAACTTAACAATCTTTGTCACATAACGCAGTAGCAGGTTCTCACCAAATAGTTTACAATCACCCCAGTTTCGAAGAGGGGCGCACACGGATCCAATCGCCTCTGTTTCGTAAGCCCGCGACGACGGGGTGGCTAAATTGAGAGAGTGGCCTCATTCGTCGTTTATTTTCAGAGTCCCGGCGCAGTTTTTCAGGAGCTTCATTCTCAGTATTTCACGCCCGCAGTAAAAACCATGGAAGAATATTCAGACCGAACCCCAAGCGATATCGCTCGTTATCCGATGGTACCGATCCGCGATGTCGTTATTTTTCCTTTTACCAAAGTTGCTTTCAAAATCGGCCGGCCCGGTTCCGTGCGTGCTTTGGAAAAGGCGCTGGCTGCAGACCGCACAATTTTCCTTTCGACGCAGCATGACGCGACGGTAGACGAGCCGACCCCTGAGCAAATCTATCGAGTCGGCACCATCGCGCGCATACTGCAATCGCAACGACAGGACAACGGCCAAATCAAGGTGGTGGTGGAAGGACGCGAGCGGGCCACGACAATTCGCGTTGAGAATGATGCCGGCGCTTTCACGGCCACCGTGCGACGCGCCCCGGCAGTAAACGAAGAAGGCGTTCGCACTGATGCGCTGGTGCAAAAGATCGCCCAGTTGATCGAACAGCACTTGCGGCTGGCGCCGGATGTGCAGCCGGACGCGCTCCAGACCGCGATGCGAAACGCCGATCCCTCGCACATGGCTGACGCTCTGGCCTCGCAGCTGCGAATTTCAGTCGAAGACAAGCAGGGCCTTCTGGAGTTGTTTTCCGCCCAGGCGCGGCTTGCACGCTTAATCGAAATTCTCGAAATTGAACTCGAAAAACGGCAGCTCGACCGCACGATTCAAACGCGCGTTAAGCGCCAGATGGAAAAAGCTCAGAAAGAGTACTACCTCAACGAACAAATCAAGGCAATTCATAAAGAGTTGGGCCGCAAGGATGAGCGCGCCGAGCTCGATGAGCTGAAAAAGAAAATCGAAGAGGCCGGTATGACTGAAGAAGCGAAGGAAAAAGCGCTTCAGGAACTGCACCGGCTGGAAGCGATGCCGCCGATGTCGGCCGAAGGAACAGTTTCGCGCACCTACATCGACTGGCTCGTCAGTGTGCCGTGGAAGCAGAAGTCCAAAGAAATCAGAGATCTCACGAAGGCTGAGGAAGTTCTTAACGAAGACCACTACGGTCTCGAGAAGATCAAGGATCGCATTCTGGAATACCTGGCCGTACGACAGTTGGTAAAGAACCCGAAAGGATCGATCCTTTGTTTCGTCGGACCCCCGGGAGTGGGCAAGACGAGTCTGGGAAAATCGATCGCGCGGGCAACCGGCAGGAAATTTGTGCGCTTGTCGCTGGGCGGCGTGCGTGACGAGGCCGAGATTCGCGGACATCGCCGCACTTACATCGGCGCGCTGCCTGGTCAAATCATTCAAATGATGAAGAAAGCCGGCACCGTTAATCCCGTGGTGCTGCTTGATGAAGTCGACAAACTCGGCACGGATTTCCGCGGCGACCCGAGCGCAGCTCTGCTGGAAGTGCTCGACCCGGAACAGAATCACATGTTCCAGGATCATTACCTGGACGTCGAATACGACTTGTCCAAAGTTTTCTTTATCGCCACCGCGAACGTGATGCACACGATTCCGCCGGCCTTGCAGGATCGGCTCGAGGTGCTGCGCCTTTCCGGCTATACCGAGCGCGAGAAACTGGAAATCGCGAAGCGGCATCTGGTCCTCAAGCAGGCGGAATCAAATGGTCTTCGCACGGAGCAGTTTGAGTTCACGGACGAAGGCATCCTGGAAATTATCAGGCACTACACGCGTGAAGCCGGAGTCAGAAATTTGGAACGCGAAATCGGCTCATGCTGCCGTAAAGTCGCGCGTAAGTTTGTCGGCGAGAGCGTCGCCGCCGATTTCAAAGATGAAATCGGATCCGAGCGGGTTCAGCAGATGCTCGGCCCAATCAAGTTCCGCCAGCAGGGGGTCGCCGCCGAAAGTGAAATCGGCCTGGCCACCGGCCTGGCCTGGACCGAAGTTGGCGGCGAGGTGCTGCAAATCGAGGCGACCCTGGTGAAAGGTCGCGGCGCCGTACTGCTCACCGGAAAACTTGGTGAGGTTATGCAGGAATCAGGACAGGCAGCTCTGACCTGCATCAAGTCGCGGGCCGAACGACTCGGCATGAGTCTGGATTTCATTCGCAAACGTGACCTGCACATTCACATCCCCGAGGGCGCGATTCCCAAAGACGGACCGTCTGCCGGTATCACGCTGGCCGCGGCGATGGCTTCGGCTTTGATGCGCGTCCCGGTGCGGAAGAATGTGGCGATGACCGGTGAGATAACATTGCGCGGGCGCGTGCTGCCAATTGGCGGCGTGAAAGAAAAGCTGCTCGCGGCGCACCGCTTCGGCATTGACACGATTATCATGCCGAAAGACAACGAAAAAGATTTGCCTGAAGTGCCGGAAGAAGTCCGCAACGCCATGGAAATCAATCTGGTGGAAACCATTGACGAGGTGATTGCGTTCGCACTCGAAGAGCCGACTGCTCAAGCCCCGATCGCCGACGCGCCGGAGGCGCCGCCGATTTGGACGACTGAGCCGCCGCCCGGATTGCAGACCCCGGCCGAGCAGTAATGCTCCGATTCAGGTTTTAGGTTTCCAGTTTGCAGTTGAGTCCTGTTCAGGTACACGAAACTCGTGTGCCTGAACGCCCTATTTTCTAACCAAGGAGCAAAGTACATGGGTAAACACGAAGACGCAGATCTGATTCTGAAACTCTACGACCTGAGACGCGAACCTGTGATGCGCGAGGCGCGAAACTGGTTCTTCACTTTCAATCCGGCCACCGTCGCGGAATACATGGAAACCATGATGGGGCCGCAAAGCGGTTACCTGCGCATGGTCATTTCCTACTGGGACATGGCAGCGTCATTGGTCAACAATGGCGCGATCGACGAAAAGATGTTCAATGAAGCCAACGGCGAACACCTCTTCGTCTTTGCCAAGATCGAGCCCGTTCTCGAAGACGTGCGCAAAGCCTGGAACGCACCCGACATGCTGAAGAATTTTGAAACGCTCGTCCGCCGAACTCCAGACAGCGAGAAGACGTTGGCAGAAATACGTGAGCGCATCAAGATGATCCAGGCGATGATGGCTGAACGCGCCCAAGCCGCGACCGCTTAATCAACTCCTGGGAACGGTTTAGACCGAACTAACCACATAGGCCCAGGACGAGATGGCAGTCTTGTTTTGGGCCTTGTGCTTTAGCCCTCCTAGCCGGTCGCAGCACAGTCGCCCTCTCATCTTTATCGCCAGCCGACACAATTCCCCAATCCTACGGCCGCGTGAACCGGAACGATCAGAACGGGGATTGCTATCATGGATACTTTAGCGGGCATCCAGACTGGAGCGCAGCCGTCTCGTTTGCCAGCCATGCAAGCGAGGACGGCTTGCGCGCCAGTCCCCTTTCAATCAATAGGGCGAGAAAGGGCGGCGAAACAGCCCACCGAACGCAGTATTTTTCTAATACCCATTTTCCTTCTATAATCCGCGCCAAGATCATCGAACCTCTCCTGAGGAAAGCTACGAGGATTCAGCCATTTCTCAGGCCGCCGAAAATCAGCGCGTGATAGCCGCGGGGAATCGTATCTCGCCGTTGAACGCGAGTCTCGGTTAATTAAGTGTTTTGTAGGGTCCAGGATGAAGATAACGAGCACCGAATTCCTTAAAAGCGCGCTGAAAGAGGCGGATTGGCCACATGACTCAACCCCTGAAGTGGCATTTCTCGGCCGCTCGAATGTGGGGAAATCAAGCTTAATGAACTCCCTGCTGGGGGTGCGCGGCCTGGCGCGCGCGTCGTCCACTCCGGGACGGACCCAGTTGCTGAACTTCTTCTTAATCAATGGCCGGTTCCGTTTTGTGGATCTTCCGGGGTATGGATACGCCAAGGCGCCGAAGGCAATAAAAGCCGAATGGAGCCAGGCGGCCGAGGACTACCTTGCGAAACGTGAGCAGCTTGTGCTATCAATTCACATAGTCGATTCGCGTCACGAACCCTCGAAACAGGATTTGCAACTTCACGAGTGGTTAGTGCATCATCATAAGCCACACTTGATCGTCGCCACGAAATCCGACAAGCTTTCGAACAACGAACTGCGCCAAAACAGCGAACGCATCGCACGCGTCTTCCGAACTGATCGGGTATTGAATTATTCAGCAACCAAGAAACGTGGACGCGAAGAACTTTGGGGCGCAATTGAAAAGTCACTGAAGAGTTAGCATGAAAGAAGCTTTTTGTTTAATTTGAGCTTGCGATTTTTCAGCTTTCGTTTAGAATAAAATTTCCGATAAAGCAGAAAAGCCGAAAGCCTTGTGAAACCAGTTAGTCAAACCGGCCTTGGCTGTAACCCGAATCTGACCTGAACCACGCAATCCCCGTCAACCGGCATCCAACTCGAACGACCCTGTGATTTCTGTGGATTCCGACCTCTGACGGAGAGGCTGGCGAGAAATTAGTCATGCGGTGGGAAGCCCCCACACGAGCTTCCCAACACACCGCGCGGAAAAACTTCCTTTTGACAGGCGTAGTTGAATCAATTGACAAAAAGAACACCAATAAGCACGCGGCGTAGAGCCGTGCACGAAAGAAACGACATGGCAAACAAAAGACGTACAAGTCCTGCCGGCGATGGCGGCAATGGCGACAACGGCGGCGGCGGCGTAGCCACGGCTGAAGGTCCCCCTGAAGACGGTCCAAGTCGGGATGGAAACCCGGAAATCTTTAATCTGGGCGACTTGAAAGAGATGTCCATCTCGGCGCTCACTTCGGTTGCCAAGAGGATGGACGTGCCGGGCGCGACGGGAATGCGCAAGCAGGAACTCATCTTCAAGGTCCTGGCAGCGCAGACCGAGAAAAGCGGCCTGATCTTTTCCGAAGGCGTACTCGAAACGCTGCCGGACGGCTTCGGCTTTCTCCGGGCGCCGGAATACAACTACCTGCCCGGCCCGGACGACATCTATGTTTCGCCATCGCAGATTCGCAAGTTCGACCTGCGCACCGGAGACACCATCAGCGGTCAGATTCGTCCGCCCAAGGAAGGCGAACGCTATTTCGCGCTGATCAAGGTTGAGGCGATCAACTTTGAATCGCCCGAACAGGCCCGCGAAAAGGTCTTCTTTGACAACCTGACTCCGCTCTATCCGGACGAGATGCTCAAGATGGAGGTCACTCCGGACAACCTCTCAGCGCGGGTGATTGATTTGGTAACGCCGATTGGCAAGGGCCAGCGCGCGCTGGTCGTTTCGCCGCCGCGCACGGGTAAAACCATGCTGCTGCAAACGATTGCCAATTCGATCGCTCAGAACCATCCCGAAGTTACGCTGATTGTCCTGCTGATTGACGAACGTCCCGAAGAAGTCACCGACATGCAGCGATCAGTCCAGGGCGAAGTAATTTCGTCAACCTTTGATGAACCGCCAACCCGCCACGTGCAAGTTGCCGACATGGTGATCGAAAAAGCCAAACGCCTGGTCGAGCACAAACGCGACGTCGTCATCCTGCTCGATTCAATTACCCGTCTGGCACGCGCGCACAATGCCGTCGTTCCGCCCAGCGGCAAGATTCTTTCCGGCGGTATCGATTCCAACGCCTTGCAGCGACCGAAGCGTTTCTTTGGCGCCGCGCGCAACATTGAGGAAGGCGGCTCGCTGACAATCATTGCGACCGCACTAATCGATACCGGCTCGCGCATGGACGACGTGATCTTTGAAGAGTTCAAGGGCACGGGCAACTCCGAAATCCATCTCGACCGTCGTCTGAGCGATAAGCGCCTGTTCCCCGCTATCGACCTCCAAAGATCAGGAACCCGCAAGGAAGAGCTGCTGATTCCGAAAGACGATCTCAGCCGGGTCTGGGTCATGCGGCGGGTGCTCAATCCGCTCTCGCCGACCGAGCAGATGGAAGTGGTGCTCGAACGGCTCGAGAAGACCAAGAGCAATGCCGAGTTCCTGGCGTCGATGCAGACTTAAGAAAGCGGGGCTTTGTACTTAGTTCTTTGTACCTGGACGATTTGCGCAAGGTGACGGATTGTCAGCTAACGATCAAAGTTCAAAGATCGAAGACCAAAGCTCGCTTCCGCGGTTGCGCATCGCCATCCTTTCACCCGAAGCGGTTCCCTTCGCCAAAGTCGGCGGACTCGCCGATGTTTCCGGCGCGCTGACCAAAGCACTTCATGCGAATGGTACCGACTCCTTTCTGATCCTGCCGCTCTACGATCAAATTGATCGCAGCCTGATTGGCGAAAAACTCATCGATGATTTGGAAGTCCGGTGGCGCGGCAAGCAACCGCGCGTCAGTGTCTGGCAAAGCAATGTTCTGAACGCGCCGGCCTACCTGATCGACGCCCCGTTTTACTTCTCCCGGGGAAAACTTTACGGCGACACCGACGACTTTGAACGGTTTGCTTTCTACAGCCGGGCCGCGATTGCTCTCCTGAAGCGTCTGGGGGAAGCCCCTGATGTGCTGCACTGCAATGACTGGCCATGCGGATTTGCTTCGGTGGAAATGCGGGCGCGGCGTCGTCAGGAAGAGTTTTTCTCAAAAACCCGTATCGTCTTTTCGATTCACAACATCGCGTATCAGGGATTGTTCAATCCTACGGATTTGTGGTGGCTCGACTTCTCGGCTTATGCCGATGATTTCATGCTCGAAGACGCCGCCTCCGCTTTGAAAGCCGGGGTTATTGCGGCGGATGCTGTCTCGACGGTGAGTCCGCGCTATGCGCAGGAGATTCAAACTTCGGAGCAGGGTTACGGGCTCGAATGGCTGATGAGGATCCGCAGCGATCGGCTGGCTGGAATCACTAACGGCGTTGATTACGAGATTTGGAATCCCGAAACTGATCCGGATATCGCGGCGAATTTTTCGGCCGACGATTTGAGCGGAAAAAAGGAATGCAAACTCGATCTCTTGCGGCGATTTGCCTTGCCTGAAGAACCCGAGCGTCCGATCATCGCAACCATTTCCCGACTCGTTTCCCAAAAAGGATACGATTTGATCCAGCAAGCCGCGCGCGGCATTCTGGAGACGGGTGCTTTTTTTATCGCGCTGGGGGCCGGCGCAAAACAATACGAAGATTTCCTGCAAAGCTGGCACGACCAGGCGCCTACTCGCGTCGGTATTTACAAGGGTTTTGCCGGCGAGCCTTTGGCCCATCAAATCGAGGCGGGTGCGGACCTTTTCCTGATGCCTTCGCTTTACGAACCCTGCGGATTGAATCAAATGTACAGCATGCGCTACGGCACTGTGCCTGTCGTTCGCGCGACCGGAGGTCTGGACGATACGGTACAGAATTTCGACGCAAAAACAGGCGCTGGCACGGGTTTTAAGTTCGGACCTTATTTGGCAGGCGCTATGCTTGAAAAAATACGCGAAGGGCTATACTTTTATAATCAGTCGGAAGCTTGGGTAAGGATTCAAAAGAATGGAATGGCGGTAGACAATTCGTGGTCAGCCGCGGCAAAGAAGTATCTCGCGCTTTATGACGAGGTGCTGGCTTTGTAGGGTTACGGATTCAACAGTCATACAGAGAATTTCAACAAAGGTAAGAACAAGGAGCTTTTTCAATGAGTGAACATGTAAAAGAAACCAGTGACAGTGAATTTGAGGGCGATGTGCTTCAATCCGACCAGCCGGTGCTGATCGATTTTTGGGCCCCCTGGTGCGCACCCTGTCGCATGCTGGCGCCGACCGTCGAAGCTGTTGCTGAAAAATACGCCGGTAACGCGCGCGTAATGAAACTGAACGTTGACGACAACCCGTCGGTTTCCCAGCGTTTCGGAATCAAGGGCATTCCGACTTTGATTCTTTTCAAAAACGGCAAAGAAGAAGAGCGCGTAGTGGGGGCAACTTCGGAAGCCGCGATCTCTCGCATGCTGGATAAGCACATTGGCGCTGCCACCGCGGCCTAACTGGCACCTCGTTTTTTTTCAAACCGTTGGGCGCGGTTACGTTTCTGTTAGCGCAGCCGCGCCTGTTTTGTGTCCAGTTCTGAGTCTTTCGAACCTGAGCTCTCAAATCTGAGCTCTCGGATCTGAGATTTGAGATCCTAATCCATGGTCATCGCCGTCATAGGCGCCCAGTGGGGCGACGAAGGTAAAGGCAAGATTGTCGATCTGCTCGCCGAGCGGTTCGAGGTCGTCGTCCGTTATCAGGGCGGACACAACGCCGGCCACTCAGTCCAGATCGGGGACAAGTCCTTCGTGCTGCATCTGCTGCCGTCAGGAATCGTGCACGAAGGCAAGACCTGCGTCCTCGGCAACGGCATGGTGATCGATCCCAAGGCCTTCTTTGAAGAAGCCGACCGTCTAATGGCCCAGGGCGTCAGCGTCACGCCCGAACGTGTGAAAGTAAGCTCGCGCGCGCATCTGATTCTCCCTTACCATCGCGCGCTCGACCACACGAGCGAGGAACGGCTCGGAAACGAAAAAGTCGGCACGACTTTGCGCGGCATTGGCCCGGCATACGAGGACAAAGCCGGCCGGCGAGGTTTGCGCGTCGCGGATGCGCTCGTTCCCGAAGTGTTGCGCTCGCGGATCGAACGAAACCTTGAAGATGCCAATCGGATCATCGTCGCGTACGGTGGCGAACCGTTAGAGGCAAAAACGATCATCGACGACACCTCGGCGATGATTGAACGACTCGCGCCGTTCGTTATTGACACGACGCACTTTCTCAACGTTGCGGCCGCCCGAGGGCGCACAATCCTGCTCGAAGGTGCGCAGGCGACGCTGCTCGATGTTGATCACGGAACATATCCCTTCGTCACATCTTCGAGCACGGTAATCGGCGGGGCTCTGGTGGGAACTGGCCTGGCGCCGAAACATCTCACCGGCGTGCTGGGAATCGTCCGCACCTACACCACCCGCGTAGGCGAAGGGCCGTTTCCGACCGAGATGCTGGAAAGCGAAGCCGAGCTGGGCCAGTTGATTCGCGAACGCGGCCGTGAGTACGGCGCCTCCACCGGCCGCCCGCGGCGTTGCGGTTGGTTCGATGCCTTTGCGACTCGCTACGCGGCGGAGATTAACGGATTCAGTTCAGTGGCTCTGACGAAGCTCGACGTGCTCGACGCCCTCGATGAGATCAAGGTTTGTGTGGGCTATAACCTGAACGGCAAGAAGTGTGAATCCATGCCCTCCGTTTCACAGGATCTTCGCCGGGTAGAGCCTGTTTACGAGACTTTGCCCGGCTGGAAGTCCTCCACGCTGGGGATGACGGACCTTAGTGAGTTGCCGCGGTACGCGCGTGAGTACGTCAACTTTCTTTCGAATCAAATTGGCGTCGAGATCGGTTTGGTTTCCACCGGCCCCGAACGCTCGCAAACGATCATCGTGCGCGAATCGGCTCTGGCGAATTGGTTCCGCTGATAGAGTCCAAAGTCGAACGTCCAAGGTCCAACGTCTGGGTGAAATTTAGCCTCCAGATTCAACCTGGACATTGGACTTTGGACATTGGACTTTGGACGATCGAAACCGTAGACTGCACTCAAATCAAAAGTGGGCCGATAGCTCAGTCGGTAGAGCAACTGGCTTTTAACCAGTGGGTCGCAGGTTCGAGTCCTGCTCGGCTCACCACTTTTCTTGAGGAAATACACAAGAAGCGGGCAGCGACAAGCTGCTCGCTTTGAGTTTTTCCTCTAACTTTTCCTCTAACCGACTAACGATCGCCTCAATTTTCCTCTAAACCGAGAGTCTGCTGAACAGACAATTGCCCTCGGCCAACGCTCGGCATCTGGTCAGAGAACGCTGGATAACTATTGAGCCACCGCGAACGGCAAGAGAGCTTGTGCCGAATCGTCATCCACTTGAGACGCAGACTCGTCACGCTTTCTGACGGGTCGTTTGGGCGAACTCACTTGATTGTCTTTTCTCTTCGCGACGCTCGGCAGAGGCTCTGAAGACTTATCGCTCTTGCCACCGTTTTTTTGGCATGCTAACAGGAATTCAGTAAGCTGCTCCTCACTGTAAAGTACGCGCGTCCCAATTCGAAAGAACTTAATGCGCCCGGCTTCACGGGCACGAAGAAGGGTGATGCGAGCGATGCCTAAGCGCTTCGCCGCCTGTTTCTCTGAAAGCAAATTCGGGTTTGTTTCTGTTACTTCCATGGCTGCGGACTATTACAAACTCCATGCCATTACTGTGCGTTCCGAACGCAATGATAACTGCTGATAACGCTAGTTAACAATAGCGAACGATATTCCCGAAAGATTTTCCGGTACTTCGTTCTCTGAAAACGTTTCGAATCTGGATTAGGCCTGGTTCCACAGGCTCGACCTTTGACCATGGGCCCACTTGCGAGGCCAGTGAAGCCCTCCATTGCACTTATTTGTTGTAAACAAAACGCAGCGGTTGATTCAACAAGGTGTTTACTCGAAGGTGTCGCCTTTGGCGACACGTTTTCGACAAAAGGCGACACTTCGGCATATGGGGGCGAGGAAGGATTGTGAGTTTCGCTTAGCCCCGGACCGTGCTATTTCGCCTGCAATCAGTTAGCCAATCGGATCAACTTCCTCCTGCTCGAATCTTTTCGTTCGCTCGATAGCCTTCTTCTTAATCTCTTTGATAATCGCCTCAACTTTCTCGGTAGCAGTTCGGGTATGCATATCGTAGAAATTGTCCATCGTCTCGCGTGTCTTTCCCTTTTCGATCCACGGTTTCCGAACATTTTCCTCGAAAACCAAATCCCTGGAAGCACGAGTCTCAATCAATACTTCTCGCAACATCAAAAGCCCGACATCGCGAGCCATATAACTCTTTTCTTCGTGCTTCAGCAGCTTGAGCAGCAAGGTTGCTATCGTATTGAATGTTTCTTTGTCGTCCTGGCCGGGTGGCTCTTCCCAATCGGCGAGGCCCAAACCTTTTCGCCGGCGCGCGCCGAGAGCTTCGTCGAGCAGCTCGCGAATCACAGGCGCATCTTTCTCCGCACCCGTCGCTTCCATGATGGCGCGAATTTGGAACATCTGGTCCATGTACATGTTGAAGGACGAGACCTTTTTTGAGAGTGATCGTTTCTTTCCTCGGGGCCGAATCATGAATTCCTCCTGGTTAACCAAAGTGCTGACAAGATGCCGATCGCATAGCAAAACTAAAGCCACAAATCGAAGCATTCACACACGTTAAGCCAATTCCCTAGAAGCCCAATTTTCTTAACCACTTTTCTTAAATGCCTAACCTATTAGAAACACGCGAGTTGCGAGAAGAGAGAGTGCGGTTTCTCGTTTGCTATCCTGTCCGCTCACCCTAGTTTGATTCTTAAGGTCATTTCGCACTTGGTTAACCATCGAAATTTCGACCCTCGCCGGATCGTTTTTGAGAGGGAGGCTCCGAACAGTTTTGGTCTTTCTTGCGGTTTCGATTGAGATTTAAAACGTACGGCGGAGCAACACAGCGAACAGATGAGAGCGTTAGCTACCGCGAGATAAATCCAGAGAAGCCGGGCGTACGATAATCGCAATTATGTTTCCGGTGCAGGTGACGTGACCTCGGTTTTTTCAGATGGCGCGCCGCATGTCTGACCAGGACATGAATTTTCGATTTATCGGATGACCGTCCGATCGCGGCGATTCCTTCAAAGGTCATCGAGTTGCCTGTCCTTCCTCACGGCAATTCAGTCTGTGTCAACGTTGCTGCGCAATTAGCGGGGTGCGCTTGAGAGCGCACAAACCACGACCTGGGGATAGCGAGGTTTTTGTCTTCATTCTCCTTCCCTGCCTTGCTTTGTCTTTCACTCATAGTTACATGTTATTAACCAATACCGTGATAACGAAACTTGGGGAGGCATTACTGCGATGGGCGACGAGCGTAAGATTACGAGAGAAGAACTGTACCAAGTGGTTTGGTCCAAACCGCTCACAGAGCTAGCGAAGGAATTCGGAATGTCTGACGTAGGCGTGGCTAAAGTTTGCAAGAAGCTGAAGGTGCCAAAGCCCTATCGCGGATATTGGCAATTGGTCGAAGCCGGTCGAAAGCTGACTATTCCACCGCTGCCACCGGTGCACAAAGGCGATCCGACAGAAGCTATTCTCAACCCTGAGCATTTATCGCGTGAATTTCAAGCCCGAAGATTCAAATACTCTAGATCGCATGGATGCAGAAGGCCGACCAGAGAATCGCATCAAGGTCGAGGAGACCCTCGACAACCCACATCGACTGGTTCGCAATACACAAATCCTGTTACGGAAGGGCAAGCCTGATGAGTCGGGAAGACTCCGTTACTGGAACGTCGCGGACAATCGCCCGGGTCTGTCTGTTCGTGTATCGAAGGATACAATGCCGCGTGCATTGCTGATCATGGACACTCTCATTAAAGCACTCGAAGCTCGCGGTTGCACGGTTGAGGCGGAGGATGGCACCGTTTGTAATATCGGGGAAACCCAAGTGCCGTTCTACCTTTGGGAACGTGTCCGCCGCACCGAGCGCGTGCTAACAGAGAAAGAGAAGGAAAAACCTTGGTGGTACAAGAACTACGAGTTCATACCCACGGGTGAATTGGTATTCACCTTGGACGAATACTGTGTCGACAGAAAGAATTGGGCGGATGGCAAGAGGAGGAAACTCGAGGACAAGCTTAACAACATAGTTGCCGGTCTCTTCGCGGCGGCTGAACAATTGCGACTCAGGGAGATTGAACGAAGAGAGGAAGAAGCACGTCGCGCCGAAACCGCACGGAAGCGCGCAGAATTGGAGCATCAACTTCGGATACAGGAAGAACGAGGTAAGCAATTAGATGTATTTGTCGATTCGTGGATCAGAAGCAAGAACCTCAGACAATTCCTTAAAGAATGCGAAGACGCTCTTCGCCTTCAAAACGAAAGTCGCATTCCTTCAGACGAATATTGGTTAAGATGGGCGCGAGCCTATGCCGATCACATAGATCCAACTATGAATGGTTCGTTGGAACAAATCATGGGCTGGAGCTAGCGAAATGAAGTCAAGCCGAACCTTTTTCCGCCAGCCCGTCGCAAATCCTTTGCAAACCCCGGCCGCGATCCGTTGCACATTTCTTGCATAGGCGGCTATGCTGTGCGGGCTCTTGTCCCTAACCCAAGACCACTACAGGCATGGCGTGAAGCTCTACGTCGGCATCACTGACTACGATTGGTTCAAGCTCCACACGTCGAAAGAATCGGTGGATGAGGTCAATTTCTGGCGACCCTCTTCCACAGCAACGTTCAAAGCCCTTCAGTGGGGCGAGCCATTTTTGTTCAAGCTTCACTCTCCACGAAACTTCATCGTAGGCGGTGCGTTCTTCACAAAGTTTCTTCAGCTTCCTGTGAGTCTCGCTTGGGATGCGTTTGGCGAAGCCAACGGCGCAACCTCGCTTGAAGAAGTGAGATTAAGAATTGCGAAGTATCGCAAACACTCGATCGGACCAATGGAAGATCCACAAATCGGTTGCATCCTTCTGGAAGAGCCGTTCTTCTTTGCGGAGAGTGATTGGATTCCCAGTCCAACGGATTTCAAAGCGCCAACTCAAGTCGGTAAGAGTTACGACATGACGAGCGGGACGGGTCTCATGCTCTGGCGCGAGGTTAGCACGCGCTTGGAAAGAGCCGAGGTGACATCGCTTGGTCCAGCAACCATCGCCGCCAAGGCTTTGGCGCGATACGGCCCGCCGACTGTCGTTACGCCCCGCCTTGGGCAAGGCTCGTTCAGATTGTTGGTTACCGATGCTTATCGTTACCGCTGCGCGATGACCTCAGAAAGAACCTTGCCGGTTCTGGAAGCCGCGCATATTCGTCCGTTCGCAAAAGGCGGCGAACACGCGCTGTCCAACGGTTTGTTGTTACGAAGCGATCTTCATAAGCTCTTTGACCTGGGTTATGTAACAGTTGATCCGAAAGAAAAGAAGATTCTCGTCAGCGACCGGATCAAAGCCGAGTTCGAAAACGGCCGTGAGTATTACAAATTGCGTGGTGAGAAATTAGTCTTGCCGGAGAACCCTTTAGCAATACCGTCCATTGAGAGTCTTACCTATCACGCAGAGCAGGTCTTTCGCGGGTGACGCGTTTTTCAGAAGCGTGTATTATGGCATTGACCCATTACGGCTTTTGCTAACACTCGCACAGGCTTCACCGTCTCAGCGTACGTTCAGTTAGAAGAACACTAAATGATAACTGACTATTCACGCCAAGTATCTTGCTGACGAAGAAGAGCGGTGCTCGTCAGATAGTTTTGGAGAAGTTAGCCGAATCGAAAAACCAAAAGACGCGATTATTCTGTCTCCGTGTTGGCTGTTCAGACTGAACCCAGCAATCGCCGATCTGGCAAGCATTGAAAAGACTCGGTTTCGCTACTTAGAACAAACCATAGAAAGTGAGTCGCAATGCAAGAGAGCAAATCTCTTTCGCAGTTATCGGCGGAAGACTCAGAAAGTAAACAAACCGCTTTGGCATCCCCCTCGGATACGGTTTCACGAGCGCATTGTCCCTATCGGCAATCATCACTCCTTCAACAGGCGCTGGCCCCGGATAAAATGAGAGTCGCCTTCTTTCTTGGTGCGGGCTGTCCGATGGCGATCAGAGTCGCTGACGGGGCCGGAACCAAACCCTTGATTCCAGATGTAAAGGGATTGACCAAGCTAATCTGCGATTCGCTCAGCACCGCGGCATCCCACAAGGCCTCCTTCGAAACGGTTCTCCGACGACTTAGCGAGAGTGGAAAGACCGAACCAAATATTGAGGAGATTCTCAGCTATATTCGAGCACTAGCCGAAGTGGTTGGAAGTCACGGTATAGAAGGACTCTCGACTCAAGTTCTAACTGACTTGGATAAAGAGATTTGCCGGGTTACTACTGAGGTTATGAAAGTCCGATTGACCGAGGACAACACGCCGTACCATCAACTCGCGACTTGGATCAGCGGCATTCCACGAACCCAGTCAGTCGAGATATTTACCTGCAACTATGATTTATTGACGGATCAGGCTCTTGAGGAGCGACGGGTACCTTATTTCGATGGGTTCGTAGGTTCCGACAGCACCTTCTTCGATCTGGCTTCAATGGAGCAGGACAATCTGCCTTCTCGGTGGGCCCGCCTATGGAAGGTGCACGGCGCGATTAACTGGTGGCGGACTGCGACAGGGGACTTTGAGCGACGTAAGGAGAGTAGCTCCAGCGATCAGCAAATGATCTATCCCTCACACCTCAAATACCTTGAAAGTCGTCGGATGCCATACCTCGCTATGATGGATCGTCTCAAAACTTTTCTGTCCCGGGGCCAAGCAGTTCTCGTTACGTGCGGCTACTCGTTTTCTGACGAGCACCTAAACGAAGCGATTTTGCAAGGCCTAGCCGCAAATCCTACAGCCGTGTGTTTTGCTTTGCTCTTCGGTGATCGAAAGACTGCACCTAATGCCGTTACGAAGGCTCGAAAGCACTCAAACCTGCGGTTATTGGCAACTGATGGAGCTGTTCTGGGAACGATCGAAGCAGATTGGCACTCTGACGAGAAGAGGGAACACGCTCTGCACGGCGTCGCTGTTCAAACGGGTGAGATGATGTCCCGTACCAGCGCTCCCGCTGAGCGCTGCAAGTTCCTTCTCGGGGATTTTGCATCGTTGGGAAGATTCCTGGCCCAGCAAATCGCTTTTGGTCAAGACGAGAATGAGCAAAGCAATGCCAAATGATCCCACACTGATCGGCACTGTACAAGATGTCAAAGGTGCGACTGTAACCGTTGAATTACGAAATGAAACCGTTACAGGTCTGAGTTTTGTAAACGGCGAAGGCTACCGCATCGGCCAAGTTGGTAGTTTCGTACGCATTCCTATGGGATTTGTCGACTTGTACGGTGTGGTGTCTCAAGTGGGTGCGGGGGCTGCTCCGGTACGGGAAGCCGAATCATATCCTTATGGAAATCGATGGCTACAGGTTCAGCTCGTGGGTGAAGGAACGGGGCGGGGACGATTCGAGCGAGGCGTTTCGCAACACCCCACTATCGACGACAATGTTCATATTGTTACTGAAGCGGACTTGCGCGCGATTTATGGCCCGGGCGAACCAGATGATTTTGTTTCGGTTGGGCATTTGGCAAGTGCCGAGTCGATTCCCGCGCTCATAGACATCAATAAACTTGTAACTAGGCACTCTGCAATAGTTGGCACAACGGGCACAGGCAAGTCGACAACTGTCGCTGGCCTTCTGACATCGTTGTCCGATTCGCTTAGATATCCATCCGCACGCATCATCATCTTGGATATTCACGGCGAGTATGGAAAAGCTCTTGCGGACCGCGCCAAAGTCTTTCGTGTATCCGCGAATTCCGAGAAAGGTGAAGTGCCTCTACAAATTCCTTTCTGGGCACTCAATTTCGAAGAACTGCTTACCATCGCCATAGGAAAGTTCAACGACTCACAGAGTGGAGCGGTTGCCGATTGCATCGTAGCGTTGAAAAAGGAATCTTTATTAAATCAACCCCGAGAAGGTGCAAGCGCTGAAACAATAACAGTAGATTCACCGGTGCCATTTTGTCTTCACAAAATGTGGCTGGATCTTCATAAGCGGGAACATCACACGCTAATACCTACCCCTGGGGCTGGGGCTGACGATGTGGAGCCAGCTTACGTGCTCGGGGATAACGGGCAGCCTGTTCAATTAGGGGACGCTATGTCTGTGTTACCTCCGTTGTATCGTACTGTCAAAACAACGGGGCCGGCTAACGAGCGGGTGCAACATGGTAGGGAGCCGTTAGGCATACGGCAGCAGCTTGCGGGGCTCGCTTCCAAACTTCGGGATCCGCGTTTTGCTTTCCTCTTTAGGCCTGGTGATTGGTTGCCGGACTTGCAGGGTAAGACGAACAAGGATCTTGATTCTTTACTTAAGGACTGGATCGGATCTGATCCGATCACTATCCTCGATCTATCAGGTATACCCTCAATTGTCTTGAAGGATCTGATTGGCGCGTTGCTTCGAATTCTCTACGACGCCCTCTTCTGGGCAAGGAACCTGCCAGAAGGTGGCCGTGAGCGCCCTTTATTAGTCGTGCTTGAGGAAGCCCATGCCTATTTAGGTAAAGAGAATGCAGGTGAAGCCGCTGCCGCTGTTAAGAGGATCGCCAAAGAGGGACGTAAGTATGGCGTGGGTCTCATGATTGTGAGTCAACGACCCTCTGAAATCGATCCGACAATACTATCGCAATGCGGAACAATCTTTGCCATGCGTCTCGCTAACGACACAGACCGAGGCCATGTTAGCAGCGCTGCTTCCGATAATCTCAAAGGCCTGTTTGAAATGCTTCCCATCCTTCGAACTGGAGAGGCAATAATTGTGGGTGAAGCTGTGAGCTTGCCAGTGCGCACACTCATTGACCCTCCTGCGCAAAATCGGAGACCGGATAGCGTCGATCCGCGAGTCGTGGTTCGCGGTGCCCTACTCAATGATGGTTTTGAAGGACCCGGAGGTTGGAATCAAAAGCGTGACAAGGCTGATTACTCATCGGTAGTACTTCAATGGAGGAAACAAGACCACCGATACGAACATAAACCCTCGCCTGGGAACGACAATTCGATGGAAGGAGATCCCGCTGATGGACTGGATTGAAACACCTGAATCCTCAAACGTAGCTCGCATTGGGTACGACGAGACAAGCCAAGTGCTGTCCGTTGAGTTTACAAGTGGCATAACCTACAACTACTACGATGTTCCACCGACCGTTTTCGAACAAATGCGAAACTCAAGTTCAAAAGGGCAGTTCATTGCTCAGAATCTTAAGGGCGTTTATCGGTATGCTCGCGCCTGAACGAGATGCTTCTAAGTGATTCGATCAGTATCCCCTCGCAAAATGATGCGCGAGATAAGCGCACCTACGTTAATCGAGCCTCAATCCCACGAGTCGAGGTCATCCTTCCTGTAGCTAATGCCGTTTGGTATTGTTACTTGTCGATCAGAAACGTTTGCGAAAAACCGTGGTTTAGGTCACCATGTTCTCACCAACCTCAATCGCCGACTTCCTCGCCTGCCAACATCTCGCTGCTCTGAATCGAGCAGAAGCCGCTGAACAAATCAAACGACCTTACTTTGCTGATCCCGGTTTGGATTTCCTGATTGGACTAGGACAGGCGCACGAGCAAGCGTACTTAGCTCAGTTAACTGAACAAGGACTCAGAATTGTAGAAATACCGACTGAGGGTTCACGCCGAGGTGCGGCGGAGAGAACAATCGAAGCCATTCGCGGCGGCGCTGATGTTATTTATCAGGCAACGCTCCTTGACGAGCAAGGGTATGGACGCGCCGACTTCCTGATTCGCGTCGATAAGCCGAGCGAGCTCGGATTATTCTCCTACGAAGTCGTGGAAACAAAGCTCGCACGGTCGACTAAGGCAAGAGCGATCATTCAGCTCTGCTTCTATTCAGATCTACTTTCACGAATTCAAGGCGTAGTGCCGGACTACATGCATGTGGTGCTAGGCGGCGGAGCGAAGCCCGAGAAGTTTTTTGTTCAGCGGTATCTCGCCTTCTTTCGAAAGATTAAGCGTGACTTTGTTGCTGCACAGCAGGCTCAATCCGAAACTTATCCTGAGCCGGTTGAACACTGTCGCATCTGCGACTGGTCCACGGTATGTGACAAGCAGTGGCGCAAAGACGATCATCTCTCGCTCGTCGCTAACATCACGCGCAATCAACGACAAGCATTGACCGCTTATGGCGCCGCAACGATGGCAGGTCTGGCGCGGCTGACAGTTCCTCCCGAGCCCAAAGTCGAAGGCATAAAGGATCAGGCATTTGCAAATATTCATCAGCAGGCTCGCCTGCAGGTGCAGGGACGGGAAGAGCGCTGCAATATTTATGAGTTGCTCGTTCCGCCCGAGCCAGAGAAGGGCTTGTGTTCACTGCCCGCACCATCACCGGGCGATATCTTTCTCGACTTCGAAGGCGATCAGTTCACGTTTGAGGGTGGGCTGGAATATCTCTTTGGCGTCCTCACGATAGCCAGTGACGGTCAGTTGGTTTACGACCCCACTTGGGCCGTGAACCCTGCGGAAGAGAAGCGTGCGTTTCAGAAATTCATGGAAGTGGTCAGCGCGCGTCGGCGGCAGTATCCGGACATGCACATCTATCATTACGGCGCTTACGAAGAAACGGCGATCAAACGCATGGCCGGACAGCATTCGACCTGCGTGGATGAAGTTGATGAACTACTGCGCGGCGAGGTTCTGGTGGATATGTTCCGTGCGGTCAGGCAGGGATTACGCGCTTCGGTTGAGAGCTATTCAATCAAGAAGCTCGAACCGTTCTATGAGTATCGACGCGACGTGAAGCTAATCGATGCGAACCGGGCGCTACAGGCATTTCAAACGGTGCTCGCGTTTGGGCCTGGGGAAGAGAATCTCGATGAGATTATAAGCGCGATTGAAGGTTACAACCGTGACGATTGCCTGTCGGCGCTGCGTCTGCGCGATTGGCTTGAGCGATTAAGGAAGGAACTGGAGGAACAAGTCGGAGCACCACTCGCGCGGCCTGAGCCTAAAGAGGATGCGCCGTCAGAAAATCTGTCGGAATATTTGCAAAGAGTTCGCGCGGTTGAAGAACGATTGACAGCCTCACTGCCCGAGGACAAAGAAACGTGGACGGAATCGCAGAAGGCGACGGCGCTGTTGACTGATCTGCTGGAGTGGCATCGTCGCGAAGACAAATCCAAATACTGGGAGTACTTCAATCGTTGTGACTATTCGGACGAAGAGTTCATCACCGATCGAGCGACGCTCGGTGGTCTGGTTTATGTGGGCGAAGTTGAGAAGGTGAAGAAGTCGACCGTGCATCGTTACCGGTTTCCTCTGCAGGATACGACGATTGAGCGCGCGCTTGAATTACGTGATCCCAAAACGAAGAAGGCAACCGGCGAGCTGCAAGCAGTTGACTACGAGGCTTTGACGATTGATCTCAAGCGAGGGCCGAAGCTCGCCGATGCGCCGCATCCAACGGCCCTGGTGCCTTACGACATCATCAATGCCAAGGCAATGCGTGAGAGTCTGCTGCAACTGGGGAATTGGGTCGCCGATAATGACGTGGAAGGCTATGGCAGCTACGCGGCGGCACGCGAGCTTCTCCTGCGGCACGCGCCGCGATTGAAGCAAGGGGAATTAACTGACTTCGAGCATTTATCTTCGCTCGAAGCTGCTAAACAGATCGGTCTATTGCTCGACCGAACGGTGCTTCCCATTCAAGGTCCGCCCGGATCCGGCAAGACGTACACCGGCGCGCACATGATCGTCGAGCTGATAAAGCAGGGAAAGAAGGTTGGCGTCACGGCGGTCAGTCATAAAGTCATCAGCAATCTGCTGAAAGGGACTTGCAAAGCCGCTTTGGAGCGCCACGAAAAGCTCAAAATTCTGCAGAAGTGCGATGGCGATGATGGTTGTGAACACGACTTCGTAAAGATCGCCAAGAACAACGACGTAGTAGACCAGGCCCTGGCTAACAACGAAGCACAAATCATCGCCGGCACGGTTTGGCTTTGGGCGCGACCCGAAATGGCCAACGCAGTTGACGTGCTGATCGTCGACGAGGCGGGTCAGATGTCTCTGGCAAATGTGCTGGCTGCTTCACCGTCGGCTGACAGCATTGTCCTGCTGGGAGATCCGCAGCAACTTGATCAACCACAGCGCGGTGTTCACCCGCCGGGCGCGGAAGCGTCGGCGCTGTCGCATCTATTGAACGAACGGAAAACAATTTCTGCAGATCGTGGGTTGTTCCTGGCAGAGAGTTGGCGCTTGCCTCCTGATATTTGCGGGTTCACCTCTGACGTATTTTATGAGAGTCGACTGACATCACGACCTGAGAACGCGAATCAACGATTGAACGTCGCTGGTCCAATTGGTGGTACGGGACTGCGTTTTCTTCCCGTCAAACATGATGCAAATCAAAGCGACTCACCCGAAGAGGCGAAGCAGGTGGCTGAGTTAGTCGAGACGTTACTTGGTAAGGCAACGTGGACTGACAAGCAAGGTCAAATCGGATTAGTTACGCTTGAAGACATTCTGATCGTCGCTCCTTACAACGCTCAGGTGTCTCTGCTGCTGCGGGAATTACCAAAGGGAAGCCGGGTGGGAACTGTCGATAAGTTCCAGGGGCAGGAAGCCCCAGTCGTGATTTATTCGATGACGACTTCAACTCCACAGGATGCGCCGCGCGGCATGGAATTCCTTTACAGTGGAAACAGGTTGAATGTCGCAACCTCGCGCGCGCAATGCGTCACCATATTGGTTGCAAGTCCTGCCCTGTTCGACGTGCAGTGCAAAACGCCAAGACAAATGGAACTAGCAAATGCGTTTTGTCGATATTTGGAGATGGCGCAGACTATGTAACAGCGAATTACTTACGGTTGTTGATTTAGCGGTGCAAGTTTCCGCTGGAACCTTTCGGCTGCACTTCTTCAAATTGATTAATCCGCACTGAGCCTTCGGGAAACCGGGCGGTGATTTCTAGTTCGCCTCCCATTGCGGAGATGAACTCCCTTAGAGTGCTAACATACATATCCGCACGTCTCTCCATCTTCGAAACTGCTGCTTGATTCACTCCCAAGGTTCGCGCCAAGTTTTCTTGAGTCATGCTTCGGGCCGTGCGCAGCTCATAAAGAGGAAGGTCCTTTAGCATTTTTGCCGTTTGTTCCTTAGCACGAGCCTGTGCCGCTGGAGACATTTTCTTTCGTAGTGTGTTGAATGGTTTAGCCATCTAAGAACCCCTCCTTCTTCAATGTCGCAATATGCTCGTCATAAATGTCGTCTGCGACGGACACATATTCTTCATACCAGCGATCGTTGCCGGTCTTATCTCCGCCTATTAAGAGAATTGCCATCCGCCTCGGATCGAAAGCATAGAGCACCCTATAAGGCCTTCCTGCATGCTGAACTCGCAATTCCCTCATATGTGAATGTCTGGATTCTTTGATTCCAGAACTATGTGGATAAGGAAGCGTTGGGCCTTTCTCCTCCAAAAGACCAACTGAAGCCGCTACCGAGGTTTGTTCATCCTCATCCAGTTCGCCCCACCATGCTTCAAATTCGTCTGTGAACTCGACTTCACATGGCATCTAGATCACCCTAATCGCGTCATCTTTCCGCATTCCACGCACGGAATATAACATAGGTGGAATATTCGGTCAATGGGGTTGTACCTTATCCTGCTGTTGCCTTGAGAAGATTCAGACCAGCATTTTTTGTAACATTTGCTTGACATGAATTGCCCGGCGCAGTAGATTGCCCCGGTCAAACACTAGCTCTGGCTAAAGTTTGATCACGTTTGCAACGAGGTTTACCTTCCACTGCAAAATGGAAAGAAAAAAGCCTCTTCCGGGCATCCGCTTCAATAAAGAACTAGAACTTTGCGCGTGATCCATCCACGTATCACAGCCTACTAGATCTGAACATGCGAGCAACCGTACTCGAAGTTAGATTTGATGGTTTGATTCTACGAGTCAAAGAAGGCGCAACCAGTCCGAAAGAGGCTTGGCTGCCGAGCGAAGAGTGGTCGCTTGTTTCATCAGAGTGGGAGAACGCTCTGATGACACTCGAGCCCAATAGTGATTCTGAATTTGACGTTGTCCCGCTCTCGCGCATGAAAGAGGGCCGAATGGTGGTTAGTCGTCGAGCAGTGGAGCTAAAACTGTTTGAAGCGTCTCCGGCAGGCCAGATGCCTGTTCGAGAGTTCGTCGTTAGCGATGAAGGAAGGAGAGTGATTCATGGAACCATGGGGGCCCGCGTGCCTGTTGTCGTTACGGGTCGCCAGTACCAAGCCTACTTTGATTGGATTTCATCACGACCAATGACGCACGAACTGTCAGACCATGCTGTCTTAGGACACGGCGATATCGTTCGGGGCTTTGTTCAAGGGATCGATTATGGCGGCGTGACTCCCGCTCTCAGTTTTAACCTTGCCGAGTACTTCGAAGTTCGAAGCAAGGAGATCAGGTCGAAGGTGCTTGCTCCGCAAGAAACAGAAGAGAGTCCGTACGAAGAATTGGGACCGCCCAAAAAACTGAGCATGGAGTGTATCCGCAAAATCAGCCCCACTCTGCTCGCAGATGACAACGAATGCCGGGAGTCAATAGCCAAAGTACTAAGACGAGAGGGAGTCGATGTTCATACCGTTGAAAGTACAGAACAAGCGCAAAGGTTGTTGAACTCGCTTTCAGCCGGCTCTCACCAATCACAATCAGAGTCACCCGACTTTCGTCTAGCCATTCTAGACCCTAACTTAAAAGAGAACAGTACGGAGTTAGTAGGCCTAAGAATCGCTGAGAAGTTACGCGAAAGATCCGATTGTCGCGTACTAGTAATGACAGGTGAGGCCAAGAACACTAACAAACTTGAGCAGTGGCCCGAACTCGGAATTCATGGCTATATCGAGAAGCCCTTCACAATGGACCAATTGATTACGGAAATTGAGGATGCCATGGGTTTAGCTAATCCAGTTCCACTAAAGAAATGGATTTTGCCTGCGCCTCAGAAGACTTCCAAGATCCAAACTGAAAGGGCTAGTAGTGTTGCCGAAAACCCTGAGATATCTGTAATCAAGGAGCTACAGCTTCTTGGCCGAGCGAAAGCGGGGGCGGTTATTCATGTTTTCGACGTTCATCCGCGATCCTTCCGCGCTCGATCTCTAGGCGCAATCAACGGTAGCGGACTTAAGTGGGAGGCTCTGCGCGGGAAGATAGGCAAGAGTCTAATTAAAGATACGGCGTTCGGCACCGGCATACTCTTTGAAGGGAATGTCGGACAAGATGATCCCAAACATCTGTGGACGCTCGAAATGATGCTATACCGATCATTCTGCGGCGTTCCAATTCACATTGAGGGAAAGAAGATAGCTCTTGTCGCATTTCATCCAGATCGTGATGCGTTCGATGGCGCATTCCTAGCAATCGCGAGATTAATAGCTGAACGAATTGGCCGCGCTATAGAGAGAGAGCTTCTTTACAAAACGCGGAGCAATGAAGCTGACCAAGCTTCCTTTGGCATGGCATTGGCGGCGATGGCCCATGAACTTGCAAGTGATATGACTGGGCTAAATGCCAATCTTAAGAATCTGTCAGACCTAGTAACTGATGAGAATTCGAGCGCAAAAAAGACGGAAGCACTCGGTACGTTGGATAAGGTGCGTAAGAATGTTGACGTCATCACTAAGAAGACTCGAATCCTGCGTAGGACACATGTAGCAACAGATCGAGCTTCAATCGTCGAGGCGATGAGAAAAGCTGCAACCGCGTGCATAACAGTTGTTGGTGAAACGATCAAGTATCCAGAACGAATATTGATCAAGGAAATCGAAACTCCGCAGGGCCTGTGGGACGCGAGTGCCTCAATGGCGTCACTAATGATTGTGTTCTTTAACTTATATCTAAATGCGGCGCAGCAGATCGATCTTGCTTCACCCGTTAGAAGATACGGCATTATTTGGACGTCGCTGAGTAGCTTCAAAGACGCAAAAGGAAAGAATTGGGCAAGGGCTCGTGTTCATGATACGGGCCCTGGCATTCATCGGGACGACTGGGAAAGGGCTTTTGATCCCGGCTACTCCACCAAACCAGATGGCAGCGGTCTGGGATTGTATATCTGTCGTTACTTGCTCCGTAATTTTTCCGCAGATATCGCGATTACCTCAAGCGCAATATGGGACGGCACTACAGTTACAGTTAACATCCCGTTAGCCCAGTGATTTGGGACACTTATCCTCATGAAGCGTCAACATTCAATCCTCATAATCGACGATACTGATTTCTTACCGGAAGCGATCGCAACCAAGTTAGTTAAGAAGGGCTATACCGTCAGTGTAGTTCATACGGTTCTCGAGGCAAGAAGTTATCTCAAGAGCCCTCAACCTCCAACCTTTATTCTGGCGGACCGCATACTTGACAACGGGCCGATTGAATTGCGCGAACTTGTTGGGCTTTGTCGGTTAGCGTCAATGGTCTCCGCTGAAGTACTCGTCTATACCGACAAGGACAATTTGAGCAAAGAGAAACAACAAGAGATATTGAACAAAGGTGCTTACCAAGTTCTCAGCAAAGACGACGTTGAAAAACTGAAAGATGATGTAGACATACTTATTAAAGACTTGGACGAACAGGCGGAATTAACCGAAGAGTTGAACGCTCTTTCGTCTGACGAGCGTAGTAAGTTCATAACAGCGTTAGTCGGCGCGGATGTTGCCTTGAATGTGCTGGACGACAAATTTCGCCACCGTTATAGCAAATCTGCGCCTCAGCCGTTGGATCAAACAATCGAGAGCGAACTTAAATCCGATCCCGAACGATCGGGTGTTTGTCGCAGCCAGTGTTGGTTGGCGCAGTTCCATGAACCTGCAGTGGTCCAGAAGTGCTGGGGATGCACGGTCGCTGAGGTTTTTAAATCCGGGACGACAGTTGAAGGACTTTTCTTGAACCGACAAACGAATGGATCGGTTGGCTGGGTGGATGTGCAGTCCAAACCGATAAAATCACCGTCCACGGGCAATACTATTGCGGTTCGCGAGGCCGTTGCGACAGCGAGTGAAGTTGTATTGTCCAATCTAACGCTAGACAGACGGCTCCGGCTTATAGCTGAAAGTTTGATTCGTGCGGGCTTTGGACGCGCCAGAATCTACACGTTCGATCCATCTGGAGTCAACGCGACTTTATGCGCCGCTGCAGCCTGGAGCGATGATCCGCTAAATCCCAAGAGTAGCTATTTTGAGAGTATAAGCTCTCTGAACCTTGAGCTGTCCGCGTCAGTTTGTCCTTATGCAAAAGAGGCGCAAGAAAACCGAATCGGATCATTTGTTTCTGAGTGGGATGCCAGAGGGCCGAGTGCACTGAGCAGTAGGATCGATCTGCAACCACCCTATTTCGATGTTCCCATCTATCGTGAGGACCGTACTCTACATAGCTGGCTCTCTGTGGACTTTTCTGGCATAGAAGAACCTCTTCGTACGAAGGCCATAAACCAATATGCGAAAACAGAGAGCTTAACTTGGCTCCGAGAGGAATTTGGCCGAGCAATTCGACTCGCCGATGATACCGAGGGCAAACAGGGATATCGTGAAAAATTTGAAATAGTTCGCCGGGCCCGCTTCGGCATTTTTAATGCAAGATCAGTAGACGCAGCAATAAGTGAGATAAGGGATGCCTTCACCGCCCTACTTCCGGCATGTCAAGTTACGGTACGTATCAAGAAAGATTTCGAACTTGAGCGATTCGATCGACTGTGCTGGAGTGCCATCGAAGCAGAGACTATTCCCAAGTACTCGCTAGAAGACACGCGCTCTCTTGCGGTTGCGGTTGTGAAGCATCCGCTCCCTAAATGGATTAGTGACTACTCAGCATATGTGGAAAAGGCAAAGGAAAGTGGAGACCCAATTGGATATTTTCCAGAAGGAACGCAGAGTGCTGCCGAACTCCCGCTTAGACTCGAGAATATCGTCTTAGGAACCCTTGGAATAAGTTCTCCCATTGCATTCCAATGGGCCGACGATGGGTATAAAGAACCGTTGATAGCGCTTACCAAAGAAATAGCTCTTGTGCTCAGAGATTTAGTCTTGCAAGAAGCAATTGACCGAGCAATGAGTGACCGGGCGGCCATGATTGCATATTCAATAAGTGTCTCAGCGGACGGTTTGTGGCGCCATTGGGCACAGCAACGGCTTTCTGAAGTGTCTGCGCGCGTGGCTACAATTCGGACAAAACTCGAACGTCATACGCTTCAGCCCGAAGAGTTAATTGAATACCTGAAACTAGTGAGTGGCGTCATACATCAGATTCAGACAGCGCAGCCTCTTAAGGATGCCGTCAGAGTATGTTCTTTAAAGGATGTATTAGCACGGTTGAAAGAGTTATATGCCGATAAGAAACCAATTCCTTCATTCCCCTTCACTACCGATTACCGAGTAGCAGTTCCTGATTTCACGCTTCGTAATATCCTAATGATACTTTTAGACAACGCTCTTTGGTCTATTCAAAACTCGCGGGTTGGAACGGCTGTAAGTCTCACGATTCATCCAGGTGAGGTTAATCTGATCATAAATGTTGCCGATGACGGTCCTGGAATTTCAGAGGAACTTCAGAACCAGATATTCAGACAAACGGTTTTGTCCGATAAAGGGCAGGGCTTTGGTTTGCTGTACGCTCGTGGTGCCGCTTTGCAGTATGGCGGCGACTTATCCTTTTCTTCGGTTCCTCGCTCGACGACGTTTTCATTGAGTCTTCCACTTTACCAAGAAAAGGAGATCAGCTAATGAAGATCCTCGTCGTTGAAAACGATAAGGGATTTAGAGACGCATGGGTTGAGCTACTGAAAGAATTCGGCTTCAACGTCATACAGATGGAGAGCCTGCAGGGTAATACGCCGAAGGAACTCCACAGCATGGCGTTCGATCTCGCGCTGATTGATCGCAGAGCAGATCGTGATGAGAATCCCGACGACATAACAGGCCAACTATTTGCTATCGAACTTTGCGCTCTAGGTACGCCAACTGCCCTCATAACCGCGTTTCTCCCGGATGAGGTAGTGTTGTTTGACTTGCTTCGGACTGGCGCAGTTACGGCAATCGCAGATAAGAGAATTGAAAAGCTTGAACTCGCTCATTGTATTGAAGAGTTCAGACAAAGCCGGAGGTTTCCCAATTGCGTTGCTCAGTTTTCCTGGAAGGGCAAACACGATCCGTTTAATGAAAAAGATTGGGAATTGGTGGCTGGTAATGTTCAAGGACTTACTGTTTCAGGGGCGGAGGTTGCGGTCCTTTTCCGAAGTTTGATCCCACCTTGCGCACTAAGAGTTAAGTTGGAAAAAATGACACCTGGACATGGAGGTGCTGCGGTATTTCATGCGATGGTCTCATCTGGTGACGGCCCGGTTGTGGACGAGGTGGCAATAAAGTACGGGGAGCGTGCCGAAATCATGGGTGAGGCTATGCGGTATGATCGTCACGTGGGGCCACTTCCAGATGGCGTTGCTTCGCATCTTCGCTGGCGAAAGGAAACAAAGACTCTGGGTGCAATTGCGTATTCGTGGGTTGGGGATTCTATAGAGGACGGTATTCCGTTTGGTCCTGTTAAGAGGGAGCACGACCACCTGACTTGGCGACGACGTCAAAGCGCCTTGGATCGGCTCTTCTCAGTCTCACTTAACCCTTGGTATCGAGTTTATAGAAGTAATTCTGCTCAAATCAAAACAAAGATTCGTTTGCTCGATTATTATACGGGCGATGGCGGCTATTTTCGCGAGGTGCCGTTCGCTGATGGTGCCCTACCACCAGATCTCGTTTCGCCCATTCAGAACGAGTCGAACACATGGGACTTCGGCAGCTACGGAATTTTACCAAATCCCATTCCCTGGCTGATTGACGGTTCGGGATCAACGCTTGAGCTCTCTCGTTATAGCCCCTGTCACGGCGATCTTCATGTAAAGAATATCTTCGTTTTACCGGATGATTCCCCGAGGCTAATTGATTTCGGAGATACCGCGCTCGGTCACATCTTTCAAGATTTCGCCGCGTTGGAAGTGAGTATTCGACTGTCTTGTACTACAACGACCAATCTTGAACTTCTGAAGCGTGCAGCAGACTCCGCGTCAAGTACGAAGTCGCTGGGAGAGTTCATAGATCATCGAGTTATCGATAAAGTTGAAGACAACCTTCGGAAGACTTTGGTTACTACAATGCAAATACGAAGGTCCGCGTTAGACGCAGTGGGATCTAATTCTTCAGATGGTCTCCTTAAGGAATACTTATTCGCGTTAATAATGCGTTTACTACGGTATGCGAGTGGGATCGCGGACGAAGTGTCGACGGAGGACGCAGTTGAGAAACAGACCCTGCTTTGGCATGCCCTTTACAGCGCGGCAAAAGCTACAGAGCAGGCGTTGGCTTGTGACTAAAGTAAGAGTTATTCGAGACAAACTGACGTTTGATCACATCCGACGGCAACCTTTCAGATACTACTACGTCGGTTGTCGCGCCGCTTAGATATCACAGCTTGTCAGCTGTAATCAATTAATCGCCTCACTAGCTTTGGTCACGCCAGCTCCCGCCATGTATTCAGCCAATCGTTGGGCACCAGTTCGGGCGGCTTGCTCATTAATATTTACATAACGCGCGAAGGTTACGAATTGTGAATGGCCGGAGATCTTCATTGTCTCAGTCGCGGGAATTCCTGCTTGGATCATTCGAGTGATCGCGGTGTGCCGGCAATCGTGAAAACGAAAGTCTTCAATCTGAGCCGCTTCGACTGCCGACCTAAAGCCATTCTTAATGGTGTCCTTTATTCCGAAAACGATACCTGTATATTCAATCGGCGCGTCTTGGCGCACAGCGAGCAAAGCTTCCCGAACACGAGGTGTCATTCCCACTGTCCTGGGCCTCTCAGTTTTCGTGTTCGTCGCCCTCACTCGAATGAGATCCAAACCAAAGTCAACGTCGGGCCAGACCAACTTAAGGAGTTCACCTCGGCGCATGCCCGTATCGAGCGCAGTTATGATGAGCGGCTTCAAGTGCGAGCGCTTACCGGTACATGCATCAAGCAAGCGAGTTTCTTCCTCTAGCGTCAGCACTCGCTCGCGGCGACGCTCGCTTGCTTTTGAAATCAGCGACGCGCCTCTTCTGAAGGGACTCTTCACAATCCAGTCGTTATGTTCTGCGTAGTTGAAAATTGTTCGGAGTAATTCAAGCTCACGGTTTACCGCTGATAGACTTCGCGCGCGCTGAATCTCTTTGTACTTCGGGGCGGCCTTAGCTTTCTTTGCGCGCGTGCCACCGGGTGTCTTTCCTTCCTTCGGATTGTCGACACGGACCTTGATAACAACCGGCGTTTGCAGACGTGTGAGTTTGTATTCTTCGAGATCGGAATGTGTGACCGTTCGGATGTGTTTCCGACCAAAGTGGGCGTTGATTGGAATCAGAAGCCTCTTTGCCGAATAGGAAGATCTTAGCCCGGCAACTTTCCTACCATCGATAACAACAGCCGGAATGAGTTTTTGTTTCTCATACTTTGCTGCAAGTTCAGCAAAAGTCATCCGCTGGGCGTCCAGAACCACTTCGCCGTGGGCATCGAGATCGCCCTTAAGCTCCTTTACGCGTTCACGGGCCTTCTTTCGGCTCTCAACGATGACCTTCTTATCTTTTCGCGTACCGTCATCGCCAATGAATTGAATACGCGCATAGATCTTCCCCTTGTACTCGTAGACAGAACCCTCCCGATTGCGTCGTTGCTTACGCCACTCTTCTTTCGCTTTTCGTGGTCGCGCCATCAGAGTTCCCTGCACTGGGCCAACGGAGATTTTCCTCTAACTTTTCCTCTAACGCATTGTCGCACGAGGGAAATCAGCGAAAACGCTAGAAGCACCAAATGACTGTATTTATTTGACCGAAAAGGATTTTGTGTTACTCTGAGCGAGCTTTAGATAACGTGAGAAAACGGCATTTTCCACACTTTTAACCAGTGGGTCGCAGGTTCGAGTCCTGCTCGGCTCACCACTTTTTCAAAATAAATTACTTCGAAGGTTTTGCGTTGGGTGCGGTGAACGGACCGTGCCCCTCTTTTTGCCCTCCAGTCGGCCGTGGAGCCCAGCGGCTTTGCCGCCTGATGTGCGGAAAGGCTCTGCCTTTCCGGATCGTCACCTCTTCACATTTTGGAGACTACGCCTCCAGGAGTTCGAGGCGTAGCCTCGGAAACAGTAAGTGGCCTGACCGAGATCCAGGTTGTAGAGTGAAACGAATGGATGCACCTGAGCGCCAACTGTGGGTCCCAGCCGCAGTACTCTTAGGTCTGGCGTACTTTGTCATCAACTTTGCATTCGGTAAGTTCGCTGCGTGGTCTGCGTCGGATTCGATGCGGATCACCTGGAACCGATTGGCCTTCTTCATCTGCGTCGTGGCTTTCGCGTTTCACATAGGTTACGAGCACTTTCGCTTGCGTAACTCGCCTCGTGTAACCGCGTCGCATGTCTCGATAGCGGTGGCCTTGGGGGCTTTTGCTCTCGCACTCGCGGGCAACATTCATGACCTCGGGTCAGCCTCAGGTTATCGACCGCGGATGCTAATCGCGTTAGCAGCCTGGCCCTTTCTGACAGCAGTGCCGGCGTTCATTGTCGCGCTAGGATTAGCGGCTGGACTGAGCCTCAGACGAGGCAGCACTTTAACGGAGTAGAGTTAAACCCAGGTTCGAGTCCTGCTCGGCTTCCTCCGAAAAGGTTGGGCTTCGATTTGCGACCACGCTGCTTCGACGATTAGGGAGCGTTTACATAGATCTTACCGTTCTTCATGACGAACTTGACTCTTTCGAGCGCCGTGAAATCCTGGGCCGGGTCACCCTCAACCGCGATAATGTCTGCAAAGGCCGTTGGTTTTATGACTCCCAATCTGGGGTCGCCGAAGAGGCGCCCAGCGTTAATCGTAGCGCTCTGGAGGATTTGCGCCGGCTCCATGCCCGATTCACGATAGGCGAACAGAACTCGCTTCGCCGCCTCGCCCTGGGGCATTCCCATGTCAATGTAGTTGTCGGAGCCCGCAACGATCGTGACCCCGGCGGCGACCGCGCGGCGCAGGCGGTCGCGGGAGTTTTCCATGAACCTTTGCAGCGATGTGGGAGGTTGCTTGCTACGCTCGGCATAACGCTTCAGGGAAAAGTCATCGATGTCAGTGGGAACCAGGGCAGTGCCACGCTGTTTCATTAACGCCAGCGTTTCATCTTTTATTTCATAGCCGTGTTCGATTGAATCAACTCCGGCTTCGACGGCCCGGCGCACGGCTATATCATTGGTCGCGTGGGCGGCTACTTTTATTCTCAGCAGCTTTGCTTCTTCGACAATCGCGCGCATCTCGTCCATGGAAAGATAGTTTGGATTGGGCGTGTTGTTGGCGTAGATCTTAATCACCCGCGCTCCATAATTAACGTTTTCTCTGACCGCCAGGCGCGCATCTTCAGCGCCGCGCACGATCCGGTACTCTTCTTCAGCTATTTGTTGATAGCTGCTCTGCAAGCCGGGGAATTGTCCGCCAACGGGACTCAGCCCCGGGCCTGAAACATACATTCTTGGTCCATCAACGCTGCCTTCGTTGATGGCTGTGCGCAACGCCACATCGCCGAAGCGGCCGGAGTTTCCCAGGTCACGCACCGTGGTAATGCCGGCGTTCAGGAAGGTTCGGCCGCGCGCGGCTCCGCGCAGGGCCCGCAAGGTAGTTCCTTCCACCGTCAAAGCCTTAATGCCTTCCGTGGTCAGCCCGGCGCTCGGATCTTCGAGATAGAGCAGATGAGTGTGCGCGTCAACCAGACCAGGCAGAACCGTGTAGCGGCTCAGGTCTATGACGCGGGCGCCGGCGGGCACGGGAATGTTCTCGCCGACGGATTCAATTAGGTTGCCCTTGACCAGGATCGTCCGGGCGGGCTGAAAGACACCCTTTTCGCTGTCGAACAAGCGACCTGCGCGAATCACGATAACCTGGGGTGCAGGCGGAGTTTGTGCTTCTAAAATAACCGGCGAAAGGAGTAGAAGCAGCAGCGATAAGGGAACTAAAGCTCTTTTGATAAAACTCATAATCTGAACCTCCAACCGTGTCAGTACCAGGAGCGGTAACGACTGGTTCATCGCGAAACGTCCAGAGTTGACCCAGGCGCGCGATCATAAAAGAACTCATTTTGTGCCTGCGAAGGAGTGGTCACCAGCAGGCACTAAGCCGAGCTATTTATCCGGCGACGGCGCGTAATACCACCTGCGGCCGACCACCGTATAGTCGGAGTGATCGCGCACGGTCACCTCAATCTTTCGCCTTTTGCCGTCATGTTCTTTATTGGTTGGATAGTAACCGACGAGGTAACGCCGATTGATATCCGAAAAGATTCTGGAGTAGATCTGGTCAGCCTGGCTCGGCTCCTCAAGAAACATGGCCCAACCACCGGTTGACGCGGAGACGGCCGCCAGAGCAGCCTGAGTCTTCAATTGATTTTCCGCCGCTGGCTTAAGCTGTTCGTCCGTTAACAAGCCTTCAATTTGTTCGCGAATCGGCCCGCTTGTCGGCCCCGACCTGGTCAGACTTTCTCGCAAGTAAACTCGTACCAGCGCAATCTGTTCATCCATGGAGCGGCCGAGTAATTGGTGGCCAGGAATGACCGTGTAGATAGTCGCCCTCGCTTTTTCCGCCGCGCGCGAGATATCGTCAAGGCTGAAATCTACCCGCAGCTCCTCGAATCGTTTGCGCCAACGCTCAGCGGCTTTCTTATCGTTCCCAAACGAGGAAAAATCTGAGGTCAACGGCGAATTCTTAAGAAAGCCAAGTTGGTCGCCATCTGTTTGGAAAATTACAATCGGTCGCTGATCGTCGTTGCTAAATGCCTCGTTCAGCGTCGCCAGCAGCGCACTGTACTGCTGGCTCTTGCCGACGTGACGAGAGCTGTAGTTTGGTGCGCCGCCCCCCAACAATGAATCGAGTTTGCTTTTGAGTTTCTGCTTGTCCCTGGTGAAGTCCTGAATCACTTCCACGTCGTCGGTAACGATGGCCATGCTATCCGATGACGGCAGTTTATCCACTAAAGCCTTGGCCGCAGCGATGCTGTTCTGGATGAACGGAGACTGGCTGCTGCTGTAGTCGATGATCAGCACGATCGAACGCGTCACCTTGCTGTCATCGCCACGCGAAAGCATTCCCACCTGTTGGGGCCGGCCATCTTCGGTAATGACGAAATCCTTTTCGGACAAGCCCTCAACGGGCTTGCCTTTCGGGTCGAGCACGAGCACGTCGCTGCTGACCAGCGACGTTTCCACCTTCACTACCTCAATGTCTTCAGCTTCAGACGTCGCGTTAGGCTTTGGCTTGTTCTCAACCTGGTTTTTCTTCTTCTGATCTGGTTTGGTTTTCTTGAGGCTCGATCCAAAGTCCTTTAGTTTTGGTCTTTCTTTTTCCTGAGGGAAGGCTGTGGCACAGACGGCAAGGACGAGTGCGAGCGTCGTCACGTGCGAGAAGAAAAAAGAAAATCGATTGCCCATAACCCTGCCGGATGATCTCACTAATCCGGCGACGGCGCGTAATACCATCTCCGGCCAATGACCGTATAGTCGTCCGCGCGGCAAATATCGTCAAGGCTAAACCGCCTTTCCTTTAATGAAGCCTTCGTTTTTTATCGAGAATTGCAGATTCGCAGGCCTGCCCCCAAAGTAGGAGGCAAAGTTACCCTGGGTCGTACTTCCAAGGCTGCTAACTCTTGGGCTTCGGTGTCGCAGGCGTATACCACTTTATTACGTGATATGTCGCCGGCGTCTGCCCAACGTTGCGCAAACCATGGAAGTCGTTCGACGCCTGAAAAATCATCGAGCCCGGCCCCACTCGTTTCGTGACGCCGTTTTGCATTGCTTCGATAGTTCCCTCTTTGACAATGATTAGTTCTTCCTCGGGGTGCCGGTGCGGATCGTGCGGCGCCTCGCCCGGATTAATGGTGGTTACGTGACACTCAAACCGGTCCAGCGTTGCGGTTGGCCCATCGAAGAACTCGCGCCGGGCTCCGGTTTTTGTCGCTTTGGCTTCGATTGTGTTCCAGTCAAAGACTGACGAAGGCATTACTGGTTTCTTGGACTGAGCCAGAGTAATGCCGACAAACGTCAGGCCCGCGGCCAAAGTCCCAACCAGCAGGTCTCTTTTCGTAATCATTTAATATCTCCCTTTCAGATGTAGCCTGATTTGCTTCCAAAAGTCGGCGAAGCTGACGAATGATAATAGCCCACCGATTCACAGGATGTGTCAGAACCGCGAGCGGTAGCGACCGGATCAGGAAGTCTCCTCGAATCAAAACCGAAACCTCGCGGAAAAGGATTACGGCGAACCGGCCTGAGATGAAATTCGCGGCTCTTCCTGATCCGGTCGCTACCGCTCGCGGTTCTGACACACCTTTACGCCACCCGGCGTCGAGCAGCACCTTTTATTTCTTTCAACTGGGCCCCGGCCGCTGACTGCTTATAGTGCTCATCCAAAGGATAACAACCTGAAGCCAAACCGTTCCGCGGCGCTGTGGTGCAATCGCTGAATGTTCGGCAGATACGTTTATGTTGCAGCGCGCGACCGCTGACGACGTCCAAAGGCAACTGGGGATAGGACAGAACCATTCGGCCCAGCCCCACTGAATCCACCCACCCGGCACGCACCGCCGCCTGCGCAACCTGCGGCAGAAACTCCTGCAAATAGGTATACCCCGTCCCAACCAGAATAAGATCCGGAAAACTCTGTTTCAAAAAACGCGTCACTTCCATCTGCCGCGCCACGCCAACCAGAGGGTCCTCTGGAGGCTGATAGCCGTCCGATGGCGGATAGATGGCGGGTCTCTGAACATGCGGGTTGTAGTAGGGGCTGCCGCCCGAGATGTTTACCAGCTTGATGCCCAGTTCCTGAAGCAGCGAAAGAAAGCGAACTGGCTCCTCAAGGTCATATTCTTCAGGGTGCTCTCTGTCGACGCCGAACCCCCAAGCGTAAGGCAAGGCTTTCTGATAAGGCTCGGGAATTCCGACACCAGTCTTAGCGTTGGGATCGGAAACAAAGGGCACACTATCGAACGCTGAAACGCGCACTCCGATTTGTAAGGCCGGTGCGGCGCTGCGAATCCCGGCAGTCACTTCCCGCAGGAACCTGGTTCGATTTTCAAAGCTCCCGCCGTAGTCGCCTGCGCGAGTATGCGCACTCAGAAACTCATGGCCCAGATAGCCATGACAGTGCTTGACGTCGACGAAGTTAAAGCCAAGCTCCGCGGCTATTAGCGCGGCGCTTTGAAAATCGGCAATGATGCCCCTGATCTCGTCATCCGTTAGCACTGGATGGTTCTGATTAACCGAAACGCGTCGATCGAGAAAAGGGTGATGGTAAAGGATTCGTGGTTCGGGTTTCGTCTTCTCATTCGGTCGGCTGAAGCGGCCGGAATGGGTGAGTTGCAAGCCAACCAGGAGACCGTCCGTTGAGCCGCAAGCTTCATGGTGTGCGGCGACCAGCGTCTCGCGAAGCAAGCCCAGCTCACTTTTTGTATGCTCGTTGATGAGCAGTTGATTTGGGTTCGCGCGCCCCTCGTGACTTACGGCCACGGCCTCGCCTCCCCAGATCAGCTTGGCGCCGCTGGCGCCGAAATGTTTCCAGCGTCTGACGGTGGCGTCCGTCGGTCTGCCATCAACTGTGCCATCCCAGCCTTCCATCGGATGAATGCAAAAGCGATTACCGATCTTCTTGCCATCAAACAAGATTGGTTGAGCGAGCGGACTCTCGCTCCCGGATTCGAGTTCGCTGTCGCAGGGAATTGATAGTCCCAGGCTTTCGACGTGGGTCTTGAAGTCCGCGACGTTTCGGATGCCGCCAATTGGTGTGTAGGTCCGTTTTTTCATCCGCAGATTACGCAGATTACGCAGAAAGCAGTTAGGAGGCTTTTTCTTCCTGTCTGTGTAATCTGCGAAATCTGTGGATTATTCGTTGCAGGGCTTCGACGAAAAAGAATTCTCCCCACATTACCGATTCATCAACGCCCAGTTGCTTATGAATGTGATAGACACCGCCGCGTAGCGTGCCCTCCCAACCATCGACGCCTTCGCCCAGATAGTTTGCACAAAGCGAATCGATGGTTTTCAGAGCGCAGTCCAAATAAGCATTTTGTTGCGGCGCATCCGTAGTGAGTTCCGCAAGATTTAACAAGCCAACGGCGGCAATGGCTGAGGCACTGGTATCGACCTGCGCCCGGCTCAATGGACCAACCTCGGGGGCGTCGAAATCCCAGGGCGCCATTCCGCTTTCAGGTACATGCGCCAGCCAGTATTGCGCATTGAGTTGTGCGGTCTGTAAATAGATCGGTTCTTTAGTTAGACGGTAGCACGTGCCAAAGCCGTAAAGAGACCAGGCCAGTCCGCGGGACCAACACGAATCGCCTCGATAGCCCTGCTGTGTCGTCTGCCGCAGAAACTCACCCGTCTCCAGATCAAAGATGCCTTCGTGTGAAGTGCTGCCGTCACCGCGTACCAGCGTGCGCCGCGTCGTAACGCAATGTCGATGCGCCAAGGCCAGCAAAGCCGGATCATTTGTTTCAAGCGCCGCATAAAAGATGACGCTGACGTTCATCATGATGTCGATGAAGTTGGAATCCGCGCCGTGAAACGAGCGCAGGCAGCCGGCCTGTTCGTGGAAACGACGCGCCAGGGTTCGGCCGGCGTGGATCACCACTTCCTTGAGTGCTGGGTCAGGGACGCCATCGCGGACCGTAGCCTCGTACCAGCGCCGGTATGTCCCATGAAAAAAGATAAAGCCCAGGTCGTGGACTTCGCGGTCGTCTTTGCGCGGTTCAAGTCTCTGCGAATAGCTCTCCGCCAGCTCGCGCCATTTAGGATCTTCCGTTTCTTCGTAAAAGATCCACATCATTCCCGGCAGGAACCCATCACACCAATGCGTCCAGGCCGGCTTCGAGTGCCGCCACTTTCCCTCATCCGTATACAGCGGATAGAACCCGGGATCGCGTTCGACTAACGCGCCCACCTGCTGCTGCGCGAAAACAAACGCATGCTGGATTCGAGATAAACGATTTGAGTTCATAAGTGACGCAGCGAACTGCGTAGGCGCGGCCAGAGTTAAGCCCAAGGCGAGGCTTTGCGAGCCTTGGGTACGAACCGACTAAAGCGATCGAGCCCCGAAGGGTCTGTCAGGAAAAAAGCATTTCTCTGTGCGAACTCTGTGGAACTCTGTGTCTCTGTGGTGAAATTGCTGATGAAAATTCACCACAGAGGCACGGGGATCGCACAGAGAACCACAGAGATGAATTTTCCGGCAGGGCGCCGCGGCGATCACGGGTAATCAGACCGACTCGTATTGCGCATTCTCTGTCGCCACTTCGCGGCTCTCCAAATCTAACTGACCATGACCCAAGGCTCGCAAAGCCTCACCTTGGGCTTAACTCTAACGCTGCTGCGCAGCTGATCTCCGCTCCGACTGGCTACTCTCCTGCAGGGCTCACAGTGCTCTACAAACGCCGCAAATGAAATCCACCGTCGACGTTAATAACTTCGCCCGTCGAAAAAGGAAAGGCGCCCGTCGCGATCGCGGCAGCGGCGCGGCCGACATCCTCCGGCGTGCCCCAACGCTTAATGGGCGTCAGGTCCGCGTCGATCAGTTGATCGTATTTTTCTTTGACGTCTGCGGTCATGTCGGTCGAGATCACGCCCGGCCGGATCTCATAAACATTGATCCCTTCGTTCGCCAATCGCGCGGCATAGAGTTTTGTCATCATCGAAAGCCCGGCCTTTGAAACACAGTAGTCGCCCCGCCCGGGCGAAGCTGCGTATGCTGAGACCGAAGAGATGTTGATAATCGCGGGATGATAACCGGCGAGGCCGGCGGCACGCTGCTCGATCATCCAGTTCGCCACGGCCTGGGTTAGAAAGTACGGCCCCTTCAGGTTCACCCCCATCAACCGATCAAAGCTTTCGACAGTAGCTTTGAGCAGATCGGCTCGCTCATCAGGAGCGATGCCGGCGTTGTTAACCAGCAGATCGAGACGGCCAAATTCCTCACGCGTTTTTTGTAGCAGCTCCTCGCGGTCGCTTGCCGCAGCAATATCCGAACGGCAGAGCGCGACACGCGCAGCTTCGTTAACCGCTCGGATCGCCGCGCCGGCTTCATCCGCCGCCTGGGAATTCGTTGCATAACTGATCATCACGTCATAGTCGACGCGCGCCAATTCGATGGCGATGGCTCGTCCAATTCCGCGCGACGCGCCAGTGACCAAAGCCACTCTGCGATTACTCGGTTCTGGAGAGTTGGGTTTTGCCATTCAGGCTTCCAAACGCCTTGCCTCAAAAGTCCGAATAGTTTCCTCTCATTCACACCGGGCTTTAGCCCGGTGATCAGAGGGATGATTTAAGAAACCGTTTCAACGGTTTCGCCTTCTTCACCTGACCGCATGAATGGTTACGCTCGAAGAAGTTACACCAACCGCCAGACCAGAAACCGTTGAAACGGTTCCTTTGTCATTCGCGGCCCTCGGTCACCGGGCTGAAGCCCGGTGTGAATGACAGCAGCGGCTACAGGCTTTTGAGCAAACCATCGGTCAAGCTCGTACTGCCGTAGTTCTCTTTGGCAGTAAAGCCACCGCCACGGCCCCAACCAGTCCCAAAGCGATCAGGATCGTAAAGCCAATTGTGTAACTCCCGGCGCTGTCGCGCGTCCTGGCCACCATCATTGGAGCCAGGGCCTCAGCCACGCCATCAGCGGTTAGCACCACACCGAGTAGCCGGCCCAAAACCTTCACCCCGAAAAGCTCCGCTGCCATCAACGGGATGATCATATAGTCGCCGCCCAAACCAATTCCAAAAAGAACCGCAAAGAGGTAAAGAAAAGGCCGGCTGGATGCCAGGAAGAGCAAAGGGATCGAGCAGCCCACAATCAGGTAGATCAACAGCATGACATACTTCTTCGGAAAACGGTCGGCAAGCCAGCCCATCAACAAACGGCCGCAGAGACTGGAAATCAGAATCAACGAAAGCACATAAGCCGCGGTCGACTGAGCGTCCTGCGGAGA
>Ga0070694_100000112_pt1 | contig 39737 bp, 32 predicted proteins | sample KBSK1251metaG_FD_65470 | JGI IMG/M metagenome (GOLD analysis project Ga0070694, IMG submission 65470) | Corn, switchgrass and miscanthus rhizosphere microbial communities from Kellogg Biological Station, Michigan, USA - KBS K1-25-1 metaG | ecosystem: Host-associated > Plants > Roots >...
CATAAAGACCGAAGCTCAGACTAATGCCCTTGGCCTTAATGATTTCAGAAGGCTGTACGCGCGACACAGGAAAATACTCATCCGCTATGGCCTCGGCCAGCTCAGCTATTTCTTGCTCGCGAATCGGCGAAAGTCTTGAGCCTCGAACCTTAATGGTCATTCTCAGCTTTTCGTTCTGCCATCTCTCGATCATGCCTCATGCGTTCTTCGATATCGGGTGGAATGTCTTTACCTTCGCGCGCAGCCCTAGCTAGTAGCTCTGGCGTTTCCTGGAGTACCGGAGTTAACGCCAGAACCTTAGGACGAGTATCAAAAGCTCGCCTTAACAAGGTATAGGGATCGCGCATAGCCAACGGAAGTTCTTGATTATCTTCCGTCGCCATTTCAGCTTCTGTTCTACTGACATCCCCTTCGGTTTGAGGAATGATCCAGCCTCTGGCTAGGAAAGCCTCATAAACCTGCCGCTCAAGCTCTTCGAAGTCTTCCTGCGATTGTTCTCTTGTGTGGGTCTTTCTGCCCATGATTTAGATAGTCTCTTAAGTCGTCTTAGACTTTATGTATTCCTTGATTTTTTCGAGCGCACGGTGGCGTATTTGCCGAACGTTATCTGAAGTGGTTCCTAACTCCTTCGCCAAGTCTTCGGCAACGTCATTTGGCAAACGCTGATGTTGTTTTCCCGGTTGGTAGTACTGGAAGGTTGTTCGAAGAACGCGTTGTTCTTTCTCTGAGAGCGAATCAATTGCCTCATCTAGAAGTCTTCTGCTCGCAGACGGAGAGCTGGGTCCGGTTTCTGGCTCTTTAGCAATCTCCTGATCGTCAAGAGAAATTTCCCTAATACCCATTCGGCCGCGCAACATATCACGGAAAATATTTACCGCGATTCTGCCGAGCCACGCCCTGACGCGCCTTTGTAACCTGTCGGGATCAGCAATCCCTTCACTATCAAATGTAACCGCTCTTTCGTACGCACGAATAAACGTTTCCTGAACAATATCCCAAGCGCCGGCTTCGTCTAGAATTTTGCTCGTCGCGCCGCGGCAACGCCGAAAAAGGTAGTGGACGTGACGGTCGTAAAACTCCGCGAACGCAGCATTCGCCACGTCGAGATCATCGCCCCGCATCGTCATGAAGACGAGCAGGTCTTCATCGGATTCCTGGCTAAGATCCGTGCCGGTTACTTGCGCTGATTCCATCGGGAAACGTCCCTTAACTACAACATCTGTATAACTCCCGATCATTATACGGAAATCCGTGACAACGTTCGGACAATTTTGGTTGTCACGGTTTCGCGTCTTGGATGTGAACGGGTGATAAACGCCTGAGATGTTGTAATGAAAGGAGAGTCAAAATGGAAACGAAATCAAACGCGGATCAAAATGCGCGGCCTGAGGCGCCACCGAAGCCGGAGCCTGGGCCGGACGTACACATCACAATCAATGGTGTAACGAAACTCATTCATCGCGGTCGTCGAACAGTTGCCGAGATCAAAACAGTTGGCGATATTGCGGCAGCGGACGAGCTGGAGCAGGTGATTAATGGGAAGCTGACGCCTTTGCCGGATGACGGTGCAGTGACTATTAAGGGCGGGGAGATCTTCATGAGCCACGTCCGATCAGGCGGTTCGTCGTAGAAGCGATGGAATATCCTGTTGAACAAATAGCCGAGCTGAAGGAGATCTGTTCGGGTGCGCAGCAATACGAAGAAGGCGGGATTACATACTTCTTTCTTCCTAAGTTGCGCACCCCGGATGCATGCTCGCCGGAAGAAGTAGACGCGCTTCTGTGTCCCACGGCGCATCACGGGTACACGTCACGCCTCTTCTTGGCTGAGAGAGTCGCTTCACAGCAATCGTTAAACTGGAGCACAACGGCGCGAATTATGGAGCGGATGTGGCATGCCATCTCATGGAACATTCCGCAGACAAACTTACGTTTGGCGCAGGTACTCGCTCTCCAATTGCGGGCTTTTCGGTGACTATGCAATTACGGATTCTTAGAGCGCTCTATGAGCGCATCAATGAAGATCTCGCGCGATCTCACGAGGTTGCTTTTGAACGCGTTGGCTTTGTCTCCGCAAAGTTGGGCAACAGGCACAGCGGTGAGCCCGTTGTCTTATTTGCAAATCATTATCCCGTCGCAGATCAGAACTATATCGACGATCCATCGGCAGGGGCACGAATCAATTCAGATGCGATACGGGAAGCGATGCAAGTTGTGCTAGATACGGGAATGGGGCTGTTCCATGTCCATTGCCATGCGCATCGTGGCCGACCTGGATTTAGTTCAATGGATTTAGACGAAACTCCAGATGTGGTGTCGAGTTTGCGCGTAGCCAATCCGAATGAGGCGCATGGCATGTTGCTGTTGAGTAATGACGAATGCATTGCACATGTATGGATGCCTGGGAGTAATGAACCAGTGTTCGATAATCGTATAACGATAGTAGGATATCCCTTGAGGATAACCATGTAGGTGCTGTGATGTTTGAGGAAAGATTTAATCGACAATCATTTCTGGGTGCTGATTGGCAACAGCGGATCGAAAACGCGATTGTCGGGCTTGTTGGGCTCGGCGGGGGCGGGTCTCACATCGCGCAGCAACTAGCACATGTAGGGTTTCTCAATTACCGAATCTGGGACGGCGATGTTGCGGAGGACTCGAACCTCAATCGCTTAATCGGCGCAAACGAAAACGATGTTGAGAACGAAGCTCCGAAGACTGAGATAGCTCGGCGGCTGATTAACGGGTTGCGCAGGAACGCAAACATCGCTGCCTACAACTGCAAGTGGCAGGATGATCCTGAACCCTTGCGGGGTTGCGACATGATTTTTGGATCTGTGGACGGCTTCGCGCAACGTCGTGAACTCGAAGCTTGCGCTCGCCGTTATCTGATTCCGTTAATAGACATTGGAATGGATGTACATAGCATCGGCGATGAACCTCCTAGAATGGGTGGACAAGTGATACTGTCGATGCCGGGTGGTCCTTGTATGTCCTGTCTCGGCTTCCTCAATGAAAGAGTGTTGGCTCAAGAAGGTGAACGCTATGGTGACGCTGGCCCCCGACCACAAGTAGTTTGGCCTAACGGAATTCTGGCATCCTCAGCTGTGGGCATCGCCGTTGATTTATTGACCGACTGGACACGTTCGTTGCGCGACGTCATTTATCTTGAGTACGATGGGAATAAAGGGACACTGAAGCCACATGGTCGCCTTCAATATTTGGAGCGACGATCCTGCATACATTACACAGTCGAACAAATCGGAGATCCTTCCGCCATGACCGTAGTGGATTCAGCGACGGTACAGTAAAGCCGTCTAGGAAAGGCATACCTTACAACGGTTGGCGCCGGGGTCAACGCGGCTCGTGAAATCGCAATCGTCATCGGAAGTGTGATTGATCGGCGCCCCGGGCACGATTCGTGACCAAGACAGCTACCGCGAATCCCTTGCCGCCGTGATATCAAACGAGAAGACAGGCGTCGACCAGACTACTAATTAGATGCCTTTGGGACAGCAAGCTCATGTGGGGAAAACTGTGTCGGTCTTTAATGGAAAGAGGCTGTTTTAGGCGCACAGAGGCGCAAAGTAAAATGAGCTGCGACCCGCGTAAATGTTGGTTAACGTCATCACAACGTAACAGGCGCACTGTTACATCGTAGGTTTGGGGTGCGTGAGGTCGCGAGTTCGAATCTCGCCGTCCCGACCAATATCGTTATGAGCATCAATTACTTACGAGCCGCTATGAAATCGCGGCTCTTTTTCTGAGTGGCAGTTTTGTGGCAGAAACAAATGGTAAATCGCTGTAACGCGATGTCATGCGATGTGAAATAAGCGTAAAAACGTTTGGTTTGAACCGTGGCTGTAAGTCGATTCAAAACCAATGACTTAACTTTCCAATATGGCCGTAGTTTCGGAAACGTGAGGTCGGTGATTCAACTCTGCTGCCACCCGATTAACGTTAGGTGCAGACGACGCTCAATTAATGGCGAGTCAATTATTGTGAGTCGAGTCGTTCGGAGTGATAGTTCCCGGCCTCCCTGCGGTCTCTGCTTGAGCCACACCCATTTTAGGAGGAAGCGTACAATCGGATTTCAAGCAAGTCGGGAGGACCATTACTTTGACGAAACGATGTGAGCCAGTATTTACCGCGCTTGGCGGTCGTAAAAGATCACGTCATTTCTGTGAGATCGATTTACCCTTCGTTCATCTCGTCGTCCGCACCTCCGCCGCAATCAGTCTATAACTCAGCCTCATCCAATACTAAAGTTTTCGGTGCGATTGATACGCGCAATCGTTCAACGCGATTAACGTTGCTGCTCGGCGCGCTCATGCAACGGATCATAATTGCCATCTGGAGTCAGCTTGAATCGCTGGCTGCCCTTGCCATGACGACATCATAGTTTCGGCAAATACGCCCGAGTAGCGTTGAAGCATTCCGAGGTTAGACAGATCACCCCCACAGTCGTCAGCATTTGCGAGTTTGAAACTACAGTATAAGACGAATTTCGGATGATGTGACTTCTGCTACCGAGGCTGAGATTCATAGACTTACTCCTGTAACGCAGATCTTAAGGTTTTCGATTCAAGCGTTCGGCGATAGGCGCTTTGGCTGTGGCACGATTGTGGCAGGAACAAAATAGGAACTGCTATCAAGCATTTACGGCTGCCAGTACTGGCGCTGGGACGTAGTTGAGTTGAGGCACGTGGCCAGCATCATGGAGAGGCTATCGGCCCGTGAAGGGAGATGACCTTCCGACAACGGGCCGTAGGGGATAGTATTTACTTATCCGAGTCGAGCACACTCTTTGCAGAGGGGTCGGCCACCAGTACCCTCAACGCGGTTTTCTTCTTCGATGTTGTTTCCCGTGTTGCAGTCGGTGTCGTTGTGGTAAACATATGGGTCATTCGGAAGTTTCGAATGCCACGGACTGGTCTTAGCCATTAGAAATTGGCCCTCCTTGATTTTCGAAAATCTGACCAGTGACTATGGCGAAAAAGCCATAACGTTACAGCGGCGCAGCCATCGTTATTTCTTTGACTTCATTTTCCGGGCGTTATGAAGATAGTTTAGAAGATGCTGGAAGTATTTAATGCTTTGCGTACTATGTCATCGCAATGAGGCTGATAGGATTTGCCGTGCTTGCCGTTTGGGGCGTGACTTCATGGCTTGAAAAAGTAATACCTTTTAATGGACGTGGTTTTGGTTCCCGAGTATGAACCATATTCTAAGCGGTGGATTGCACGCAGCACTTCGGCTGTGATGATTCGCTTGATGATCCGCAATCGAAGCGTACGAAAAATCACCGTACAGTGCTCAGTGTTTACTTGCGAGTGTCCATGTGACCGTGAAGACGGAATGATCTCCCAAATTCGTGCTTAGCGCGAAGGGTGAGCAACGAATTTTGGCGCAAAAAAACTTCGACAGATTGCTTTAGGAATTTGCATCTTTCCTGATCTGAAAAAATGAGAGCTGACATGAAACTAGCAGTCGAGGAAACTGCTATCGCCACTCACCCTGCAATGTAAATGGCGCCCAATAGTATGGTGACCCCCACCGCTTCTCGTTCATGAGCGATAATTGTGCGGCGCGCAACGCCGCGGCCGGTCGCAAACCCTGTTTCAAGATTCCCTCGTAAAAGCGGACCATCAAATCGGTTGTCGCCGGATCGCTCACGGCCCAGAGGCTGACCACCACGCGCGGGGCTCCGGCGTACATGAATCCGCGCGTCAGGCTCACGAGTCCTTCACCTCTGATATCTTTGCCAATGCCGGTTTCGCACGCACTCAGAACCACGGCCTCGGCCGGTATCTTCAGATTAAAGATTTCGTGCGCCAGCAGGAAACCGTCTTTGGGTTCGCCCCGCTCATTCACCAGAGAAAACACGAGACCCGACAACTCAGGATGCACACTGTTCAAGAGTCCATGAGTGGAGAGATGGACGTAACGGTACTGGCCCAACTCAGCGCTCATAGCTGTTTCGCGGTTCGCGGCAAAATCCAGCGCCAGCCGGCGATCAACTGAAGAAACCATCGCGACGATTTGCTCTGCTTCGCGACGTGTGCCGGGGAGGCGGGGAACATAAAATCGTCCCTGTGCCACACCCGTGTCTTCAGTTGCTTTGATCAATTGTCGTTCGAGCGTGCTCTCTCTGCGTGCAGTCGTTGGATTGTCAGTCTTCGTTGGGCTCTTATCCCGTGTCTTGACCCGCTCGTCATCCGGCATGAAAACGGGGTCGGCTAGCACCGCCACGTTTCTCGCAGCCTTTTGCCGTCCCGCAGTGTCTCCCCTGATTACTGCCAGCGTTGACGCTGAAGGCAGATTTACGATCTCGTGATCGGCTATCAACAATTTCGGTGTTCCGGCAATTCGTTGTCGGCCATTTCCCGAGGCTGCAGGGCTGACCGAAGGCAGAGCGCCAAGCGGAATAAAGTGGAGCGCGCCATCGGCGACAATTGCCAGTCTTTTTTTGCCTAACTGATCGGCGACGGGCGCAATGACGAGGCGGCTTAACGCAACGGCCGCCGCCGAAATCGCAGAGTCCGCGCGAGCGATTCGGATTTCCCGTTGATCGTTCGTCTCGTCTTTCACAAGCGCATTCCGCGCGTTCAAAAGATTGTAAAAGTCTCGGGCCGCGTTTTCGATTTCATCGGCGGGAGCAAGTTCGTAGCTGTTGATTGAGGTTGAGGTCACTGCCCACAGATAACTTTTTTCATCACCAAGCGAGTATTCCAGCAGCAGTGTGTCCGGATCGAGCACCTGAGTCTGAATTTCCTTCAGCGTCAGCGGCTCCGGTTGCATTAGAGCGGCGTAGCGCGGGCTGGTCTTTCTGATCTCGGTCTCAACCTGTTGCAGGTCCTTTATCAGTTGCTCAATTTCCTCCTCCTCCGCCCGCGTCTGTTCCTCTGAGTGCGCACGAGATTGCAATTCGATTTGCGCCTGCGCCGCGGCATTCAAACGGCGCTGGGTTTCGCGCTCGCGCTGGAGCAGAACCGGATCGATGCCTTGACGAATATCTGCATTAGCTTCGTTAAGCGTCTCAAGCAGGGATCGCGCCCGCGCTCGTTCACTTGCTTGCAGGGCACGGCCATCGTAACCATCGCCGGCATGCTGTTTGTGCAGGCGCATGAGCAGGTCAATGTAGAACTCGTAGTAATCCTGTGACCCGGCAGAATAGGAAAGGCGATATGCCGGACTGACGACTTTCGTGCGCACCGACTCGAGATTCGCGATGGCTGACTCGATCGCGGTTTGGGACGCAGCGAGATTTCCGCGGCCACGTTCGGCCAGGGCGATTTGTTTCAGCGTCAGCGCTTCAGCCTGGCGATCACCGTTGGCGTGTTGGAGGGCCTGTGCCCGATTACAGAAACCAAGCCCCTTTTCGTAATCACGGGCCGCAAGTTCGGTCGTGCAGAGTCCGAGCAGCACCGCGGATTCACCGAAACGATCGTTTTCCTTGTGAAAGATAGGCAAAGCCTGTTCGTAAAGTTCGCGTGCCTTTGGCAGGTTAGATTTGTAGTTGTAGTAAAAACCAAGCGTCAGAAGCGCCATAGCCTCCACGCGGGGAATGCGAGCAGCACGAATGAGTGACAATGATCGCTCGAGGGTTTCACGGGCTTTGTCAGGGTTGCCCGGCTCGCCCATGAGCGGAGCAAGTAGACCCATCATTACGGGTGCTTTTTCCTGGGAGCTCGTGGCGCGATAGAGTTCGTCGGCTTTGGTGTAATAGGCGAGCGTCTCCTCAGGTCTTCCCAGAAAAATATGGACCGTTCCGAGCAGCGATAAGGTCAACGCTTCATTGTCGGTGTCGCCAGCGTCGTGAAAGAGTTTCGCCGCCTGCTTGAATCGGTCCAGCGCCTGCTCCATTTCGCCCAAACTGCTATGTATCATCCCCAGCCGAATAAGTGACGCGCCTTCTGCTTGTGGGGGGGCATGGGCATCATGAAAGAGAGGCAACGACTCCAGAAACTTCTCCTTTGCTTTTTCGTTTTGGTCGAGCATGCTGTATGCATGTCCGATAAGTGACAGCATCAATCCCTCGCCCAGTGGAATTTTGAGCGAATGCATCGCCATTCTCGCCGATTCAAATTTCTCGATGGCTTTAGTGAGAGACGCGGGCGATCCTTCGGCTACCAGTTGCATTCCCTCGAGCATTGATTTGGTAGCCGCCTGTTCCTGACTCTCTTTGGTTTCCTGCGCCGAAACCGTGCCGCCGAGTAGAATAAGAGTTATGAACAGCAGCAGACTGCGATGATGCGCTGACGATTGCGATTTGCCGCAAGTGGGAGGTTTCAGATGCATGGCAATGGTCCTCAGAACACGAGTGAGATCGATTAGGATCACTAAAACGAACGGCTCGGGGAGTTCAGCGACGGCGCGCGTTTATGTCCCGCCAGTTCTTAAAGTGTCGCCGTCTTTGATTTCACGACTGAGCCAGGCCCGCGCCAGATTCCATTCGCGTTCCACGGTGGATTTTGACACTCCCAGCATTTTCGCTATTTCTCCGAAGGTGAATCCGCCGAAGTAGCGTTGCTCGACAATCTTTGCCTTGCGCTCATCCTTATTCGCCAGTTTCGTCAACGCGCGATGCAGGTCCAGCAATTCTTCCGAAGCCTTGTTCGTCAACTCCTGGGCTTCTGAGATGCCAACGTGGACCACGCGAGTGCCGCTCCTGGTTATCTGCCTTCTCGCGTAATCAACCAGCACCTGACGCATCCGGCGAGCGATCAACGCATAGAAGTGTTTCCGATTATCCCAATCCATCTTCTCTTCGCGTATCAACTTGATTAGAGCTTCATCGACTAAGGCGGTCGTCTGCAGGATATGTCCCGGCCTCTCTTTACGGATGTAAGCGCGCGCAATCTTCTTCAACTCACGATCCACCAGTGGAATAAGTTTCGCGAGCGCGTCGGAATCGCCTCTGCTCCATGCCTGGAGCAATTCAGTGATTTCGTGAGCCTGGGGCATGTCGTCTTGAAAAACTGACGCGGATTATATATCGACAACGATTAGTTGTGGCATTGATTTCGTTCTTGATTCAGGTGTTCCACACTCGAATAGTGAGATCTTGCTACGCGAACGTCACTGTCGATCTTGCGGCATAGGAAACTATTGCGATCGGAACCTATGGTGTATAAGATGTCGCCGCAACCCTGGGCCGAACGACTAACTATTTTGCGACTGTTCGCTCGCCGCTCAAATTTCCAATACCGGAGATAATTAGGTGCAGCCCCACACCTGGGATCGCGTTCAAGAGGTCTATTATTCGGCCTTGCCGCTCTCACCGGATGAGCGGTGCGCTTTTGTCACCCAGGCTTGCGATTCTGATCCGCTACTCACGGCCGAGGTTTGCTCGCTGCTAAAGGCCAACGACTCGGCCGATGGATTTCTTGATACACCGATCTTCACCCTCGGGCTGAAAATCATCAGCGGGTACGATTCCACAGAATCTTCGGACACTTCTGATTCGGTTGACGAACTGATCGCGACGACGATTGCCGGGCGATACGAGGTCGAAGAGCGCCTGGCAAGTGGTGGTATAGCCCGCGTCTATCTGGCGCGCGACTTAACCTTGAAGCGCCGGCGCGTAGTGGTGAAGGTGCTTCTGGACAAGTCGCTGCGCAACGAAAGGGTTGTAGAGAAGTTCGAACATGAAAAAGAGGCGCTGGCGAGCATCAATCATCGGGGAGTTGTCCACATCATAGACGCCGGCAGACTGGCCGATGAGAAGCCCTACATTGTCATGCAGTACGTCGAAGGAATTTCGTTGCGAGACGCATTAGCTGCCCGCCCGGAAGGGATGGAGTTTGATCGCGTGGCATCGATAATAAGAGAAATTGGTGCGGCGCTGAATGCAGTGCACGAGCAACGGATTTACCACCGCGACCTGAAGCCTGAAAACATAATGCTGCAACGCCCAGGCTCGACCGATGAGCACGTCATGGTCGTGGATTTCGGCATTGCCAGGGTCACTGGATCTTTGTTGGCGCCGAGCACTGCCACGGGGGCCGCCACCATGGGAACCGTTGCGTATATGTCTCCCGAGCAGTTGCGCGGACACCCAGCCAGCGCCGCGAGCGATCTCTACTCGCTGGGCGTGATCGCGTACGAGATGTTGACCGGACGCCGGCCGTTTGTGGCTGATACAGGCCCGCAATTGCTCGAAATTCAGGCGGAAGGTGTTCGTGTCAAACCGGCGGACTTGCGGCGCCGTTTACCGGAAAAGGCGCAGGAGATAATTCTCAGGGCGCTTGCGTTTGACCCAAAAAAGCGCGGACCGGCGGTGAAAGAATTCAGCGACAGTCTGGCAAACGCTCTGTTGACCTCAGTGCAAGGTCCGGCTTTTCGTAGAGGAAAACCGCGACCGAAGCGTTGGCTGGTTTTTGCGGCAGCCGCGGTGTTGCTCGCAGCGGTGCTGACGGGTGCTTACTGGCTGGCCTCGAGTCGTGGTCTGTTCAGCAAAGAGAGAGACTCGCGCTCGCCTTCGTCACCGCATCGCACGCTCAACTACTCATTCACGGTGCAAAAGATGCCGGACGGGGACCCATTTGAATCAACGGGCGAGACTGCATTCGAAAACGGCGATAGGTTCCGGCTCAATGTTTCGAGCCGCCAGGCTGGGTATCTTTACGTATTTAACGAATGGCCGCCGCAGAAGAACCGGATCGCTTTCACGATTGTTTACCCAACTCCCGCTACCAGGGACGGCTCACGTCTTGAGCAGAACCAGAACATGCAGACGAACTGGAACACAGCTCGCGGCGCGCCAGGAACGGAACAGTTGTGGATCATCTGGGCAGAGTCTGTAGTTCCGGAGCTGGAAATAGCGCGCCACGAAGCGTTCAAGAATGATGAGGGCGCGATAACCGGCGAGGCTGCTGCAAACCTTCGCAATTTTCTTTCTGAACATTCGAGAACGGAGCCGGCAAGCAGCAAAGATCCGGCCAGGCCACGAACCATAGTTCGCGCGGATGGCGATTTACTGGTGAAGCGGCTAGAGCTGGAACATCGATAAGGCGGTGCAGTTGGCAGAGCTGCACTGCGGATAAGTGGCAGGAGTGAGGCATCGAAGTATGAAACCAAATTCAACAGGTAAATGGTTGTTAATTGTGTTGCTTGGCTTCGCGGCGATGTCGATTTCGAGCCGGGAAAGTAATACGGCGCCGCAAACTCAGGAAATCAACCGTAAGTTTGTTCCAGAAGACTTTGTGAAGAATCGCAGGCAAGGCGTGGCGAAATCGCGCACTACCCGTCGCCGCCCGTACCGGCTAGTGTCGAATCTCGGAGCTGTCCCGCAGGCGACGAACTTCATGCAACTGGGCATCACCATTTGGCGATTACGCGAAGGGAGAAAGTCAGATCCTGTATCTCGGGCACTGGTCCGCGAAAAGAATGGCAAGGAATGGACTGCGGAACGAGTGGAAGCTGACGCAACGTTTCGCGAGGGAGATTATGTTCGACTGAGTGTGGAATCTCCGCGTACCGGATACCTGTACGTTCTCGATCGAGACCTTTTCAAAGATGGTACGACCGGCGATCCGATGCTCATCTTTCCCTGGACCGGGGCCGACAACAAACTATTTCCCGGAGGCTTAATCGATGTCCCTGCGCAGGAAGACGACCCAAGTTACTTCCGGGCTCGTTTGAGTGGGCAGAATCAAGTCGGCGAGTTATTGACCTTCATCGTAACGGATGCCCCACTGGATCTGCCGGTGACAGACAAACCGTTGCGGATTTCACCAAAGGACCTCAGCGATTGGGAAAAATCTTGGGCCGGTGTGGCCGAGCGGTATGAGATGGAGGGCGGCGTCGGAGAACTGTGGACGCAGGAAGAACAGCAATCAGCTTCGAAGCACCGGCGGAGACAGCTCACGCGTGACGATCCGGCGCCCCAGACGATATACCGCGTCTTCACTGCGAACAATAAGGGAATGCTCGTGAATCTTGTCTTGAAATACGGAAAGTGAATGGGGCTACGGAGAGGCTTAGCGGAGGAACAGAAAAATGCTCAGCGCCGGTAAGCCCTCATCCATTGTCGACTTCTACATGCGGATGCAAAAAAGAGAACCACGAGGCGAGGCATTGCGAAATGCTGAGCTCAAGATGATCAAGTCAGGTCGCGACCACCCTTATTTCTGGGCCAGCTTCATAGAAGTCGGCGATTGGCGAAGCATTCAATAGGAAGTGCGACTTTTTTAACAGATTTATTGTTCCTGCCTTAGCCCAACCGCAATAGCAGGGCTTCCGTAACGACCGCGGGCTCAGTTGCCAAAACCGCGAAGGAATCTCTGCACCCATCCTACTTATCCCAAAAAAATTTTGCCGGGGTGAAGTGATCTTCTGTTTTTCTGCGCCCACGTTATTGGAGGTGGAAAACGGGACGGCTCTTAGGATGCCGGTTCCCGTCAACGAAAAACAGATGAAGAGCAAAAAAATTCGCATACTCTTTCTGTCGGCTAATCCCTGGACCACGGCTCGCATTCTCGTGGATGAGGAAGCGAGAGAAGTTTTTGAGAAACTCCAGGAAGGTTCGTATCGCAATCGCTTCATCCTGCATAAACACTTTGCTATCCGCCCAGCAGACATTCAACGTCTCTTGATGATGCACCGTCCCCACATCGTGCATTTTAGCGGGCATGGCAGTAAGAGACACAGGATCATTCTGGGCGGATTGCCCGGACGTGGAAAACAGATCGAACCACAACCTCTGGTCGACGTGTTCGCGCTCTACCGCAAACATGTACAGCTGGTATTTTTGAACGCCTGCTTCACGCGCACACAGGCGAAGTCCTTGTCGCAAGTTATCGATTACTCAATCGGGGCAGGGAAGCCGATTGGTGATAAAGAAGGCGTCGCCTTTGCCGGAGCCTTCTATCGCGGACTCGCATTCGGGTACTCAGTCAAAGAAGCATTTGCTTCCGCCACGGCTGAGCTTGAACTGAGAAGAATGAAGCGGGCCCGCGGTCTCGAGCTTTTCATTCGTGATGGCGTCAGCGACGAGGATCAGTTTCCGCACCCGGCTGCCGGCGTCGTCAAACACCTCGCAAAACCATCATTGATCAACTCGCAATCGTTCGCGCGCGAACCTGAGATCCTTCGATACGGATCAATGGTTCTTCAGCGGATGAACTTTGATCCGATTCATTTGCTTGAGCGGTCCGGCCTTCGTCGCGCCGGCAAAGTGATGGCTGACGAGCAACAACTTTGCTGCTCGTACGAATATGCCTCGCAGCTATTCGTCAATTCTAAAGCGAATACAGTTGGATCATCTCCGCAATTAGCTGCGGTCGGCACGGTGACCTGGGAACACAGAGCCGTGACGCGGCATCCGCAGCCGAAGGTTCAGCGGACGCGACAGGCTGACGTTCGGAAACGTGTGCCCAGGAAGCCCCCGCGCAAGACCCGGAAGCCACGCCGGTCCGACTGAGCTCGTTGCGGGAGGTTGTAAAACCGGACCGCAGACGTAGTTCGCATCGCGAGATCGAATCACGCCGGATTCAATAACCGTGCTGAGTGAATGCGGAACTCACACTTTGGATAAGGAGAAAATTGAAATGGCTAAGAACAAGAAACAGCAATCAGCAGCGGTGTCTACCTCTCGCAAGCCCGAGGGAACTAGGGTTGGCATCGTCGAGGACTGGAGATCGAGCGGCGGCAACAAGTTCCGCAAGAACAATTGCGGAAAGACGCTGCGCGACGGGCGCTAACAACGACGCCTTACGGACGTCCTCAAAGCGAGAAGGGTGGTCTTCGGCCACCCTCTCGTTTGTTTTCGCGAGCTTGCCCATAACTTGCAACCTGCATGATCTCGTTGAATCTGCGTTACATCCGTGCTACATAGTCACCTATCATCAGGGATTCCGAGGTCAACTGTTCGGCCTTGGGCCAACCGGCGAAGTGCGGATATCGTTTCCCATTCGCAGAGGCATCCGATGTCGCTCGATAAAAAACGTCAACGTGCCGACTCTTCGACACTCCCAAGGGCCACGTCAGTCCTGCTCTGCGCGTTTCTGCTGAGCTCCTGTTCATTTGCAAAAGCCGAAGCGCAACCAGCGACAAATCTTTCACCCGGCAGCATTGAACGTGCCATTGCCGCTGCCGATCGGCACGGGTTCGACGTTCCGTTAATCGCGAATCAACTGCTGCATCTGTCGCTCGAAAAAGGTGACTTGGCTGTCAGGTTGATCATCTCCGATGATGCGGGACACAGCGTGCTTGATCAGGTGAGCCGCGTTTATGAGGTAATGGAAATTTCCGTGGTCGCCAGAACCAGTGGAAATTATCATCTCGAGATTCACTCATTGGAAAGCAAAGATGGCCGGGATTATCAACTGCGACTTGCTCCCTTCCGCAAAGCTACATCAGCTGATTTTGAGCTTGAAGAATCGCAACAGCTCGTCGCGAAGGCAAGTTGGTTACGGGATGAATGGAAGGAAACATCTTTTCTGCAGGCAATCGAGAATTACGACAAGGCTGCACGAATTGCACTCGGACGAAATGAGCGCATGCGGGTTAATGCGCTGGAGCAGGCGGGCAGAGTTCTGACGGTGCTGGGAAAGTATGATGACGCGATCCAGCGATTCAGGATCGCTGCAGGAGCTGCGAGTAAAGCCGGCGATAGAGTGGAAGAGGCGCGCGCTCTTGGTGAAGCGAGCCGTTTGCGATCGTATGTTGGCGGCATCAGTGACGCTGAAGAGAGTTTGCGGAAAGCCTTCACTCTACTTGCGAGCACGGAAAGTGTCTCGGATAGTGCCCGGCAAGCCAACGCCGAAAGTTTAAGCAGTCGAGGCGAGGTGAACTATTCAAAGGGCAACCTGATAAGCGCGCGTGCGGACTTCGAAAATGCTTTGAAGCTTTTCGCCGAATGTCGCGACCGCGCCGGCGAGGCGAGGGTTCATTTATTCAAGGGATATATCTTCGGCAGCATCGGTGATTCTGAGAGGGCTGTGACAGAGGTTTCGCAGGGTTCCGACTTGTATCGAGCGGTCGGTAATAAGGCGGGCGAAGCTTTTTGTCTGACCGCGTTAGGAATCTCTCGTTCGATTAAGCGTGACGTCGAACGTGCGATGGCGCTGCATCGCGAGGCAGCCGAGATCTTTCGAAGCATCGGTGACCGGCAGAGCCAGGCCATTACGCTGAACGCGTGGGGCCAGGTTTACGAATTCATAAGTGACTACTCGACGGCTTTAGTCAATTATCAAAAGGCCTTGAGTATGCTCGGCGACAATCCTACGGGAGACGTGGCCGCAGGGTCGATGTTCAAGATTGCCCGCATGCAGCGGCTTCTGGGAAACCTGGACGAATCGTTGCGGAGCTACGAGCGATGCTTGCAGCTCAGTCGCGCCGCGGGAAAACAACGCACTGAAGTGAATGCACTTAACGAAGTCGCGCTGATTTATGCTTCGAAAGGAAATCGTGAGCAGACCGTCGCGCAATACGGACGAATCGTGAAGTTCTATGCGAGAATATCCGATCCGCGAGGACAAGCGACTACGCTCACGATCCTCGGTAATTTTCTCGCGCGCAACGGCGAAAAACAGGAGGCCCTGGCTTCATACAAAAAAGCGCTGGCGTTCAGTGAATCGTGCGGAGACAAATCAGTTTTGATCGCGACTTTGTCCAGCCTGGCGCGCGTAAATCGCGACCTCGGGGCGTTGGAGGACGCGCTGCGATATGCGCAGCGGTCCATTCAGATCGTTGAAGACCTGCGGACGAACGTCGCGACCCCAGACTTTCGTACCTCGTACTTCTCCGGCGTACGGCAGCAGTATGAACTGCTGATCGATATTCTCATGCGATGTGAAAATGCGTGGCCGGGCCGCGGCTACGCTGCCCAGGCATTTCTCGGCAGTGAGAATGCACGGGCCCGTTCGCTGATCGACATGCGCGCTGAAGTCGGAGCAGACATTCGTACGGGTGTTTCTCCCGCATTGCTCGAACGAGAGCGGGGGCTTCAGGGTTTGCTCAGGGCCCACGCAGCGTATCAGATGGATTTATCCGTGCGGAAAAGTGATGCGCATACGACCGCCGAGGTGGCGAGACAAATAGACGATCTCAGAGATGAATATCTACAAATCGAAGCGCAAATAAGAGATCGAAATCCGCGCGTGCTCGCCCTGAAACAATCCGCGCCGTTGAGTCTCGAGCAGGTACAGAAAGACTTGCTCGACGACGATTCGGTGGTTTTGGAATACGCACTCGGCGAGGAACGAAGTTATTTGTGGGTGATTAGCAGGACATCGTTCGGCAGTTACGAGCTGCCGTCACGTAACAACGTCGAGGCTGCCGCCCAGGACGTTTATCAAGGGCTGACCGCCCGTCAGTTGGTGGGTAAACTCGACAGCGGTTATCAGGCCAATGTGGATGTGTCTGATGCCTCGTACTCTGAAAAGGCGCTTAGCCTGAGTCGCATGCTGGTTGGTCCTGCCAATGCGCAACTTGGCACCAAACGGTTGCTCGTTGTGACCGATGGCCTGCTGCAATACATTCCGCTGGATGCCTTGCCAGTGCCTGAACCTGAAAAAGTGGGCGCCGATCCGATATCAGATCGGCTGCCGCTGGTGGCCTTGCACGAAGTTGTCATGCTGCCATCACTGTCAACTTTAGCGGCGATTAGACAAGAGAAAAATAGATCCCAGGCCGACGACAAGATCGTCGCAGTCCTCGCCGATCCCGTATTCGACAATGGCGATGATCGTGCGCCAGGCAATACCTCAGGAAGAGGAGCCAGCTTCACCGGGAACCCGAATGCGCCGGCATTGCGTGGTATTCAAGTGCCGGCATTCGACTCAGCTCCCGCGCGCCTGACGCATGCGGCGGAAGAGGCGAATGCGATCGTGGCTGTTGCGCCTCACGGCAGCGCGATGCTCGCGCTGGGTTTTGACGCGACGCGGGAAACGGCGATGAGTTCGCTCGTCGGCGAGTATCGAATTGTGCACTTTGCTGCGCATGGATTCGTGAACAAGGAGCATCCCGAATTGTCCGGCATTCTCCTCAGCACGGTCGACCGCTCTGGAAACAAGACGAATGGCTTCGTACCCGTCCGCGATATCTACAATTTGAATCTCTCCGCCGATCTCGTAGTGCTCAGCGCGTGCGAAAGCGCGTTGGGCAAGGACGTAAGAGGCGAAGGTCTGGTCGGCTTAACGCACGGTTTCATGGCCTCGGGATCGAAAAGCGTTATTGCCAGTCTTTGGAAGGTGGATGACCGCGCCACGTCGATGCTGATGGCTGAGTTTTATCGATCGATGTTGCAGGACGGATTGTCGCCCGCTGCCGCACTGCGGTCAGCCAAAGAAAAAATCAGACGAGAAAAGTCCTGGCAAGCCCCGTATTTCTGGGCAGGATTCGTTTTGCAGGGCGAATACAACGAGCACATCCTGGTTAACCGGCGATCGTCATTGCGATCGCTCGTGGCCGTGGTCCTCGTCTCTGTCCTCATCGTGGTGGGCATAGCTTTTCTCTACCGGCATAGGCGGCGTCTGGTGCACCACGCGAACTAATCGATTCGACAAAGGAAGTCGCCGGATGCCCAAAACCCCCCCTCGTTTACCAGAGCGTTTCGACGAACTTCTGAGTTGGCTCGACGAAGATCCCGCACAGGCCGCCACCGTTTACTTGGAGATTCGCAACTCGCTTGTCAAAATTTTCGGGTGGAACCACTGTACGGATCGGGAAGGACTGACTGACGAAGTTTTCGATCGAGTTGCCAGAAAGTTGCCGAGCCTGAAAGAGAGCTTCAAAGGTGATCCTAAGTTGTACTTTTATGGGGTGGCCAACAACCTGGTCAAGGAATCTCGCAAGGCAGCAACGTTACGAGTGCCGCTGGATGGAATTGATTGTCCGAGCGACTCTTCACTCGCTGAGGAACAGGATACACGCGAAATGAGGAGTGTTTGCTTGGAAAGGTGTCTAAAGGCGCTTTCCCCTGAGAAACGAGACTTGATTCTGAGCTATTACGCCAAGGAAGGCCGGGAAAAAATCATCCACCGCGCGGAAATGGCGCGGAGCTTGGGCGTCTCAATCAGAACTCTGCGCGTGAGGATGCTGCGCCTTCGCGGGGGCCTGGAAGATTGCATAGAACGCTGCCTTGGCGAAAAAAGATAAGTAACCATGAAACGGATCGGGAAAAATTCCATTGTTAGTGTGACGCGCTGAGGAGAGAACCATGAAGGAAACACCCTTGACTGAACAGGTGGCCAGAAGTTTCCTCCTCGGTGAGGTCGACCCTGCGCAACGTCAGGTAATCGAAAGCCTCTTCTTAACTGATCCCGAGGCGAGGGAGACGATCCTGATCGTTGAAGATATCTTGCTCGAGGAATATCTGGAAGGAACCCTGGCATCTTCAGAAGCCCAGAAATTTCTGGAACGTTACGCAAGCAATCCAAAAGAACGCACGCGACTCAGAATAACCCAGTCGATCAGGGAATATGCAATCGAGAATGCAACACTGATTTCCAGACCCATTTCCGTGCTGGAAAAGCTGCGCCTTGTCCTGCCGGGCTGGTCGGTTAAGCAAAGAATCGGTCTGCCGGTCCTGGCATCGATCGTAATCGTACTGATAATTTTTGGCGTTTGGTTCATGCTGCGGACGAATCAACGTGTCCGGGAGGACAATCAACAGGCGTCGATTGAACGCCAACTGGCCGAGCTGAACTCGCCCTCAAGTCTGAGCGCAAGCCCACCGCAGATGTTTTCAACTACGCTTCCCCCGATATCAGTGAGAAGCGTGCAGTCTTCGTCTGCAATCATCCTTCAATCATCTGCCCGGCTGGTTGAACTGCGTTTGCTCTGGGCGCAAAGAGAGGAATATCCCGCCTACCATGCCGAGCTAAGTCGCGTCGAGGGCACAAACCCTTTCCTCCTCCCGCCGCTTCATCTCGAGAAAGGTCAGGGTTCGCGTTTGGTGCGACTTAGAATTCCTGCCGATCTCTTACCTGCCGGCTTATATCGAATTCGGTTGCGTGGTATTGCGCGTGACAACGCGCCAAGTCCGGCCGAAGAATATGATTTCCGCGTGACTCGTCAATAGTAGGACCGGAAAATGTCGTAATCCTTGCCCTTTTCTAAGTAACGTTTTCAGGTCTAATCCATAGTCAGTGAACTGTCTGCGAATCGGTTTTGAGCGGGACCATGAAGCCCCTAGACACGATTGCAGCAAGATATGCTTAGAATTAGCAAGATCAACGTTTACAAGTTCATTGAAAGGTAGCCACAGGTAAGGTATACATCGCCCATTCTGAAGTAGCGAAAACGTGCCGGCGCAACTCGCAACACCAGGCGGCATGTTACTTCTCAAAGAATCACCCGTCGCATAAAAGTGACTGATCTGATCACCGTCCGGCCTAACCTCGACAGGCTGAACCGGTGAGATCGCGGCCCCGGCGTTGTAAACGGTTTCATAGAAGGCAATCGTTACCTGGTTCGTCAAAATGGATCCACGAATCGACTATGTAGCGTCGTTCATACGGAATAACTACCGCCGGAGACTAACGCTTACAGAGATGGCTAACACCGTGAATTTATCGCGTTGGCGTTTCTGTCATCTGTTCACGGAGTTCATGGGAGCTTCTCCCGAAAGATTTCTTACTCAGGTGCGACTGGAGCAGGCAAAGCATCTGCTGGAGACGCAGTTTCTGACAGTTAAAGAAGTGATGAATCAGGTTGGAATGTCCGATGCGAGTTTTTTCGCCAGGAGCTTCAGAGCTGCTTACGGCACAACTCCCGGAAGGTACCGAGATATGCACAAAGTCGAAGCGCTCAAAGCGTTGAAGCGACCATTTAAAGAGCACCGAGCAGATCGCGTTTAACGACGCGAAAGCGGATCGCTGGCACTAGCCAAGTGACCGTTCATAGAAATCGCAAACAGTCGCAGTTCTGATTTTCAACTTAAGGTTGCCCCCAATGCTTCAACGTCAAAGGATAACGTACTTAACCCCCCGCGATCGGCGGATCCAGGTGGTGGTGATGCTGCTGGAGCGAAACTCGCGCGACCAGATCGGCATTGACGAAATGGCGCGTCTGGTAAACCTGTCTCCGGGACGCCTGGCACATCTATTCAAGAGCGAGATGCAGCTGTCAATCCAGCAGTACGTAACACAACTGCGGCTGTGCAAAGCGAAGGACCAGCTGGAGTCGACTTTCCTTTCAGTAAAGGAAATCGCTGCGCTCGTCGGGTTCTCCAGCGTGACGCGCTTCGTCGTGACCTTCAAAAACTCTGTCGGCGCGACGCCGGCGGAGTACCGCAAAACATTTCCCGGATCCGTAAGGCCGCACTGATCCGGCGGTGACAGCAAGAATCGCAAAGGAGTAGCAGAAAGCCGTGCGGAATAGCAGAAATCGATAATAGAAATTGGTTGCAACGCTTTATCTGTCCTACTAAAAATGCAGCTTCGTTTTGAACGTTTTTTCGGACCGGCGAGATCCGTTACTGGATTCGGATCATCTGGGCCGCCATCCGCCGGATACGGGTTAGGCGCCCTCCGGCCAGCGGAGCATGCTTCGATTCGTCATGAAGACATTTCTTCTCACCCCACGATCAGAGCTACTCCCGTCGCGGCCGAGAGACAGATCATCTCGGCCATTGATCTACCCGGCCAGAACAAGGATTTGGCATGGCGACTAACCGAGTTAGAAAAACCGGCGAGCGTGGTTCGCCGGATCGGCGTAAACCACTGGTGGCGAAGTCCCGCGACCGGCGGGTTCAGATGGTGCGAGTACTCCTGGAGGACTCGTTCCATCGCAAACTCGGACTGAGAGACATTAGTGCCAGGGTAAATCTGTCCCCCTGGCGATTGGCACACCTGTTCAAATCTGAAACCGGAATGTCTCCGCAGCGTTACCTGACCCTGGTGCGCCTTCAGCGAGCGAAGACTCATCTGGAGACCAGCTTTCTCTCGATCCAGCAAATTGCGGCCGCGGTGGGAATTCCCAATCCCAGCCAATTCACAAAAAGTTTCAAAGCGGCTTACGGAATGACTCCGTTGGAATACCGGAAGGTTCATTTCGAGAGTGCGGCAGTGGCCGCGGGCCGCGGCGCCGCGGCCGGTTTTGCGGCGCAGCAAACGTCGCGAACAAAAGAGTAGGTGGCCCGAGACATGAGGAGTTCTAACAGCACAAAAGCGGTAGTAGGAGTTGTGGGGGCCGGCCTCATCTTGCTCGCAATCTGTGCGTGTAACAGAACCCAGAGCACCATCACCGATCTTATTCCCGCAGACAGCTGCGCGGTAGTAGTGATCGACTGGACAGAAGTGCGGACTGATCAGGATTTGAAGCGTTTGTTAAGGGCTGATCAGCTTGAAAACGTTCTGAACGAGTTGGCAATCGACGGCGGTTCAGTGAAAAAGGTCGCCATCTTTAGCGCGATAGACAGTCGCGCCAAATCTGGCGTCCTGGTACGTGCGTCATTCGATAAAGGACGCGTCATTTCAAGCCTGAAGACGCGAGGCTGGAGCGAGCAGACGATAGAAGGGCACAAAGTTTACGCACATGGCAATGATTATGTGGCAGTGCTGCAGCCTCAGACTCTGTTTGCCGGTACTCGCGAAGCCGCTGCTTCAGTCTTGCGGACCCTCGATGGCTCACGAGATGGATTCTTTACGTCGCGGGCTTACAAGAAGATTAACGCCGGAATGACAACCCGAAACGCGCCTGTCACAGCCTTTTTGGTAATTCCGCAAGGCACTCTCGACATGGCGGACGCGGCGCTCGAAGCGACCTCTTTGGCATTGTCGCTGTTCGACTTGGGCGGTGTCGGTGTGCTTCTGAAACAAATGAACGTCGCCAGCGGGTTCGGAGTGACCTTCGGCCACGGAGTAAACGATATGTACCCCATTGAAATGTGTGTCCAGATGCGGGACGAGAAGGCGGCCGCTCTGATTAGCGGTTCCTTGAGTCTGATGAAAGGTTTTTCGACGATGGCGTCTAACAACAACCGCGATCAGCAGGCGCTCCAGGCGCTAAACAACATGAGTATTACGAGAGTTAGAGAAGTGCTGTCGATAAAAATGACGGTGCCGCAATCTGTGCTGTTGCCGCCTGGATAATCGGTGAGATTTTGAACGCTCGGAAACAGTTGGGGCCAATGATCGATTGAAGAGGCAACCTCAGGAAGTTTTAGTCAGAGGGTATACAGAATTTTAGTTCGTCGCCGGGGAGGAAATACGCATGTCGACTATTAGATGTAACGCGTCTGGTTGCTCACATACCGACCAGTCGGGAAAGGTCTTTTATCAATGCAGCCACTGTAGCCGTTGGTGGTGCAGCAGTCACGGCTACAAAGGCAAGAGGTGTCCAGGTTGTCAAAAGGGCTTCATGAAGTAGAACGGAGCACGACATCCCTTTTTTGCCGACTGATGCAGCGTGAAATCTGCACCTGAAACACCAGCAGTAGCACTACGAAATGAGGATCGATAATGAATCACAAAGCGACTGCGGCATGCCCCCAGGGGCACACGTTTGAGTGGGGTCCGATTAAGAAACTTTTCGGGGGAACCAGGAATTGTGGGATGAAGGGATTCGAGCAAATCTATTCCGACAGGCCCACAGCAACTGTGTCGTTCGATGATGAACGATGGAATGCTGTGCGTTGCACGAGTTGCGGATCAGTTTTCACGGCAGTGCAATGCCCTCAATGCGGAATAGACGTTCCAGCTTCGGCTTTTCAGAAGAAAGGACTGTTCGCGAAGTTGGGCTGAAACTCGTTTCCCAACCGCACGTTCTGCTTCAATCAAACGAAAGGGAGAACTAACTTGAAATATACCGTTGTACCGTTCACGGCGAACATCATGCGGGGCCAGGGCGCCGCTGAAGCTGCTGATCAGCTATCACAGATGATCAATCACTATGCAGCGCAGGGCCTGGAATACGTCCGATTGGAAAGCGTCAGCACGATCGTTACGACTCCGCCCAACGCTGGGTGTTTTGGATTTGGAGGTACACCCGCGAGCAGTATTGAGACCGTTCTGTATATGGTTGTTTTCAAGTCGTAATAGGGCACCCAATCATGAGCTGGTTACTAGTCGCGTGCATCCGGTCCTATCGCAGGCTGCCTGATCGATTCAAGCGACAGTGCCTGTTCAAAGAGACCTGCTCGTATTTTGTTGAGCGCGCAGCGCTCGAATCTGGTTTCCGGTCAGGGTTGAACGCGGTTAAGAGTTGCGCCTCAAAGTGTCGCCCCGGGTATTCCGCATTTTATGACCATCGGATTGGCGATTGGCGTGTTTGTCTGAGAGATGGTTCGGTCGTAGGCAGTTCGACATTAGCTGACTTTGTTTTGGAGCCTTATCGCACTCTGATTAAGGCCCGGGAAGTGTAAGTGAGGTTGGAAACGCTCTGGTGGAAGTTGCAAGTTTTCTAAGGTATGTCCACGCGACGCATAAAGAACCGGCACTTTTTGCGCTTACTTCTCGATTAATTCAGACAGCCGGATTTTCTTAAACGTACGTCCTGTTTATTTGCACACGTTGTCGTTGCTCGAAAGCAATGGCTGAAAAGGGGCCTTTGAAAATGCCGATCACCCTATCGCCTGCCCTAATTATCCTGCAAGAAAACGCGGGTCAAGTTCAGCTTGACTCCATCACATGCGGTGGCGCGAATCGAGATTTTATTATTGCTTGTATTGTCATCGCTGTAGCTTTAGCGCTTCTCGGGCTGCTAGCGAAGATGGTGTTGGATAGGCGCCTGGTATGGACGAGTGCGTTGAGATTAATCATAACCCTTTTGCTAGTTTTTTTGATTGGGTCAGGGCTTGTAGCTTGGAACCCAACGAAAACCGATACGTGGCTTGACTGCATTAAAGACCCCGAGTTTTCGCAATTCATGCTTATGGGCACGCTCTCCGCGATTGTGCGGGGTATCGTGATGGGCGGGTTTTTATCTTCAGCTATTTTCTTCGTGTTTGTAATCGTAGTTGCCATGATTCGAAGGATGCGAAAAGGCTGACAAGGACATAACGATGGCAGATCTCTTAATAGCGCTCGGAGGAACCGGACAGCACGTCGCTCTCGCTGCCTCGCGGCTGGTCTTTCTCGGTGCGTTGGCGCCGATGACGCTGAGAACGATCGATGCTGAGGACACGACTGATTTAGCAATGAGTTTACAGACGTTCGGCAACACGGTTGTGAAGGGCCAGTCTGAGCATCCCCTGGGAAAAGATGTCAGTATTCTGTCTCCGTTCGTGACACACAAAGAGAAGCCGCTCTTCGTTAATCTCTTTATCGATAACCCCGGCACCGAGAACCGGCTGTTCGAACTCTGCTATGAAGAACGATTGGCTACAACAGATGTAAAGGAAGGGTTCTTTGGCAGACCCTCAGTTGGAGCCGCGATATTTATGCAGAATCGGAAAGGACTTCTAAAGCCCGTTTTCGATTCAGCAACCAATGCGGACAGGATTTTCATAGCGGGATCGATGGTAGGCGGAACCGGTGCCGGAATTATTCACCAGTTGGTTAAGTCCCTGCGCGACGACGATCGCATTAAAGCCAAAGACATCTTTGGACTTGTCTTTCTTAATTGGTTGAGCCTTTCAGGAACCGGCTCAGTTGACAGTTACACGCTGGGCCGGAACATGCGGTTCGGACTCAAGTATTTTGATGAACATACCAGGCCCCAGCTTAACGCTTCGGTCGTAGTAGGCCTTCCGAGTGGATATTCCGGCACGGACAAACACCTAACGCCGGCAACGCCGGGACAAGGCGACAACTCGGAACAGCCTCATTACTTTCACCTCCTGGCCGCGTACGGAATACGCAGATTACCTGATATCAAAACTAAGCAGGACAATCCGGGAACGGTATTCGCCGCCAAATTTGATCCAGTTAAGCCTTTAGGTATCTACGAAGAATCATGGGGTGATCGTGAGAATCCACATCCCTTGTCCTGGTATGTTAATCGCGCGATGTTCGTTAAGGCGGTCCTGTCATATGCGGCGAGCCCAAAATTCGAAAAAGAGTTCCGGGACTCGTTCGGCCTCCTTGGGAAGAAAGACAACGTTGGATGCGGACTCTACGAAGCTGTGGAACGCTGGGAGAGATCAGATCGCAAATCAAAAATCCCCGAGATAGTCCAATGTTGGAAAAAGGTTGTCAGCCAATATGAGTTTTCACTTCAATGGCTCGACAGAATTGTTGGCGCGTTGCCTGAGGCAGCGCGGCTACCGGTGACAACCAAGGTTTTGGCCGACGAGCAGAAGAGTATCAAGACGATTCAGACGGTCTGGAAGCAGGAAATGCCCCGATCGGATCTGAAACCTACGCCGCTGGAAATCGCCCAGAATTTTCATCACAAACTGGTCAATAGTTTCAGCGACCAGAAGATAATCGAAAGCCTTTGAGTTAAGGAGCGAAACCGTTGATTTTTCTTTTGCCCAACGTTGGAAAGCAACCCTCGACCGGAGATCTTTTTGAGCAAGTGTTTGCCCCGGGAGATCAGATGCCGGACGCTTGGATGCCCAACCTTAATGAAAAGAAAGAAACTGAGGAGGCCTTTGCCTTCCCGACGGCGTTGGCCCAAGCCGAGTTGATGAAGATGGTTCTGGATTCCAGGAGCAAACTCCAGACACATTCTTATTTGAGCTTGTATAAATTGCTCGTGATGGGTGTGACGCTTGGCTATCTGGAGGTAGAGCTTGTTGACCTGCTTGGTGACGAAGCCGACGACTTTGGCATTGTATTGCAAGCTACAGATCAGCGGTACCAGTATTTTGGCCTACTTAGAGCGTCGGCTAAATGTGGGGATATCGCTAACCTGATTTTCGGTGGCACATCTCCCGACACCTTGTTTTGGCCGAGTGCTCCAGGCAGACGGTCAGATAAAGAATGGGAAAAGCTGAAGGCCTTAATTGATAAAGACAAGCACCTGGTTGACGCTAACAACTTGCTTGACGATCTCAAATTTCTGCTCAGCGAAAGGGAACTTTGGAATCCAGCCGAGGTTCCCTGGATGAATGGGTTCGACCGCATTATTCAGGGACCCAAGGCTCTTGATGTAAGACGGCGTTTCGACTATCACAGCCGTGGCGTTGGACCTGTCTTAGCGAAGTTTCCCGAAATTGGCCAATATCCACTTTATTTGCCTGTCTATCACGAAGAGTTTGCAGCAAACTTCTTGAAGACTTTGACCGGTACTTTCAAGCGCGACAATGGAGCAGTTAGCATCTACTCTCAGCAACGGAAGACGTGCGAGGTTTCGATGCCGCTCGTTAGACCGCAAACCGGCGACTTAATTCTTGCGGGGGCGGGCACTGTAGTCAACCTGACCACGCTTTCTGACAACGGTCCGGGAGCCGGGAAGATTCGGCTAAAGAGAGAGAACGGCGATGACGGTCTCTTTGATTTGCTTCAGGATCTTTATACGGACTTAGGAAATGCAGATCACAAACTGTACAAGTCATCAGGGAACAATGTCGAACTAATCAAGGAGCGCCCATTTTTCTATCCAGATGTTTTTCGCGTTGTGGTCGCAAGACTCGGAGAGGCGGCAGTGCCTGAGGCCGACGTATCGTACAGCGAACATGCCTATCGACTTGCGTTTGAGCCAGAAAGCCCCGGCTTGCCTCTTGCGAATGAACTCACTGATCTGACGCGAGGCTACTTAGTTCCGTTTCAAGACGCTAGCGGCCATACTCGCAGCGCCTTCTATATCGACGAATATCGAGGAACTAAAGTGAACGACATCCTGGCTTTGGGTTGGGCGTTGTGGATGTTCTTTGACCACAAGGCTGAACTCAGAGATAACCACCTGAAGCTGAGTGAGGACTTGCGTGAACTGCTGGCTTTTAGTGCAGGCGGCCGACCATTGGCCCCGAGCGAAGTAGCATATCAACATGTTACTGCCGGGTCGGACGTCCTTCTGGGCTATGGGCGACTAGCTACGCTCCAGAGATTTCGTCGGGCGTACGAAAGTAAAGCGGACCCGGCGGGCACGAACAAACTTCAGGAGCTTTGCTATCACGCAGCGCTGGCATTCATCAAGTGCGTTTGGTCCGGTTCGGATGTAATAAGCAATGGAAAGCTGACATCCACCTGGCAACTTGCTCAGGTCGGAAATTCCCCAGTGTATTTAGCTAAGGATGAAACGTAATAGGGAGCCCCATGGAATCTGAACTAGTACCTCTCCGATGTAAGCGACAGGGCTGCGGCCTCGATTTTCTGCACTTTGCATGGAAGGTGTATCTGTCCGACGACTCAGTAGCCGGTCAAGGGTTGCGGCTCTATTGCCCAGCATGCAGCCAGGATAACTCAAACTCGTTAAACGACTATGGGTTCTTTCACCACGAGCGAAAGTTCTATCGTTGGCGTTCCTCTCCAGTTCAAGTGAGCACGGGCACGAGTGGCTTTGAAGTGAAATTGGGCAAACTTAACCTGGTCTTCCCTGAGGATTTGATCGGGGATTTAAGGTTTAGTAAAGAGACCATGTGCTACAGCGCCATTCCGGTGTTTGCAAAGAAAGGCGGACATGGCTATCACTTACCCTCTCTGCCAGTCCGTCGAGAGTTTCTCGATTTGGTCGATCTGTCGCGCGAACCGCAGGCAGAGCTCGTCGATGCGTTAAAGTGCAGGTTTAGATTCTATTCAAAGATCTCTGAAGACGTTCAAGAAGTCGTCCTTCCATTGGTCGCCGCCGACGATACTCGCGACGCTGTCGGCGACAATGCCATCATCAGCGGAGTTCACCTGCTCCTATGGCCTAAAATCCAATACAAAGAGTGGAATCGCTATTTCATTCGTCTTGGCGGAACATCGGACGTCCTCAAAAAACTCGACAACGATCACCGAAGTTTGGATGTTTACGCGCTCGCTTCTAAAGACGCCGACTCCGACAAAGCGTGGGTGCCCGTATCACATAGAGCACCGGATGGTTTGACTCGCTTGTCGTACCTGGAATCGAGGCCCGAGTGGATAGCGATAGAAGTGAAGGACAAGTCTGCGCGCGAAAACGCAGTTGGTGGAGGGTTGTGGCGTGTGCTACCGGCAACAGAGGATCTGCCGGCGCACACTCAAACTCAGGTCGGCGTTGATTTCGGCACTTCAAACACCTGTTTCGCGCTCAAATCAGAGTCCAGCCAAAATGACGATCCACAGCTTCTTTCGATAGATTCGCGTGATGAACGAATCGACGAGCCGATCATTGATGGATCGGATCTGCCGACTAAACTTGACGCGCCGGATTTATGGCCACCGAGTGCCGGTTTCGGGAAGAAGCAGGTATTGGTGCCAACGGAGCTTGTTACCAGAAAGACCTTGCGAGAGATCCAACAGAACCCGGCGCAAATACGAGAGTGGAAACCTATCCTGGATTACACGATTCCAACATCGGGAGTAGAGGTCAGATTCGAGGACAAAGACTATACGATCGCAGAGTTCAAGCTTGCTTCAATGTTTGACCTCTCGCAGGGCGCACCTGGCGAGCTGCAAAAAAAATACTTAGAACTGATTTTGTTGTGCGTCATGGCGAGACTGGCGAACAGAGGGGCCTTGCGAAAGACCGTCAGCTTTACTTTCTCGTACCCTTTGGCGTTCGACCAAGACAAGAAAACTAATTTCGAAATCGTGCTGCACGAAGTCGGGAAAAACTTAAGCAATCCGAAACTTGGGGTTACCGTCAGCTGTGAGCTCGCGGTGGACGAAGCCAGGGCGGCCGCCAGAAGTGGTGGCCACACGTTTGAAGCAAGTGATAACGCGGCGCTCTTTGTCGATATTGGAGGAGGGTCGGCAGACATTGCGTTCCTTAAACTAGAGAATGGACGTGCCCGTGGTTACAACTACGTTTGCAGTTTCGAATACGCGGGCGGCGCACTGGCTGCTGCCCTGGTTGAGGGAAAGGGTGACTGCTTACGCGCCGGAACCGACTTCGCGACGTTTCGCAGAAAGATTCGGGCGTCGGGGAGTATTCGAGAGCTGGCCGCGACCGAGGATCTCTTTCTTAGTAGCCGTCGCGGAACGGTCATCACGAAGAGTTCATACTTCTACGGTTACCTGCTTCAGTTTTTGGCGCGATTGCTGGCGGCACACATTCTAACCAGGGAATGTCAGTCGCAGGTTCCCCAAGCGTCGAAGGAAATCGTAAAACAGCCGGCCTTCAATGTGGTGTTTTATGGATTCGGCAATGGTTGGGGTTACGGAGATCTAATTGATCGTGCTGGCCGGTACCGAAATGTTTTTGGCGAACTTCTCGAGGAAACCACTAACAGTATTCTTCAAGATGCGCGAGCTAAGGGTATCACTGTCGGAGACCAAGCCGCATCCGACGCTCTACCAGAAGTCAAGATCAAAACAGTCCCCATTAAGGAACCAAAAAGCGCAGTAGCATGCGGGTTGCTGCGAGTTGGAGAGAGTAGCAGCTTGTTCGAAGAGCCTGAATGGCCCTTCAGGACTATCGTTGGTTGGACAACGACGGTCAATCTCAATCAAAAGATCGAATGGTACCTACCAATCGAAGCAGCCGCACGCAACCCGAAGGACCAGCAGCCAATTCCGGGCGACAGTAAACTGGATTGCCGGGAGGAAGAATGGCCTGCACTGGCAAATGAGCTGCCGACCCCACAATTCTGGGACAAGAATCTGGACAAGACACGAGGACTGATCGAGGACAAGTGTAGTCCTAAGGGTCCGCAACAATCGTGGTTGCAGGAAAGTCCGTTTCGTATCCTGCTCGAACATACTTTCAAAGACGCACTGAAGAAAGCAATCTAATGGCCAAAGCGTGTAAAAGACACCCGGATCTAGAAGGCGATCTTAGTTATGCAGGCACGTACTGCGTGTATTGCGGCGAGTCCGTCGCAAGACTGGAGATCGAAGCCGGCCAGATTGCCCTGGCGAAGAACTCTGGTAACAAAAAGAAATATCTTGCCGTGGAGTACGGCGACAAGCAGAGCATAGTGCAAGCGGGAGACACTCCCGATGGCGCGACCTGGGACCTGCGCTTAAATCAAAACGAACAGATTAGCATTCCGGTTGCTGACGTTGTTAATGCCCTGCAAAGGTTAGACGAGTTACTGATTCTCAGAAAGAAAGAGTGACGCGAGCATTCCGAATAAATGAAGAAGCCCTGGCCCCATAGTCCTCTACTGTTTACCCTGGCTGCTATTTGTTTTAGCGTCTGGGGTTGCAGAACCCCACACCAGCGGACCGCCGCAAAGCCTTGCTCCGTGAGCGAATCCCAGACTCAGAATTCAGCCAAAACAGGCTCAGGAGCTCTTATCGCTACTGACATCTCTGGGAGCTTCAAGGGTTTCGTTCTGCCAAATTCTACGCGCCTTTTCACGCTACATGACGAACTCGACCGTTCGGTAAGGAATGCGATTGCAACCTCCGAGGCCTCGCCTGCCATACAGCGTTGCTACATCGGGACCGGCATGGACTGTCAGACTAACATCTCTACACAGGACTTTGACAAACCCTCGACGTATTCAGCCAGGGACAGCAGATTAGATCTGTTCTTTGCCGCACCGAAAGAGAACAATACAGCGACGAACAAGACTGTCGATCCCATCGATCCGTTTCAGGTTGCGGTGCTCATAACGGATGGAATGGAAGCGAGCGCCGCTAATTCAAATTCCGCGGAGCCATGCCTTGCGGGAGCAGATCCTCATTGCATGGCTTATCTGATGAAGCAGCGAGCCGAGAAGGGATACGGAATCTGGGCAGTCCTGTTGCTGATGCCGTTCAAAGGAACACACTATGCTGAACGACCTCTCGATGATTCCCAGTGGCAACGAATTCAACAGCATGTTAGTGCATTGGGCCAGGATCCGTTTTTCCCCGGCGTCAAATTCACGGTCAGCCGCCAGGGTAGCTCCACACCCTTCACGTCCTACCAGTTTGAAGGATCAAAGCCGGTACTGGTGCTCGTAGTATCACGGGATGTTCAAGCTGGTCGGGCGATAGCGAATGAATTCAGCGAAGCCGTTAAGCGCGAACGCGTAGTCCAGCCGACCAACGGTGTTTACACGATAGAACTTGCGCCTTTGTCTGTGTCAACAAGAAAGATCGAAGACGTCAGATTTGCCAAATCAGCGCCAGTCAAGGACCTGTCTCTCATTAGCCATAGGAAGGAGAAAGGGTTCTTTAACCTAACGGCGCAATGCGATCGAGGCGGAAGCGCATCATTTGATGTTATTACGTCGGAATCCGGCGGTCCGAATGTCATTCCAGAAGGTGTGCGGGCGCAATACGTCCTGTCCCGGTCAGAATCGGGTGGGTTACCAGAGGATAATCTAAAAAGCGAAGGCCTGGGGAACGACTTAGTGCTAAGAACGCACTGTAATCTAATTAATCCCGGCCAGTTCAAAACTTGCCTGGCCTTTCAGGCAAAATTGTCCCTCGACGAAAACGACAAGGCGTTCTGGCAGGCTCTCAGTTCTGAAAACATGTTCGAAGCTCCCGAGAGACTGTACGGACTGAAAGAAATGATTCTTGATGTCCTGAGGTTTAGTACTCAGAAGCCTCGACCCACCGATGCGGTGTTGTTTACCCTGGAAAGAAAATAGAAAGTCGCGCCTTACGGTTGCCAACCAGTCATGATTTACGGAATAGATCTCGGCACCACCTTCTCCGCAATTGGCTATGCCAACGAGCTTGGTAAGCCAATCTGCATAAACATAGGGAAGAAAACGCCGACCATTCCATCGGCAGTCTTATTCATTGATGAGAAGAAGGCGTATGTAGGTGAAGATGCCCTTGCGAATAGCTGGAGACCTGGCTCAAAGCTCGTTGAGCTGGCAAAGCGGAGTATTGGACTGCATGGCGGACTAAGGTGGACCGTCGGAGACTGGACTTATATTCCTGAGGAGATCTCGGCACTCGTTCTGAAGCAAGTAGCAAAGAGAACGGTCCTCAAGGAGCGAACTCTGCCGGCCCCCAGGGAAGCCGTAATTTCACACCCTCAGTGGTTTGGCCTTAATCAAAAAGAAGCCACTCACACTGCGGCAAGGCTGGCTCGGTTGGAACCAGTGGGAACCATCAGCGAACCGTACGCAGCCGCAGTCGCTTATGGAATTCTTGATGAAGCTGAGAGGGACGAAGAGACGATTTTGGTCTTCGACCTCGGTGGCGGAACTTTCGACGTTACTCTAGCGCGAGTCGGTAAGAATTGTTTCCACGCGCTGGCAAGTGAGGGTGATACTCAACTTGGCGGCGGTGACTGGGACAATCTGATCATTAATCGAATTAGAGAGATTTACCGCAACAAGACGCAAACGGATATTAGGGACGCCCAATCATTTGAGGAGAAGAATTGCCTAAGGAAAACGATCGAGGATGCTAAGGAACTCCTGACCGACCAGGACGAAGTGAGAATAAAGGTTGAGGTAGGTGGCGCACTCTTTCCGGTTGAGGTTACGAGGGGAGAGTTCGAGATTATGTCAGAGCCCCTACTGAGGCGTTGTCGTGAGCGCTGTGAGAAATTGCTCAATGATAGCGGTCGCAGTTGGTCGGATATCGACAAAGTGTTGATGGTTGGCAGTTCGACTAAAATGCCGATGGTTCAGGAGCTAGTGCGAACCTTGACAGGCCGTGAGCCTCTCATCTTTCCGGATCCTAAATTGATGGTTGTCCGTGGCGCCGCGATTTGGGCAGACTGGGTACAAAAGGGGAAAGTAAAGGCTCGTTGGGCAGAAACCGATGATCAAGCTCCATCAGGCTTAGAGGTTAAGGACAGGGTGGACATCAAAGGGTGCACTGCTCACGGCATTGGCGTCCTTGCTACTCAGGCCGGTAAAGAATTGGTCAAGCTTCTCGTACGTCAGAACCAGTCAACTCCACATACAGTCGAGCAGATCTTCAGCACAAACAAGGACAACGCGACCGCAATCGAGGTTCAGGTTTACGAAGGGGACTCTGAAGATCCTGGCGCTGATAGCCGAATAGGAGCTGTTCTGATCGACAACCTTCAGCCGCGGCCAAAAGGGCAACCAGTTAAGGTGGCATTCAGAATAGATGTAGCCGGCAGGATGGAAGTGGAAGTGATTGATGTGGACTCCGGACGTCGTGAGATTAAGGAACTCCGAGCTGGCCTCGTCGGTCCAGCGGAAAAGGGTGATATCAGTTTCGATGACCGGCTTCGACACCTTGATGAGGTGCGGATACTAGGGGACTAGCCGATGTTGTGCCCACAGTGCGGCGGCGACCTGGCAACTACGACGGCACGATGCCCACAGTGTAAGTCATTACTTATGAAGGTAACTCAGTCAACAATTGATGCGAGTCAAGAGACAAGCGGCTTGGCTGTCGATCAAGGTCTGCCGGACGTGTCAGCGGGTACAGTCGGAGGTATCAACCTGGACAACGTTTCGGGCCCGAAGGCTGAGGGTTCTTTCACACCGAGAGTTGAATATCAGCCTAAGTTTGAGCCGGTAAAACGTTGGGCATATAGGGATATCGATCATTATGAAGTACTAGGACTCGACTTCAATTCTCAAGGAGAGGAAGTTGAGGCGCGGGTGGAGTTGCTAAAGCGGGCGCTGGTGAGGTGGTCAGAAGATCAACTTGACAAGGTGGCGCAGGATGTTGGCAGTGAAGGGCAGAATCGGTTGCCCGAGCTGGAAGCGGACTTGCTTCACAATCGAGATGGGTACAACGAACGGCTGAGGGCAGAGCAGCATCAAGCAGCGATCCTGGGGGTGAGGAAGGAAGTCGAAAGCGCCGCGGTAGATGGAGTAATTCAGTGGAGTGAGTGGATAGGCCTCAAGGAGAAGACCAGGGCGCTTGGGGTGGCCTCTGATGAATTGGAAGAGATCCTTGGCACGTTCCGGAGTAGAGGGGTTGTCACGGGCCTCAGTCTGCCTGGGCTGGGAGGTGAGGTGAGGACGCTGATCGAATTGAAAGATGTGTGTAGCGAAAATCCATCGTTCATAGTTGATCCGTTGTGGGAAGGTCAACTGGAAGATTGGCTAATGCGAGCGGCAATGAAGCCACAGTTGGCGGAGTTTGTATCTCAGATAAAGCAGGAATATTCAGAGGCCAAACTTTCCGGGGTGTGGCTGTTTCTTTGGGTGATTGGTGAGAGGAAGTTGGTGCTTGAGAAGGCTGGTGGCTCTGCGGAAGTCTTGACCGTGGAAAGTTGGGCCCAGGGGATTGAAAGCGGAGAATTGAGGCAGCCTTCAATCGAAGCGCTGCGCGATTTACGTTTGGAGAACTGGCTTGCCAAAGCCATGGGTCGTGAAGACCTGGCCCACCTAGTTCAGCAGCTGAGGGAAGACGGCGAAGAAGATCTGACGAGAATAGTACGAGTCATCAGAGCCAGCGGCACGGAAGCGATCTTTGAGTGGCAGGATGGAAGTTGTGCGTATTCGATCGGTGAACTGGCTACCCAGTGTGAGACTAAAGTGGGTGAGGTCGGGATCTATCTTTTCAACAAGACGTTCGAAACCAGATTCAAAGCGTTAGGTAAAGCTGGGCTGGCCACCAGCACCGACACTGTCAGGCGAAAGTACAAAGACGTGCCCCGTCGTGCGGTTGAAATGTTCATTCGCGAACTCTGCAAAGCCGCCAAAATGAATCCCTACCCAATGCTTGTTATCCAGCCCACGATTGAGTTTAGCCGCGTGAAGTTCGGCCACGTCCAGACAAAGGCAATTCAAATCGAAAACAGGGCGCGAGGTTACGCATGGGGTCGAATCGCGATACAAAATGAGGCGCCTGGTATTAAGGTTCAGGAAGCTTTCGATCTTCACGAAGGCAACACGATTGAAATCAAGTTAGACACATCGGGGGTGTCTGTTGGTAAGTACCAGTCGAACTTTATAATTGAGGCAGAAGGACTGGCAGAGATGCAGCCAATCCTGGTTTCGTACGAAGTTGTTCCTCTTGATCTTACGATCCAACCGGAAGCGATGCAGCTCGGCCGTTTGCCTCAAGGTGCTAAGACCCGGAAATCGTTGAGACTTAGCAACGGGGATAAAGGCCAGTCGACTGGCGAAGTTTGGCTCGAATCAGAAATTAGGGGAGTCACTTTTACAAAGCACTTGAAAATAGACAGCAGATCTACGGCCGATATTGAGGTACAGATCGATACTCTCACCGTTCAACCTGGCAAGTATGCGAGCAACTTAGTAATCGAGGGCCACGGATTTCCGGGAGTTTTTAAGGTTCCCCTGACTTTGGAGGTCCTGCCGCTCGAAATCAAACTTGATCCCGTTGAGTTGAGTCTGGGCAAGCTTATGCACGGCACCAAGAGAGAGGCGAATATAGCAGTGTCATGCGCGCCAAGCGGTGGGCGACTTGTTGGTAACCAGCGCGGCTTCGAGCCAGGCGTTAATGGGTTGTCAGCAACGGGCAAACTGGACGGTCAGCAAGGAGACGTGCACGTCACAATCGACACTTCTAAGCTACCGCCGGGTAAGCGCTTCAATACAAGTCTCATTTTAGAGACGAATGCCGGCAAACTAAACATCCCAGTCAAATTCAAAACGTCTGACTTACCGGATCAAGTCATCGTATGGAATGCTATTGGCTTCGGTTTAGCAGTGGGACTTGTAATGTATCTTTCGCGAGTGCTTCTACAATATGTTGAGGGCCTCGATTCATGGTTTTTCTCTTATCAGAGTGGGACAACAGTAATCATTGGAACCGGAGCGTTTGGAGCATTGCTAGTGACCATAGGCGTTCTGGCGTTCCGTCACTCGAGACTTGTCACTTCTATAGTCCGTCAATTGCGCAGCACGAAGACAACGACGGCGAAATTCGTAAAAGAGCTTGATGAGGGTGATAGCGTTCACGGGCTTGGGCTCGACGAACGGAGCGAAACAGTCAATCCAATCGGACGCGATGAACTCCATAGTAAAATACTAGGGCTATCTGATGAGCAGCTTCTAAAGATGCTTCATGTAGACTTTCGCGACTACCGTAAGGAAGCTCTTAGTTTTGCCGAGACTGAAGTGAAGAGACGTGGGCTTGAAAGTCGCGCAGTTAAGAATGTGAATAACGATTCAGTGTAACAGCGAGAGAAGACAATGAGTAGGTCTGCGAATTGGCCTTTACGGGTAACTTGGACCGTAGTGGGGATTATGATTGCCGTGACCTTCGCGGTCGCACTATGGTACGGCCTCGCTTACTTTGGCATGACAATGATTATTTTTCTCGACTATATCGCGTATCCATTGTCATGGATGCGCGTTGGTCCTGCCGTTGCTTGGTTAATTGTTGGTTGCATTGTGGGTGCGGTTGTAGGACTGGTGAGAGCGCTTCGCAGCTTTGGCCGAAAGTCCGAAGCGCGAAAAGTGATCCTTGTAGCATCAGTGCTCAGCATATTCGTTTGGACAATTTCTTTGGGTGCGACGTCTCTAATCGAGAAGAAAGCCCGGCAAAAAGCAGAGGCTCAACGGCTCGCGCAGGAAGAGGAGATGCGAAGAAAAGCGCGTGACGCTGAAGAGACGGCTATGTTAGATAAGGCATGGGCCGAGGGCAGGCTCTGGCAAATTGCTTCGATCACGAACCAGACAAACCGTAAGATTCCGTTTCAGATTCTAAACGCGAAGGGAAACTGGGATGAATACTGGGTCAAGCCGGGAGCATCAGTAACAGTTTCGGAAAAGACCAGAGAGCTGACGATAAGGTTTGATTCGAGTTACGCTAAGGGGTACCAGGCAAAGCGATATAACCTTCCCTCTACACCAATAATTGGTCATGAACCGAACAAGTCAGATCAAGCCGGCGCTCAATCCAACACTTTTCGCGGGAACGGCAACGGTTTTGATCTTTACCACTAGTTCCTAGTAGGTTCTAGCGCAGACGGTTCGCTGGGTTCCAGCCCCAGAAAGAAATCATGTTCCGCCTACTGATAAAGCACTGAAAAGCGGCGTAAACAGCAGGTTAGGTGAGTTCCGCCTTCGGCACCTTCCAAAAAGAAATGATTTGAGCACAAGACTTATTTGAACGAGTTTTTTTGCAGTCCATCGGAGCGAAGAAATGTGGAGGTCCTATTTGCCACGGCGGTGTAAGGCCGTACCTCAGCAACAAACCCGATATATACACGCTTGGCTCGGACAGGGAGAGAGATTGCGACTGTGGCAGGATTGTGGAAGGAACAAGTAGAAAAGCACTGTAATGCGATGTCAGCGGATGTGAAGAAATGTGAAATGGCGTGATTTTGACCGTGGCTGCATCTCGATTCAAAATCAATAAGTTAGGTTTCAGTATCCCGCTTGATTGGGGTGCGTGAGGTCGCGAGTTCGAATCTCGCCGTCCCGACCATTACAATCAAGCTCTTACGGCTGTCGCTTGCGGCAGCCGTTCTTGCGTGGTGGCAAAGCCATTGTGCAAGACACGCAAAGTGGTGGTCGCGGATTGATGGTTGCGAATCATTTATTCGTAAGTGGCGAGAACTCTCGCTTTACTTAAACAGGGCCTCGCCTGTATCTTGTACGTTCGCAAGAGCGGGCAGAACGTTTCCTTAGACTTAAGATCCGCTACAACTCGACGCGCAATTTTGCGCTGTCAGTCTTTTCGGCAGAGACGGCTGATACTTTTTGTTTGCACTCCAGTCAATTAGTGATCTAAGCGGTTGCGGAAAACTCGCGTGTAGCGAGTTGGGAATTGGAATGCCGCCGAACACGGTGATGCTTTGGGTCCCTTGCTTCTTCATTAGCAAATCCAAAGCGGCCTCTCGCCGATACGGTCCGCTCGAAATTATTTCCTGCTGTCTGCCAACCTGAAACAAGTCGTCGCTGGCACGAGATCAGCGCGGCTTTCGCGAAAACATTATTAGTAAACAGTCTATTTCCTAATCTGCGCTCTGCGCGCGGTGCCTGAGTGTAGCCCTGCGAATTGTTGTTGTCGTTTTAGCAATTCTCGAAGCGACAAACACGTCGGTGCTGCGTCTCGAGATTTGACGTGACTCAGATCTCCGCAAATTTATGAATCAAGTTTTGAGTATTTCCCTGGAGCCGTCTAAATGAATACCCCTGGCAACTTTATTAGCAACCCTAAGCGCAAACCAACAACCAGACGAAAAAATAATCTAATTCTAATTGCAATCGTCCTCCTGATCGCCACGGGGCTGGCGTTGAGCGCGCTCAGCAACCCGGGCGTTCGAGTCGTGAGCCCATTTCGCTCTGCGCGTGATACTTCTTTGCCGACGACGCCGCGCACCGCGGACCGTCCGGTCGCGGCGCAAGAGAGTATTGCCAGAGGCACAGAGGTTCTGAGCACTACAGCGCGAGTGCCTGGCTCGCCTGCTGCGGGCCGCCACGCAGTCGGCGACAAACTCTTACCCAATCCCGTGCCGCGGCCCAAAAGAGCGCTTGGTGTTGTTTCGGCAGCAGAGCCGATGACTTCGTCCTCCACGCTCGGCGCGAACCTTTTCTCTACGCCGCCCCTGCCCTTGATGCGCTCGTCGCGCTTCCCCACGAAGGCTATGATCCCCGGACAGAGGGCGAGCAATGGTGATAATACCGAACAGGAACCGGCGAGTAATCAACAGGATCGGCTGAGCAACAATCGCCGGCATGATGACAATAAACAACGTAAGCCTCGCGAGGATCGCCTCATTAAGGCGCGCTCGTTCAATGGCGACGTGCGTAAGCTGCCCTATCGCCGGCCGGCACAACGAGAGCGACGCGAGCTGGAGGAACCAGAGTTGACCCCCAGGTTCGCGACAGGAACGACCGCCACAACCTCGATCCCGGAAATCGGCCCCGTTGCGCCGCCTACGGCAAGCGCACCCGCGCCACCGCCGACCAATGTCTTTGAGGGCTTAGACCGCTTCACCTGGGGCTCCGGTAGCCCTCCCGATACAAACGGCGATGTCGGCCCGACCTATTACATTCAGACCGTCAACAGCTCAATAGGCATCTTCCGAAAATCGGATGGCTTCCAGGAGGCTGCCTTCACCTTCGACACTTTGATGAGTCAGGGCGCCTTTGGCAATCTGTGCGACACGAACAACTTCGGCGACCCTGTCGTTCTCTACGACACGTTTGAGGATCGCTGGATCATCACCGACTTCGCCTTTGTGCTCGATGGAGGCAACAATGTCCAGGCGCCGGCCTTTCAGTGCTTCGCCGCCTCGAAGAACGGCGATCCGCTGAACGGCGGCTGGAACTTCTACTCGAGGCAGTTCTCTGACAATCTCGACGACTACCCGAAGTTCGGCATTTGGCCCGACGGCCTGTACATGTCTGCAAATATGTTCTCGTTCGGCGCCGGCTCGACGTATCAGGGCGCGCGCGTGCTTGCTTTCAACAAAGCGCAGATGTATGCGGGAAGCCCGACCGTAAAGATCGTCTCGTTCGATGTTGGCGGAGGTGACTTCACCCTGATACCCAGCAATGCGCGCCTGCAGACGGGCACGCCGCCGTTGGGAGAGCCGAACATGTTCGTTTCGACCTGGCTGTTTCTGAATGCAGTGACGGTCTACAAGTTTCACGTCGACTGGAATAGCATTGCGCTCTCGACCTTTACTGGTCCCGACACACCCATCGCGGGCACGAGTTGGCCCAACGCCGCTGCCAGCAACGCGCCGCAGCCGGGGACAGCAACTCTTCTCGATGTCATACCAACCCGGGCTATGGTGCAGAACCAGTACACGAACCTTGGCGGGACGGAGTCTTTGTGGGTGCCGCATACAGTGCGCCGCGGCGACACCACGGGATTCGCGGCGCCGCGCTGGTATCAGTTGAACGTTACGGGCGGCACAGTTGCGGCGACAATTCCCCAGGCCGCGACCTGGGATCCCGACGGCGCGAACGTGATCCACCGCTTCATGCCGAGCCTGGCACTTGACCGCGCCGGCAACATGGCG
>Ga0070694_100000113_pt1 | contig 39193 bp, 41 predicted proteins | sample KBSK1251metaG_FD_65470 | JGI IMG/M metagenome (GOLD analysis project Ga0070694, IMG submission 65470) | Corn, switchgrass and miscanthus rhizosphere microbial communities from Kellogg Biological Station, Michigan, USA - KBS K1-25-1 metaG | ecosystem: Host-associated > Plants > Roots >...
TCCCGATCGATGCTGACGGTGCGCTCCTGCATCGCCTGCAGGAGGGCCGACTGGGTCTTCGCGGGAGCGCGGTTGATCTCGTCGGCCAGGAGGAAGGTGGTGAAGACCGGCCCGCGGGCGAGAGCGAACTCGCCGGTCTTCATGTTGAAGACGTTGGTGCCGGTGATGTCCGCCGGCATGAGGTCCGGGGTGAACTGGATGCGCGCGAAGTCGCACCCCAGGACGCGGGCCAGGGTGCGGACGAGGAGGGTCTTCGCGACGCCGGGGACGCCCTCGATGAGAGCGTGCTGGCCGGTGAAGATGACGATCAGCGATCGGTCGATCGCCTCGGCCTGGCCGATGATCACGCGCCCGACCTCGGCGCGCGCGCGGGTGAGCGTTTCCTTGAGCCGATCGACGTCAGCGTTCATGGTCTCCTTTTCCCTGCGCGACGAGACGGTGCAGGTCGCGGCAGACCTCGACGGGGTCGCGATTCTCCATCCGGATCCGATCCAGCTCGTCCGCCAGGGCCGCGCGCGACCTTCCGAATGATCGGCGCCACTCCTCGACGCAGGCCCGCGGCAGATCCGCCGGCCGGATGCCGCGCTGCAGCAGCCGGATGAACCCCTCGGCCGCGTCCCGCCCAGAGACCGGGGCGCCGGCGCCGGCGTCCTCGGGACGCGGCACGAGCGGTGTCGCCGCACGCCAGATGAAGAGGACGGCGAGGACCGCCAGGACAGCGGCCGCCGGCCCGAGCCGGTAGCGTCGCGCCAGGGCCACGATTCCCGGGGCCCCGGCGATCCCCAGGTGCGTCTCGTCGACGATGATGCGCCGTGGCGCGCCGAGCAGCCGAATGAGGAAATCCGCGCGCGGATCCTCGCGCAAGGCCTCGTTGCTCGCGAAGTAGGAGTCGCTGGCCAGGACCAGCCGGCCGCCGCCGAACGGGCGCTCGATCACGACGGGCCGGCCCTCGCGCTCGTAGATCACCTCCCAGGGCCTGGCGAGATCGAGGAAGCACAGGGGGGAATGCCAGACGATGGACGCCGGCCCCGGGCCCGGGCCGCGCCGCGAAGCCCGCGACGCGATCGGCCGGTCATCGTCCCCCTTCGCGAGCGCGAACGTCCCGAGATCGAATCCCCAGCTCTCCATCGCGGACCGGGCGGGGCGCCTGGCGGGTGGATCGTCGGACTCCGGTTCCGAACCGGGTGTCGGCGGATCCACAGAAGCCGTCGGTGACGTCACGGCCGCCGCGAGATCGAATGCGGAGAATGTGACGACCACGCGCGCGCCGCCAATGGCCAGGGACTCGTAGACCCGGATGGAGTCGTCGCCGTGCCGCGCCTGCCGCTCGTCCATCCCAAGGATGAGAACGGTCAGCCCGGGCCCGCCCTCGAGTCCCCCGGTCTCCTCCAGCCGGCGACGGACATCGAGCCCCGGCAGGGCCCGCAGAGCGTCGTGCAGCGCCCGCGCCCCGAGCGCGTCGGCGCGCAGCGACGAGTACGGGGGATAGACATCGCCCCGCTCGTATCGCGCGCGCAGGAGGCCGAAGACCCCGGCGGCGAACCACGCGCCGAGGAGCGCCAGGAACACCGCCCCCAGCCTACGATTCCACATGGCGGCGCAGCCTCGTGAATTCGTCCTGCAGCGTCAAGACCAGGTCCTCGGTCGCGGGATGGCGGCCATACCAGACCCTCTCGAAGCCAGCCAGCCCCGCCTCGAACCGGGCGGGGATCTCGGGATTCTCGGCCGTCCTCCGGCGCAGCTCCCGCAGGTAGTCACGGTTCGACTTCGACCGCGCGGGAGCGATCAGCCGGCGTTCCCCCAGGTAGCTCAGCATCGCGAGGTAAACCGCGCGGGCAGCCGCGCGCAGGTCGCCCCGGGCCGCGAATTCGCGCGCCGCTTCGATCCAGCGGTCGGCCGGGACCTCGGCCGCGGCGCTGTCGTCCTCGGGCAATGCCGCCGTGGTGACGATTGCGACAGCCGCTTGCGTCCCGCGGCGCCTCCCCCGCATCACCGCATACGCCATGGCCGCGGCCGAGGCTGCGATCAGGATCCCGGTGATCCACGGCAGGAGGCCGGGCCACCCCGAGGCCGGGTCGTTTCCGGGGCTGGCCGCCGGCAGCCTGTCGAACAGGGAGCGGAGCCATTTCCCCAGGGGCTCCAGCCACCCTGTGAAGGTCCGCCACCACCGGCCGATCGTGTCGTTGACCGTCCCGAGGAAACGGGCAATCGGTCCTCCCTCCTCTTCGGGCGGCGCCTCGCGAGGGAGCCGCCAGCTGAACTCCGGTGTCTCGAGCACCGCCCGGATCGCCCGATCGAGATCGTCCCTGCGGAGGACGCCGGCGGCCGCTCCCGGCGGGCCGCCGCCCGGTGCCGGTGGGCCTGCGGCCGTGGCGGCCGGTGCCCCTGAGGCGATCGACGCCGCGGCTGCCAGCCCCGCCAGCAACGTCATGGCCAGGGGGAGGCCGCGGGTCCCCGCGATCGGGGCGCGCAGGTCGACGCGCAGGTCCTCGCCGGTGGTGAGCGACTCGCCGCGGAAGCAGCGCAGGACGTAGGCGGTTTTGGCCAGGGGTGCCGTCGCCAGCCAGGTCATCACGATCGCCACGAGCAGGAACGTCGAGTTGAGCATCGAGGCGGGGCTCCGGCTGAAGACCGTCTCGATCCCGAAGAGCATCCGCAGGATCCATGGCGACACGAACAGAAGCGTCGCAAGGTTGAGGAACGCGAAGAGCGCGAACAGGGTCAGGACCGCGATCAGGAGGTGATTCTGCCCCGGCCACAGCGCGGCCAGGCGGCGGGCCCGGCCTGCGTCGCCCGTGAGGGACAGGTTCTGGAAGAAGGCGTAGACCCAGCCGAAGGGAAGCGTCAGAAGGAGGGCCACCGGGAGGGCGAAGAGAGCCATCGGCTGCAGCGCGATCTGGGCGATCAGGTGGCGGGCCCACGGGCGCACTCCCGAGGGGACGGCCGCGCCGGAGAGGCGTGCCCGGAGGCGGAGAGCGAACACCGCCTGCCACGCCTTCATCCAAAGATAGACGGCGGCCACACCGAGCGCGGCCGCGCCGGCGTGGCGGTGCGCGAAGGCGCTGCGTCGCATGTCCATCCAGTAGTGCAGAAGCCCCAGCGCGAACGGCACGGCCCCGATGTAGAACGCCGCAAGATCGACGGCCGGCGCTGCGCGCAGGACGTGCACGGCTCCATCGAGGATTTCGAGCGCGCTCCCCTCCAGCCGCTCCCGGGACCTCTTCATGGAGAGTCGTCCGCGGCGCTCTCGAGCACTCTGGCAGGGTGAACGGTGTCGGGGATGCGCAGGAGGACCTGCCCGAGAAGATGAAAGAACAGCCAGGCGCTCAACACCCCGGCGGCGACCCGCAGGAACGCCCGCGCGGTCGCGAACGGACGGCGACTGCCCGATGGTGTCGCGCCCTCGCCGCGCAGGCACTCGGCGCACAGCATCCGCTCCCGATGCTCGCTGACGCACTCGCGGCAGAAGAACCGGCCGCACCCGGGACAGCAGGCGGCCGCCTCCCGGAACGGATGGTGCCGGCACCTCCTCCGCGTCAGATCCCGAGCCGGATCCACTGTGCCTCCGCTTTGCGGCGTCTCTGGAGCAGGAGCGCCAGGCCCCAGATCGTGAAGGCTCCGTCGAGAACGATCTCGGAGACGGAAAGGACGGTGTGGCGAGCCCGCGGCATCACCAGGGGCGGCTCGGCGCCGGCGGCGGCCCGGCGGATCAGGTCCACCGTGCTGGCTACGATCGTGATCATCAGGAAAACCAGCAGATAGACGAGAGCCGACGTGCCGAAGCGTCGCAGTCCGATCGGCAGATCCGTATCGGCCTGCCGGATCGTCGCCACGAGGGCGGCGGCGAGCGCGGCCACGTAGACGATGTACCCGACCGTGTCGAGCAGCCGGCTGGACTCCGTGACCTGGAAGCCGGTGACCACCGCGTCCAGAGCGAGGACGCCGCACAGCGCCGCATGCGGCCATGCGACGCCGCGCCGGATCAGGGGAGGCGGGATCACGGACGGGAGGGCGGCCGGGGCGGGAAACGATGCGGGAGCGGGGATTGCCGCGGCCTGTGCCAGGACCTCTTCCGCGGGCATCCTTCCCTGGGCCTCTTCGATCAGGGGCCGTATGCGCTCCAGGGTCCGTCGCGCCTGGCGCAGACGGAGAAGCGGCGGGAGCGCCTGGGTCCCCAGCGTGGTGGTCAGGTGGACGGCGCAGGTCGGGCCACGGGCGAGGTGGACGAGCAGAAACGCGCCCACGCCGATCAGGAGCACCAGCCAGGGACGCCGCCACCCGAACAGCTGGCCGCCTGCCATGCCGCCCAGGAACAGCATGGCCATCAAGTAGACCGTGGTCCACCCGAGGAAGACATTGGTCCGGCGCACGACGATCGTCTGGATGTCGCGGAAATGGAAGCGGCGATAGGTCTCCTGCGCGAGACCCGTGTTCACCAGGAGGAGGTGATCGCTTGCCGTCCAGAGAGTGCTCGATCCCGTCAGCCGCCTCTGGCGACCGGGCAGGCGCCGGTACGGCCGTCTCCCGCGCGCCATCAGGACGCAGTCCCCAACCGATTGATCAAGAAGACGATGAAAGCCCCCCAGGCGATCATCTGCACGGCACCCAAAACGATCGCCAGGACCAGTCGCCAGCCTGAAGGGGTTACGAGGCTCCTGGGCTTCCGCCAATTGCGAAGCGCAAGAAAAACAGCGAGCGGCGCGGTTACCAGCGTGAAGTAGAAGGTGAACATCGGAATGACGGCGACCGCCAGGGCGATCCGATCGTACAGCGTGCGCTGCGACTCGAGATGCTGCATCCGGCCCGCGCGGAGCCCGGACTCGAGGCAGGCCGGGCAGAGGTGGTCGGCGTCCACCTCGATGTCGCACAGCGCGCAGAGGAACCTGCCGCAACCGCCGCAGGGTCGGACGGCGCGTTTCTGCGGATGATAGAAGCAGGCGGCGTCGTCGTCCGCCAGCAGAGCCTCGCCCGCGACGCCTTGCTCCAGAGGACGGAGAAAGGCCGGGAACACCTCGGCAGTGACCTGCGTCCGGCACGACGGGCAGGGAACCAGGCGGCGCTCCAGGACCGCGGCGATCGGGATCGAGGCCCCGCAGGCGCTGCAGCCCGGCGTCACCTTCGGATCACCCGCGTGTCGCAGATCCGGTCGTGCAGCGCACGCTTCTCGTCGTCGAAGGCGGCGATGATATAGCCGATGCAGAGAATGATCCCCGAGATGAACGTCCCGCCGTAGCGCCCAAGGGCGCGGGCATAGGAGACACGTCCCCCGTCGGGACGGACCACCTTGAGACGGCACGCCATCTTGCCGGGGGTCGCCGCGAACCGTCCGGTGAACACCGTCTCGTAGGTCGCTGCGACAAGCATCTGGAAGAACACCAGGATCAACTGCGCCTTGAGCATGGTGAACGGGGCCTCCGGCGTTGGCTTGACGACCGTGCCCGTGAGAGCCAGGCTCGCCATGATCGGGACGGCAATCGCCGTGTTGACGATCCACAGGATGAGGCCGTCAATGAAGCGCGCGCCGAAGCGAATCCAGAAGCCGCCATAGGTCAGCACGGAGCGGACGCTTCCCTCGCGGACCCGCTGGAGAAAGGCGGGCTTGCACGCGGCGCAGACCCAGCGTCCGGCGATCGAAATCACGTCGTCGGCGGGCAGGACGCGGCCGCACTCGGAACAGACGGCCGAGCCTGGCGCGACCTGCGAGGAGACGACGGGCGGGGGGCCTTCCGCCGCGGGGATTCCGCCCGTCGTGGATTCTCCCGCCACGGCGGCGTAGGCCTGCCACTGGGGCATTCCCTGACGCCACACCAGGGTTTCCGGCCCGATCGTCCTGACGGACACGAGCCGTTCGAACTCCGCTTGAGAAACCGGCCCGATCTGCTGGCTTTGGCTGAAGTAGAACCACTCCATGGCCGTCACCTCCGTGTCGACGCCCGGCCGCTGCAGACAGGTTGGAAGTCAGGGACACCCACTGAGAGCGTATTCTTGACGAAACCCGGGAGGGATTCAAGACCGCACGAGGGGCCGCCGACGATGACCGAAGAATCGCTGGGCGTTTTTCCGGGAGTCGCCTTCGTCGCCCTCCTGCTCCAGCTCCAGGGCGGCGCGCCGGCGGCACAGGGCGCCGGTCCCCAGGCCTCCCCCTTCGAATGGCGGCTGCCGCCCGGCTTCCCCGTTCCCAGGGTCCCTTCCGACAACCCGATGACTCCGGCCAAGGTCGAGCTGGGGCGGAGGCTCTTCTACGACCGCGCCCTGTCGGGGAACGGCACGTACGCCTGCGCTTCCTGCCACCGCCAGGAGCTGGCGTTCACCGACGGCCGGCCCAGGGCAATCGGCTCCACCGGCGAGACGCATTCACGCAGCGCCCCGAGCCTGGCCAACGTCGCCTACGCCGCGACGCTGACCTGGGCCGACCCCGGCCTCACCCGGCTCGAGGACCAGGCCCGCGTCCCCATGACCAGCGAGCATCCCGTCGAGCTCGGCCTCGGCGGGCTCACGGACGAGGCCCTGAGACGCCTGCGTGCCGACCCCGGCTATCCCGGGATGTTTTCCACGGCCTTCCCGGGGGAAGCCGACCCGGTGAGCCTGGAGAATGTCAATCGCGCCCTCGCGTCGTTCGAGAGGACGCTCATTTCGGGAGATTCCCCCTACGACCGCCTCGTCTACCGCGACGAGGCGGGAGCGCTCTCCGACTCGGCCCGCCGCGGCATGCGGCTGTTCTTTTCCGGTCGCCTGAATTGCTCGCGGTGCCACGGAGGGTTCACCTTCTCGGGGCCTGTCGCCTTCGAAGGGGCACGCGCCATCCCGCCGACCTTTCACAACACGGGCCTGTACAACCTCGGAAGGGACGGAAGCTATCCGGTCGACAACCCGGGGCTGTTCGCGATCACGGGCCGGAAGCGGGACATGGGGCGATTCCGGGCCCCCACCCTGCGCAACGTCGAGCTGACCGCCCCCTACATGCACGACGGCAGCATCGCGACGCTGGGGGAGGTGATCGAGCACTACGCCCGGGGCGGCCGGCTCGTCCCGGACGGGCCCGAGGCCGGCGACGGCCGCGACAGTCCGCGGAAGAGCGAGCTCGTCCGCGGCTTCGACCTCGACGCCCGCGGCAAGGCCGACCTTGTCCAGTTTCTGAACAGCCTCACCGACAGGACGTTCGTGAGCGATCCCCGGTTCGCCGCGCCTCCCGCCGGCCGGCACTCCTCATGCAAGAATCACTCATTGCATCTGCGGAATGCTGGCGTACCTTAGATTTCGGGTTCGGCACACATGCACAACGACAGAAAGGGAGGATGGTCATGAGTTTGAAGAGGATTGGAATGGCAGGTGCGACACTGGTGGCGCTGGCGGTGAACGCCTCGGCGTTTTCCCTGCCGGACCGTGTGGAAGCCGCCACGAGACAGGATGCGCTCACCGCGGCCCGGTTCTCCCTTTCGATTGACGGCACTGAGATAGCCTCATTTGCCGAGCTGCAGGGGATTGCCTCTTCGGTCGACCTGATCCCCTCGGATGACGACCCTCTTCTCGGACGCGGCAAGTCGCTGACCGTGGTCCTGCGCCGGCCATTGAATCGGGACATCTCGATGGCGGCGTGGCACGAGCTGGTCCTCCTGGGAGATGTGGCCGCCGCCCGCAAGAGCTGCTCGCTGGTGATGTACGACGCCGAGAACAGGCCGGTCGCCCGGTACCATCTCGAGAACGCCTGGCCCTCGAAGATCGAGATCGGATCCCTCAAGGCGGGCACTGCGGGAGTCGTGCTGATGGAAACTGTGACGATGACCTGCGAGTTCATCCAGCGCGTCTCGGTCTAGTGCCGGGCCGCGCGCACGGGGCTTGCGGATCGCAGACAAGGAGCGAGGAGGAGAGCGATGCGGATCCATCGCCGACGACGAGCGACGCGGTATGCGGCCGCAATCCCCATGCGCCCTTCGGGTTCCTGCGGCGTGAACGCGACCCGGCCCGATACCCGGACAGGCTCCTGATGTGATCACACCGACTCCCGTCACCCTCGAGGGGCACGGGGTCCGGCTGGAGCCCCTGGCCCCGGCGCACCGGGACGGCCTCGCGGCGGCCGCTGCCGACGGCCGGCTCTGGGAGCTCTGGTATACCTTCGTTCCCGAGCCTGCGCAGACCGAGGCCTACGTCGCCGACGCCCTGGCCGGCCAGCGGGCCGGTCACATGCTCCCCTGGGCGGTCCGCGATCTGTCGACAGGCACGATTGCGGGCAGCACGCGGTTCCACGACATCGTCCCCTCGATCGATCGGGTGGAGATCGGCTACACCTGGTACGCCGCGAAGTGGCAGCGAAGTCACGTCAACACCGCCTGCAAGCTGCTGCTGCTCGCGCACGCCTTCGAGGCGCTGGGCTGCCGCGTCGTCGGGTTCCGGACGGACAACTTCAATTTCGCGTCCCAGAAGGCGATCGAGGCGCTCGGCGCCCGGAAGGACGGGACGATCCGCCACCACCAGGCCAGGCGGGACGGCTCGGTACGCGACTCGGTGATGTACAGCATCCTCGCCGCCGAATGGCCCGACGTGAAGCGGCACCTCTGCATGCGCCTGGCGCGACACGGAACACCCTCACCTAGATGATCCGGCCGAGCGTGAGCGCGCCGGTCCAGAGCAGCCGCGCCGCGAACGCCAGGATCAGCACCGAGAGGATCGTGACGAGTCCCTGGTACCAGCGGCCTCGCAGGCCCTTGCGGCCGAAATGGACGATCAGCGCGGCGATGATTGTCCAGAGGGCGGCGCCCAGCATCAGGACGACGAGCAGGAGCACGGGCGGGATGCGCACGCCGCGGGCCGTGGCCTCGGCGTAGTAGCCTCCGAACACCGACATCCAGAAGACGATGGTCAGAGGCGAGAGAAGCGCAATCGTGAACCCCTCCCGATAGGCGGCGAACCTCGATCCCCGTTCGCCCAGCCCGAGGGCGGTGCCCGGCCCCGGACGCCAGGCGACCTTCAGGTTTTCGAGCCCGAGGCGCGCCAGGAAGACTCCGCCGCCGATCGACAGAACCACCTGGACCGCGGGACGATTCACCAGCGGCGCCGCGCCCAGCAGCACCAGCGTCGCGTACAGCACGTCGGCGGTGTGCGCTCCCATCGTCAGGAGCACGGCGTGCAGGGCGCCGCTTCGAAGGCCTCGCGCGAAGGCCAGGGCATTCACGGGGCCCGGCGAGGCGGCCAGGGCGAAGCCGAGGATCGCCACGGAGATCAGCTCGGTCATGAGCCCATGTTAGGCCGACGGGTGGCGGGCCGGGCGTGACAATTTCCCGCGGGGCCTGTGCGGACGCGGCGGGATGTGGTTGAATATGCCCTTTCCGCGAGGAATCGGGCCTTGGCGATCACGGTGTTCGTGCCCCCCCCGTTGCGCGCGTATTCCGGACGTGTCGCGGAGATTTCCCTGGACGCTCCGACCGTGCGCGCCGCCCTCGCGGAGCTCGAGCGGAGCTACCCGTCCTTGTACAGCAGCGTCTGCGACGAGACGGGCGCCGTGCGGCGTCACGTGAACCTGTTCGTGAACTCGCACCACGTGCGCGACAGGAGCGGGCTCGAGACCGCGCTGGCGCCGGGGGACGTCCTCACCATTCTGCCCGCCGTTTCAGGAGGCTGACCATGCCGGAACGAGTCGTGCTCACCATCGGGACCAAGAAGGGCGTCTTCGTCGCCCAGGCGTCGAACACCAGGCGTACCTTCGCCCTGCGCGGGCCATTCGGGCAGGGAGTGGCGGTCTACGCGACGCTGATCGACCCGCGCGGCAAGCCGACGCTCTACGCGTCGAGCTGCAACGCCTTCTTCGGCATGAAGGTCCTGCGCTCCACCGATCTCGGGAAGACGTTCAAGGAGACGAAGTCGGCCCCCGCCTTCTCGAAGGACGACGGGCGCGCGCTCATCAACATCTGGTCGCTCGAGACGGGCGACGGGAAGAACGACCTGTGGTGCGGCGTCGAGCCGGCGTCGCTCTTCCGCAGTCAGGACGGCGGGGATACCTGGGAGATGGTCCCGGGCATCAGCAACCACGAGCATTCCCGCAAGTGGCAGCCCGGGGCCGGCGGGCTCTGCATGCACACCATCATCCGGGACGGGAACCGGGTGCACATCGGCATTTCCACCGGCGGCCACTACCTGAGCGAGGACGGCGGCCGGACATTCAAGGCGGCCAACAAGGGGATCGGCGCCGGGTTCATGCCCGACCCCTACCCCGAGTTCGGCCAGTGCGTCCACAAGATCGCCAGCCACCCGGACGCGCCGGGCCGGCTCTACATCCAGAACCACGGGGGCTGGGCCGAATGGGACGGTCCCGGCGGACGGCGGCCGGGCATCGGCGTCCTGCGCAGCGACGACCACGGGCACACCTGGCGCTCGATCGCCAAGGGACTCCCCTCCGATTTCGGCTTCCCGATGGTCGTGCATCCGCACGACCCCGACACCGTCTACGTCGCGCCGCTGATGCCGATGACGCGCACCTGCCCGGACGGCGCCCCGGCGATCTGGCGCAGCGAGAACGGCGGCGATTCCTGGAAGCGGCTCGCCAAGGGCCTGCCTAAGAAGGACAGCTACTTCACCATCCTGCGCGACGCGATGGACGTGGACTATCTCAAGTCGCCGGCCCTTTACGTCGGGACCACGACCGGCCAGCTCTGGATCGGCCGGGACGGCGGGGAGAAGTGGGACTGCCTGTTCGATTCGCTGCCCCCGATCAACTGCGTGAAGGTCGCCGTCGTCTGATGAACGTCTTCGTCTGCATGCCGGAGCTTCGGCTGAAAAAGGCGAAGATCAACCGCGAGCTCTACGTCGTCTCGTTCGCCTCGGACCTGAGGGGAGAGTCCAACCATCGGCCCCCTGCGGTCGGCGCCGGGAACCGCACGCTGGCGACCTTCTCTCCGGAGATGGATGCGGCGATGAAGTTCTTCGTCGTCGCCGCCTCCAACATCTTCCACGGGATCGACAAGGACCAGCCGCCGCAGCTCGGGGGGGACGGGATCGTCGTCTACCCGCCCGCCGACCCCCAGGGCATGCTCGCCATCCACATCAGCATCGTGGAATCGGACGCGGGGATCCGCAAGCAGGGGAAGCTCCTGACGGAGGTCTTCGCGAAGAAGGAGGTCCGTGACGCGCTGTCCGGGATCTCGGCGGCGACCGGACCCACGGGCCCTCTGCCCGCGGCGCTGCTGACCACGGCCCTCGGAGCAATCACCTCGGTGCTGCCCGGCATTCTGGAGAAGAACGGCGACGACGTGCTGCTGGACTACGACTTCTCCGGCCGGGAGATCGCCCGCTACCACGGGTCGACCGACGGCGTCGTGCACACGTTCGAGAACAAGAAGGCCGCGGCGAGCCTGCGCGTCTACACCGGGTGACGAATCCCCGGCCGGGCCGACCGGGCCCGGGGCGACCTCCCGCTGCGCTTGCGGCGCGCCCCATTACCCCGTATATTCCCACGCAATGACCGGGTTCGAGGCGTGTAGACGGCCACCCATCCAAGGGGTACGATGATGTATTCGATCGAGCTCCTCGATCAGGACAAGTGCCTGCATTTCGTGGGTTCCGGGCGATTGACCAGCCACGAGATCGGCGAAGCCAAGAAGTCATTGCTCACGGCGCAGGAGCGGCTTCGGCACGTTCGCGGTTTTCTGGTCAACCTCTCGAATGTCGAGGTGCTGGACATCCGCGCCGACGAGATTCGCCAGCTCATCACCCTGGACGCACAGCTCTCCATGCTGGCGCCGGGGGCGGCTGTGGCGATCGTGGCCACCAAGGACCATGTGTTCGGAATGGCCCGCATGTGGGAGATGCTGGCCGGCCCGACTGGCTGGACTATCGCCGTGTTCCGCTCGCGCGCCGAAGCAGATACCTGGATGGACGAGCGACTCGCTCTCTCCGAACAGAACGACGGCTGAATACCGAACAGTCGATTCAGGAGATGTGAGATGGCAGATTTTCGCACCATGGACCGGCGGCTCTCCGAGATGCTCAATCTGGCACGCCGGCCAGTCGCGGTCACCTTTCGGAAGATCGCGCCAGCGGGGGTGCCGAAGTTCACGGGCACCGAGCCGGCGGGCTGCAGCTTCTGGCGGATCGCCGCCGAGGGACGGACCTTCTACACGGTCCCAGGCGATCATTACAACTGCGCGATCGGCAGCCACACCCACAACTTCCCGCTTCCCAGGGAGCGCGCCCGGGAGCTCGACCAGACGCTCTCCTTCATGGTCGAGCTCGGGTATCTCAAGATGAAGGAAGTCCCCTGGATCCCCCAGCTGTCCCAGCCGCCCGGCGTCGTGATCTACGCCCCCCTCGGTGACACGCCGGTGGACCCGGACGTGGTGATCTTCTCGGGGCGGCCCGGCCGCATCATGTTCCTGCAGGAGGCCGCCCAGCGCGCCGGCGTCGGGGCGCCCGCTCCCCTGTTCGGCCGCCCGACCTGCATGGCCATCCCGGCCGCGCTGGCCTCCGGCGTCGTCGCCAGCACCGGCTGCATCGGGAACCGCACCTACACCGACCTCGGCGAAGATGAGATGTACGTCGTCGTTCCAGGAAAGGATCTCGTCAAGATAGCCGACGAGGCTCAGGCCATCGCCGCCGCCAACACGACGCTGTCCGAGTACCATCGCGGGCGCCGGCTGACCCTGTCCCAGAAATGATGGAAGGCGGAATCAAGAACTCCCTCGTTCTCGGGCTGTCCGTGGCCGTCGGCCTGACGGCTCTAGGCTACACGCTGGGCTCGAGCATCATCCGCTTTCGCGAGTTCGAACGGACGGTCTCGGTGAAGGGTCTCTCGGAGCGGGAGGCTCCGGCCGACATCGCGCTGTGGCCGATTCACTTCGCGGCAGCCAACAACGATCTTGCCGCTCTCTATGCCAAGCTCGAGACCGACACGAAGCAGATCGTGGCCTTTCTGATTTCGAGCGGCTTCGAGAAATCCGAGATCACCGTGTCCGCCCCGGGGATCACCGACAAGCTCGCCCAGAACTTCGGCAACCCGACGAACATCGGGCTGCGCTACACGGCGGGACAGACCGTGACCGTCTACTCGAACAAGATCGACCTGGTCCGTTCGGCGACGACCGCCCTCGCGGAGCTCGGCAAGAAGGGGATCGCGTTCGGCGGCGACCAGTATCCGCAGACCGAATACCTGTTCACCCACCTGAACGACGTCAAGCCGGCGATGATCGAGGAGGCCACGCGCAAGGCGCGCGAGGTGGCAGAGAAGTTCGCGGCCGACTCGAACAGCCGCCTGGGGAAAATCAAGAACGCCAATCAGGGACAGTTCACGGTGACCGATCGGGACAGCAACACGCCCTACATCAAGAATATTCGTGTCGTCTCGACAGTCGAATACTACTTGTCGGATTGAACGGGCGTAGGATCCGGCCTGCCATGCGACGCGAGATGGCGGTCCGCCTGCTTGTCACGTTGTCCCTTGTAGCCAGGGTTTCCGGCGCCTCTGCCCAGGAAACCGGACGACAGGCCCCTCCTGGCGGAGCCGAGTTCGACCACCTGATTCCGCACATTCAGGAAGCCTGCGCGATCGTCCGCGAGAAGCCGGGCGTCTGGCCGTATCGTGCCTTTCCCTACGGTCCTCTCGGACTCGAGATCAGGAAGGCGAAGACCCCGGCCGAGGCCGACAGGACGCGCGGGTTCTTCCTGGGGGCCGCCGCCGGGGCGTGCGGCATCCCCGAAGACCTGGTCACCGCGTACTTCTTCTGCGGGCCCGCCTGCCCCGGCAACCGCCGCGATCACCTCGTCGGGCAGCTGGCCGCCGTGAAAGCGCTCAAGAAGGAATTCGAGGGATGGACGAGGACGCACCTCATCTCCATCTGGGCCCCAGGTGACGAGATCCGGATCAACGATGTTTTCTTCATGAACGGCAAGGCGCGCGAGGCGATCCCCAGCCCCGTGATGGGGTTCGTCCCCTCGGGGGACTGGAGGCCCTGGCCCAGCCTGGCCGCCTACACGCGGAGAATCGGAATTCCTGAGGCGACAATCCGGGATGTGACCCGTAGAATGCGGGACATCGGCCTGTCCGCCCTCATCCGCGACCGCGCCGGGGTCCGGATGGTTGGAGTCGGAATCGGCGACAACGAGTCGGGACTGATCTTCCCGCGCCCGGACGCGCCGCAGCCGCGCGTCGGCGAGCAATGGCCGGACGGAAGGAAGTACACCATCGTCGAAAAGGTCGCGGCCGGCGTCTTCTACTACGAGACGACGTAGCGGTGCGCGAGCTCCTCAAGAGCGTCCTGAGGATCTCGGGGGCCACTGCAGGCGTCCTGATTCTGATCGTTGGTGGCTTCGGTCTGGCCGTTCGGCAGCCGAATCTCGGCCGGATTCCCTTTCCGGCGGGACCGAGGGCGGATCCCGCAACACTTCAACGCCACGTCGACTACCTGTGTACCCAGGCGTTTCCCAGGAATCCCACCGCCCCCGAGCGGCTGAGCCTCGCAGCCGATTACATCAAGGCTGCTTTCTCCAGCACCGGGGCCGACGTCACCGAACAATCGTACGAAGCGTTTCGGAAACCGTTCAGGAACATCATCGCCCGGTTCGGCCCCGCGCAGGGACGGCTTGTCCTCGTCGGGGCGCACTATGACGTCTACGGTGAGCTGCCCGGCGCCGACGACAATGCCAGCGGCGTGGCCGGCCTCCTGGAGCTTTCCCGTCTCCTTGCCGCCAGGCGCCTGGATTCTCCTGTCGAGCTCGTGGCATTCTCCACCGAGGAGCCTCCGTATTTCGGCGGCCCTGAGATGGGAAGCGCCGTGCATGCCGGGTCCATCCAGGCCGCCGGCGTTCACGTCAAGGCGATGATCGGGCTGGAGATGATCGGCTTCTTTTCCCCCACCCAGCCGTACACGACGTTGCCTCTCTATCTCGTCTATCCCGGAACGGGCGATTTCATCACCATCGCGGGACGCTGGGCCGATCGATCGCTGGCGCGCGACTTCAAGCGCTGTTTCCGCGGCGCCACCCCGGTCCCGGCCTTGAGCTACTCCGGGCCGGTCGGCATCGGCGCCGACCTGTCGGATCATCGCAACTACTGGGCTGCGGGTTATCCCGCGATCATGGTCACCGACACGGCCTTCATGCGAAACAGCAATTACCATACGGACCACGATCTCCCCTCGACTCTCGACTTCGATCGCATGGCGGGTGTAGTCGACGGGGTACTGAGCGGGGTCGTCCACCTCACGAAAGCCGACGTCCCGTAGGGACCCACGCGACACTCGAAATGACTTGGCGTCCTGAAGTGTAGAATGCCGCTTCGAGGTCGTCCGCGATGCCCGCACCCGGAACCGATCCCGCGAAGGTCGCGAAGGTCCACGATCAGGAGCTGAAGAAGTTCGTCGACGCCCGTCCGCGTACCGTGGCGCTGATCGAGCGCGCCCGCGCGCACATGCCGAACGGCGTGCCGATGGTCTGGATGGCGACGGACAACGAGGTCCCGGTCTACGTCGATCGCGGCGAGGGGGCCGGTTTCACCGACATCGACGGGCACCGCTACCTCGACGTCAACGCGGCGGACATGTCGATGTTCTGCGGCTACGGCAACCCGGCGATCGTGGAGGCGGTCGCGGATCGCGCCCGGGCGGGGACCCAGTTCCTGCTGCCGAGCGCCGAGTCGGTCGATGTCGCCGAAGAGCTGGCGGGGCGATACCCGGTCCCGTTCTGGCAGTTCACCCTGTCCGCGAGCCAGGCCAACGTCGAAGCGATCCGAGTGGCGCGCGCCGCCACCGGGCGCGAGGTCGCGCTCCTGTTCGACGGCCACTATCACGGGCATTTCGACGAGGGGTTGATCGATCTGCAGGACGGGCAGCTGGTGCCGGCCCAGCGGGGACTGGTGAAGGCGACCTCGGGCAAGGTCCGGATCGCCCAGTTCAACGACGTCGACGGACTGAGGCGGGCGCTCGAGCCGCGCGATGTCGCCATCGTCCTGACCGAGCCGGCGCTGACCAACAATGTGCATCTTTTGATGCCCCGGCCGGGGTGGCACGAGACGCTGCGCGCCCTGACGCGCGAGACCGGCACGGTCCTCGCCATCGACGAGACCCACACGCACGTCGTCGGCCGGGGCGGCGCGACCGGACGGTTCGGGCTCCAGCCGGACATCGTCACGATCGGCAAGTCGGTGGCGGGAGGCGTGCCCCTCGGCGCGTACGGGATGATCGAGTCCCTCGCGGCCGAGATCGACGTCAGGCGGAAGGGGTTTGCGGCGACCGGCGGCACGCTCTTCGGCAACCCGCTGTCGATGGCGGCCTCGCGCGCCGCGCTGAAGAAGGTGCTGACCACGGCGGCCTACGATCACACGAGCGCGCTCGGGGCCCGCCTCGCGGACGGGATCGAGGCCGCCATTCGCGGCGCCGGCCTGCCGTGGACCGCGCAGCGGTTCGGCCCGCGCTCCGGCCACTGGTACGGACCCGAGCCTCGGACCGGCCTGGAGGCCCTGGCGCTGCGCGACAGGCTGCTCACGGCCACCCTGCGGATCTGGATGGCGAACCGCGGCGTGTGGGAGGCGCTCCCGGGGGCGGGCCCGACGATGGCCGTCCCGGCCGGCACGGCCGACGTGGATCGCTACCTCGACGCCTATGGCTCGTTCCTGCGCGCGGTGGCGGGCTGATCGTGACAAGGAGGTGAACGGAAGATGACTCGACGATTTCTGCCAGCGCTGGCCGCGGGGTGCCTCTGCGCGTTCCTTTCATCGAGCCGCCTGATTGCGGAAGGCGTCGGAAACGCCCCAGACCCGTTCGAATGGGTGGACGTCACCTATCAGAAGAAGAGCGGGGAGACTCACTACACTCCCTCGATCGACCGCTGGCCTCCGCCCGCCATCGATATGTATCCGGTCATCGTCCGGGAGGATTCCGGGACCAGGCGCCTTCTCCTGCGAATCGCTCTGCATGATGTCGACGAACGGAAAATGCGGGCTTTCGAGATGACTATCGATGGAGCATCGGCCAGCCTCGACTTGAATGGGTACGGAAAGCCGAGGGTCGACGGCCGGGGATGCCGTCCGACCACTGTCGTGGACCTCCCCGGGCACGAGGACCTCATGCGGCGGATCGCGGCGGCGGCGGACATCCAGGCCTCCTATGGTGAGGCGAAAAGGCGGATTGCTTATGCATTCGTGCCTGAAGACTTGGAACGCTTTCGTCATGTTCTGGCTGTCTTCGACAAGAGCGACCTCCCCGCCTCGCAAGGGCCGGCCCAGCCGGCCGATCCAATGAAAGAGGGCGACTACCCGAAGATTATTCCTGAGTCCCACGTGCCCCCCGAATATCCTCGGGAGGCCCGCATGAAACGGATCCCGGCGTCGGTGACCCTGGAGGCCATGATTCTTCGGGACGGATCGGTCGGCACTATTCGTGTTCTGAAGCCGGCCCCGGGCGCCTGCGGTTTCGAGGAAGCGGCCCTCGCCGCCGTCAAGCAATGGAGATACATCCCCGGCAGGGTCAAGGGCCAGCCGGCAGACGTCAGGCTGAGGATCGTCATCGATTTTTACCTGGCGGGGCCGGATCCGCTGGGCATGGGAGTTGACACACGGGACCGCAAGCCTCGCGATCCCTTGCATCCATGAGGCCGATTGCGAATTTCTTCTTCTGCGCTCTCCTGACCGGTCTCGTCGCGCCTGCTCGTGGGGCCGAGGATGCGGTCCACCCCTCTGTGTACGTCGACAAGGGGGCATGCCCCGGCGAGGGCTGCACCTACGGCCAGTGGAGAGTCCTGAAGGAGACACCCCTGCGGGCCCTGCCGGACGTGACCTCGAAGGTCGTCACGACATGCCGCGCCGGATCCGCCGTGTCGGCCTCGACCGGAGAAGTTCATACGGTGGCGGGGAAATTCACGGTCAAGAAGAAACACGGGCCGTTCGTTCCGGGCGATGTCCTCTGGGTCTACACCTATCTGGGGGAGGGGTCCTTCAAGATCTGGTTCGGCGGGCGGTTCATGGAGCAGGACCTCAATTTCAGTCCATGGGGGGGCTCGGGCGGATCGCGGTGCGAGGTGGAAGGTCGTTGCTGGGGGAAGATGGACAAGGAATTGGACTCGGTATGGTGGATCCGGATCGAGAACGCGGACGGCGTCGCGGGCTGGACGCGAGAGGGCGAGAACTTCGATACTGGCGAAGAGTGAAACGGGCCGGCGCCACGCCTCACTCGTCGCGCAGCGCCTTGAGAGGATCCACGCGCGTCGCCCGGCAGGCAGGCAGGTAGCCGGCCACGAGACTCGTGGCGAACAACAACGCGGCGACCGAGACGAACGTCGTCGCGTCGGTGGCGCCGACCCCGAACAGGTGGGCGGACAGGAGCCGCGTCAGTCCCAGCGCCGCGGCCGTGCCGATCGCCACGCCCGTGAGGGCGAGCCGGGCCCCCTGGCCCAGGACGATGGCGAGGACGTCTCGCGGCCGCGCGCCGAGGGCCATGCGCACCCCGAACTCCCGCGTCCGCAGGGCCACGCCGCAGGACATCACCCCATAGACTCCCAGCATCGCGAGGCACAGGGCGAGCCCTCCGAAGACCGTGAGCAGGGCCGACAGCAGCCGGGGCTGTACTATGGATTCGCCCAGGACCTGCTCCATCGAGCCGATCCGGAGGATCGGGTGCTCCGGGTCGACGGCCCGGATCGCCGCGCGCACGGCGGGCGCCAGCGCGAGCGGATCGCCGTGCGCGCGAATGACGAGCGTGAAGCCGCGACGCGGACTCTGCGCCTGGGGCACGTAGACCGCGGGCTCCCCTTCCGAGTCCAGCCTGCTCTGGCGCACGTCCCCGCAGACGCCGACGACCGTGGCGGCCCGCTCGCCGAACCGGAGGGTGCGGCCGACCGCGCTCCCGGCCGGCCAGTGGCGGCGGGCGAACGACCGGCTGACGAGGGCCACGTCCGGGGTCGTGTCGACATCCCCCTCCGTGAAGTCGCGCCCCTGCAGGAGAGGGATCCGCATCGCGCGGAGGTAGTCCGGGCTGACCTGGTGGACGGGCACGACCGGCTCGCTGCCTTCCGGGACGGGCGGCTGACCCTCCACGGCGACGGGCCAGTGCTCGGCCGCCCCCTGGAGCGGGAGGTTTCGGGTCGATCCGGCGGACAGGACGCCGGGGATCCGACGGACGCGGGACAACACGTCCCGGTAGAACGCCAGGAACTGCGGCCGCTCGGGATAGCGGGTCGAGGACGCGTTCATGGAGACCGTCAGGACGCCGCCCGGATCGAATCCGGGATCGACGCGCCGCAGCCTGGCAAAGCTCGTGACCATCAGCACCGCCCCCACGACGAGCACGAGGGCGAGCGCCGTCTCCGCGACCATGAGAACCGCCCGCAGCCGCCGGCCGCCCGGGCCGGCCGTCGCGCTCCGGGAATCTTCGCGCAGGATGAGCTGCGGCGCGGTGCGCGTCAAACCGATCGCGGGGACGGCGCCGAACACCAGCGCCGATGCGAAGGAGATCAAGAGCGTGAAGCCGAGCACCCGTCCGTCCACGAGGATATCGTTCTGCGCCGGGAGGAAGTGGCGCGCCAGGTTCAGCAGCGCCTCGATGCTCCAGGCTCCGACCGCCAGGCCGAGCGCTCCGCCCGCGCCCGCCAGCACCACGCACTCGGCGAGCACGTGCCTCACGATCCGGGCCCGTCCGGCGCCGAGCGCCAGCCGGACCGCGATCTCGTGCCGCCGGGCCAGGGCGCGTTCGAGCAGCAGGTTGCCCACGTTGGCGCAGGCGATCAGGAGCACCAGGACGACTGCGCCGAGCAGGACCAGGACGGCGGAGCGGACCGACTCCCCGACCAGGGAATCGCGCAGCGGCACGAGGGCCAGGGTCGCGCGGCCCGCGTTCGTCTCGGGGTACTGCGCGGCGAGCCGCGTCGCGATGGTCTCCATCTCGGCGCGGGCCGCCTCGAGCGTCACCCCGGGCGCGAGCCGCGCGATCACCCGCTGAAACCGGTTGTCGCGACGGCGGGGAGCGCGGGCCGCGTCGATCAGCGACTCGGGCGCCCAGACATCGATCGCGGCATCGGGGAACCGGAACGACGCCGGCATGACGCCGGCTACGGTGAACGGCTGCCCGTCCAGTGTCACGGTGAGCCCCGCGATGGAGGGGTCACCGCCGAAGCGACCCTGCCACAGACGGTGGCTGAGGACGGCGACGCGATTCCGGCCCGGCTCGTTCTCGTCCGGCCCGAGAGCGCGGCCGAGCGCCGGCGACACGCCGAGGGTGGCGAAGAACGCAGGGTGCACGTACGCGGTCGACAGCTGCTCCGGCTCACCGGCGCCCGTCCGGGTCAGCCCGCGGGAAAGGCTGTTGACGAGGGCGATGCCCTGGAAGACATGGTTCGTCTCTCTCCAGTCCTCGAAGTCGACGGCCGACACGGGCCCGCGCGGGTCGCCGTCGGGAGTGGCGAGGTGGACCTCGACCAGTCGTTCCGGCTCCGGGAAGGGCAGCGGCCGGAGCAGGATCGCGTCGATCACGCTGAAGATCGCCGCATTGGCGCCGATCCCCAGCGCCAGCACCGCGATCACGACGGCCGTGAAGGCCGGACGCCGCATCAGCGTGCGCGTGGCGTAGCGAAGGTCCTGAACGATGCCGGTCATGTGCCGGGATTACGATACACCACCATTCCAAGGGAACATGCTAGATTGCCGCATCGAGGCGTCGACATGAGACTCCTGACCCTGCATCCGAGGTACCTCGACCCGCGCGGCCTGGCGGCCGGCGCGCTCGTGGTGACGCTCGCGATCCTGGGGACGTCGTGCGGCCGGAAGGTGGAGGCCCGGGTGCGCGACGGGGACATCATTTTTCAGACGTCCCAGTCCGATCAGAGCCGCGCCATCCAGATGGCGACGCATTCCCCCTACAGCCACATGGGGCTGGTCCTCCTGAGGGAGGGCCGGCCGTTCGTCTTCGAGGCCGTGAGCCCGGTCGTCCGTTTCACGCCGCTGCGGGAATGGATCGCGCGCGGACAGGAGGCGCGGTTCGTGATCAAGCGCCTGCGAGACGGCTCGGTCCTCAACGACCCGAACGGCCCGCCGGCGCTCCTGAAGGCGGCCCTGGAGCTCGCCGGGAAGCCGTACGATCCCTACTTTGAGTGGTCCGACGAACGGGTCTACTGCTCCGAGCTGGTGTGGAAGGCGTACGAGCGCGGGCTGGGGGTCCACCTCGGGCGTCTCCTGCCGCTGGCCTCGTTCGACCTGAGCAGCCCGGTGGTCAAGGCGAAGATGGCCGAGAGATTCGGGGACAAGGTGCCGCTCGACGAGCGCGTCATTTCTCCCGCGTCGATCTTCGACTCACCGCTCCTCCAGGAGGTGCCGTGACCTCCGGCCGGCCGATCGCACCGTGAAGCTGAGCAGGCGGCTTCTCGTCCAGCCCGGAACGAAGGTCCGGCTGTCCCGCATCGATCCCGACGACACGGCCGGCATCGCGAGCAAGCACGCCGCCGACGATCTGCTCTCGAAGAACATCGAGCGGCTGAAGAAGCTCCAGTACCTGCTCTATGCCGAAAACCGGCGCGCGCTTCTGGTCGTGCTGCAGGCCATGGACGCCGGCGGCAAGGACGGAACGATCCGCCACGTGATGGGCGGCCTCAACCCCCAGGGTTGTGTCGTGACCTCGTTCAAGGCACCATCCGAGGAGGAGCGCGAGCACGACTTCCTGTGGCGCGTTCACCAGAGGCTTCCCGCCCGGGGGGAGATCGGCATCTTCAACCGCTCGCACTACGAGGACGTCCTGGTCGCGCGCGTCCGGGAGCTGGTCCCCAAACCGGTGTGGGAGAAGCGCTACGATCAGATCAACGCGTTCGAAAAGACGCTGGCCGGGAACGACGTCGTCATCCTGAAATTCATGCTCCACATCAGCAAGGACGAACAGCGCCGACGCCTGCAGGAACGGATCGACAACCCCCGCAAGCGCTGGAAGGTCCAGGCGTCCGATTTCGACGACCGGAAGCTCTGGGACGAGTACCAGAAGGCTTACGAGGCGGCCCTGAGCCGCTGCAATCACGCGTGGGCCCCGTGGTTCGTCATCCCGGCGAACCGCAAGTGGTTCCGCAACCTGGCCGTGTCCGAGATCATCGTGGACACCCTGCGCTCCCTCGACATGAAGATCCCCCGTCCGACGGTCGACGTCTCGAAGCTGAAGCTGGACTGAGCCTCCGCCACCGCGTCAGCACTGGTGATCGGCGTCCATGGCTTCGGCCGCCTTCCGGTGCACGGTGATCTCCTGGTCCGTGGCCTGCAGGATGAGGTGCGGCAGCTCCGCGTACCAGACGCCCGATTTGGGGCAGGCGAAGAAGAGATAGCTGCGCCCAGGCGCGGGCGTCCCGAACGCCACCTCGTAGAGGTTCTCCTCGAGCTGCTCGGCCCAGCCCTGCTTCTGCCTCCTGCCCTCAGCGCCGAACAGCAGGTACCGCAGCGGTCCGAGGTCGGGGGCCGGGCGCTCCTTCTCCAGATCGAACAGGCTGAAGCGCAGCATGATCTGCTCTTCGACGAGCTGTTTCCTTTCGCTCTTCACCGGAACGATGTCGAGATTCATGGTGTCTCCTCCGATCGGCGGACACACGCTCCGCCGTGGGAACGGACGCGAGCTTTCCTCTGATTCCTGGGGTTACTCGCGAACCTCGATCTCGCGGGGGATGCGGGGGGCGAGCCGGCGATCGGCTTCGGGGCCGATCGGATCGGCCTGAAGCCTGGCGATGGTCGCGAGGCAATCGAGGCAATCGAAGCGGGAATCCTGTAGACGAACCATCGTTGATCTCCTTTCCGGCCGTTCTCCACGTGCAACGAGCGGCACGCCGGTCAACATGAGCAAAACCGATGCCATTAAGTGTCACGCCACCTCTGCGCGCCGCCTAAGTCCCTGCGGATCAATCGGGTGTGACGATGCGTACGGTGCGGGAGTCTCGTCCTGGCCGCGGTCCAATGTGTCCTCTCGAGGAATCGCTTCCCGCTCCGCTCGCGCCGGCCGGGCCGGGTTGACGCTATGATGCCGGGATGCGCCAGGCCGGCACGCGGCATCGACGACCTGCCACGGGATGGCGTCCCGTCCTGTGCGGTCTTCTCTTCCTCGCGGCCCTCGTCCCCGCGTGGGCCCGGTTCCCGCTTCCGCCCCACGGCGACCGGTCGGTGCACGATCTCGCCGGCGTTCTCGATCCCGCGACCGAGACCACCATGGAGCGGCGACACACCGAGCTCTTCCAGAAGACCCGCGCGGCGATCATCGTCATCACCGTGCCGCGTCTGGAGGATGAAACTCTGTCCGATTTCGCCGTGCGGGTCGGCAGTGAGTGGGGAGCGGGCAAGAAGGGCGAGGACCGGGGCATCGTCGTCGCCGTCACGACCGAGGAGCCGCACATCTTCGTCGCGACCGGCTACGGCGTCGAGGGGTTTCTCCCCGACGGCCGGGTCGGGTCAATCCTGGATCGTGACGCGGTGGCGCCGCTGCGGGCGCGCAACTTCGATGCCGCCCTGAATGCGACGAGCGCGGCCCTGGTCGCCGCCTGCGCCGCCGAGTACGGCGTCACGATCGAGGGGATCAAGCCATCGCGACGTCCGGACCGACCGTCGGGGATTCCCTGGCCCGTCCTCCTGTTTCTCCTGTTCCTCGCCTTCATGATCTTCACGCGACTTCGCATGGGGATTCCCCTGGGGACCGGCCGCCGCTCCGGCCGCGGGATATGGTACGGTGGCGGCTTCGGCGGCGGAGGGTTCGGGGGTGGATTCGGAGGCGGCGGTGGCGGATTCGGCGGGTTCGGCGGCGGCGGATTCGGCGGCGGGGGCGCAGGGCGCTAGGAGCCTCGAAATGAGCGGGACGCGACGATGAGCGGCGCGGGTGTCCGGGGCGATCCGGTCCTTCAGGGGTTTCTCCGCGAGCTCTCGGAGGCCGCGGGGACGCGCCTGAAGAGCGTCGTGCTGTACGGCTCGGCGGCGCGCGGGGACTTCATCCGGAAAACGAGCGACCTGAACCTGATCGTCGTCGTCGAGCCGCTCGACCCCGCGACGCTCGAAGCCGTGGCCCCGTGCTTCAGGCGGTTCACGAAGGCGGGGCACCCCGTCCCGCGCCTGTTCTCGCCCGGTCTCATCAAGGCGTCGGCCGACTCGTTCCCGATCGAATTTCTCGAGATCCGCTCCAGCGGGCTGGTGCTGTCCGGGGACGATCTGTTCGCCGGCGTGCCCATCCGCCGCGAGTGCCTGCGCCTGCAATGCGAGCGCGAGCTCAAGGAGAAGCTGATGCGCCTGCGCGAGGGGTATCTCTGTCACGACAACCCCCGCGAGCTCAGGCGCCTGCTCGCGGGGTCGTACCCGGCGTTCGCCGCCCTCTTTCGCGGGGGCCTGTACCTCATGGGGCGCGAGGTCCCGGCCTCGAGCGCCGCGGTCATGGCCGCATTCTGCGATGCGGCCGGGATCGATGGCGCTCCGTTCGACGAGGTCGCCCGCCTGCGCCAAGGGCAGGACGCCGCGGGGGACCCCAAGGAGATCTTTGCGGGCTATCATGATCGGCTCACGAGAGCGGCCAGCCATGTGGACGATCTCGACACGGGAGGCGACACACCATGAACAAGGGATTCGCCGGATGCCTGATCGTCGGTGGGATCATTCTCCTGGTCCTGGCGGCCGGTGGGATGCTCGGGATCAGTCTCTACAATCGCCTCGTGGCCGAGGACGAGCAGGTGACGGGAGCGTGGGCGCAGGTGCAGAACGTCCTCCAGCGCCGGGCGGATCTGATCCCGAACTTGGTCGAGACGGTGAAGGGGTACGCGGCCCACGAGAAGGAGATCTTCGAGAGCGTCGCGGAGGCGCGCGGCCGCCTGGCCGGAGCGGCTTCCCCGAAGGAAGCGGCGGCCGCCAACGCCGGACTCACCTCGGCTCTCGGCAGGCTCCTGGCGATCGCCGAGAACTACCCCAACCTGAAGGCGAACGAGAACTTCGTCCGGCTGCAGGACGAGCTGGCCGGCACCGAGAACCGCATCGCCACGGAGCGGATGCGCTACAACGACGCGGTCCGCCTGTTCAACACGTCGATAAGGCGTTATCCCGCCGCCTTCTTCGCGCGGATTGTCGGCTTCAAGGAGCGCGAGTACTTCGAGGCGGCCCCGGAGTCGCAGAAGGTCCCCGAGGTGAAGTTCTAGGAGTCGGGACATGAAGCGAAAAGAAGGCCCGGGCGCCGCCTCCCTGACGCGGCGCCTGTTCGTGGAGGGCGGCCTGAAGGCCACGCTGGCGGCGGGGCTCGTGTCGCGATTCTCGCTCACGGGGATCCTCTCCGGCCAGGAAGGGCGCGGCGGCCCGGCTGCTCCGGGCGGCCCCGCGCCGCGGCGGTTCGACGGCGAGCTGATCGAGGAGTCGTACGGCATCGCCCACCGGCTGCGCGACGGCACGCTCGAGATCCCGTCGTCGCTCCTCCCCGAGGGACCGCTGCACGACGCCATCGTCCTGGGCGGAGGCGTCTCGGGGCTCATGGCGGCCTGGGAGCTGCAGCGCGGCGGCCTCTCCGACGTCGTGCTGTACGAGAAGGAGCGCTACATCGGCGGCAACGCCCGCAAGGAGCACGCGAACGGGACCGACTACACGTGCGCCACATGGTCGGTCGTGCGCCCCAAGGACCCGTTCATGACGCGCCTCTTCCAGGATCTCGGGGTGATCAAGAAGATCGCCGGCGACGGCACCCCGAAGATCGATCCCGCGCTCGTCGGCCCGGGGCCCGAGTCGAACACCCTCATCGACGGCACGTGGTACTCGGGCGGGCTCATCGGCGAGGACGCCGCGGCCTCGTACGCGCGGCTGCCTCTCGCCGCGAAGGACCGGCAGGACCTGATCGATTTCTACCAGGGGTTCAAGACCTGGGCCGGGAAGAAGGGGCGCGACGGGCGCCCGGCCTTCGCCATGCCGGTGGAGGACGGCAGCCGCGATCCGGAGATTCTCGAGCTCGACCGGATCACGATGCTGGAGTATGCGCGCCGCAAGGGCTGGGGCCCGCACGCGATGGCGGAGGTCGAGGACTGGAGCAGCAGCGACATCGGCGGAGGGGCGGGCGAGGTCTCGGCGTACGGTTTCCTGTCGTTCAACAGCCTGGGACAGGGGGGCGAGGACATCACCCTGCCCGGAGGAAACGCCTGGCTGGCGGAGCGCCTGGCCGCGCGGGCCGGCGTCGATCGACTGCGAACCGCCGCGATGGCCGTGCGCGTCGAGAACCGCGGCCGGGAGGTGCGGGTCACGCTGGTCGACCCGCTCACCGAGCGGTTTACCGTGCGCCGCGCCCGGTGCGTGGTGATCGCCTGCCAGAAGCACATCACGGGTCGGATGGTGCCGGAGCTGGCCGCCGCCGGGCGCAATCAGTACCTGGAGTACCGTTACGGCGCGCTCCTGATGGGCGCCGCCTCGGTCCGCAGGACGCCGCGGCTGAAGGGGGCGCCGATCGCCTGGTTCAATGGCACGCGCGGCCGGCTCATGCAGGGTTTCCTGCTGGCCGACTACAACTCGGATCGCTGGCGCAAGGGGGACCCCGATCGGCCCAACGTCCTTTGCCTCTGGGCGCCCCTCGACGGGAGGGCGACGCGCGCCGACCTGATGACCGAGCCCTGGTCCCACTGGGCCGATCTCTTCGCCGACGATCTCGAGGCGGCGGTCCCCGGCATCTCCTCGGACCTGACCCGGCTGGACGTGTACGCCTGGGGGCACCACATGGTGATCCCGTACCCTGGATTCCTCACGGGCGACCTGCGCCGGAACCTGACGCGCCCGCTGGGCCGGATCACCTTCGCCCATTCCGATCGCAACGGCATGCCCAGCTTCGAGCTGGCGACTCGCGCCGGCTACGACGCCGCCCGCGAGGCCCTCGAGCTGGTCCGGGGCGCGCCCCGCGAGTCCTGAGCCTCAGGCGCGCCTGAAGATGTAGATGACGTTGGGCGACTTCGGCTTGTAGTCGATCGCCTGCCCGCCCCAGACATACTCGGTCTCCTCGTACGAGATGATGTCCGCGAGGCCGGCGATCTCGTAATGCCCGCCGAGGAACTCCCGCGACCAGGTCAGGATCGAGGCATCGGAATCGGGGCGCGCCAGCCACGACTGCGGCACGTTCACGAACACGACGTATTTCGGCGCGGCGGCCTCGATCTGCCGGATCGCCTCCTGCTGCATGCGGCGCGCGTGCGGCTGGTTCTCCATCAGCCCGTACATGTAGATGTGGCCGGTGGCCGACCGCCGCCGCGCGTAGAAGTAGATCTCCGGCTCGGAGCCGAGCACGGCGATGCGGTCCTGAGGAGTGGTGTCGGCCGCGATCCGCCGGGCGATCTCGACCGCTTCGGGAAACGGGTTCGGTCCGTACGTCCATCTGGACGCCTCGTGGGGCGTCATGGAAAAGAAGAAATCCCGCTCCACGACCAGCGGATAGCCGAGGCCGGCGACAAGGACCATCGCGGGAAGGGCCCGCGCGACGCCGGACCTCGATGCGCCTCGCCCTGCGGCCGGCCGCGCGTTCAGCCACCGCCCCCCTGCCGTCACGGCAATGCCCGCCGAAAGCGCCACCGCCGGCAGGAGGAGGACGAAGTAGTGCTCCCGGAAATAAAGACCCGGGCAGATGGCGGCGAGGGACGCGAGAGCGAATCCCCAGGTGAACGAAAGGCGGTCGCGCGCCATGCGGTCCCAGAGCGGCGCGGCCAGGCCGGCCGCGGCCAGCGCCCAGATCGGAAGGGTCGGGGCCGCAACCCCCAGGATCGCCTGCTCGAAGATCGCCATGCCGAGCGACAGCGGGACCTCGGACACGTAGGCCCGGGCGTAGTCGAAGGTCCAGAACCAGAACGACTCGAACACCCCCGCCCGCCAGAGCACGGCGCAGGTCAGGAGAAACGGCAGCGCGGCCCCGCCGAGCAGACAGGCGCAGCGCGTCGCGATGAGGTGCCCGGACAGGCGCCGGCGCCACAGCTCCCACGCCAGCCACGCGACCCCGAACAGCACGAAGAAGACGCCGTGCTGCTTCATCACGAACGCCAGTCCGAAGAGAGCGCCCGCCGAAGCGAGAATCCCCCGCCCCGGCGGCCCCGCCGGACCGGGGCCGTCGGGATCTCCGACCCCCGTCCCCCGCAACAGGAGCAGGGCGCCGCCCAGCGCGGGGAGGATCACGAAGTGCGTGGCGTGCGCGAACACGCCGTACACCGCCTGGCTGAGCGACAGGATGGAGAACGCCGCGGCCGCGGCGCCCCCCGTGCGGGCGTCGACGAGGCGCTTCCCGAGACGGAACAGGACGGCGGCGGTCGCCAGGTTGACCAGCAGGAGCCCGAGATGAATGCCGCGCGGGGTCTGCCCGAAGACGGCCATGATCGCCGCGTACGCCGCGTAGGTCCCGGGCAGCTTCATGTTGTACGCCAGTCGATAGGGAGGGACCCCCTCGAGGATCAGCTGGCCGGCGTAGGCGTACTCCCCTTCGTCCCGCTCCAGGGGAACGTCGAGGAGCCGGACCCGCACGGCGACGGCGACCAGGATGGCCAGGATGACGAGGGCCCGCCACGCCAGGGCCGAACCGCCCTCCCTGGTCCCCTGTTCCGTCTCCCGGCTCTCCGGAATGGCGCTACCCGATCCTTCTCATCCAGAAACTGCTGGAGGCGTATCCCTCCTCCGCCGACAGACCGTCCGGCAGGGGGAAGACCTCCCGCAGGGCCCCGGGATGCTTGTGCTGCATGAGGTACTGCCCGGCCCAGAACCGCCGGCCGTCGACGACCCAGCGCCGCGGGTAATGGCGGGGCAGGAAGATGTCGTGGATGTGGACGACGACCCCCTTCGCGAGCCGAGGGAGCACGTCCAGGTTGAGGAACAGGACGTCCCCCGCCTGGAGTCCGGTGAACAGGTCCCGTCCGACGTCCTGCGCCTTCTCCGCAATGAGGCGCGTCAGGCCGGGAACTCCCCGGCGCAGGACCTCGCCTGGGTACGGCTCCACCGCGATGAGCCGCATGGAGTGCAGCACGGCCGCCGAGATCAGGCCGAACGCCCCGTTCCGCACGAAGTACTCGTGCGGCACGCACTCCTCGTCCCGGAAACCGGGGCCGCGATCGAGCTCGCGCGTGTCGGGAACGGGGCTGTAGAAGTGGTTCGGGGTGACGTGGATCCCCAGCCGCTGGAACAGCTCGAAAGAACGCCTCGAGGACAGGACCCTCTCGAACGACCGGCGCAGGAGGCTCATTCCTGGGCGCGCGGATCGATGAGCGCCTTGACGACCCGCCTCGAGGCCACGTCGTCCAGGGCCTGGCCGGCGCCCGCCAGTGGGTAGCGCCTGGTCGGGATGCGTCCCCACGGTCGCGACCTGTCCGGGTCGGCGATCAGCGCCACGGCCCGGTGAAAGTGCGAGTAGTCGGATCCCCAGACGCCGCGCACGTCGAGATGCCGCCGATTGAGATCGGCGTGCGGGTTGAACGCCGTCTCGCCGTGGTCCGTGTACTGCCCGGCCACCACGACCCGTCCGGCGTCGCGGGTCGAGCGCATCGCCTGGACGACCGCCCCGGGCGAGCCGGTCGCCTCGATGCTCACGTCGGCGCCGCGCCCCGAGGTGCGCTCGAGGACCCACGCGATGCGGGCCTTCTCGTCGTGCGTCTCGATGTCGCAGGTCGCCGCGGCTCCGGCCGAAAAGGCCGCCTCCAGCCGCGCCGCGGGGGCCCCCACGCACAGCACGACCGCCGCGCCCCGCAGCCGGGCCACGGCGATCGCCGAGAGCCCGACCGGGCCGCTCCCCAGGACCAGGACGGTGTCGCCGAGCGCGACCTCGCCGCGCTCGACCGCGTGAATCGCCGTCGGCAGGGAGCAGCCTCCCGCCATCATCCGGTCCGGATCCGCGCCCTCGAGGCGGAGGATGCGCGTGCCGGCCTTGACATGGATCGCCTCCGACCACCCGCCGGTCAGGCCATCCTGAAGCCCGTAGGTGATTCCGTAGACCTTGCGCTTCGGACAGCGGGTCGTGGCCTTGGCCACCAGGCAGTACCAGCAGGCATGGCAGGTCTTGTGCACGTCGAGGAACGTGACGCGGTCCCCTTCCCGGAACGGCCGCCCCTCGACGTCGGCGATCGTCCCCCGGATCTTCTCGAGGAGGCCGACGCTGACGTGTCCCGGAATGATCGGGTACGGAACGCCTTCGAGACGCCCGTCGCGCAGGGCCACGTCGGTGCCGCAGACCTCGCTCAGCTCCACTCTCAAAAGCGCCGAGCCCGGCTCGAGATCGGGCTCGTCCGCCTCGCGCATCTCGACGGGCTTCCCCGGCCCCGGCATCACGGCGATCCGGACCCGGCTCACGCGCGGCTCTTTCTCGACCGCGCCTTCCTCTTCAGATGCCGGCCCGGGCTGTGGACCCTGCAGATGGCGACGAGAAGCCTCTCGAGGGCCGGCTCGAGATCCCGGAACGAGTCCTGCATCGTGTGGACCATGGCCCACATGCGCGCCACGACGTTCCCGAGCTGCTCCCACTCCGCGGAGCGCGCCGGCCATTCGGCCAGCCCCTCGATGAAGGCCGACAGGACGCGGCAGCGATAGTCGAGGACGTTCAGGCTGCCGTGCAGCCACGCGTCCTCTTTCGGCGGCTCGAGACCGAGCGTGCGCAGCCGCGCCTCGAGACGCGTGGCCAGCCCGACCCACTTCTTGTCGGGCGAGCGCGCCCCGCCCCGCTCCTGCGCCTCCTGCCCCTTCCCCATCACGAGGACGGCGTCGGTCGCCATCAGGGCGAGACCCATCGCCTGCTTGAAGCGCAGCTCGTCCTTGGCCCGCGCCGAGAGCTTGTGCCCGGCTCGCCGCTTCATCGGGGCTCCGGGAACGGGATGACGCCCGCCTGCACCGGCCGGAGGGCGGCCTCCCCTTCGACGATGCCGTAGATCTTGTCCATGGCGACCTCCCGGAACACCTGCGTCGACCCCGCGGGCCATTTCACCTCGATCGCCTCGATGGCGCTGGCCGCCCCGAGGCCGATCTCCTGCTGCAGGCTCGACCCGCCGAAGCTTCCGCCCCATCCCTCGGTGAGGTAGATGTCGCGGGGGCCGCGGGCCGTCGCGACGTGCACCTTGATGCGCGCGCCGATGGCGGAGCGATTGGACTGCCGCCCCTGGAGCCGCAGGGTCACGAAGTGGTTGCCGTGGCCGGGATTCCTGAACAGGACGCTCTTCGCCACGTCGGACTCGAACCAGCCGCCCATCTCCTCGAGGATGTCCTGATCCCCGTCGCCGTCGAGGTCGCCGAAGGCGACGCCGTGCCCCTTCTGCAGATTGCCGACGTCGGCCGACGTGGTGACGTCCTGGAAGACCCTCCCCCCGTCGTTGCGGAACAGGCGGTTCGGGATCAGGGCGCCCAGCGGCGGCTTGCCGGTCCCGAAATAGACGTCGAGCCAGCCGTCGTTGTCGAGATCGCCGAAGTTGCTCCCCATCGGCAGGGCGACGCGGTCGAGCCGCACGGCACGAGTGACGTCCGCGAACGTCCCGTTCCCGTTGTTGCGGTACAGACGGGGCATCTCGGTCTGAGGCTTCAGCCCCAGGTGCATGCCGACCACGTCGCTCATGTCGGTGATCCGGTACCCGGCGACGAGCAGATCCTCCCAGCCGTCGTTGTCGTAGTCCCAGAACCAGACGGCGAAGGTGTCCTTCGGCCCATCGACCCCCGCCTCCCGGGCGACGTCGGTGAACTGCCACTGCTCGCCGTGCGGCCCCGGGGCGGCGCGCGGGCCGTCGTTGCGGAACAGGTGATTGTCACCCGCCTGGGCCGAGACATAGAGATCCGGGCGGCCGTCGTTGTTGAAATCGCCCCACGCGACCCCCTTCACGTAGCCGAAATCGGCGCGGCCCAGCTCGAGCGTGCGGTCGCTGAACGTCCCGTCCCGGTTGTTGCGGTACAGCTCGCACGGGTGCGGATCGTCCGGCGTCGACTCGTTGCCGACGAACAGGTCGAGCCAGCCGTCGTTGTCGTAGTCCCCCCATGCCCCGGTCTGCGTCGGATGGAAGCTGAGCACGCCCGCCTCCTCGGTGATGTCCTCGAACGTCATGTCGCCGTTGTTGCGCAGGAGCGAATTCGGGTAGCGGCCGCCGGCTTTCATCCAGCCGCCGCGCAGCACGAAGACGTCCGCATCGCCGTCATTGTCGTAGTCGGCGTGGATGATGTTCAGTCCCCCCGCTTCTCCGACGAGGCCGGCCGCCTCGGTCACGTCCTTGAAGGTGCCGTCCCCCAAGTTCCGGAACAGGTGCATCGGGTCGCGCACTCCCATCGAGGAATACATCAGATCGAGCCGGCCGTCGCCGTCGAAGTCCTCCATGATCGCCCCGCCGGCGTGCCCCGACGTGGCCACGCCCAGGGCCGGCGCGATGTCGTAGAACCGCTTGATGTCGTGCTCGGAGGCGAACGTCTTCGGCGGAATGCGCCACTTCGCCGGCACGCGGTCGGGGTATTCCCCGAGCGTCATGGCCGCGATGTTGTAGAGCCAGCGCGCCCCCAGGTCGTCCGGCCTGGCCTCGAGGGCGAGGCCGAGCTCCCGCAGCGCGCCGCGCGACCCGCGCGGCAGGCGGTGCAGGCCGGTCCCCCGGATCGGCAGCAGGCAGGAATCGATGCCGTGATGGGCGATGCAGTTCTCCTGCTCTCCCAGGCGCATGTAGGCCAGCCCGAGGAACTCGTGCGTCTCGCTCAAGGGGGGCGCGTTGTGGGCCTCGGCGGGGGACGGATTCAGGAGCGACTCGGCGACCGCGATCGCCTCCTCGGACCTCCCCGCCTTGAGCAGCTCGTCGGCGAGCAGCGGGAGGATCTCGATCCGGCTTCCGGGATTCTCCTCGACGCCTTTCTTGAGCATGGCGACGCGATCGGTGTTGACGAAGATGTTCTTCTTCGGATCGAGCGCGCGGGTGATCCCCTCCAGGCGCTCCGCCATCCGGCGCGTGCCGTCCCCCTTCCGAACCGCCTGCGTTCGGGACGGCGCGGCCGGCCCCGGGGAGACGGCCTCGCCGCCGCCCGGCTGCCCGGATTCGCCCGCGCAGCCGAGCGCGATCATCAGGAAGCCCGCAGCGAGGGCGCGGGCGCCCCAGTCAAGGGCGCGCGCCTGGAGCGTGCGGGATGGGCCGGCGGCAAGCATGGCGCCGACATTCTATCAATTCGGGCCCTGGTTCTCGGCCTTGTAGCGCATCGCCATCTCGATGCGGCTGCGGCCGCTCGGGTGATCGTAGAAGACGATCTCCTCGAGCGGCCCGGGGGCCAGCTTGCGGTACTCGGCGGCCAGGCTCAGGATGGGCCCCTTGACCGCCGGGTCCTCCAGCCGGGTGAAGGTATTGAACAGGGGCAGGATGAAGACCGGGGCCAGAATCTGCACGAACAGCAGGAAGGCCACCGCCACCAGCGATCCCCACACCCACCAGGCGCGGACCCTCCGCAGCACCGCGTACAGCACGGGGTACAGAAGGGCGCCCAGGACGACATTCACGAGGAGGACCTTCGCGAAGTCTCCCAGCCATGCCTGAAGAGTCTGGGTGGAAAGGCCGTAGGCGTGCTCGCGGACGTAGCCCGCGTAGATCGACAGAGGAAACTGCAAGACCGTCCATGCCACGATGAGCTGCGTCCAGTAGAGCCCCGCCTGCAGGAAGCGCACGTGGACGAGCCTCTCCGCCCGGTCCCGCATCCAGGCGGACACCCCGGTCGAGAGGAGGAGCAGGAGAACCGCCGCGGCGTACAGGAAATCCCACAGCGCGAGCCAGTAGCCCCCCTCGAAGTAGGCGTCGGAGCTGGCCCGCTTGTCCGCCGGGACCTTGGCAAGCCAGGCCTCGGTCGCGGCCTGGACATCGACGGATGGCCCGGACGCGCCGCCCGCCCCTTCGGCGCCGATTAGGATGACGGCGTCCGCGGGCCCGGGCCCTGCGGCCGCGGCCTCGCGGGCCGGGACCGATGCGGCCGCCGCGAGCAGGAGCACCGGCAGCAGGAGCCTTCGGGAGACGGGGGCCTGCGGGAGAGATCCGGGACGTCTCATCGTCACCTCCTGGGGAGGACGCTGCATCATACGTTCGCGCCGCCTCGAGCGTTCCTCATTCCCGGGTATTCTGTACATGGTGGCGCCGAGAGTGTGGAGACACGTGCTGTGCATGGAGCTGTTCGCCGGCGGGAACCGTCCGCGGACAACCGGCCGTCCGCGAACACCGTGGCGCCGTGACTCGTGCAGGATTCCTTTTCCCAGAGAGGGGAAACGTCCTGGCGCAACCCTTGAAGATGGATGGGCATGGACCGGCGGGTCGTCGAACTCCTCCGGTTCGGTTCCACACTCTGAGCGCCACTATGTAACCGCTCGTGCGGCGGCGCCGTCTGAGGGGGTGAGCGGCGCACGGTGCACCGCCCGTTCAAGGAGACCACGATGACCCCCCGCTCCAAGACGATCGCGCTGTGCGCTTCGGTCCTCGCCGCCGGGCTTCTGACCTTCGGCGCCGTTGCCGCCCTCCCGTCGGCGATGCATCACCACGAAGGACCGTTTGCCGAGTTCGGGTTCGGGCGCCATGCCGCCCGCGCCCTGGCCGCCCTGGATCTGACCGACGATCAGAAAACCGGGATCAAGAAGATCCTCCGGGACAGCGGGCCCGCCATCGAGCCGCTGGTGGACGACGTGCTGCGCTCCAGGCAGGCGCTGTTCGAGGCGGTGCACGCTTCGTCGTTCGACGAGCAGGCGGTGCGCGACGCCGCGGCTTCGTCGGCACGAGCCTCGGCCGACCTGGCCGTCGAGAAGGCGCGCATGGTCTCCCGGATGCGCGCGCTCTTGACCCCCGCGCAGCAGGAGCGGCTCGACGGCATCCACCGGGAATTCGAGGAGCGCCTCCTGAGGCACATCGGCATGGCGCGCGGTCACTGGCGCGAGCACGCCGAGGAGTTCATCGACGAGCTCTGATCGGATCGCCCGCCGCCTCGGGGCCGGGAGGGAGAGCGCGATTTGGACGATGACGCAAGCGACGCCTTCCTCCTGGCCCGGGCCGCCGCCGGCGAGGCGGCGGCCTTTGACGTCCTGGTCCGTCGGTGGAACAATCGCGTCTTCCGGCTGGCGCTCCGGTTCTTCCGCCGCCCGGAGGACGCCGAGGAGATCGTCCAGGAGGTGTTCTTGAAGGTTCACTCGACCGCGGCGACGTTCCGCTCGGAGGCGCCGTTCGAGCACTGGCTCCTGCGTATCGCGACCCACGCCTGCGTCGATCGGCTGCGCGCCTTCCACCGGCGGCGTGAGTCGGTCCTCGCCGACGTCACCCCGGATGCCCCCGCCTGGCTCGACGCCGCGCTCTCGGGGGCGGCGCTCGAGGCGCAGCAGGCGGAGGTCGCGCGCACGCTGGCGGCCGATCTCCTGGCCACCCTGCCGGCCAGGGACCGCATGGTCCTGGTGCTCCTGGATCTCGAGGGGCTGTCGGCCCGCGAGATTGCGGCCGCCACCGGCTCGACGCGCGCCGCGGTGAAGGTCCGCGCCATGCGCGCCCGCCGCGCCATGCGCCGCCTGGCGGGGAGCGTCGGCCGGGGGGGGACGTTCATGAACTGCCGCGAATTCCTGGCGGGACTGCGCCGTGTCGCTCCCGCGATCGATCCGGACGCACGCCGGCACGCCTCCTCCTGCCACGCCTGCGCCTCCGAGGAACGGGGGGCGAGCCTCCTGCGCCTCGGGAGCGATCGCGCCGAGGACGCGGCGCCCCGCGCCGGCTTCGAGGAGCGGCTGCGCGCGCGCCTTCACGGCGCGGCGGCGGAGACGCCTTCCTGGACGAGCGGGCTCGATCCCCTGGCGCGTCCGGCGCTCGCCCTGGCCACGGTCGTCATGGCGCTCTGCGTCGTCCTCTACGCGCGCTCCGCCGCGCCGCCGGCCGATCCCGCCGACCTGGCCTCGCTGTTCGAGGCCGATCCCGTCCTCGGCTCGCTGCTCGGGACACCGGAGGGCCGATGACACGCGCGCGCGCCACGCTTCTCCTCGCGGGAATGTTCGCCCTCGGGCTCGTCTGCGGGGTCCTGGGCACGGCGACCTGGGGCCTGCATCGCCTGCACGAGGGGGGCTTCTCGGGCGACCGCATGGAGGGATTCATCGTGCGGCGCCTGGCGCGCCGCCTCGACCTCGACGACGCGCAGCGCAAGACGCTCGAGTCGGTCACCCGGCGGGCGCACGCCCGGCTCCGCGAAGTGCACGACGAGGTCCTCCCCCGCGTCGAGGCGATCTTCGACGAGGCGTACCAGGAGATGATCCCGGTGCTGCGCCCCGATCAGGTCAAGGAGCTGGACACGATCCGCGCCGAGGCGCGGGAGCGCCTGCGCCGGCGTCACGGCGGACCGACATGACGCTGCACCTGGCCTTCCACGGAGCGGCCGGCACGGTGACCGGCTCCCGCCACCTCCTGACGCGCGACGGGACGAGCGTCCTGGTCGATGCCGGGATGTTCCAGGGACTGAAGGAGCTGCGCGCGCTGAACTGGGCGCGGCCCGCGTTCCGCCCCGACCGGATCGGCCACGCGATCCTGACGCACGCCCACATCGATCATTCCGGCTACCTGCCGCGCCTGGTGCGCGACGGCTTCCACGGTCCCGTGCACTGCACGCCGGGCACCGCGGAGCTCGCGCGCCTTCTCCTGATGGACGCGGCGCATCTTCAGGAAGAAGATGCGGCGTACGCCAACCGGAAGGGGTTCAGCCGGCACGCGCCCGCCCTGCCGCTGTTCACCGCCCGGGACGCCGAGGCGGCCCTCGGACTCCTCGCCGTCGCGGACTACGGCTCCTGGATCGAGCTCGGGGACGGCCTCCGGGCCCGGTTCCACAACGCCGGGCACATCCTGGGGTCCGCCCTGGTGGAGCTGACCGTCGGCCGGGACGGCGGGAAGCGGACGGTGCTGTTCAGCGGCGACGTCGGGGGCTACGACATGCCGCTCCACCCCGACCCGGCGCCGCCGCCCGCCTGCGACGTCCTGGTGATGGAGTCGACCTACGGAGACCGGCAGCACGACCACGAGCCGCTCGAGCAGCAGCTGCGGTCGGCCCTGCTTCCGACGCTCGAGCGCGGCGGCACCGTCCTGATCCCGGCGTTCGCGGTCGGGAGGGCCCAGCAGGTCACTCTCCTGCTCGGCGGCATGATGAGCGCGGGGGACCTGCCGCGCGTGCCGATCCACCTCGACAGCCCGATGGCCGTGGACGCGACGCGCATCTACGCCGCCCACCTGCGCGATCGGAGTCTCGACCAGGGCCTGCCGCAAGGGGGGGCGGGCCCGCTCAAGCCCGAGGGAATGCGTTTCCACCGCACGGTGGAGGAGTCGAAGGCGCTCAACGCTCTTCCCGGCCCGCGCATCATCATCTCGGCCAGCGGCATGCTCACGGGGGGACGGGTGCTGCACCACCTGGCGCGCCTGCTGCCGGACGACGGCAACCTGGTGCTCCTGGTCGGCTACCAGGCGGCCGGCACGCGCGGGCGCGCCCTGCTCGACGGCGCGTCCGAGGTGAAGGTGCACGGCGGGCCGGTGCGGTCGCGCGCCCGCATCCTGGCGCTCCACGGCCTGTCCGGCCACGGCGACAGCGACGAGCTCCTGCGCTTCCTGCGCTCGGGGGCGGCGAAGCCCCGCGCCGTCTTCGTGACGCACGGCGAGCCTCCGGCCGCCGCCGCGCTGGCGCGGCGCCTCGCGAAGGAGCTGGGGTGCCGCACGTTCGAGCCGCGCCTCGGCTCGGTCTTCGATCTCGACGCCATCCTCGGCGCCTAGGAGCGTGTCCCAGTCAATCGGAGCCACATGCCCGAGCTCCCGGACGTCGAGGTCTACCTGGAGGCCCTGCGCGAGCGCATCCTCGGGCGGCGGCTCCTGGCGGTGCGCCTCAGGAGCCCGTTCCTCCTGCGCAGCGTCGACCCGCCGCTGCGCCGCGTCGAGGGACGCGCCGTCGTCGATCTGCGGCGCCTCGGCAAGCGGATCGCCCTCGGACTCGAGGGGGACCTGTTCCTCGTGGTGCATCTGATGATCGCAGGCCGCCTGCACTGGAAGCCGGCCGGGGCGAAGATTCCGGGACGTCTGGGCCTGGCGGCCTTCGACTTCGACGGCGGGACGCTGCTGCTCACCGAGGCGGGCTCGAAGAAGCGCGCCTCGCTCCACGTCGTCCCGGGCGAGGCGGCGCTGCGATCGTTCGCGCGGGGCGGCCTCGAGGTGCTGGACGCGGACCTGCCCGGCTTCCGGGCCGCGCTCGCGATCGAGAGCCACACGCTCAAACGGGCCCTCACCGATCCGCGCCTGTTCAGCGGCATCGGCAACGCGTACTCCGACGAGATCCTCCACAGGGCGCGTCTGTCTCCGATGCGGCTCACGCGACGCCTGGCGGACGACGAGACGGCGCGGCTCTTCGACGCCACCCGCGGCGTCCTCACCGAGTGGACGGCGCGGCTGCGGCGCGAGCGCGGCGCGGGCTTTCCCGAAAAGGTGACCGCCTTCCGCGACGGCATGGCGGTGCACGGGCGGTTCGGCAAGCCGTGCCCGGACTGCGGCGCGCCGGTCCAGCGCATCGTCTACGCCGACAACGAGTGCAACTACTGCCCGCGCTGCCAGACGGAGGGGAGGATCCTGGCAGACCGTGCCCTGTCCCGCCTGCTCAAGGACGACTGGCCCAGAAGCATCGAGGAGCTCGAGACGGCGACGGAGCAGTGAGCGACCATGCCCGGCGCCTTGGCAGGCTCCACAGTCCGCGCCTCGAGCGGATGACGCTAGCTAGGTTGCTGTGGTCCGGACGTATTCGTCGACATTCCTGGCGAGCACGTCGAGCGGCACGTTGCCGCCGAGCACCACGGTATCGTTGAACGCCTTCACGTCGAACCTCGGTCCGAGCGCCGTTGTCGCCTTCTGGCGTTGGCGGTTGATCTCGCCGTGCCCCACCTTGTAGCCGCACGCTTGTCCCGGCCATGAGCAATAACGATCGACTTCACTCGCGACTTCCTCGGGGTTTGATCCGTTCACATCGACGAAGAACGTGACGCCCTGCTCGCGCGTCCATCCCTTGGCGTGGATGCCCGTGTCGACAACCAGCCGGCACGCCCGGAAGGCAATCGACTGCAGATATCCGAGGCGCCCGACGCGATCGTCCTCGTATGCGCCAAGCTCGTCGGCGAGCTGCTCGGCATACAGCGCCCATCCCTCCGAGTACGCATTGAAGGAAAGCAGCTGACGAATCAGCGGCATGTCGTGCGTGTATTCACCTTGCCAGATGTGGCCGGGGATCGCTTCATGGAAGGTCAGATCCGCGAGGCTGTACTTGCTGTGGAGCCCGGGGGTTCTGAGG
>Ga0070694_100000114_pt1 | contig 39149 bp, 40 predicted proteins | sample KBSK1251metaG_FD_65470 | JGI IMG/M metagenome (GOLD analysis project Ga0070694, IMG submission 65470) | Corn, switchgrass and miscanthus rhizosphere microbial communities from Kellogg Biological Station, Michigan, USA - KBS K1-25-1 metaG | ecosystem: Host-associated > Plants > Roots >...
GGAATTAGAACCGGCAGGCATAAAGCGGAAGGAAGGCGCAACGGTGACATGGGGCACCCGTGCCGCACTTGCAAAGAATCCAAAGGCGGATGTTATCTATCATACGGGTGATATCGGGAAAGAGCCAATGATCAACGTATTTGGCAGGACACCCGGTGACGTGGTGGAAAAGATCAAGCGAATTCTGAAGAAATATCAATGAGGTTGCATCGTTTTACCTTAAATATGACAACTGATGCAAAAAAAGTGATAGCCAAATGAAAGCAGTGATTCTAGCGGGAGGCCTGGGTACCAGGTTGCAGCCTTATACTTTCTTTATACCAAAGCCGATGCTTCCACTCGGCGCCAAGCCGCTTCTAGAATACATTATTGAATGGCTCAAAGATTCTGGAGGGGTAGACAATATTGTCGTCTGCGTCAGCTATCTGCACAGAACCATAGAGGACTATTTTGAGGATGGTGCTCGCTTTGGAGTCGAGATAGAGTACGCGCGTTCTGAAAGGCCTCTTGCAACTGCGGGCCAGCTAAAGACTGCAGAGAAGTTGCTAGATGAACCATTTGTCTGTGTGTACGGAGATTCCATTTACGAATTCAATCTCCGTAAGATGATCTCCGAGCATAAAAAATACAAGGCTTTTGTGTCCATGGCGCTTCTACCATATACTACAAAGTTAAAGTATGGTTTCATTGACCTCAACGGTCAGGACAGGGTCACCTCTTGGAGAGAAAAGCCAGAGATAAGCGGCCTAATCAACATCGGATGTTATGTCATGGAGCCAGAATTTCTGAAACTTATTCCAAAGTCAGGTTCATTTGGTATGGACGACGCGGTGAGAAAAGTCCTTGAGCAAAAACGCCTCGTCAGAGGATTCAGGACCGAAGGGGGTTTTGTCGACATTGGAGACAAGAAATCATACTTGGATGCCTACAAGAAATATACCAGCCGGCTTGGAAAGATCTAGATGGCCAGCATAGCCCTTTTTGAGGACTCGCATTGGCAGAACTTTGTTCCAATATCGCTCACAAGACCGACGTTTGATGTCAAAGTGGGAGCCAAAAGCTACTTTGAAGAATACGCGCATCCGCCAGAATGCCTGCTTGCGCGCGAATTCCTTGCAGGTACAACCAAGGAGAGACATCCGGGCTGCAAAGTAAATCCGAGCTCTGTTGACACAGTCACCGTTTACGTTAACGGCCTCCTGCATCCCGGGGCAGTGCACCTTGATAGGCTGTCAAGCATTAACCACACATTTGTCATTACATCCGGAACCAGGTTGTTGGTCGGCAGGTTGGACAGAAAGGGCGGCGAATATCTTGCTCGATGCGTTGAATCCGGAAAAAAAATCAACCTGAAAAAGCTCGAAGTTGAGAAATCGACGGACCTACGAACGGAGGACACCCAGGGCCTCCTTTCAAACCCGTGGGATATCATAAATGCCATAGAGAATTCTCTTTCGATGCAAGTATCCGGCACAGGTTACGCTGCAGGCGAGACCCAACCTGGAGTCAAGATAATAGGGGGAGGCAACGTCGTAATCGCCCCTGGGGCTGAACTGGAGGAAGGGACCGTGCTGGATAGCACAAAGGGTGGGATTTTTGTCGGCCCTCAGGCGCACATTTCACCGAGCAGGATAATCGGTCCTGCATACATTGGTGGCATGACAAAGGTGAAGCAATACTCCATTATTGAAACGAGCTACATTGGCAATGACTGCAGGATTGCGGGCGAGGTCGAGCATTCCATTATTTCTGATTATTCGAACAAGGCCCACGATGGCTTTCTGGGTCACTCGTACTTGGGTGAATGGGTAAACATCGGAGCCATGACTGCAACTTCAGATCTGAAAATGACCTATGGAAATATCAAGATGACCGACGGGCTGGACAAGAAAGCGGACACGGGGACTAGTAAGCTGGGCTCATTTATTGGTGACATGTGCAAGACTTCCATAGGGACGCTTATTTACAGCGGGCGCAGGATAGGAGTGTCTTCACACCTTCATGGATTGGTAGCCCAGGATGTCCCGAGCTTTACTATTTTCGGTAAGAGTATCGGCTCGACCAATGTGGAGCTCGAATTTGAATCGGCCCTGGAAACACAGAGAAAAGTAATGGCCAGGAGAAACCAAAAGGTCAGCATAGCCTACGAAGAAATGATGTGGCACGTTTTTTCATCAACAGCTGAGGAACGCAAAAGATACAAGGTCAAAAAGGGAAAATTCTCCATTTAGGTCTAGAGATAGCCTAGAGCCTGTTTGTCCTCCCATAGTCCAAGCCTCTGATGAAGCCACGGGTAAAAATTGGTGCCACCGTTCTCAAACTCTTTCTTCAGGATGCGAATTATCTTGCTTGATACTTGTCCGGGTCTGCCGTACAGCTGCTTTTTGTTTGATAGTTGTGCGCCAAGCTCGCTTGACTTTCTGTGAGCTTCGTTTATGATAGAAACTATCCAATGACTGTTGACTGGCGGCAGAAGTACGTTACTTTTTGCATCAAACACGGTCTCTGGCCGGTCTGTGTTGAGCCTAACTGTGAGCGACATCACTTTTGGGAAATACAGTAGCTCCTCCTGCATCGACCCAGAGTCGGTCATTTCCGCCCAGCAGTGGCCGCTATCAAGAAATTCGACAACATTTGCATATTCCTTCCAGAGCGGCGTAATCAGGAATTTGTGCGCGTAGCGCTCCGCCAATGCGCGCAGCTGAGATTCCAGATTGTATTCCTTGAGCGCGGCAGCAGTTGCGTTGAGCATGACTAGGACTACTTTCTTGTCGGTATTTTTGACAAGTTCTGTAATTGCGCGTACGATTGATTTGAATCTCCTTGGGGTAAGATTTTCCCTGCGGTGGATATCCACGCGTATCCATTCATCCCGTTCAAGCTCGGGGTGTATTTCAAAAATGCTGTGATAAGGCCGCTGCTTTCGCTTCATATCTATCGCATCGACAACTGAATTTCCTACGACCTGGACAAACTCTTCGGGATATCCTTCCCTTACAAGATGTTCCTTGTTCAATTGAGTCGGAGCAAAGAAAAATTGAGTCCCTGCTGAACAGATCCACGTGTCGATCTGTTCTGGAAACGGCTCTTCTCGGGCAAGAAACCATTTGCCATAGAACTGATCATGAATGAACTTCTGGACCTTAGCCATGGATGGTGTTTCATCTGGCTTTAGGCTCCTAATGGCGGTTGGACTCATTGACCGCAGTCCCGCTTCATTCTGCCCCACCTTCTGCCCAATTCCAAAAACCCAAGATAGCGACGCGACGCCTGCTACAAGAGTGTCGCCGTGAACTATTGGCAGTATAGGCTCAGTGCCATAGTGCTTTCTGCAATATCTTCCAAAATGCCCAAACTTGAACATCAGTTCGGCCGCCTTTTCCATGAGATCGCCTCTAATCTGGAGGTTGCAGCCAACGAATCTGCCGATATCAAATTCTTTGATGCCGTGGCCGAGTACCTCGTCGAAATGCTGACCAGTATTAATCACGAACACGGGAAGCCCTCTCTTGGCGGCTTCTAGAACAATTGGAGCCTGCTTGTAAAAGTCAGGTTTGGTGCCTGTAACGACTGCAAGAATAGGGCTCTCACTTTTCCTTGCCTGAAGGAATACAGACTCTAAGTTCTTAGAGATATCTACGGGTAAATGCTTTCTTGAATCACCGGTTATTCTTGAACTTCTTTTCTTCAAACAAGATCATCCAAGTTGGTGTAGCGCGCCCTCCGGCCGGAAATAGCAAACAGGTAGGCACCTACTGCAGCGACGCCAGCCCCAGCTCCCATAAAGAAATAGGGTGCATACTGCATCGCTCCAACAATGTATTGGTCGTCTATCTTTGCTAGCATGGTCGTTCCGACAAACATACCGGTGATCATCACGGCGCCCGATGCCAGCAACAGGCTTCCGCCAATACGCGTGCCAAACGTCTTCGCCATCCCGAATACAAAGCCGGCTAGAACAAGGCAAGGGGCACCAGAGATAAAAGTTACCTGCAGCAAAAGGCTCCCCGGCTCAACTACCCTCTGCGGTCCGTCGCCATCTGGGCCGATAAGAAAATTATAGAATGAGAGCAGGAGTGCGACGAACATGGCGGATAGACCGAGTGACGAAAGTGCCATCCAACTCTCGAGCTTCATCTGTAAATCACCGATGAATTGTCTTGGTAATTAAATCGTACGGTCACGTGATGCCAACTAGGCCGGCAAGCTCCTTTCTGCACGCAGAGCCCAGGATTTCAGCTGATTTTTCCGGGCGTACGTCATTTACGAAAACACCGAATCCGCGCTCAAGGCCCGACCAGGTGTTTATCTGAGGATAAACTTCGATATGCCAGTGAATTTGGCGGCTGTTTTTTTTCTCTGGCGACAAGTGGAATACGAGATTAAAGGGGGCATCCTTCAGCGCCTTTGACATCCCGCCAAGAGTGGCTCGAAGCATCAGGGCCAAGTCGTTTATCTCTTTCTGGGTTAGCTTTGAGAACGAAGTCATGTGCCTCTTCGGATAGATCCAGAACTCATATGGGTACGTAGGGGCCCAAGGGCAGAACGAAAGGAAGCTGTCGGTGGCGAGAATCTGCCGGGGACCACTTGATTCGACTGCAATTATGTTGCAGGCGGGGCAGTTGCCGTTTTCGTTCATGTACCTGTGAGATCCTTCAGCTTCCATCTCGATGACTGGAGGAATTCCTGAAAAAGTTACAATATGGAGATGCGGGTGGGACATCTGCGCTCCTGCGCCCGCGCCGCTATTGACAAATATGGAAACATAAGTCACGCTCTTTTGCGTATACAGCCATCTTACTCTGTCCTGCACGACAACAAGGACATTGACCCACTGCTCAACGGAAATCTGAGAGAGGCCGTGTTTGTGCTCAGGCGTGGCCACCACGATCTGGTGGTAACCGTATGCTGGCTCGCTATACAGTGGCTTTTCGCTGTAGTTCGCGGTAGGGCCGACGGCAACTACTGGGTTCGAATTTTGAAATACCCTGACAGACCAATCGTCCACTATGCTGTCATCGCTATCCGAAAGACGCTGGAGCATTCCATCTTTTACAACCAGGGCAAGAAGTGCAGGTTCGGTCATGGTTTCATTTCCAGGGCAATAGGCGCACTTGCCCATTGCTAATTTCCGATCGTCTGTAGGCTGTTCCGTAGAGGGCACTACTACGAATTTTTCAAGGACATAGTCCTTCCTGAGGTCTCCCATACTCCCTTCCGCCTGAAAAATCCTCTAGTCTCTTTTAATTAAAGGTTCTGGAGGAACCGCTAATGGCCAATTGAAAATTCAAACGCCTTCATGCACTTGGAGCACATGTACTTGCCCCTCGTCAACTGCCCAAAATCTTCTGTCTTGTTTCCAGCATCGTCAACCACGGCCCGCTGGCAGAAGGTGCAAAGCTCCAATAGAAGGTTAGGGCGAATGTGCTTATTAAACTGGTAATCTTGCATTGGCGTGATGGGCCCGCCACTAGAATGAAGATGAATTTGTCTTGCTGTATTCTGTCCGATTCTCACAAAAAATAAATTTACCGGGCATGCACCCGGCCATGTGAAGGGCGTCAAGATCGTTTATGTCTTGTTGGATGGCATAGGAGACCTTCCCCATCCTGCTTTAAATGACCTAACACCACTGGAGGCGGCTTATACCCCGAACCTAGATGCGCTTACGCGCAAGGGTGCAATGGGCAGGGTAATAAGCGTTGGAAAGGGAATTGCTCCCCAGTCCGACATTGCGGTATTCAACATGCTCGGTTATAGTTTTAAAGACGGGAGCTATGTTGGCAGAGGAGTCATTGAATCCATAGGGTGCGACATTGATTTTCGCGATGGAGACCTTGCGTTAAGGGGAAACTTTGCGACCATCGACGAAAAGCTGAGAATAGTTGACAGGCGCGCTGGCAGGATCATAAGCATCGACGAGGCCAAGGCCGTCTGCAAGTCGCTCAGGGACAATATCAGGTTTAGCGACAGGGACGCAAGCATCGCAATTGAGCCTACGGTGGCCCACCGAGTCGTTCTCAGACTCAGACGTCGTGGCATGAGGCTGTCAGACAAGATCACAAATACTGACCCGGCGTACGAGAAGGTAGACGGGATGGGAATAGCAAAGGCCACGACCCAAGAAATGCAGGTGCAAAAGTCTGAGGCTCAGGATAAATCAGAGGAAGCCCTCGCCGCTGCCAAGATGCTTAACGAGTTTACGACTCAGACAATCCAGATCTTGAAAGATCATCCTGTGAACAAAGCAAGGATTGCTATAGGCAAGAAACCCATGAATTGTATTTTGGCTCGGGACTCGGGCAACAGGTACCCAAAGGTCGTCCCAATAAACCAGAGGCATGGAATAGAGGTAGGCTGCATAGTGGATATGCCCGTAGAGATCGGGATATCAAAGGTACTCAAAATGCAGATGTTCCGCGGAGGAGACATCAATGATTATGAAGAGAAGGCAAAGGTCGCGGCAAAGAGTCTCTCAAAGGTCAATGCGGTGTATGTCCACATTAAGGGACCAGATGAATTTGGACATGACGGCGACGCAAAGGGCAAGAAAAAGAACATCGAGGATATTGACAAGCGCTTCTTTGGAACTCTTATTGCCCAGCTGAATGATTACACTGCGATAATCGTCTCGGGCGATCACTCGACTCCCTGCGTTAACAAAGGACATAGCGACGATCCCGTGCCGCTTCTGGTTTCCGGTCCAAAAGTAAAGCAAGACGGTAGCGCTAGATTTACGGAAACCTACGCAAAACGCGGGTCGCTTGGTCTTGTCATGGGTGCCGACGTGCTCGACACCGCAATAAAGGCATCTGGAAAATCCTAGACCCCGATGTGTTGTGATGTATACCTTCGATGAAATTCGACCGACTTTAGTCCAACTATGTTTGGCTCGTAGGCTACGAGGATGTAGCGAAAAGTGAGCAGCAAAACCTCCGCTGTGACCATCGTGAAGCTGTAAGGGGACTAAAAGTCACGAACTGGGCCACGTGAAAAAATTTATGAACTAGCCCTAGAAAGCGTTCTATCTCAAGTCATGTCCATTTTCTCGAAAATGCTATCGTCGGCGATTCTTCCGGAAGGAACGGTTAGGGACGAGACTACGTTTCTGATACTTGTCGCGCTCCTTGCAGGCTTTGTCGGCTTTGCGATATATTTGAGGCTAAGAAAGAAGCAGTGAGAGAACCTAGCTTAAACCACAACTACCAGACCAGTTGCCAGGCAAGCCAAAGCACCCACCACCGACGAAGTGACCATATTTGGAAGCTCGTTGGACATTTCGTAATGAGTATGTATGGATTTGTCGTTTTCCTTTTCGCAGCTCGTGCACTTCCACAAAATTCCTTCGCTACACGAGGGACAATATTCGGTTGCCGACATTTCGCCACCGCATGCCCTACACAGCATACTGACTAATGTACCGACTTGCTTTTAAATGATCAGGATCGGGCCTGACGAACCTGGGCCCTGACTGTGACTGTCATTTTGAATGAAGTAAGTATGTCTTTACACCTGTTCCTTATCGTCACCTCTGTGACACCGGAAAGGCTTGAGACATCTCGCTGGAGTATGTTCACGTCGAGCAATATGGACGCCAGATAAATGTAGGCGGCAGCCAGGCCGTTTGGAGCCTTCCCGTCAGCTAGCAAGTGGTCATTGGTCTTGTGCGCGATGTCAATTGCCAGGCGCTCCACTTTTGTGTCAATTTTGGCCATGTTTGCGAGTTTGGATATGTATTGGTCTATTGCCAAGGCGACTGCAGGGGTATGCGTCGATTGCTGCGAAGTTGGAACGGCTGTCGCCTGCTCGGTAAATACTCCCATTTCCATCACCATCAATCGATAGTATTTTGAGGCAAGTTTAACGTTGGATCTGTCCTGATCTGTGAGTCCTGTTGCCTCGACGATCTCGTCAAGTGACCTGACCACGGAGCATTTCTTGCATGCCAGGAAGATAGTAGCCGCTGCCATGCAAGAAATTGACTTGCCTTTTGCTTCATAGTTACTCTCAAAGTTCCTGTAAAGCATTGCAGCGGTCTCTACGAGTAACTTTGGAAGTGACATCGCCGAGCAGGTCTCATTAATCTTGGTAAGAACATTCGACAACCTCCTCTGCTGCGGAGAGAAAATCCTGGTCCTGGTGTGCCACTTACGGACATTATTCATTGTCTCTGCCATGTGGTAGTCTATCGGCTTGCCTGCATAGTCTTTTGAGCCATATGCAATTTCAGTCCGAAGACCATAGTCATGCAATGCAAAACTGGTCGAGCCGCTTGCTCTCGTGTTCTTGGCCTTTTCCTCAAAGTCGGTTGCATTGGATTCCCTCCCATAGTCGTCAAATTGGTCCATGACAACACACCCACATTTTTCACAGATGGATTCGCCCTTGCTGTGATCCTGAATGAGGTTTGCATAGCATTCTGGACATTGAGTATAATATTCTGCGGATGTCAATTTGGTTACCTCTTCCTTTTGCCCTGGCCGCCAAAACTGCGGACCTTGGCCGGACCGCCGCTGAAGACCTTTGTGCCCGCAAGTCTGCCGGTTCTGTCAGACATTGGAATCACGGATGCATATGGAGCGCTGACAGGTCCGATAAGTTCGGCCACCCGTCCCACCCTTTTACCGGAACCGTCCACCAACAATTCTCCCGCACGCAACCCAGCCCCTGCCGAGTTGAGTTTTATGATGAGCCTGCCACTTTTTGCTAGATGCATTACCTCCCCTATCTCCCCCACTTTTGCAAAGTGCATAAAGAATAACTTGCTATCAATTGCTTCTGTCAATAATTATTTGTGTTTAAATGAACAAGATTCTTGCTTTTCATTCCAGTATCGTACTCTTGAATTCTGAGCTACTTTTTTGCGCCACCGGTTTTCTGGCGGCTCCTTCTCTGAACAAGTTTTTCTGCGACTGCGTCTATGATCTGGTTTTTCTTGGCTCCCTCCTTTCTTGCGATCATCAAGTACCCGGATTTCGTGAACGCTCGGCGAGGAAACCTTGCCCCGTCGTTCACTTCGGAATCAGAGAACTCGAAACCTGCAGCCTTTGCTGCATCTGACAACTCTGAAATTGTGGGATCAAAGACCGACCTATCCCTCTTTACCTTCCGGCCCTGGCGGCGCTTGAGATTCTTGTTAAAGTAATCCAGCCACAGGATCACATGATCGTAGTCTTTCAACCCGATCCGTCTATTCTTTGCTGCTTCTTAATAAACTGAGGCGAATGAAGAAAGCGTCATCCAATTGCTGACCAGTGGAATGCATCATGAGATTCAAATCGTGCAGTGCAGCGCATGCCGGCATTCAACAGATAAGTAATCTTGAGCGAAAAAATATTCGCACATTGAGTTTGAGTGAATGAGCCAGTCCTCTCGTAAGTCCTGCTGCAGCCCTCTGTCCAGATCGCAGGGATGCTGAGCTCGCCAGTCCAGATATTGCTTTTTTCTTTCCTCGAAAGAATGGTGTCGACTGAGATTTTTCTATCTAGTTCGCTAGATTCCATGAAGACGTCAAGTCGCTGCGATCGCGCGTTATTTACAAGTTCGACGCACACCTCGCGAATATCCATAGAGCCAACAAGTTCGACAGTCATGATAAGCCGGCCAGATTCAAGCGAGTTCAGCGACTGGGCCAATCCAGGCTTGATTACAAACTTGACATCGTACGGGCAGGCTAGCTTGTCTGTTGAAGACGGGCCGTCCCAGAGGACTTCCACATAATAGAATAAACTTAATAGCTCTTAACCGTTGTCAGGAATTACGAGGTCTTGGTGCCAGTCGATTTAATGAGGACGGCATTGACAACTCCGTTCTGTCCAGGCCGCGAAACGACTCTTGCCGGCCCACTTTCGGTCTCGATAAAGGCACCCATGCTGATAACGCCCCTTCTCTCGTAGTCCCTATTGGCAGGATTCTTTGTTACTCGGAGGATCTTGGATTTTGTCACCTTCTTTGCCTCCTGGTCAATGACATTGGCAAATTCTGCTGTCTTGAATGCGGCCTTTACGTTATTACCACGCGTTCTGCGGGTAACAATCTGAGTAGTCCCTGCGACGGCTTCATTGGGATAACGGTCTATCTCAAACTTTCTTCTTCCTCGCATCGCGACTTTGCGCCCGCCAGTCAGTTTGCGCCCCGCAAGGTTCTCTATCGATTTACGCATGGCAGGAAGTTTGATAAATTCTACTCTAATTAAGACTTTTCTGGGACATGAGGGACTGCCGGGGCGGGCGCCTTTGGCTTCGAGGGCTCCTTGTTTGTGGTAGCAACCAATTTGCTCTTCATTGCGCCCATATCCGTGATGCCAAAATAATCCTGGAACTTTTTGGTTGTCCTGTAGACCTTAAGCCTGCCGAGGTTTTCGTGCTCCACGAACAGTAGCTGTTCGAGCTCTTTAAGGTGGGTATAGACTTGGCTTCCCCTGATCTGTACCAAACGCTTTGAGGTAACCGGCTGCTCGTATGCAATATATGATAGGGTCTTGAGCGCTGCCGAGGGGATCAACGGGTGCTGTGCGAACTTGCGCACCAGTGGGCCATATTGCGGTTTTAGCTGAAATACAAAGTTGCCGTCGTCCAGCTGGGCGATCTCTATTGCTTTGAATGCCGATTTTGATCTTTTTATCAAGTCACTGACTATTCTGAGAGTCTTTTCCTTGGAGTTTGTCCCCGATGCCCGGACGAGTTCGTCAACTGAGAGAGGCCTGCCTGCAGAATAGAGCGCCGCTTCTATCCTAGCAATTACTTCGTCTTCTGGAAAGGACTCCCTCAAACTGGATGAGTAGACTCGAAATGATTTATTATCTTATTGCTGCTCTTGGGCAGGCAGCGAGGTGGAAGGCGTGACTGGAGTGATCTTGATGTCATCCGAATCATCGGGTTGATCCAGGGTGACCTTGGTCTTCATTGCCAAGTAGAGCATTGCAACAAAGCAGCGTGCGACCTCAACCGGCTCCATCTTGGCAACCAGGGATTTGAACATAAGCGTACCGTCGGCCGTAACGATATCCATGATCATGTCCTCATATCCCTGGATTATCTGCTCAAATTTCAAAAGATATGCGTCGAAATCAAATGTCTGTACCGGTTCGAGTTCTACCTGTTTCTTCCTGGGGCGCGGGTGAGCAAGCTCCATAATCATGTTCTCAAGCATCTTTAGCAAGTCTTCAACCGAAACGGGATACGTCGATTCAATCCTGAAAGGCAATTCGACTGGGTTTAGCTGGAGTATTGGCTGCTGCCCCTGTTCATCAAGACCCTTCCTTTGCATTGCAATCTTTTCCAAGGCGAAAATGCTTTCGACCTTCAGCCGATAGATCATGGAAGAGGATACAGCAGCAATTCCGCAGATGCGCAGATCCTTATTTCCAGTGGCCTCAATGAGGCGGAGGAACATTTCAAGGAGGGAGGTAACATCAACTTTCCAGACGTCCTTCCTGACAAGCAGAGACGGGTTGAAGAGAAGGTTCAAGGGCGCCTGGGCAATACTCTTCTTCGTGTCTACTGGCTCCCCCTGTTCTGAGGACAAATTACTGTCACCTTCCGGCTCTGCAATATAATACTTGTTTGTGAAGTTAATTTAGTGTCAAGGTCAGCATTGCATCTTCGTCCACTTGTGATACAGCAGATATAGTCCTGCATGGCTTGCCTTAAGCATGGTTTATTTGGTCTGATGATTCATTCTGGACATCCGATAGATGGCAAAGCGAAAGAAATCAAGCAGAGCGATTACCGCCGGTGGAATTGCGGCGATAGGAGCGGTCGTCGTGGTCATGGTTCTTCTCTTTGCGGCAGATAGAAGAAATATTGACGCTAGGAGATCAATAGATGCGATAGCGCTTGATGCCATAGATCTCACCAGAGAGTATCAAGAAGAGGAGGGTAAATGGATCAAGAATCAGTACGACAACAGCACAATGATTGCAATTATTGAACGATATGATTCCAGATATCAAGCGATAATAGATGATGCTAATAAGCTGGACATCCCGGATCGATACAAAGTGGCTCAGGACTTCCTGATCAAGGCGGTGCAATCCGAACAGCAAAGCAACCTTCACCTTCGTAATCATATCGTAAGCGGTTCCCAGGAGGAATATGAGAAGTCTGTTGACTTGTTCTCCTTGTCGCTTCAGTACAGCGCGGATTACGATGCTGCCATGAAATCTGCAGGATAAATTCTGTGCGAATCCTATTGTCATGAGGACTAGCGTTGTCCATGTCTTTAGCTGGAATGAGCACATTTATGCTAGGTATTAATTATGGCATGCGAATTGTGGTAAATCAGGGCCCATAGTTCAGCTTGGATAGAATGGCTGCCTGCGAAGCAGTTGGTCGAGGGTTCGAGTCCCTCTGGGCCCGCTCTTTATTCCTGAATAATATTCATGAGCAATGTTTTTAGTTTGCGTCCAAAGTGAGAACTGGAATCGGGACGGGAACAATGAGGTCCCCCATATTCTCGGGATCAAATGGCTACAGGACATAAGACAATAAACTTTATCCATGCAAGTCTGCATTGGTTCGTATGAAAAGTAAGACTTCTAACAACATTTTCAATATTCTGTCAGAAATGAATGCCGCAAATCTACAACAGCTTGTAAATGCAGATACTGTTGCAGTGCTAATTTTTGGAGCATGCGAGAACCACGGAGACCATATGCCTTTCGGTTCTGATTTTATCATGCCATATGAGCTTGCAAAAAGATTGGCCAGAAAACATGGCAATATTCTAGTTTGCCCTCCTGTTCCGTACGGCATGAGCTCGCATCACAAAGATTTCTTTATGACAATAAGCCTTGAACCAGAGACAGTCGTGAATCTAGTACGAGATATCTTACAAAGCTTAGTCATGAACAACATCAAACGCATTTTGATCATAAACGGCCATGATGGTAACATCGCACCTATCGAAATGGCTTCGAGGATAATTAAAGAGAGGAACCCGCACGTTGTCATATCCTGCCTTGAATCTTGGTGGATGTTAGTTGGACAAATTGACAAAGAACTTTTCGATGTTTGGGATGGAATGGGCCATGGAGGCGAGGGCGAGACTTCAGCAATGCTTGCTATAAGGCCGGATTTGGTTGATATGACTTTGGCGCCACAGAAGGTTGTACCCAAACTGCCAGATAACATCAGAATATACTGGAAGTTCAACGAATTAACCAATACAGGGGCTACCGGAGCTCCTGGGAGAGCAACTCCGGAGAAAGGTCAGAAGATAATTCAAATCCTTGAAAATGTGCTGCTTGGCTTTGTCGCCGAGATGGACAAGAACCGATGGAAGTACGGTAATTCTAGTGTCTGAGAGACTATCGTGGAGTCACACGTATAATAGCAACAATTTTTGAACCTCCTGATCGCCTTCTTGGTTAGATTAGGGCTGGCTGTGAAATCATCTGAACTGAACTCCACATGTCCAAAATATCACCGAAACTGAATGCTTTTGTGAAAACTGAAGGTTCTCTCAACGAACATAGGGCCTTCGCCCTGCAAGGATGAGGCGCGCTTGCAGCTTAGGTAGCAACCAGTCCCGCCGCGATTACTAATCCGAAAACTGCCTTCCTAGACATTCTATCCGCACTCTGCGGGAGGCGTTAAATGACTCGTGTAACGAGTCCCACTGAACAACTACAAGCAGGGTACCTGATTAGCAGGCCCGGATTATTCAGGATACTTGCCTCCGGATACTGTCAATGAACATTTGGAGAAGCACGCTATTCTCAAACTCGCCAATGATCGTATTAGTTAACAGGATAGATTTTGGACCCAAGACTGACGGCATAACATCTTGAGAGTTGTAAACCTATTGACGCTGCCCTGTAAATCCGAAATTTCAGTTAACCGCAGCGAACCATGAGGCAGACGACAAAAAATGAGCCGCAAACATTAAGTCACACATTGATTCCTATGTATCATCTAGTAAATGGCCAAGAAATTTAGTTTTGGTACATTTTCGGCTATCTCACTCGCAATCATCTTGATCGTTTCGGCAATTCCATCCTCATATGCTGAAGTATCCTTTAAGACATTCGACGGAAATGACAAGATCGATGTTCCAAACGCGGCGAAGCTCCAGCTTGCTAAATTCATTGTTGAGGTCAGATTCAGGATTCAGGATACTCCTACTGACAGAGGATTTCTCGTGAGCAAGGCATCAACTGCAAATGGAAACAATGTTAATGATCAAAACTATGCCCTTTCACTTACAACCGCGAGAAAGGTGACGGGAGGGTTCAAGGCGGCAGATGACACATATCACTATTTGACTTCGAACGCTGTATCAGTCAATGTCTGGCATGTCGCAAAGCTGATTTATGATGGCAGCATTCTGACTCTACAAATCGACGGGGCCACCGTAGCTACCAAGGCAGTAAACAAGAGCGCGGACAAGAGTGGCACGGGAGTTCTAAGGATAGGCGCCAACGCCAATGCCTTGACAAACTTTTTTGTGGGCGACATGGATTATGTCAAGGTGATTGACAGGAGCACTTTTACCACTGTATATTCCAACACCTTTAGTCCACCATCAACAAACTGTTCGACGATCCCAGTCAAGAATCTCAAAGGTGTTGTCTTCATTGACAATACATTAGGCAGAGAGCAGGATGGGGGTCCGTCAACTCTGCCCCCCACGCCACCAGGATATGTTGCGGAGAGCCTGAAGTACATCAAGTTGAATGGGTTCAACGCCATTAGGGTGCCATTCTTTTGGGAGAGTTATGTTTATGACCCGACTGTCTTCATGGCCGAGATCGACCTGATAGCAAAGACTGCACAAGCGAACGGGATTTGTGTTGTATTCAGCAATTTTCACTATTATACTACCAGTAATTGGGATCTCGGGGCTGGGAGTAAGGCTGGCGCCAGAGGATTCCCATCATTCATTGTCAATCAATTTCCCGTTGTGGAAGACGATTATATTAAAACAGCAAAACCCTTCTGGGAGAAATTCCTTAGCAACAACATCTTCATAAATGGCAAGAATGTTTGGACAGTTCAATTTGAATTCATTGCAAAAGTTGTAAACAAGGTCAAAGGCTACAGCAGCGTTGCCGGGTTTGAGATACTCAACGAGCCACACCTTTTTGACAAGACGATGTACGACAAGCTGGGAAACTACCATACCTACATGGCCAAGAAGATAAGGGCGATTACGGACAAAAAAATATTCTTTGACAGGGAAACGGCATGGGGATTCGTGAGAGACCCCACGCTGGAATACAAGATAGTTCCTGCAGGAGTTTCAAAACTGGTGTATGCCGCGCAGTTGTATGCAGTTCCAACTTCTGGAAGCAATGGAATGAAGCAGCTTGACAATTTCAAGACCTGGTCTACGCAATGGGGAACAGAGGTTCTAATTTGTGAATGGGGAGCGGACAGCCAAAGTGATGCGGAATTGTTTCTGGATGCCTTCGGTAGTAGAGGATTTGGATGGATGGCGCACTCTTGGAAGAACACTGGAAGCTCAGGTCTGGGTGTTACTCTGTACCAGAGCGATTCAGTCCCACCGACGCCAGATCTCCAAAATCTTGTAGCAGCGATGAAGAGCTAGCAACCATGAAAGCATAGGGAGGACTGACATTGGCCGACCGCCAATTTATCATGTCTTGAGTATGACGTCAGGGTTTGAAGACGCTATAGCGTTATGTGACTTCATACTCGACTCTGTATCTACCCAGAGGACGTCAAGGTACGAATAAGAAATGACTCTGCAAACTCTAGAATCATCAAATACCGTTATACCGGGCGTAGATCTTTGAAACCGCGACAGTTGAAGTGATTGAAAGAACCATGAAACCTGTGATTGCTATTAACGCGATACGATCAATCCCGTTTGGGATGTGAACTCTGACGTTAGAGAGTTGCCCTAGAAGATCTTCTATGGTTGCTGCGGATGCGGGCAGTTGATTGATAAACTCTGACACAAGTGGGATTATGACAAACAGGTTCGACAATATTAGGACCATCGCGATGACGGCACTAATAGCTGCAATTCCGGCGAGTAATTGGAGCTTGTCATCTTTCCTCATCGGCGTCTGTTCGACCGGAGTAGTACATTACTTTTGTGTATATTTTCTCTATTCAGGAAAACTGTTACTTAATTGCTGTACTTTCTTATAATGATATGCAGGTGTGTAGCTCATGTCGCTTTTGGAATCCGGCTAGCAGATAACGGAAGAAGATCTATGCGTAATTTTCAGAAATTTTTCTTGTGTGACTGAATAGCTCGCTCTTGTTTTCGGCAATGTAATCGACGATTGTTTGCAAAACGGCTGGATACTGCGACCCTATATCCAAGGAAACTAGGAGATACATGTCATGATGTTCTGCCTCTGGATGAACTATTGTGATTGTGGATCTGACTAAATTGTCATATACGGCTACGTCATATCTTAGCTCTCCGAGCTGCGGCTTGAATCCACCCCTTGTCTTTGCGCGAAAAACTGCCTGCAGTGCATATTGTTCAGTCTCGCTTCTGTTCATGAGCGGAACAAGACTTGGACGATAAAACGAACTTTGTAGCTTGCCTGAATAGTCTGCCATACCCGCAAACCGTATTGCGGGGTTGAGCGATTGTATTTGTCTGCAGTAACCCGTCAGGTAATCATCCGAAATTGTATCTGACCGAGTTATCGCCTGCATAGGTTGTTCGCTACATCGTTGCCGGTCAATGATAATCCTGGTGTCACATCCAAGCGGTTCTGGAGGTTACATGCTTGACCCGTTACCTCGGCAGGCAATTAGTCCCAAAGTGGCGGAATGAGAGCTCCTTTGTTCAATTAAATGATATAGTCATTCGACATAGGACGGACTCATCTGAGTGTCTGATGGGTCATTGTGCGGCCGATAGAATCGCTCAAGGACATAAAATGAGACAATTGTCCGCAAATGTCTCGATCGGTAAAAGCGAGGGCCGCTCTCCGTATTGCATGCAGCAAAAATCTATTTAAACCGAAGCCACGGATGCAATATCGACAGATAAGCATGGTCAAGTCTTCACGATCAGCGGTAAAGACGCTCACGATAAACAGAGGTAGAGACATAGTCGTCGATAAACTGACTAAACAATGCGAGGAGGGCAATCATTCAAAATGCACTGGCTGGGCAGTCTTAAAAAAAGAAAATTCTCCTATCAACGCAAACTATTTTCTCAAGTGCACCTGCTCATGCCACAAAAAGGGCCCTCACATCAAGAAAAAAAAGACACATGTCAGGCGATCCGTACGGAAGGTCAAGAAGCAGATTAGAAAGAGAAAGGTAAGCAGAAAATCTAGGAGAGGTCGAAGATAGCATATTCGATATGGCTTGGGTTCATTACCTGTTGATCTAAAAGGCTACTCGATCAGGCTACTGAGCGACATGTATTGGGAACTTTTTATGGCCATCATTACCATTGAATAACGGACGCGAATTCTAGTCGGATCGGCATTATTTTCTAATATTGGACACTTTTTGAGAATTGTAGAGAACATAGACATACGTTGAGTAATAAGATTCATCGTTCTATCACGTTACGGTTGGCTGAAAAAGGTGCACAGGCTGACTTTGCATTGAAAAGAGGGTTCCTTTCTTCCCGCCGGGAAGAAATCATTGAAGACCTCTATAACCAAGTAAGGGAACTTGAGACCAAGTACAGGAAATTATACGAGGGTTCCCCCGACATGTATCGCACTATCGATATTGACGGCTTCATAATCGACTGCAACCAGGCCTATGTTGATAATCTCGGGTACACCACAAAGAGTGATGTTATTGGTCATTCTGTTTTTGAACACACGGCCGAGCAGAGTATCGACGCCATGCGGCAGTCTTTCCGAGAATGGCAGCTAGTCGGTCACGTTAGGAACAAAGAAGTCCTGCTGAAAAGGCGTGATGGCAGCCACTTCCCTGCCCTGATTAACGCCACAAGCCTATACGACAATGAAGGGCATCTCGTAGGCAGTAACACTGTAATCATTGACATGACAGAAATGCACGCGTCCAAGCAGAGACTACAAGAGGCAAATGAAGCGCTAAAGAAAGCACACGAAATCCGTGAAGACTTTATCAGGGTCGCAGCTCACGACCTCCGCAATCCGATCCAGCCGATTCTAATGGCAGCAGAAATGGCAAGGCGCAACGCGGCCCAGCGTGATTTGGCATTGGACATAATAGTCAAGGAGGCCAAGCGACTAAAGCAACTCGCCAACGATCTCTTGGACGTTTCAAGGATTGAGAGTGGAGTTGTACAATATGAAAAGAGAAAAGTTCGGGCTTCTGATGTGGTTAACGAAATAATTGAGGAAGCCAAACTCAGCGTTGGCAATGGGAGCGATAGTACCGCCGTATCCATAGATGGTAAAATTCTTCATGATGATACATTGGCACTAGATGTTGATCGAAGCAAGATCATCCAGGCGCTTTCAAACATAGTGAATAACTCTATCAAGTTCACAAAGCAGGGAATGATTAGCATAGAGAGCAGGGTGAATGAGCAGAAGCAATTTGAGATCAGGGTGACTGATTCGGGCCCAGGGATTCCTGATGAAGTTCTGCCCAAATTGTTTGAAAAGTTTGCCACAAAGACCCCTGATAAGAGTTCAGTCAAGCACCAGGGGACTGGACTGGGCCTATTCATATGTAAATCAATAATCGCGGCTCATGGAGGGTCTGTGACCGCTACTAACAATGGTGCTCCCAGCGGAGCTACGTTTGTAATTACGCTCCCATTATCGTAGAATGCATGGATTTGCGGTCCTATCGATTGTAGATAGGCCTACTTTCTTACTGAGAGGACCTTTATCGCGTTTTCATATTCCTTTAGTGTGTTTATCGGAACCCAGTTCTTCGATTCTATGAACATGCTCGCGAGCTTGTGCTCGTTTGCCAGGAGCGGCAGGACAATCGATTCAAATTCTACGGGATGTGGCTCGTCAAGGCTTATCTTGTTGCGAATAATGTCATAAGTATCAGATTCAAACGCATACATGCCAATTGACGTTGGGACATTCACAAGCGGTTTCTCGGTGAATTTCTGGACTATACCGCTTTCGTTGATATCAGCCACGCCGTATGGATACTCTGTTCCCGGCACGAGCACGATAGTTGCAGAAGTCGCGTATTTTCGCATCGAATCAGAATGGTGCATCAAAAGTCGTGAGAAGACTCGGTCCTCTAGCACGATATCATCAGGAAATACCACGAGGCTGCGCTTAGAAGTGTCAATCTTGTTGCTCACCAGAGCATGCTTGAACGCTTTCCCTTTGCCCCATCCTATCGCATTCGGGGGATCAACGCTGTAAGTCACGTTTATACCGTATTTTCTGCCGTCGCCGATGTGCTCCATCACCATTTCGGCCTTGTGCCCAAGCATCAAGACAAAGTCGCGGAAGCCTTCTTTTGCCAGCGCTTCTATCGACATGTCGATTAATTTCTTGCCAGAAATTTCAAGCAGGCATTTCGGTACGTCCAAACCAAGTCTCTTGGCTTGGCCACCAGCAACCACTATTACCTGTGTCTTATCAACAAGCTCGTCATACCATTTCTTCATTGCCAAAGATTCATGCCTCCTCGTTGCTTGAGATGGCTACCTTTTTCACCTGCTCGATGTTGCGAACAGGGCCCGGGTCGATTCCTCTTGATAGGGCAACATAGACGCTCACAAAGTCGCCAACATAGCAGAGGGATAACAGTCTGGCAAGGTCTGATTTACCTCTTGTCCATAAATCGTAAACCTTGGCACCTTTACCTTCAGCAAGACGCTTTGACGCATCGATTTTGCCTGCCATTCCGGTCTGGAGCTCCCACTCTGAATCGCGGAGCAGTAGCAGTGCATATTCCTTAACCTGCCCATTATCAGAAAAATGCCATGACTCTATTTCGTTGTGAAGGAGTTCAGGGAATACATCGCAGTAACAGTGTGCCTTTGCGTTCTCACTCATCTGTTGTTTCCATCGGACTGCGACAACGTCTGTAAAGTTAGATTCGCCATAAATCACCGGAAATCTTCCTACAAGAGCATTCGCCAAGAGCCTTGCCGGATTGCTTTTCTCCGGCATCTCAGGCCCACATTGATTCTTAATTTCATTAATTATAGCAATTGCCTCGGCCACATCAGATTCAAATGACTGAATCAGTCCCAGCTTGTGAAGCGAATTCATTGTAGAAATGAGCAGCAAGCCGAGCGTAGCGCGCGGGAATCCGTTTTCTGGGATCTGAATGCAGGGGATTCCTTTATGCGTGCAGAAGGATTTGAGCTCAAATGACGAAGTGATGACTAGATTCTTTGCACCTCTTGCAATCGACGAGTTCAGGGCGTCCAGGGTTTCTCTCGTCTTGCCAGAGTATGTGATTGAGATGACTAGTGATTCAGAATTCACAAAGGCAGGAAGTGTCGCGTTCTTTTGAACGTGGACTGGAACGGGCGAATTTCTGAGGAGCACCTTTACAAAGTCGCCTACTACCCCTGATGCCCCCATCCCCACCAGTACAACACTGCTTATCTTGCCAGAAATTCCAGTCAGTGAGACCTTGCTAGCTCTGGCAAGTTCCAGGGCCAGCGACAACTGAGAAGGAAATTCAATTACCTTCTGCAGCATTACAATATTATCCTCTTTAAGTGGTACGGTTGTCAATTTAGCAGAGAGCAGTTGAACATGGAAATAAAGCACTATGGATCAAATCCCCGGCTGTTCTGTATTTAATGTTGCATATCATTACTACTATAGGTAAATTATCGAATCAGCTTCCGAATCGAATAAATCAACAGACAACTTCCCAGAAAGCGCAACTGGCTTTTTATGTAGATTGCTATAAAACATCAAAGCCCGGGCCAGACTTGTCTGTCATTTTACCTAGATTTCCATTGCGCCGAGATATTACTTGTGATTCTTTAAGATGGAACTCAGGACAAGAGCAATCAATCCTAGATGCAGAAATACTGCTACCTGCAAGCCCAGATTTTCCAGATTAGGCAAATTCTTCTCAAGGTATCGCGCATCGCTGCCCTCCAGAAAGACTGAGGGAAGAAAATCTCCGAGGGAAGCAAGTATCACGAACGTAATCAGTGGCACTACGACCATGATTCGCAAGCTCAGAGGTTTTTGAGATAGCTCTTTGTTCCTGATAATGAGCACGAAAAGCAGGGCCAATCCTATCGCTTCAAGTGCAAGGTTAATCGGTGATAGAATAGAAACGCCAAGACCTACCCGCAGGTCGGCCAGGGGCCACAGCAAGGCAGTCCGGCCAACGACCAAGTCGCCAAATAGTATGTGCTGTACAACGGCTATGAAATAGGGAATGGCCACCTGCCGGTACTTTAGGAAAACTGGCACGAACAAGAGCGACCAAAAGACTACACTGTGTGTCAAAGTTCGATGCTGTATACCAAAAATGCCTAGCAGCAAATCTACATCCGGCAGCATGCCCAATAGAAGCAAGAGATAGAGGTTCGGTCGAACTCCGAATGGATGTGCAGCCAGCCGACCCGTAACGTACGCCCAACACGCGTGGCCTAGTAAGAGCAATCGATCACAGTTACGGCTTTTGTGAACCTCTTAAAGCTTTGTCAACATTTTCGCCAAAAACCAATGCAAAAGCTTCGAACAACGTAATTCTGCAATTGGATTACATTCGGTCCAGTACGTCGAAGGCGACATGAACGTGCGGGCTCAAACTAAGATACGTACCTGAAGTTACATATTATTTCGTCACTAGTTCCATTGACACAAGCCTAATATCCAAACTGAAAGATTTACCGTTAATCATGTCACTTCTAGTCCGTGGATCCTCAGGTAATCTAATTGACACACTAGGTATTCTAAGAAGGAAGGCCTTGAGGAGTGGAATATGGTTTCAAAGTTTATCACTGCAAGATAGGATCCTCGCAAATCTGATACAACGCCATGTGAAAATAGTCAAGAACACAACACTAGCCACGGTAATTGCGAGGATCATGGGAAAACTCCTTTTGGCCATAAAGAATGGCTTCCAGGACAGACTCGTTATGGCTGGGCGACCTATTGCAGAAGCGGTCGCGATGAAGGCCTATTCGTACGGAAACAAGGAAGCACTCGACTGGATGCACGACATGAACTATGTAAGATACATGGGACTCACCTATTCGTCAGTAGCTCGAGAGCAAGCAGTCACAACTGGAAGAGGCATGAAGATCATGCAAAGAGGGAGAAACTAATTGAAACCATCTTTCCAGAATAGGAAGCGACGCGCGAAGGAAGAAATCGTTGCGTTGATAATCAACAGCGCGCGACAAGGTGCCTCACGCACTCGAATCATGAATGAGAACTTTTTGAACTTCAAGCAGGCCAAGAAACACATCGACTTTGCGATCGACATGGGATTCTTGTATTTCGACTCAAACGGGAAGTTTATAGCGACTTCACGCGGAGTCGAATATCTCAGGCGATTCTTTGATGTTGTCAGCCTTGAGAATGATGTCTCTGAAAAGAAAAAGCTGCTGCTCGACATGATAGGGAAAGATGAGGCCAAGGTATGTTAGAGGAAAAATCAAAACTTGACCTTGACTCGTTGGTTACAGTAGTTGTTCCTACCCTAAACGAAGAAGAGGCTATTGCAAGAGTCATACAGGAACTTCATTCAGTAGGCTTGGGAAACGTGATGGTTGTAGACGGTTACTCGCGTGACAAGACTGCAGAAATTGCAAAAAAATCAGGCGCCGCTGTTGTCCTGCAGCAAGGAAGGGGGAAGACAGGTGCACTGAAGACAGCTATTGACCATGTTGCTACTCCGTTTATGCTGATAATTGATGGGGATTTTACGTACGATGCTTCCTCAATAAGCAGGCTAGTCCAACATATGGATCATTATGACGAAGTGATAGGTGCGCGAGTTCCTACAGATTCGAAAAGCATGTCAGGACTTCACAAGTTCGGAAATAGACTGATAACACGGCTGTTTAACATGATGATGAACACAGGTCTGACTGACGTCTGCTCGGGGCTTTACATGCTCAGGACAGACAAAATGCGTGAAATCGATCTAGCTACTTCGGGCTTTGACGTAGAAGTGGAAATTGCAGCTCAGATGGCGACTTCAGGCAGGATAACCGAGGTGCCGTGCAACTATAGACCGCGCGTAGGTAGACAAAAGCTGTCAACCTGGAAAGGCGGGTTCAGGATAGTAAAAAGCATTTTTGGTTTGGCAAGGTCGTACAACCCCGGAGTATTCTATTCAATGCTTGGAAGCCTTTTGCTGATACCTGCTGGGATATTCCTGGCGATCTCTTTACTTCAATGGCTCGCAAGTGATGTTGTGGCGAACTCTTGGTTCTTTGTAGGGCTGTCAATGCTACTGGTATCTATCCAGTCTATGAGCGTGGGCGTGGTGTCACTTATCATGAGAAGGGCCGAGCTCCGAATCAACAGAAGACTAAATAGCCTCGGCGCCAAACAGATTATCGAGCGACAAAATCGCATAAGTGAATAGGCCTGACAAACCCCCCTACAAATAGAAGGTCAGAGTCTGTAAACGACTACACTCCAGTGGGAACTGAAAAGGTCCAGATTCAAAACTTAAAGAACCTTCAGGAAGAAAACATTAAACTAAAGCAGAAAATTTGGCGGCTACGATTTTCAGGCACTCTCGCCATAGGCTTGGCCCTGATAGGCGTCGGAGGCGCTTCACTTGCGGGGTCTTACTTTGCAAATTCTGTCATCATGACGCTGGCAGGTCTAGGACTGGTATTTTGGGGAGTCATCATGCTCTACATATCTCCGCAGCGGTTCGTGCCAGAAAAAGTCATTGAAGCAATGTCAATTTCAATGACAAAATCTATCGACAAGCTACTCGTCAGCTTGAACTACAGCGGAAGAACAATTTTCCTCCATCCAAAGCATCTGAAGGGCCTTTCTCAGGGGTACGTGTTCATACCTTATGAACTCAGGGACCAAAATATACTGCCGAACGACGAGGCTCTCGCCGAAGAAAAACTAGTTTATGAAAACCCTCGTGGGATATTCATGGTCGCGCCGAGCCGCGGGATCGTTGAACTAATTGAAAACGAAATAGAGAGTAACCTTGCCGCCTCGGACATGACCTATCTCAAGGAAATCTTGCCAAAACTGCTGGTAAACAACCTACGCATGATAGACAACATGACCATGGAAGAGAACCACGGATTCATCCGCGTCAGGATGGAAGGCGAATCCGCAGCCAGAGTATGTATTACGGTAAGCAATGAGACTAGCATAGGCAAGCACTTTGGCTGCCCACTATGTGCGTCGCTTGGGCTAATATTCAGCAAAGTAACGGGCAAGCCCGTGTCGATAGAAGAAAATAGTGTCAATGAAGCGGACTCTAGTATCACGACGACTTACAGGACGATGGAGAGCTAGAAATGGCTTTTACTGCATCGCTCTGGGACATCGGACTGCTCACGGCGGGCTGCGCGCTTGTAGTTCTCCTGATATCGGAAGTGGTGTCACCCCACTACGGCAGAACGAGCATCCGGCTTAATTTGAAGAAGCTGAGGCTAGCGGCTGCAGCATTTGTCCTTGTTTTCATCGCAGTCGGTATCGTCAACATTGTGACTGTGGCCAACAGGTAAGGCTGAAAAATAATGATGACGTTGGGACTCCTCTTCCTCATCGTGTATACGGCACTCGCGGCTGTTGATACGACCGCATCTGCAACTAACACGCTCGCAGAGAACGTGGGTTCAGACTTTGTCTTGGCCTCGACCAACCAGGCCCTGAAAAGTATAAAGAGCGCAGAGGCATCGGGCGCAGATGTGACCGCACTTGTTGAAAGGTTCAACAAGGCAATAGACTTGCAAGAAGAGGCCGAACGAGGCGTCTATGAGAGTTGTCCTTCGTACAACGAATGTATTGTCCAGTCTAATACCATGATGCTGTCAATCGTCGAAGATTCCTCGTTGCTTGGAAACCAGCTCACCGCAAAGTTCGAACAAGTTAGCGCAATGACCTTCACAGTCTACGTGCCCATTGGGTCTTTTGCGCTATCGGTAGTCATCGTCCTGACATACCGGGCGTGGGTGGCTCGCAGGTCCAGGAAATATCAGAGTATGGATATTCATCAAAGGAGCGCACGCTAATTACTTTGCTGAATCCAAATTCCTTTACAACAAGGGCAAGAAGGATGTTAACTTCGGGTCTGTTCCTACTCGTATTTGGGTCATGCTTTTCAATAATGCTTACCGTAGCTTACGCCAGTCTCGGATCAACGCCACAGGAGCGTTTCATCACACTTAGCACTACTGGAAGCGACATGACTACCAGATCTCTGTATCCTGCCACAAGCCCTCGAGTTGGCCAAGGTGATACGCTGAATTGGAACGTTCAAACGTCTAATCACATGGGAGAAACTGAATACATCGCCATTAGAGTGAAGCTCCTTAATGCTACTCAATTGGCCCCGGACGAGGTACGTCACCTGCCAAGCCCTGCAGATTACATTTACGAAGAGAGGGTGGTGCTTGCTGACGGCGAGTCTTCCGTCACTCCTCTTGATATTACGCTCAAAGACGTTCAAGTATTTCGCGACAGTAGCGCGCAAATGAGGGCAGTGACCATCAACGGAAAGGACATCGATGAACTTCGCGTCTCCAACTTCAACTCAAACAGTTTCAGATTCGTCATTGAATTGTGGCGATATGATGTAGAGCTCGAAAATTTTGTTTACACTTGGTCATCAGGTTTGGAAAGTGAAAGCGCATGGAATCAGATCAGAATCGCACTAAAGTAGCCGACTCTGACCGTGGCGAGCTGATCGAAAGGATGATACTAGATATCGTTCACAGGCAGCATATCACCAAAGTCGGAGACGCCGTTGTTAGCCTGCAAAGACTCGACGGATTCTTGACGACACAGGAAATTCATGACGCTATAAAAAGGCTTGAAGAAAGGGACGAAGTTAATCTCTCCGAAGAAAAGATCAACCCTTCATTTCTAAAGAACCTTGCTGACGTTGAAGTGAATGCCCCGTTCTGGCTTGCCATCATTACAACAGCAGCGATCCTTATCGCGACCTTTGCTCTTCCTCAAGACGGAGTATGGCTCTTGGCAAAAAGAATTGTTGGTGCCATATTTCTTTTCGTTGTACCCGGCTACGCAATCACTAACGTGCTGGTTGCGAGGAACAGGTTAAGCTACGTGGAACGAATGGCAATCAGCGTTGGCTTGAGTCTTGCATCGGTTTCATTGATAGGGATGATACTTGCGTACAGCGTTGCGGGAATAAGACTGGAACCCATCATTGCCTCAATGACCGCATTTGTTTCCGCGATGGCATTTATTGGTGCCTACGTCGACTTTCGCCGCAGGCAGCAGGCCAAGATATTCCATGCCAGGTTCCTTTCCGAATCCTTGCCAAACAGAAGTAAATGATCAATACATGACTGAAGAACACCTAAAGTCATTCGAGAAGCTCGCCAAGGGCTCGTATTTTCTGATTCTAGATAACATCGTCAACCTTTCGCTGGGCGCGCTCTTTTGGATAGTACTTGCCAAACTTGTAGATGCGGCTCCGTTGGGGCAGGCAATGGTCGCAGTTGCCTTTGCCACCAGCGTCATTGGTTTTGCAGGATACGGTGTTCAGGTGACTATCTCAAAGTACATGTCAGAATACAATGCCAAGGGCCTACCTAAGGTTTCCAAGAGAATACTTTCTCTCGGCATCAAGCTCGCGCTGATCGTGAGTGCTTCGGTCGCCGTCGTAATAGCCTTGCTATCCGGATATATCGCTTCCGAGGCGTACAACGACGCCTCCATGACACCGGTCTTGGTACTTGCAGTATTGACATTCCTGCCGTCGCAGACGGTGGTATCCGCGCTTATGGGCGCCTACCAAGGAGCACACAAAATGAAATTTGCGCTGATGACTGACTCCATCTACCAGGTGATCAGGCTCGGCATAGCAGTATTCCTTGTCATGGCTGCGTTTGGCAGCTTTGGAATAATACTGTCGTTCGCCGTAGCGTCCATCATTGCCTCTGTTCTAGGTTACGTTTACTTTGTCCCGAGGCTATTTGCCAAGGGTGCCGTTGATGGAAGCCTTGCGCCCTCATCCGCAGAAAATGAGACTGGGTCCGAGATTAGGGGTATCCGTCAGATAATAAAATTCTCAGGTCACAATTACGCTGCCGTAGGCATGAAGACCTTGACCGCTCAGATCGGCGTGTTAATTGTCGGAACCCAAAATTTTGAACTTGCGGCGTTTTATGGCCTTTCGGTGCTGATATCAAATTTGGTTGGAGGTGTATTGAACGCGGTATCAAGAGCTCTCCTTCCGACTGCAACAGAAGAATGGACCAAGGGGAACAAGGTAGGCTTCGGCCGTACGCTGGATACAGGAATCAGGCTATCGATGCTGATAAGCGGAATTGGATTCTTGGTCCTAATGGTGCAGCCGAATCAAGTTCTTGGGCTTATCTCCGATCAATATGTCGAAGCATCAGATGCCCTTCGCATCCTTGTAGTATCTTCCATAATATACTCACTTGGCGCCATTATTACGTCAATGCTCAATGCGGCAAACAGAGCTGCAGACGTTGCAAAGATAGGCATAACATCCTCTGGAATCACGATAATTCTTACTTTCGTGCTCACTCCGATAATGTACATAGAAGGCGCGGCAGTCGCGCTGCTTATTGGGTCAATTGCGAGCCTTGCGATGTCGATGATAAGCCTGAGGTCTAAGGAAGGGATCACAGTGTCGGCGAGAAGTACGCTCAGACCTGCCTTTGCAATGATAGCAGGTGTGGGCGTCGGATTCGCCGTACTGACGATATTTCCAAACATGATCGTCCTGTCGCTTGGATCAGCTATTGGAGTATACCTGGGGGTTTCTATGGCTCTTCGCGTGACTACAAGGAGAGAAATCCGCAGGCTGGCAGGCATTATGCAAAAGGGGAGGACTTGACCAATTGGCAAAATTCTCTCTAGTGATGAAACCTGCAGATCTCAGTATGGCCGTACGAAACAATCAAGCTCTTATATCAAAAATTGGAGTAATGCTGGCTGCGGTCCTAATCATTTATGGCACGGACCTGTCAGTAGTCTTCAGCAAGGCTCTAGCTTTCAGCGCAGGTAACATCACAAACTATGTCCTTGTCATTCCGATTCTTATCCTGTTCATTCTCTACAGAAAGCGCAATATCCTGCTTGCCGTGGCTTCGTGGAACAACAGGTCCTGGCGTTCCCTTCGAATAGACGACGTACTTGGCGGAGCACTCTGCGCCGTAGCAGTCATTGCATATGTAATTGGCTCGACAACGCTTTATTCGCTCGAATTCCACCTTCTTTCCCTGCCGGTATTCATAGCAGGGGCCACTATGCTCTTGTTCAATTTTGCAACGTTTAGACATTCATTTATCTGTGTGATACTCTTGGCATATCTTCAACCTCCTCCTGCAGACTTTTTGTCAGAAATTGCTGCCGACTTGTCCTGGTCCTCTGCCATAATTGTGCAGAACATGCTTGGCTCAATAGGCCTCCCGATAAGCCTCGATGCTAGCTTTGGTGCACCAGCTCTGGTCATGCAAGATGCGAATGGGGCAAGAATACCGTTCTATGTTGGGGAGCCTAGCTCCGGAACCTACTCCATCGTAGGGCTGTCGGTATTTTCGATTTTCGTGGCGTATATTCTAAGGGGGAAAATGTGGAAGCGAGCACTCATTGTAATCGTTGGTTTTCCGGTCTTTTACTTACTTAATGCGACTAGAATAGCCCTCATTATCTCTATATGGTATACTTCAGGAGAAGTTGCCGCAGAATCGTTCCATGTTGTTTCTGGTTCTGTAATGAGCGCTGTCGGCACACTTATCCTGCTGTTTTTCGCCGACCTCGTACTCCACCTCGGCATGCGCGGACCAGTTCGAAGAGCCGTTAAATGCCCTTCATGCGAAAAGAGCCTTGCGGCAGGGGAGTCACTCTGCCTGCTGTGCGGCAGGATGCTAAGGCGCAATTCCCAGAGGATCGGTAGTAAGGTCGTCGCTAGGATGTTCCTGCTTGGACTAATAACATCCTTGGTAGTTGCCGCCCAGATTGCGGCGATTCAAAGTACCAGCGAAAGGAATACCTCCGAACTGACGCTGTACAATTTGAATATCGGCGACATTCAAGGACCGGAGACCACAAGTTACTTTTTCCCAGCTATAGATGGATGGGATTTGAAATACGCGTACAGAGATAAGACGGTAGAGAAGATATTGAACCAAGACGCCACCCTCGCCTACAGGTACACTTCGAATTCAACTACAAGCGAGGGAGGCAGAACGGTAGTTACAGCGGGTTTGCAAATATCGAGATCGCTGCACACCTGGGAAGGTTCACTCCTTGTCTTCCCGTCAAAGTTCGGGCGGCCTACGGCGACGGTGGTTGATATTGGATGGATTGACGTGACAGATGACAAACAGGGGCGCTTCTTTGCATACAAAAAACCCGGACAGACTTACACTGAGGCAGTTCTTTACTGGACAGACAAGCGCGAGCTCCGATTCGACTCGGGCATAGAATCGCGCAACGTACAGGTAATCCTGCATGTGAACATGGACACCTTGGCCAAGATCGGTGTGATAGAGAGCCCGAATGATACTGAGGGTGCGAAGAGGCTCTTGATCTCGCTTGCGGGTCCAATCATGAAATACTGGGACGAAATATCGATCAGCTCTATCAACGCTAGGACAGTGGACGCGGTACTCACGCGCAGACCATACATACCACTTGGAATAACCATCTTCGTTGCAGCGATCTTTGCCTTCATTATTTTGTCTAAAGCCAATTCGATGTACAAATCCAACAGAAAACTCTATGAACACATTAGGGTCGGCGAAGAAAAGCTGATACTCGATGCAATAGCTGACACGAATAAAGAGTCAAGCAGGAATATCATGACAGGAGAAGCCATAGTAGATAGACATCCGGCGCTTTCCTCAAACGTTCACACTGCACACAGGTTCATCGACATGTTTGCCCAAATTAGAAACATTGGGCTTATCAAGGAGAGGATCCACAGCGACTATGACGAACCAGTCCTAGTATGGAAACCCAATTTTCAGACATCAGCCCGTCGCGGCAAAGCCACTAGGTTTGGAGAGATGATTTCTGAATGAGGCAGATGAGCGGTCTAGCCATGTGGCTTGACACTATTCACCATGGTCAAAATGGTAAAAAAAGTAGTAGATGAAAAAAATGGTCAAGACTAACAGAAAGGTGGTACTGTTCGGAGTCGACGGTGCGACTTGGACTCTATTTAGCAAGTTCATAGCCGACGGCGATCTGCCGAATTTTGAACGTGTCGTGAAGGGTGGCGCGCACGGGACCTTGATGTCCACTGTGCCCGCAGTAACCGTGCCATCATGGACCAGCATGTTCACGGGGGTCAATCCAGGCAAGCATGGTATAACGGATTTCATCTTGAATATCAATGGCAAGTTTTCATTTGGGACTTCCAACTTCAGGCGGGTCGATACAATCTGGCAGTTGATGAGCAAGAACAACATGAAGTCGATAGTTGTAAACGAGCCGGCGACATTCCCGCCAGACCAGATAAACGGCATTATGACCACCGGCCTGATGACTCCGCCCGGATCAATGTATGTGCATCCGCGCGAGCTAAAGAGTGAACTGGAACGAGTTTCTGGAGGCTACTGGACCGACCTCCCCCTTGACTACTACATGACCGTGAACAAGGATGTCGACAAGGCATACTCTATGATTGAACAGTTTGCGGACAAGACCTCCAAGGTTGGTCTTCACCTGGCGAGCAACTACGAATGGGACGCGCTCGCAGTAATCTTTGTCTCGACCGACAAAATCCAGCATACGCTTTGGCACAAGCCAGAGTATATCCGAAAACATTACATCCAGATGGACGGGCTTTTGGGCCAGTACATGGACTTGGCAGCGAAAGAGGATGCGAACCTGCTAATCGCTTCTGATCACGGGTTTGGCCCACTGCGACAAACTTTTTACATTAATTCATGGCTTGCTCACATCGGGCTCCAAAAACGAAAGACGAACTTTGTCGCTCTGGCTACAAAAATCGGAATAACTCCGACCAGGCTTGCGATGTTGCTCAAGAAACTCCATCTATATGATTATGTGCTGAGGAGACTCATCAAGTCTGACGTTATCGTAGATGCTGCTTTTCAGTACGATAGACCAATTGACATGGAAAAATCGATCGCGTTTTCAAAGGCAGAAGGCATATTCCTAAATCGCGATTTGGCAAAGGATAGGTACGAAGAAACTCGCCAGGAGATAATCAGAAAACTTGAAGGGGTAGCTGACGAAAAAGGCAACCCCGTAGTCATGAAAGTCCATAGGAGAGAAGAAGTTATGAGTGGTCAATACCTTGACAGGGCACCAGATATACTTTTTACGCTTAACGATGGATACTGCCCTACATACTACTCTGACGGACCCAACTCTGAGTACATTGGGGACGACAAGGGCGGCTACAAAGGCGGCACTGCCAACACAGGAATACATAGACCCGAAGGAATTTTCATGTCCTATGGACCAGACGTACGGGCTCATAGGCTGGGGGCAGCGCCAACAGTGTGGGACATTGCGCCTACTATCCTCCACATGATGAACCTCCCCATACCGTCTTACATGGACGGCGCAGTCATGAAAGAAATATTCAGGGACGAGAGCGGAATGGCTATGAGGGAAATCAAGAAAACAGGCTATGAAGCCGCAAGGATAAAGAGCAAGCTCAGATCCTTGAGGAAAGACAAGTGACGCCAGATCAGGAACAGGGAGTTCATAATTCTTAATTATCTAGATAGGTAGCGTGGTTGTGTGAAGAGAAAGACTATTCTTTTTGGAATTGACGGAGCGCCGTGGCACCTAGTCGACCGCTTCGTACAGGAAGGAGCCATGCCGCACATGAAGAGATTCCTTGAAGGAGGAGTCAAGGCTACTTTGCTCTCCACTTTTCCGACTGAAACGATGGCTGCCTGGACTAGTATTTTCACGGGAGTCAACCCGGGCAAGCATGGGATGCCGGACTTTAGGCTCAGGCTGAACGGCAAGATAGAGATTGCGCAGTCCCGCTTCCGTCAGGCAGAGACTATCTGGCAGATAATGAGCAAAAGAGGCTTGAAGTCTATACTCATAAATGACCCGGTTACTTATCCGCCAAACCCGATAAATGGCGTCGTCACCACTGGGCTCATGACGCCTCCAAATGTGAAGAACTATATCTATCCCCCCGAGTTGAGAGACGAAATCGACAAGGCCGTTGGCGGTTACATGTGTGAGCCACCATCCACGTTTTATGAGAAGGCAATTGAGGCCAAAGGCGAAGCGTATGCAATGCTTGAAGAAGTGGCATCCAAGCAGGCAGAGTCGGCATTGTACTTTGCGAAAAAAATAGACTGGGACGTACTTGCGCCGATATTCACGACAAGCGACAGACTCATGCACGTCTTTTACAATGACTACGATTACCTGAAAAAACACTTTGGTTTGCTCGACGGCTATCTTGGAGAATTTCTTGAAATTGCCGACAAAGAAAAAGCGAACGTCTTGATAGCATCCGACCACGGATTTGGTCCTACGGACAAGGCACTTTATATCAATACTTGGCTTGCAAAGGAAGGATTTGAGGTAGTTAAGCGGAGCGCCATGCGATCCGTCATGACATCGAGTGGTCTCACTCTGTACAAGCTAACCGAGATTATTGGCAAGCTGAGGCTTTCGGGTGTCGCGCTAAAGCTCTACAGGATTAGTCCCAAGAGGTTCAAGGAAGCAATCCCACTGGGATCGTACGAGGAAGGTCAGACGGACTATGAAAATTCAAAGGCATTCAGCACCGCATACCACGGCATTTACATCAACAGCGACTTGAAGGGTCAAGAGTTTGAGCAAGTTAGAGATACTATCATTGCCAAATTGTATGAGATTACTGACGACGGCACCAAAATCGTCGAAAAAGTGTACAAGAGGGAAGAGGTGCTGTGGGGAGCGCACAGTGATAGGGCGCCAGATATCTTTATCGTCACAAAGATCGGCTATGGCATGTCTACTCACCTTAATACAAAGTTATTCGACAGGCTCCAGAACCACGGCGTTACTATTTCCGGGTCGCACCGACTCCAAGGAATCCTGGCTGCCGCAGGCCCAGACATAAAGAAGGGCGTGGTAATTGGCAGGGACCTTCACGTTTGGGACGTGGCGTCAACAATCTTGCACATGCATTCGATCCCCATACCGACGCACATGGATGGCGAAGTGGTCAAAGAAATTTTTGCACAAGATAGTGAGCTAGCAGCCAGAAGCATCACTCAGGAAGTGAGCAGTGAAAGCGGCCGAATAAAAGAAAGGTTGCGAATGCTAAAGGGTGAAAAATCACAACGCAAGCCCTCCAGCTAAAAGCGGGTCTGAATAAACAGAGAGACATAGAGTGAGTGTGTGACTGAAGGATGAGGACGATTCTATTGCGGAGAGTATCAGAAAATGCCCGGAGAGTCGAGACAAGTTATGCAATTTGGATGCTCTCGGTCGCTTCGGTGATCCTATTCATCCTCACGATAGACAGTCTCACAATCACAGAGCTTGAGCCATACGGGTTGTTCTATTTCCGCACACTGCCGGGTTTCTACTGGGCAGGAATTGGAACGACGCTAGCTGCGACGATAATATCGGTGGTATACGATTCTCGTCGCAAAAACGACTATAGAATTATACCCATTCTCCTATTGGGTCTCTTCCTTTACGGAACTCCAGTCTTGACGTACGAAATGCCGCGTTTCACAGATATCTTTGCGCATGGTGCAGAAGGCCTACCTATAATTTCAGGTGGAGAGGTAGACCAGAACGACAGATACGCCAGAGAGTATCCGAGCACGTTTATCTTGCTTGCCGTCTCTTCGATCCTCCAAGGAGTCGATCCACTTGTGCTTATCAAGTTTACAGAGTTATTCACTACCCTTGTCGTGATATCTTTGATATATTGCATCGCAAGGGCATCTAACTCTCGTTTTGCAGTACTAGCGCCGGTCGCTTTCATGGGCGCATTCTGGGTAGACCAGGGGCACTTTTCTCCCCAGGGGCTTGCCCTAATCTTCTACCTTGTATTCTTCCTCTCAGTAGTAAAAGCCATTTCTTCTACTGCCTCGAGGCGGGGCTGGCTAGCAATGGCGATGGTGATGTTGTTTGCGGTCAACTTTACCAGTCCCACCAATTCACTCTTCCTTATCCTTAACCTCACAACAATCGCTGCCGTGTCGTTTTTTGCGATCAGGAAAAGAAACGTGATATCAAATAGGATACTTGTGTTTGTTGTTTTAGCAGGGGCCGTATTCCTTTCTTGGTCCATCTACAACGCGGAAACCCGAACTATATTCAAGGCTGAAGAATTTGAACAGCTGCTGGCCGACGACTTTGGTACTCCTGACATCAAGGTGACTCCGTCTCCTTCGGAGTCGTATCTAATAATTAATACTCTGAGGATGCTGGTAGTCGGTTTTGTCGTCGTTTCAGGCACTGTAATGTCAGTATTGCTACTTCGAAAAAACAAATCTATTCTCGGCATAGTCATGATTGGATGGTTCGCAACAGCAGCATTCATCGTGGTCAGCATGTACTTGTCGCCGGTGGTCCTATCTAGGAATTTCATGTATGTTTCCATACCATGGGCAATCCTTACCGTGCTCTTTTTGTCGCAGAGCATAGGTGGAAGAAAAGACAAGATCGCCAAAGTTGCTATGTTGGCCATGGTTGTCGTGCTGATTGTATCGATCCCGGCGACTCGCTACGGCAGAGATCCCACGACCTACGCATCGTCGAGCATCGTCAATTCAGCGGAAACGCTCGCCGACTCGTCGGTGGGAGGCGAGAGAGTTATTTCATATTTCATTGGCACCCTTGTTACAAAGTACTTTGCTGCGGAAGACGGAATTAGGTTCGAGACACTTACTTTTGACAAGACCTTCCAAAATTCCTATCTAGACGGAAATCCTGACGCCACAACCAGATGGCTGGACGGCCAGAGCGTCGTGAATAGCAGGGTCTTCTTTTCAGATCCTGAAAAGAATAATGTCGTAATGAAATATGACCAGCCAGAACTTTATGAAAAACTCGAAGACAGTGTGGAGAAAGACCATAATCTGATAATCAACAACGGAGCCACGCGCGTATATTCGTCCACACTGGCATCAGAAGCGCAAAAAGAGGAAATACAGTAAGCATGACAATCCTCGTGACTGGGGGCGCGGGTTTTATAGGTAGCAACCTTGTGACCAGGCTTATTTCAGATGGCGAAGAAACTCACGTGCTGGATAACTTGAGCAGCGGAAGGATGGAATCCCTTGAAAGAGTCCAGAGAAATGCGAAATTTCATTTTCACAAAATCGACCTATTGCAAAAGGAAAGCCTAGCCATTCCCCGAGATTGCAAAACAATATGCCACCTTGCGGCAAACCCTGAAGTGAGACTTGGGATAACAAACCCGGAGATGCATTTTTCACAGAACGTCATGGCGACGTTCAACTTGCTTGAAGCAGCCCGCAAGAACGACACCGAGATTCTGTCATTTGCCTCTACGTCTACGGTATATGGAGACGCGCGGACGGTTCCCACGCCAGAGGATTACAGCCCGCTGGAACCAATCTCAATGTATGGAGCTTCAAAACTCGCATGTGAATCAATCATATCATCGTATGCACACACCTACGGAATCCGATCTATTATCTACAGGCTGGCCAACATAATTGGAGCAGACAGCAATCACGGCGTCATCTACGACTTTACAAACAAGCTCCTGCGCGACTCAAGCCGTCTTGAAGTTCTTGGAGACGGAAGCCAAAACAAGTCATACTTGCATGTTACAGACTGCATTTCCGCAATCATTGCCGGCCACAGGAATGCAAAGGATAGAGTTAACATCTACAACGTTGGATCCGAAGACCAAGTTGAAGTTCGTGATATCGCTGCGGCGGTGATCGAAGCCATGCAAATGTCGTCCACGGGAACAAGGATAGAGTTTACCGGAGGAGTCGATAGCGGCAGAGGCTGGAAGGGCGACGTTAAGAAAATGCTCCTAGATGTCAACAAGATCATGTCCCTTGGGTGGAAGCCACGTTACGGAAGCCTGGAGGCAGTCCGTCTCACCGCCAGAGAACTGGCTCAAAAGGTGCTGTACAATACAAAATGAACATAACAGAGTTTTTCGGCATGTTGGGCGTACATATCGCGCTGGTCCTATTCTGTCTAGGATACCTTGTCATAGGGGCAATATCAATTCGCTACGCAAACAAGTTCTCTGGACCGGCAGAACTGGTTGAACCGAAGAATCTGCCTTTTATCTCTGTAGTAATCCCGACATACAACGAAGAGGAAATCATTGCAAGCCGCTTAGACAGCCTCCTGACAACTAGTTACCCTTCAAACAAGATGGAGCTGGTTATCGTAGATTCTTCAAATGACAGCACGCCATCGATAATTGAATCGTATACAAGAAAGTATCCAATGATTCGCTTGATTCGCGACACAGAAAGGAGGGGACTAGCCACGGCTCTCAATCAGGCTTATAGGGCATGCAAAGGAGAAATAGTGGTAAAGGTGGATTCTGATCTTGTCCTTGCGACCGACACACTCGTTCAGATCATTTCCCGATTTAAGGATCCGCGCGTCGGAGCGGTAACAGGGAAGGTAAACGTGGCTAACCATGATGGAGTTTCTCGTGAGGTGAGCTATAGGGGACTCCAGGAGAAAATCCAACGAGCTGAGACTAACATCGATTCTATGTTTATGGCTCATCCCTTTGCCGCGTACAGGCGCCATTTGATGAAGGACTACAAACCCAGAGAATATGGAGACGAAACTATCCAGACGATTCACATTCGGAAACTTGGGTACAGGGTTATCTACGATCCAAAATCGAACTTTTATGAAAGCTTTCCCGAGGACGGGAAAGAAAGGCTAAGACAGAAGGTTAGAAGGTCTGAAGGTTTGATAAGGGTTCTCTTTGAAAATTCAGACATGCTGTTCAATCCAAAATACGGCAAATTCGGAAGGTACGTGTTCCCTTCTAACTTCTTCATGTTTATCATATCTCCGGCGTTGTTGTTTATTACGTTAGCAGTTGCAGTCATTGACCTTGCGTTTTTCTCCGCAGCCACTTACCTAGATGCGTTGATACTCGCAGCTTTTGCAATCACCTACTTTGGAAGGAAATTGAGTGTCCTATCTAGCGTATGGACATTTATCGAACTTCAGTACGTGCAATTCAGGGGTCTCCTGAACGTCACCATACTGCGAAAAGACGACTACAAGTGGAAAAAGATAGAGAGAGTCGCTTCGCAGCAGACATAAAGAAACCTCGAACCGGTGCTCTGACTCCTCTGGTTCAGACGTTACATAATTCGCGTGACAAATAGAATATATTAATCAACGAGAGTGCTTGAGTGAATGAGCCAGAATAATCCTAAGGTACTTGTGATTGGTTTGGATTCAATGCCGTCGGGCTTCTTTTCCGAGGAGATAATGAAGAATCTCCCGAACCTTAGCATGATGATGACTAAAGGCATCCATTCGGTGCTTCAGAGCTGTCACCCTCCGATTACGATACCAGCGTGGATGGTCATGATGTCTAGCAAAAGTCCAGGTTCTTTGGGTATCTATGGTTTTAGACACAGAAAGGGCGGATCGTATACAGACGGGTGGATTGCAAACTCCACTTCGGTAAAGGAAAAACGAGTGTGGGACTACCTGGGTTCGCACAACAAGAAGGTGTGCTTGATAGGAGTGCCCCCTAGCTATCCTCCGTATCCCGTGAACGGCAAAATGGTATCATGTTTCGTTACTCCTTCTGACAAGAACGAATACACCTACCCCAAGGAACTAAAAGCGGAAGTTGAGTCCTTGGTAGGAAAATATCTGTTTGACGTTGTTTTCAGGACAGAAGACAGGGACGCGATACTCAGGCAGCTGTACGAAATGACGGAAAAAAGGTTCACAGTAATTCGGCATCTTATGAAAAAGGAACCGTGGGATTTCCTGATGTTCGTGGAGATCGGAGTTGACAGGCTGCACCATGCATTTTGGAAATTCTACGACAAGACTCATCCAAAGTACGTGGAGGGCAACAAGTACGAATCCGTTGTCATCGACTATTACAAATACATTGATAAGAAAATAGGCGAACTCTTGGACCTTATCGATGACGACACGTACGTTCTGGTTGTTTCTGATCATGGTACGGCGGGGATGAAGGGATGTCTCTGCATCAACGAATGGCTTATCAAAGAAGGGTTATTGACGGTAAAGAAATATCCAGACAAACAGTCTGACTTGGATGATTGTGAGATCGACTGGTCCAAGACCAAGGCCTGGGGATGGGGAGGATACTATGCAAGAATATTCATGAACGTCGAGGGAAGAGAATTGAACGGGACGATTTCAAAAGAAAAGTACGAAGAGGCCAGAGAAGAATTGAGACAGAAATTGCTTTCCATTCGAGGGCCCAATGGCGAAAGCTTTGTCAACAAAGTGTTCACCCCCGAGGAACTTTATGGGAGCCCGAAGGGAGACAAGCCCGACTTGATGGTGTACTTTGACGACCTGTACTGGAGGTCCGCGGGCACGATTGGCCATCATTCGCTATATTTGGATGAAAATGATACGGGTCCTGATGACTCTGTGCATTGGCATGATGGCATCTTTATTCTTTATAACAAGAAAAAGAACAACCACGGGGCACCTCTAGGCAAATTAACGATATATGACATAGCGCCGACTATCCTAGACATGATGAAAATTCCGGTGCCATCAGATATGCAGGGCCGGGTCATCCCAGAAGTCCATCGGTGGGTTACTGGAACCTAACCCCTTAACCGCAAGAATGGACACGCAGTTCTTCGTCCGTGTTACTGTGCAACAGTGAAGAAATCCGCCACGTTTTTTAGTTTATTGCAGACGTGCGCCGACTAAATTGCCTAGCGTCCCATCTAGAATAACGCGATGTTCGTGATCGCACTCGCTACACTTCAGGGTTCCATACGCCGGGAAATCGCTGTTTAGGTCGATTTCGTCGTATTTAATGAGATTGCCGCATTCACAGGGGATCTCCCTAACGGAACTCATTGGGTAGGAAGCCATTTCCTCTGATGACATTATTGATGTGGGGTCAACTCTTGTATATATTGGCGTAAGGAATTCGGGA
>Ga0070694_100000115_pt1 | contig 39032 bp, 31 predicted proteins | sample KBSK1251metaG_FD_65470 | JGI IMG/M metagenome (GOLD analysis project Ga0070694, IMG submission 65470) | Corn, switchgrass and miscanthus rhizosphere microbial communities from Kellogg Biological Station, Michigan, USA - KBS K1-25-1 metaG | ecosystem: Host-associated > Plants > Roots >...
GCAAACCATCGCGCCTTGTGCATAAAGCTGGTAAATCTGCGCTCTACGTTCTCTGCTTCGCTCTCGTCGCCGCTGCCTTGCTCGTCGCGTACCTTGCGAGTGATCGGCATGCATAGAATCAAAGCGCGTTCGCCGCGTTTGACTGTGCGGCCTAGTGCTTGCCAACCGGGGAAGGTATTGATCGGGCCGGGTTCGAGTCCGCGCAATTGGCATTGCACGAGGGCAAGGATTTGATTTCCGATCGAGTAGTTGTGAAAAGCTGAGTAAGCTTCCATGATCAGGCCTGGCTTGTTGACTGCTTCAACTAGCAAGGCTGACCACTTGGGAACGTCGGGTGCTGGTTTGGTGGCGTGTCGTTGCATGGTTGGTGCTCCTTTCGCTACAGAGGTTGTGGGTCTTTGGCTTGTAAAATGCGTTTTCCCCTTCCGTAGTGGAGGCGCAGCACGGGTGGGCGCTCAGCACCGCACCTGCAAGGTCGGAACGAAGTGGAGAACCGGAATGAAGCCTGCGAAATGTAGGTTGCGGTGATGGGCTCCCGTGCGAAGCTGGGAACGAAGGAAGGGGGAAACTAAATCAATTACTACCGGTGAATTGGCGAAAGCGAAAAGTCTCTTACCAAGAGCTACGAGGCGGGCCACATAGGAGGCGAATTCTGCGTTGAATGATAGTTTCGCAGCGGCGACGGTTCGATAGTCGATGAGCGGTTCTCAGCTTCGCTGATGAAAATCGATCTACGCGACGAAATATTTCGCCAATTGAATTCATAATGAGCAGAGACGCTATGAGAACATCGGTGCACGCTTTTTTCGGGAAAACGCTACAAAAATCTTGACAGAATTGATCCGTCCATATATAAGCATGGCCTTGCAAGCTAGCATAAGTCTCACGGACTCACGACTTCGTTTGCTTCAGCGTCTTTCACTTCAAACAAAGGAGTTGCTCTATGTCTAGAACCACCGCTGTCGCTCTTTTTTGCGCTTTGTTATTGACATTGACGTCAACAGGAGCCGTTAGATCACAAAAAACTGAAGCGGTGCAGGCGCAGAAACCTCCTACTCCTCAAGAGGAGTTTCAGACGCTTGGTCAGATGAGCGGAGCGGAAGTAGTGCAGAAACTCGCCGAAATTGGCGACAGTAAGGACGCGCGCGACATTGCTCTCGCTGCGATCAAAAGAACCAATCCTTCAGTGAAATCGATTGACGTGTTAACGGTAAAAGATGAACAATTGAATACCCTCGTTGCTTTAGATAAAGGTGTGAAGCCGTACCTTTATGCCACGCAAGCTTTCGGGTATTTGGCTCCGAGTCAGGTATCTTCAACGACTCTTGTTACACTCACGGCTGCCGGAAATATTCAAGCGGACACGGCCCTCAAAGGTCAGTCAATAAAGATCACGCTCGACCGGTTGCGGGTCTACGATTACCCGGGCGACGGAATCCATAATGTTCTATTCGAGTTTTCCGGACAACATCAGGCCGAAGGAAGCACGGGCGAGGACTTGCACTTCAACCAGACTTATCGAGCGCCAGAAGGTCAAGGAGCAAGTATTAGCGGAGTTCCGATTTTCATTGGATTAAAAGTTGGAAACGAAGGGGTCTTCTTTAATGTTAAAACGGTAAACGTTTCCAACGAAGATGACCAAAAATTCCTTGGCTTCCTAGATGGTGATGTTTTTAAGAAAGGCATGCAGCTTTTGAATGGCCTTAACCCAGTCATACCTATCGTGAGCAACTTCGCAGAGGGAATTACCAGACAAATAGCTTCTCGAAACAAGAACATTGCCGTGCAGAACATTGATCTCGGGTTGGATTTCAGCACCAATCAAACGAGGGCTAAGCTAAAAGAAGGCTCCTACATAGCCGTGCAGGCTCCCGATGGGTTTGACATTACCACTTGTCAATATAATCCTTCGACAGGTGATTTTGTTGAGAAGTCCGGGGGAAAGCCGATTCCTCTTAACTACATCGTTTTCAGTGTAAGCAAGGTCACGCCGACTGCGACACCTAGCCCATCCCCTCACTAAGAACAGGAACGATTTCCCGTTTTTTCGCGAGTTGCTTTTGCGAAGAATGTTTGCAGCGGAATGATCACGACTTCACAGATCATAATTCGTCTTGCGGTAGTCGCGATTGAGATTATTGCGATTAGTTCGTTCAGCATTTCGCGATCACGTGTCAATGATCTTCTCACATTTCCACTGCAGCCATCGCAGGTAGCGGATCTGAATTGCCCAGAAGGAAACGGTTTTTTCGTGCTCTATTACGGCGGGTCAATTGATCCGTCAAGTCAAAAACCGACATCCGAGTCTATTTCGGACATGCGCAGAATTTGGAACGCCCAACCAAATTTTGTAGTAGTTGCAAATGAATTCAAACACAGCACTAACGTTATTAGTCTGTTCCACGCTACTGACGCGACTCATAAAGCTGTGCGCGTACTCTCGTACGTGATGATGACAGCAGCCGATTCCACAACGGCTAACGACTGCCTGAAAAGGCGACCCGAGGCAGAGATCGATTCCGATTCCCGTATGGCGATGGAGACAGGTTACGACGGGATGTTCTTCGACTGCACTCGACTCGATACGAACCAATATAGCGACATTCATGATTGGAATAAGGCGCGTGTTCAGGAGGTGAAGAAATACGGGCATAAGCTAATCGTCATGAATCCAGGTGAGGCCCTCGTTGACAGTCGCGTTTTCGACTACGCCGATATTGTTAGCGTCGAAAATCGATTTGATCAGAAACCTACGGCGTACCTTCCGGAATCCGGAAAATCGCCCGAAAAGAGTAATGTTGTGCCGATTGACCCCTGGCGCTGGCTTGCGGTGCAAGGAGATCCTGCGAAGGCGGCGGCGAAGGACGCTAAAGACGCGCTTAAGCGCCTTAAGACTTTTAGAAAAAATGGAGGCTATTGGTACTACTCATCGGCTCGGGGAAAGGACAAACCGACGCATGTCAACCTACCAGATTGGCTGGAAGATTTAGGAAAAGAGGCTAGTGCCCTAGCACCTCCGGAATGTAAAGCTAATCCAACGTTACCAATTCCCAGCCAAACGTTGGAGAACAAAAAGGCAGGCATCAATAAATTCGAGCTATGGCAACCGCCGGTTCGTCTCAGGGGGGCAAATACATGGCAAAGGCTTCGGGATCATGTAGTGACACCGGTCTATAGTTGCGAAGACATACACAGACTTAGTTCTCTCGGTGCCAATTATGTAAACATCTCACACCCAGGAATTCTCAGCGAGAAGCCCAAGCATGGCCAATATGTTTTGGAACAGGCAGCTGTTCAGAATCTGATTGAATTAGTTCGATGCGCCACGCAGCAGAACATGTTCATCGTGGTGGCTTACCGAACTGGTCCCGAACGCAAAGAAGAAATATTCGATGGTCATCATCGCCCATCTAATGTGTTTACCAATGAGTTGGCACAAGCGGCGTGGGTCGAGATGTGGGCCAGAACTGCTCAAATCCTACACGACTATCCCTTCGTTGTGGGCTATGACTTAATGGTTGAACCAGACACTGGCCGACATGTGGAGCAATGGAACGATTTAGCAAAGCGAATAATAAGAGCGATTCGTGAGCGCGATCCTGACACTCCAATATTAATAGAAGCCGCGGACGGAGGCGACTTGGAGTCGCTCCTCAAAGTGAAAGTGCGCGACTTTGATCCAGCGGGAAATCAGCGCCTCATATTCGCACTGCACCAATATGAGCCTTCGGATTACAGTCAGCAGACTGAAGGAAAGTGGGAATATGACTGCAATACTCTCAAAGACAAGAAAGGATCACCACAATCATCGGATTTTCAATTCTATTCGATGGAGAGAAAACAAGCGCTAAGAACAGCGTATTCGATCTTGTCGCAATGGCGCGAGGAGCAGCACGCAGTTGTAGCGGTCAACGAGTTTGGCGTAGTTCGTTGGGCAGGAGGTTCGTCAGCCGGCCGTCAAGAGCCTGATGGAGATCAGTTCATTGGAGATCAATTAGGTTTTCTGGAAAGCCTCGACATAAGCCATGCGATTTGGAAGTGGGATCCGATTGAATGCCAAGGGGATGATGATTATGACTTTCTGCATGGGCAAATCTTTTCCTCCCACGCGGATGTCTCGAGTGAGTTAAGAAGGAAGATTCTAGATAACTGGCAAAAGAATGTCGTTCGTCCAGGGCAAACTCTAATTCCCACATCGTCGCGTCTCTATTAGCGTGTTCCAATGAAGCGCTTAACCAGCACACCCTCGCGCAAACCTCTGCGGACCTTCACTACATTCGTCGTGACCATTCTGATTATCACCTTCATGGGCCAGTCTGCGAGAGGCTATGATGATGACACTCATTTTTGGCTGACATATTACTTGGCGAGAAGAGTGGGCTTCGATTCTAACCAAGCTCTGCAGATCGCTAGCGCAGACATAAGCGTGGATTACGATAAGCAAACGTGGCCGGTGTTGCCACTGAGTCTCCATATGCAGGATCAAAGGAGAATGTTCCACGCGTTTCCCTCAACAAAAAAAGGGAAGACGTGTCGTGATGAGGCTAGAAAACAGATTGGCAAACCCAAGAATTACAATTGGCAGGGAGAAGAAAGAAAACAATTAGAAGACCGCGTATACCTATGTCTTAAACCGTTGATTGACGAAGAACAAAACGCCAGATGGGATGAGGCGATCAGAATTGGAAACCCCGGGATCTTCCTTCATTTTTATCAGGATCGTTTTGCGCATCGTGGATTCGAAACCCGACTTGGACACCTTCGAGCCGGGCATATTCCCGATTTTCTATCGAGCGATGTTCCCAAAGCTTACGAGATGGTTCAGGGAACAATTGGAAAACTCCGCGACTTCATGGCGGTGTACTTCCGCGATAAACCGCTTCCCCCGGAGCCTCGATGGGAAGAAATCAAACCCGTCGTTGACAGCTTTGTTCAGGCTAATGATGCGAAAATTCAACTGGAGTCTATTTACGCCTCTTGGGACTGGGATTCTACAATGGTGCTAAGCCGATTGGTTTATGACGAGGAGTCAGACCCGCAACCTGAGAGGCGTCCCTCCGATTTGTTAAGACTATTATCGAAGCTAAACACGCTACCATTTCCGAACTCCTACAAGGCCTACCAACTCGTGGACCAAATCTATCCGGGCGAGGTAAAGAAGGTCTGGATGTATGAACTTAAAAAAGATGGGCGCCCAGCAAAAGACGCGCAGGCAACACCGTATTGGTATTCTTCGAAAGACGCGAAACTAAGCGCTGCGGGTCCAGCTGAGCCGCGAATGTTTCGACTTGTTCCCTAAACATCTGCGGCCTTCTCGGCAGCTCTTCGATTCATTCTTAGCGAGTCGCTGTCCCACAAGCGGCACATCATCCGATTGGCGAAAATTTTCGAAAATGCTAAACTGCGCCAAAAAATGGCGACTTGCATCGTATCTTTTGTTGATTTGGATGGCATTCGGCACTCCGTAGAGGTCGAAGCGGAAGGGTTGTACGAGGCATCGGTGTTGGGCCTCTGCGTCTTTCGCAAACAGGATCTCGAACCGGGCGGATTGACTCAACTTGAGGTGAAAGTCATCAGTTCGGTCACGCACACGCTGCCAGTGACAAAGGTACGCGAGTGGTTGCAACGTGGCGTGAGGACTCCCAAAGAGGCGGTTCTGAAAGACCGACTAAGAAATCTGATGTCAGCCTGATCGCTTCGGTTTTGTTTTCGATTGTCGAGAACCTGATGTTGGCTCTTCGCGCACAATCTCTTTTGGGCTCTTATCTGCGCGCACTCCTTGAAACGATGGATGGCGAACCGATCCATCTGAAGTCCATTCAGTAAACGCAACCTCAGCGACCATCTTGGGTTCGGTCCAATGAGTCTCGCGCAAGCCTGGATCTTTCGGCACGACTGCAAGCGGCGAAGTCTTACGGGAAAACTTATCAAGCTGCTTCTTCAAGTCATTTCGTTGTTTGAAGCTGAAGCCGGTTCCAACCTTTCCCGCGTAGACGAGCTTCCCTTTTTCATAAACAGCTAAGACGAGCGAGCCGAATCCGGGTAGACCCTTAGACGATGGCGTGTAACCGGTGATCACAAACTCCTGTCGCTTTGCACACTTCACCTTCAGCCAATTTCGATTGCGCGTTGAGTCGTAATGTGAGTTGGCGAGCTTCGAAACGATTCCTTCGATTTCGTATTCGCAAGCATGTCTGAAGAACTCGTCCCCGTTTCCGCTGATATGTTCGCTGTAGCGAATGACACCGTGCGCAGTCGATCCCGCGAGATTCTTCAGGAGTTCTTTCCGATATTTGAGGGGAGTCTCAGTGAGGCTGAAGCCGTCGAGATAAATGAGATCGAAGACCTCGTACGCAAAGCCAGTCGTTGTAGCTTTGCCCATTGCGCGCGGTAGCTTTTGAAAACTCATTCGCATCACCCGCAGGGGCGTAACGAAGTGGAGCACTCGGAGCGAAGCGCAGAGTTGTGCGAATGGGCTGTCGTGAAGAATCGCAGCGAAGAGGGGGAACAGTTGTCCTCCGATTCCTACAATGGATCACTATGTTCTGCTAGCATCCGGGCAATGGATAATGCCAAGGATCTCATAGGCAAGCTGATGTATCTGCCCGGAGGCGTGAAAGTTCGGGTCGAGCATATCTACGAGGAAGATGATCCGCCTAAGGCTCGAACTCGACGCGTCGGAGGGCCACATGACGGCATTGAGGCATTGATCGAAGTGTGGAAGCTTGAGCCGTGCGAGGAGCCTGAGCAAAGTAGTCCACGAAATTCCCAGTAGCGTCAGTCGACCCATCAACGCTCGCGTCACTCATTGTTGATGCGGCGATTGAAGCATCCCAAGCTAAAAGAATCGGGGATGGCGATTGGTCTTACCAATCTTTTCGGGGCATCACGCATAAAGTTGGACATGAGTGAGCATGCGTAATAACTTGCAAAATTTGTTATCCGGCTTGAATATGCGCAGTTGATCTACTGAATTCAGGATATTGGTTGCGCTAAAATCAGCCCTAAGTCTATGCTGCACAACCTAGAAGGGTCTCCTAGCAATTCTCAAGTCGTCGGGAACCTTCGAAATCCGAGCACACTAACACTTCGTTGCCAAGATAAAGTCGTTGGCAAACGATTCTCAGGAGGTTTTCGCGCCGACTAAAAACCCGTTAGAACAGCGTCAGAATGTTCAACGCGATTTCAGCAATTGAGGGCAACTCGATCGCTGCCGACTGTGAAGCAGCCGGTGGACCGTCGGTCTGACCAGGCGCAGTAAGATCGTCGGGAGCCGGTTGCGCAGCGGAGACGCATGGTGGCCCGTCCGTTTGTCCTGGCGATGGGCAATCGGCAAGCGCGGTCAGCCCGAGCACGCACATCAGAACGACGGCGGCACCTAGTTTTCTTAGGTTCGTCATGTTTTTTGCTCCTTAACCTAGTGATTAGGTTTACGTGTGTCCTAAATGAGCATAGAGAAGCGCGTCCAATGGGCGTGGTGGCTGTATTAATAGCCACTGATCCAGCACTTCTCGATACATTGAGTGTATCACCCATCTCGAAATGGAGGCCTCACATGAAGTTAGCCACTCAGCTAGCCACGACCAACTCAATCGGCCTTAAGCGTACTGAGCAGGCCCAGGAATGCTGTCGTTTAGCCAAGCAATTTCAAAGGATTGGTGAGTATGAATCAGCATGCGAGGCCCTAGGAGAGTTTTGGCAAGCGCATGAGGGCTCACCTGCGTTGGACGGGCTCGACAAGCAAACTGCAGCCGAAATCCTTCTTCGAGTTGGCACCCTAGCGGGATGGCTTGCCAACAGGCACCGTACTGGAAGCCAAGAGCAGGCAAAGGATTTAATCACTCAAAGCATTGAAATCTTCAGACAACTACAGCGAAGCGAGAAAGTTGCTGAAGCGCAGTCCGATCTAGCTCTCTGCTATTGGCGGGAAGGCGGATTCAATGAGGCAAGAGACTTACTTCGGCAGGTTATGACAGATCTGGGCGATGGCGATAATGATCTGAGAGCCACAACCCTAATTCGCCGCGCGATTGTTGAGAAGCATGCCGCAAGGTATAGCGAGGCGCTAAGTGTTTTCAAGGAAGCATCACCATTAGTGCAAGCGACGAGTGACGATGCCCTGAAGGGATCGTTCCACATGGGCCTCGGAGCGCTCTTGAACTGCATGGGCATCGCTGCAGATCAAACAGAGTACATAGATCAGGCGTTGATTGAGTTTGCCGCGGCCAGTTTTCATTTTGAGCAGTTGGGTCATAGGCAGCAATGTGGTCGCGTCGAAAATAATCTCGGCTTTCTTTATCAAAGCATCGGTAGGTTCCCAGAAGCTCACGAACACATTACGCGTGCGCGTCGCATATTCGTCTTACTCGGCGATCAAGGACTGACCGCGCAAGTTGACGATACTCGAGCCCGCGCCTTACTCGCCGAAGGGCGCTTTCTGGAAGCGGAACGCTACGCACGCATGGCTGTAAAGTCGCTCGATAAAGGTGACGAGTGTTCGTTGTTAGTCGAAGCGCTGACCACGCACGGGGTTAGCTTGGCGCGCCTTGGCCGATACTCGAACGCGCGCTCTCAACTGGATCGGGCAATCGAAGCGGGTGAGAACTGCGGCGATCTGGAAGGCGCAGGCCGCGCAAAGCTGAGCATCATCGAAGAACTATCAGGCCAGACCTCAGCTAACGAAATGGCTTCGATTTATAAGTCCGCGTTCGAAATACTAAAGCGATCGCAGGACCCTTCCGCAAAGCAGCGGCTGTTTGCCTCTGCCGCCACCATCATTGACACATTTCAAGCTGCGGAGGCTCAAGTAGGAGACTTGAAGCCTGAAAATTGGGAAGAGTTTTCTTTTAAGAAAGAGGTGCATGGCTTCGAGAAGACTCTACTCGAACGAGCGCTAAGAGATGCCGGCGGGTCGGTAACTAAAGCTAGTCGCCTGCTCGGATTCAAGCATCATCAGAGTGTGATCTCATTACTAAATAATCGACATCAAGAATTACTCAAAACGCGATCGACGGCTCGCAAGAGAAGACGGCATATAGTCTCTGGGCCCAAGCCAAAGAAGGCGGCGACACCCGATGCAAAACGAGATACAAAACGAATCGCCGTATTGCACGTTGAGGACAACAAAGAGGTGGCGCATGTCGTTAAGGATTTTCTCAGTTCAGAGGGAATGCTTGTCGAAACCTGCGGAAACGGACTGACTGCATTGAAGTGGCTTTCGGGAGATGCTCGCTACGACGTGGTAATCGTTGACAACGATTTGCCTGGGCTCAGTGGACTTGAATTAGTCAGGCGAGTTCACAAAATCACGCATCGCCGCAAAATGCCGATCATTATGCTCTCCGGCGATGAGATTGAAACCGAAGCTTGGAGTGCTGGCGTTAAGGAGTTCTTGCGAAAGCCGGAGGACATTGAACGAGTGGCCTCAACGGTCAAGCGATTTGCTGCGAGTATCAAAAAGAAGTCCAGTCCTAAGTAGAAGGAAGCGTGTTAGTGCTAGCGGTGTCTTAATGAATTAAATAGAGGAGTTTCACCATGAGACGTACTCACCGTCTGTCCGCGCGATCGCGTCGTTGGACGAGTCTTTTTCTTTGCTCCGCTCTGTTGATCCCTTTACTGATGTTGACGCCACAGGCGAAGTCGCCGCGCGCATCAAGCACGATAATGCGCGGGTTGAATCCGCAGCAACCGCAGCAATCGCACGAACCTCCAAGGCAGCGAAAACGGCAGCCGGCGCCACCTGATTCTGGTAAGAAGGTCGATTCGCTTCCGGCGCCACGGGCGGTGAGCATTGCGAATCTTCCCACTCTCGACGAAGTGCGTAGACACAAATCGGAAAAACCAAAAGCGCCAGACCCGATTCCATCCACCAAGCGAGCCCCGCGAAAGGATGCAAACGACAAAACGAAAGATAAGAAAACTGAGAGCAAGACCGGAAACCCGAACGACTGGGTTGAAATGTTAGAAAGCGTGCCAGTGAAGTATCTGCGCGACTTTAACAAACGCTCGCTCTGGTCTGTCTTGGGTGCCGGTTCTTATACGCGAAGAGGCGGATCGCCGATCGCCTTTGCGACTGGGTTGCATTGGCTGAAATCGTTGAATTCCCTCGCAGACAATAGCGGACTTGATATGAGTTTCAATTTGTTCGCTCCGCCGCTGCCGCAAGCGGGCAGTTCGAAAATCGTATTTGCCAGCAACCGCGAAGGCTCGATGCAGATTTACGCAATGAACGGTGACGGTAGCGGTGTCAGTAGACTGACCTACACGGGGGCGAACGACGACTATCCGCGCTGGTCGCCTAACGGGACAAAGATTCTGTTCCAGAGCGACCGCGACAATCCCTTCAGCGGTAACTACGATATTTATGTGATGAACTCTGACGGAAGTGGTGTTACGCGACTGACTTCCGATCCAAATGACGACAGCATGCCTTCATGGTCGCCCGATGGATCGAAGATTCTGTTCCAGAGCTTGCGAAATGGTTCCGCTTATCAAGTCTATTCAATGAACGCGGACGGCTCGAATCAAATTAACCTAACAAACACCGCAGCTAACGACATGGAGCCGTCATGGTCGCCAAACGGCGCGAAGATCGCTTTCGCCAGCGATCGAGATCACGCGGGCGCAACCAGTGTCTATGTAATGAATAGCAACGGCACGGGCCAGCTGCGGCTTACCTTCAGCGCGGCCACGTTCAATGATCGCCAACCTTCGTGGTCGCGCGACGGCGCGAAAATCGCATTCGTCAGTACGCGTGACAGCGTTATCGATAATTGGACTGAAACAGACGATTATGAAATCCCGGAAGACGACGGCCAGACATTTCCTAAGTCGCGCGTCAACGTCAATAAAGAAATCTACACGATGAATAGTGACGGCTCGGCGCAGACACGCTTGACGAACGAACTGGCGAACGATGATTCGCCGTCGTGGTCGCCTGATGGCGCAAAGATCATCTTTCGCAGTGAACGCGAACGGGATTGCTGCGATCCGTCAGCTCAGGTTTGGACAATGAATGCGGATGGCTCAGGTCAAACAGATCTGTCGAATAATCAGATGAATGATTATTCAGCAAGTTGGAACTCCGGTAGCGCGAATCAGAATCCGGTAGCAAATGCGGGCGGCAGTTATAGTGGAGTTCCCACCCAAAGTATTTCCTTCAACGGCGGCAGCTCCTCCGATCCAGATGGAACAATTACCACTTATGCATGGACATTTGGCGATGGTGGCACTGGATCGGGAGTGAACCCCACGCACGTTTACGCGGCTAATGGAAACTACACCGTGACTTTGATCGTCACTGACAATCTGGGAGCGCAGGGCAGCGCTCAGACGACGGCGAGCATCGCAGGCGCTTCGCAAGGCGAAATGGCGGCTAGCCTTCTCGATCCGTTCAACCAAACCGGCAATCAACTTCAAGCACGTGATTGTGAATGGAGCTTGCCGCTGGTGAGCCTGCCTGGACGGTCCGGTCTCGACTTAGATCTCACGCTCTTATACTCATCGCAGGTATGGACGAAAGTAGGCTCCTATGTTTATTTCGATCGGGACAACGGTACTCCGAGTCCGGGCTTTCGCCTTGGCTTTCCAACAATTGGTAACGTCTTTGTAGACACGCAAGCGAGCGTCAACGCTAGATTGATGGTCACTTCATTAGGCGGGCGCGTTGAGTTTCTTTACGCCGGGCATTACGGCAGCTACGATCAGTATAAGGCGACGGACTCTTCCTACGCGGAACTTTTGGATTATGGCAGCAGCATTTATTTGCGTACTACCGACGGCACAAATCTTCAATTCACGTTATCCGGTGACGAATGGCATTGCGTGTTAATTCGTGATCGCAACGGCAACATGATCAGCGCGGCCTACAACGGGTACGGGGACATTACTTCCGTTACGGACACGCTCGGGCGAGTTATCAATTTCCATTACGACACCAATTCAAATGTGGATTACATCTGGCAAACGTGGACCGTCAATGGAGCAACGGTAGAGCATCGGTGGGCAACATTTGGATGGGAGACGAAAAGCTTGACGCCTTCGTTCTCTAACCTAACTCCTGTTGGCACCTACACGAACATCCCAATGCTCACTCAGGTCGGACTCGCCGATGGCTCGTACTATAAAATTGAATACAACAACTTCGGTCAGGCGAACGCGATCCGCCGCTATACGTCCGATGGTGGCCCTGGCACTTCTGATGACGTGCAACGTGCTTACGTCACGTACGACTACGATCCAAATCCTGCCGACTGTCCGAGAATTACTACGTCGCGTGTTACTGCCGAGAACTGGCTGGGCAATGTTCAGACGACGTTCGAAGATCTCGGCGGCGGCTGGCATCGCATGACTATGCCGGACGGAGTGCAGTACACGGAACAGTATCAAGTCTCCGGTTATCGACGGGGACTGGTTACCGCTTCAGAAGTGTGGGGCAAAGACGATCCTTCGAACCCGTCGAGCCAGTTCAAGAAGCAGAAGTGGACGACGATCAATTGGACGCAGGACAACACTAGTCTTCCTTATCAACTTAACCCTCGCGTGATCGAAACAATTATCGATGACGCCGGAGGCAATCATCGGCGAACGACAGTTGACTACAGCAATGCCGCTTACGCGCAGTGGGGCCTGCCCTACTTTGTGAGTGAATACTTAAACGACGGCAGCGCTGAGGTCCGCCGTACGTACAGTGATTACAATCTGAGCCAGCCTTACCTGGATTGGCACATCATTGGTCTGGTGTCGGCTGTGCACATCGTCGACGTGTCGAACGGCGGCTGGCAGCCGAAGTCAAAGACCACTTACGGCTATGATGAAGCGTCGGTCGATTCGCAAGCGGTCACTGCTTCACAGCACGATCAATACTTCGCCACATCTTTCAACGCGCGCGGCAATCTGACCAGCGTATCCCGTTGGGATGTCACGGACATCAGCAATGGCGGTAAAGCCCACACCAGCCAGATTCGCTACAACGCTGCCGGGTCTTTGCTCAGTACGACCGACCCCAATCCAACTCCCGTACACCAAACGTCTTTTAGCTACGGGGATTCATTCTCAGACAACGCGAATCACAACACGTTCGCTTACCGCACGACAGTTACGGATGCCGATAACTACTCGTCATCTGTTCAATATAATTTTGATTTCGGTGGCGCGACGCGAACTCAGAATCCGCTCGGTGCGGTGCAACTAATAACGTTCGATGAGGCGGCTCGTTTGAAGCAAGTGACAATCCAGAATACAGGTGCATACACCCGTTATGATTACGGATCGAACTATTCGATTCAGTCCTCCACCGTTAAGAACCCAGGTGATGACACGTGGACGCAATCTGTCTTTGATGGCTTGGGCCAGGTCTTTGCGTCTTTTGGCACGAACCCTAACAGTGATGGCCTCTACAGATTGCAGTACACGTGGCGTGATTCGATGGGTCGCGTCATACAGCAATCGAATCCCTTTGAAGCAAATGCCAGTTGGCACGAAGCTGGAGGTGACCTGATCTACTACACCAGCCAGACTTACGACTGGAAGGGAAGGCCACTGCGCACGATTCATCCCGATACTTATTACACTGAGCTAAGTTATACCGGTTGTGGCTGTGCCGGAGGCGAAGTCGTAACTACGGCCGACGAAGTTGGCCGCCGAAAGCGAACGACCAGTGACGTGCTGGGGCGCATGATCAAAACGGAAGAATTGAATTGGGATGGCAGCGTCTATGCGACAGCGAACTATGAATACGACGCTCTCGATCAAATTAAGAACATCACGCATGAAGGGCAGACACGTTCGTTTGAGTACGACGGCTATGGACGCTTGCACCTTCGCACCACTCCTGAGCAAGGCGCGACGACTTACGAATACAATGCTGACGATACGCTGCACATGGTTACTGACGCGCGGGCCGTCACGGCCACCTATGGCTACAACAACAACCGTCATTTGGTGAGCAGCATCAACTACGATGAGAGCGGCGACCCGACGGGGCAAACTGCATATACGCCGCCTGTATCTTTTGGCTATGACGCCGCTGGCAATCGCATTTCAATGAACGATGCCACTGGCAGCGCCACTTATCATTATGATCAGTTGTCGCGAATGGATTGGGAAGAACGGACTTTTGGTGTTTTAGGTCCGTATCGCCTGAGCTACACCTATAACCGGGCTAATGAGCTGACCGGCATTACTGGGCCAAGTCAATTTGGAAGTGTGCAAATCGGTTACGACTACGACACTAACGGCCGCTTACACAACGTAAGCGCCGGCGGTTATGGCGGCGTGACGAACTACGCAAGTGACATCACCTACCGAGCGTTCGATGCAGTTAAAGCCATGAATTTTGGAGATAGTCATTCGCTTTCGACGAGTTATGACAATCGGATGCGGGTGACCGGTTGGGATGTCGCAAACGTTCTCGGCTTCAGTTACACCTATTACGGCGGCAACTCTTTCGGTGGGACTACCCAGGTCAATTACGCGCGGAATCTTTCCAGTAATGGTGGACGAGACGAGAGCTTGGATCGAAGCTACGAATATGACCAGGTTGGCGCTTTAGTCTTCGCGCACTCAGGCGCAGAGGCGCGCGCGGCATTCGGCATTGATGGCACGCCCTGGGGTAATTCTAATGGGCCTTATTCACACTGGTATGACTATGACAAGCACGGCAACATGAACTTCCGCTTCGGCTGGGGCGGCGAGGTGCAAGGCGGCGCCCCATATGGTGGCGATACAATGCTCACGTACAGCTACACGAACAACAGGCAGAATGGTCTTGGTTACGACGCCGCTGGCAACGTCACAAGTGACCAGTACGCCAACACCTATAACGTAAGCAATCAACAGACGATGTCAGAGAGCGGCAGCTACATTCTCGCTCAATACTACAATGGCGATGGATTGCGGGTGATGAAGTATGACAACGGGCCGACGACGCTCTATTTGCGGAGTACGGTACTGGGTGGGGCCGTGGTCGAAGAGATTGATGCGAACCACAATCTCGCGCGAGGTTATGTGTACGCCGGGAGCGACCTGTTAGCAGTCCAATCCGGGGGGCAGGTCAGTTGGGTTCACGCCGATCCGTTTACCAAGAGCCAGCGTGTTACGGACATATCCGGCAGCATAATAAATACTGTCGAGCTCGATCCATTTGGAGCGAACACAAACCGATCGAGCGCCTCACCATTCCAGCCACAGAATTTCACGACTTATATTCGCGATGGCAATGGACAACAGGACGCGATGGCCCGGAGATATTCCGTAAAGGGCCGCTTCTCTCAACCCGATCCTTACGGTGGAAGTTACGACATCGGCGATCCACAAAGTATGAACCGGTATGCTTACACGAAGAACGATCCAGTTAATCAACGTGATCCGAGTGGCTTATGCAGCTATTCTGCAACCTACACGACGAATCCCGACGGTTCGATCACAATTACTTCAGTTACCTGGATTACACCATGTGTGGTTAATAGCGGTGGCTCTGGTACGCAGAACGGTATCAGTGGATTCAACGGCACCGGCACTGAAGGAATGATGATCGAAGTTTCTAGTGATCCGCAAAATCAAACAGGCGGTGGCTTCGGCGGCAATCCTTTTATTTCACGGCAACCAAACGGCACGAAGGTTTTTGGTAACGTACTTAGTGCCTGTTCAACCGCCGGCTCGGTCGGTGAATATTCCAACGTCGCTAATGGGATGTGGCGGGGAGCCAACGGCGAATGGTATCGCATGGGCTGGGGCGGCAATGGTACCACCGCAGGACGTTCGGTCGCTACGCGGACGGCCTCAGGGTTTCGAGTACTGGGTCGTGTTGCTGGTGTTGCAGGAATGGGAATAAGCGGATACCAAGCATACAATGCGTTCAACCAAGGCAACAATAAAGCGGGCGCAAAGTACACTGTGGATTTCGTCATGGGAGGTGTTGGCACTTTTGGTGGGCCATATGGAGCAGCGGCGGGAGTTGTTTACTTCGGCGTTGACGCGACAGTGGGCTGGGATCGCGTCGGGCGAGAAGTGAGCAAGTGCGGGCCCAACTGTCAGTACCGAACTCGCAATTGCAGTATGGCTAGTAAGTAGCAGCACGATTGAGGCAAGCGATGAATCCGTATTATTTCGCTGTTGGAGGTTTGGTTTTTGCGATCTTCATTTTCAAGCGCGAGTTGCTGATTCGTCGAGCCAGTTTCATCGTTATTCTGTCAGTTGCGAGCGTCTTATTCGTGCTAGGCATTATCTTGAGGATCACTGCGCACGATAAATCTTCGGCAGTGGGAGCTCTTATGGTCCCATTACTATCGCTTCTGGCCTATCGACTCGCACGTACCCTATTTGTTAGATCGATGGGACGCGAACCGCGAGACACATACTTGAACTGGTCGAAAGGATTAGCCGCGGATCGCGTCTTTAATATCCTCTATGTAGCGGTTGCGGGTTGTATTTGGATTTTTACTCCGCTCGTCGTAGGGAAGTTATTGCCGTGAACTGCTGAAGTAACTTCGGCAGGAAGCAACGCAATAAAATTTTCTTTTCTGTCAGGCGTACAAAAAATCAAAGCTAAGGTTAGGCACGGCCTCCCGCCCGGCGCAATCGGGAGCGACCAGTGCCGCTCGGGCCGCCGTGACTAGGTGGGGTAGGCGCGGCGGCCTGATTTTGCGAAAGCGAGTCTCTTCGGCACGCGTCAAATACCCCTTCGCCCGGAGAGGAACGAGACTCTTCAGAATCCAACGCGGCTTGCGGTCGAGGGTTAGATGGAGCGAGGCAAACGTCCTTCGAGATTTGCCGGCGGGCATTTCACCGACCGCCTCGCTCGTTAGTCTACTCGCGACTGTTTGTCCACGCAGAATCCCTGAAGTAATGTGATGGTATGTGCGGCCGCTTTACGCTTCATTCGCGTGACAGAATCAAAATCAAAGGATTCACTTCTTTAGACCTGCCGTTTGAAGCCCGCTACAACATCGCTCCGAGCCAGCAGATCCTCACAATCGCTGATTTCGGTAGGGGCATTGAAACGCGGATGCTCACGTGGGGACTAATTCCGTCGTGGAGCGTAGATGGGAAGGGATTCATCAACGCGCGCGCTGAGACTTTAGAGGAAAAGCCGAGCTTCAGCGAATCTTTTCGGCTACGTCGCTGCTTAATACCGGCTGATGGTTTCTTCGAATGGAAGCGCTCTGGTCGAGAGAAGCGACCCTTTTACTTTTACTCACGTGATGAAGAACCCGTTATGTTCGCTGGTCTTTGGGATACTTGGCGAACCCGCGGCGAACTGATCACTTCCTGCGCGATCATAACTACAGCAGCAAACGAATTGGTGTCAGAACTTCATGACCGAATGCCAGCGATACTGTCGGCTCATTTCCATGAAGCTTGGCTTGGTCCTAAAACAGATCGGCTCGAACTGTTGGGAATGTTAACGCCATTTCCCGCTTTGAAGATGAACACTCATCCGGTCAGCACCAGCGTGAATTCACCTGACAATGACACGCTCGATCTTCTCGCCCGCGTAGATGTCGAGGTGGGCCAGACCCTTAGTCTCTTCCACTCGTGATTCGGTAAGACTGTCATGCTAGATAATGTAACGCATTCAACGACAGCGTTATCTCACACGTTTTCCTAGCTCTTGCGCCATTTTTTGATATATCATGCGCGCGTTTGTCTCAGGATCTCGTTGACCGGCAGCTCGGCTTCGTTTCAGGCGTCGGATGTCGAGGATTTCGGCGTCGAATTAGACGCTCTTCGTACCTAACTCAAAACCACGAAACTCAGGAGGTTTTCTATGTCTGAGTGGTATTCCTCATTCAACACAAACTTTAGTTGGCTACAAGTCTGGGATTTCATCGTTTGGGCGTTGCCCACGATTTTAATGGGATTTGTCCCGGTGATAATCGCATACTTCGTGACTAGGCTGAAAGGCGATGTGTTCTTGATGAACGAGTTTTACAGGGAAGGCGGTCTATTATTCCTTGGTCCAGCACTGCTTGGAGCACTCGTCGGAGACCTAAGAACTAGCCGACAATTGTTCCAAAACGATTTGCGATCTGGCTTCACGATGATTGTACTTTTCTTCGTGTTGCTTATTTGCTCAGTTGTTTACACCTACATTCGCTCTTCGGAACAAAAGAACTCAGACGGTGATCCGCATTTCATAACTTTTCTGGGTGAGGTTTCGTGGGGCGTGACAGGCGCATCTGCAATTTACGTCATAAGCACTATAGCGCTCCACGCATTTAGCAATACTCCACAAGGACAACACTAATGGAAAGCAAAGAACCCTCAGCCGCTAACCCACCCAAAGAGCGCCGTGAAGTGCGCTACATCTTTCGTGCTTTAGTCATAGCGATAGTCTTCTCTTCGGTGGCCCCTGTTTTCTTCCCGCGAAACCACGTACAACCCGCTGCACAATTAATAGTGTTTCTCGCTGCCCTGTTTTTTCTGATTGCCTACAGGCGCGTTTGGCGAAAATTTGGATCCCCTAGTTCCAAACCGTCCGCACTAAGCGTTGAATTCCAGAAAGCTTCTGACGAAGGAAATGATCCGACCTTAGCCGCGGTCGGGCCCAAGCGATGAGTACGGAGCAGCCAAAGCTACTTTCGTTCGCGTCTCCAAAAGGCGGCGTCGGTCGCACCATGACCGCCGCTAACATCGGTGTCATCTATGCCTCTGGCTGCACTTGGGCGAACCTGCGTCGCCGAAGGACATTGTTGGTGGACATGGATTTGGAGGCTCCTGGAATCCATTATTACGACTTCGCGACAGCTATAGCGATCGCACAGGGACTGCCCTCGTGTTCTTATCGAGCGAGAGGCGAGCACTTTCAGTCGCTCTCTAGCCTCCATCAATGGATAAGAACGCAAAGGGATTTTGGACTACTCTTTTGGCTATCGGCGGTGGTAGAGAACCAAAAACTCGATAGAGTCATTTCCGAATTCAGGGGAGCGCGTCGTGGAAAGGTTACGCCTTCATCCATACTGATTTCCAATGTAAGAACCACCCTGTTCGAGTTGATTGATGCCGCACGAGGTTCTGTGTTTGACCCATCTCAGCACGCGATTGAAGTGATCGATGACAATGAAACTCCTCTCATGTATTTGCTTCCGCCGGGAGATCCTAATCAAGGGACCTATCAAGAAACGCTCAAGCGATTCGTTTGGAGTCAATTCTTCGAAGAGCGCGCCGGATTCGCTGTTCTGTCAACGTTATATAGTTGGTTTTTAAAGGAACGAGAGGGGGGTCACTTCGGTGTCGAGCGAATCCTGCTCGATCAGGACGCTGGAGACTCGTGGCCGAGCGAAGCCAATAGAAGGGTCGCACATAACCGCATCCTAGTCACGGGTCTCAATCTCCAAAACCAAGAGGGGCTTCTTAACTTATTTGGGTCAAGCGATCAGCCATTCGAATTCGCGGACGTGCGTGTTGTTCTATCTCAATATAAGGGTCGGCCAATCGAGCCGTTAGATGGTTCAGAACCGGTCTCAGGTGCGGCAATGCATCCGGTTATAAGCCGCGACGCTTTTCTCGAAGCGGAAAAACAGCGAACGAATGCTGTGAATCTATTGACGAGAAAAAAGGGGGTCGACGTAGCGAATATTTTCTTGGTCGACTTTCTTGTTAAGGCGGTTCAGCAAGAGTATTTCCATCAGGCGGGATCACCCTCATGGAATGAACTCGCAAGGTTATTAGTTTCAATCGAGTCTTCTCCACATGTGCGAGTCGAACGGGCGGGACGCTATTCATTCGAACAACTAAGGATCGTTGGAGAGTTCGTCGGCGTTGATAATTCTCACCCGTCGGGTCCTATTGGTGCGCTGCGCAGCTGGCTTCAAGAAGAGTGTCCGGGGGTTAGCGTGTCCGGTATTGCCACGGGGCATGAAGAAATTGTAGCTCTCGCACGCGAAGGAAGTGTCAAGTTAGGGGTCAGCGGCGATTCGGCAGGGACCGCCCTCAACGTGATGAGAGCCGGAACCGCTAACGATACGAAGGTCTTTGATCTTAACTATTTTGATATTGTGGCGTTGCCAGCCTACATGATTCCCCATGCGTTTGAGCGTTTGGAACCACTAAGTCTAAAAGGAATCGTAGTTGAAACGGCGGATCGAGACGGGCCTATTGATTTGGCTTACTTGCAAAATAGCATTTTAGGATTTGAACAGTATTCGACTTATCAAGGCACGACTCTGATTGGCTATCCGTTATTTGTTGACTTCGAACTTCTCGTCGTTAACACAAAGAAGGTAATCGAGAACATCGACTCCCAATACTTTAAGAACGAGCAGCGACGGTTTCGAGGTTTTCAAGATCCGGCCGATGTTTTAGCTGCAGCTCGTGCGGTTAAGAGAGATTCGACTCCACGGAATCAAATCATCATGACGCTTAAGAAGCACATCTCTCAGTGGTACGAATGGCAGACCGTGGTTTCGCTTTTTGGCGGTATCGATGTGGCAGTGACCGACCCTTGGCAGGACATTGCAAATGATGATGTCATTAGACTCGAAGCTCCCGAAACCATACGCGCAACGCGGTTCTATTTGGAACTCTGCAGCTATGCTGCTCATGACTCTGACACGTCCGATTGGGATAAAGCAATTAGACTCTTTTATGAGAAGGAATCCGCGGGAATTGCTTTCATGTTTCCAGACGCTATACCTGAACAATATAGAAGTCTGAACTCTGGCCGTCCATTCGTTTACGCTACACCACCCTGTGATTTACATCCTGAAGAGTGTTGGCTACTTGTAATCCCGAAGAATAGACGCGAGGGCGCGCCATCGACAAAGGATTTACAAGAACTCTTCGTTAGGTTCATGTCTTACGAATCACAAAAGAGATACCAATTCCTTGGTGGCATGACGACGCACCGTCGGGCTCTTGAATCAGTGGACCTGTGGCAGACGAGTCCTTACCTGGCTCACTTGTTGTCATTGTCAGTTAACCGCCAACAATCCGTGTTTCTCAGATCAGCTCACCGCAAGTCGCGACACTTTGCTGAACAAATGGTGGACGCATTGGATAACCTTCGGGACTTCGTGAAGACAGAATTGGAGAAAGACTCTGCGGGAAACACTTCGTCGGATTTCTTGTGGTACAAGGACGACTTTGTTCAGAAGATAGAGGATGCAGTCCGCTCATCCTTCTCAGAGATCGTCAAGCAATTGATGAAGGAGCCAATGAACCATGGATAAAACTAAACGCGATAACGCGTCCGACTCGATGCTTGCCGAGCTAATTCCTCCCAGAGTCCTGCCCCGCGTACTTACGCGCTTTGATCTGGTGACTATTTATTTTGCATTGATCTTCGGATCGTATGGCGCTGCACAGATGGCGGGACAAGGCTGGGCCGGGATATCGATGATGACTCTAGCGGCCGTAACTTTCCTTATTCCTTGCATCCTTGCGAGCTATGAACTTGGGACGCTGTTCCCTGGCGAGGGCGGAATATACATTTGGGCGCATAAGACGTTCGGCCCCATACACGGATTTATTGGTGGCTGGTTATCTTGGGTCCCTATTTTCTTATTGCTACCTTTAGGCGCAACGACCATCGTAGCGCATCTACAGATGGCGCTGGGTGTTGAGTGGCCATTGTGGGCTCAAGTGGTTGTCCAACTGCTCATAATTTGGACCATAACCACGATCTCTATGTTCCGACTAACATTCTCGCAAGGATACGTGCGAATTCTTTTCTTTGTGTCGCTTGCGACGGCTGTTGTGGTATTCGCACTAGGATGGACGAGATCCTCACCTGCGAATCCTATTTCACGAGAGATCGCATCGCTTGATCTCAGAAAGTACGGAGCCCTTTATTCCGCCGCTATACTGTGGTTGCTTGGGGTCGAAGTCCCATTCAACATGGGCGCTGAAGTGAAAGACGTGAAGCGCAGCGCGGGTGCCATGATGCTATGGGGCTCATTAGCATTAATGGCAGGCTATTACATGGGCATCTTCGGAATCCTCTATACAACGCCGATTGATAAGATCGACGTTACAACTGGCGTCGCTCGAGCGGCGGCAACTGTCGCACCCGCTCTTGGATCAATCATTGCCATTGCTATTTGTTTCGCGGTGTCATCGCAAGACGTTGCTTATATGAATGCCTACTCTCGGTTGCTTTTCGTTTCTGGTATTGAACGACGGCTGCCCGCCATAATGGGCCAGGTCAACGAAAAGACTCGCGTGCCATTTCCTGCATTGTTAGTTCAGGGGCTGGGCTGTTCGCTGGTGATACTCATATTCTCTACCCAGACGCAGTTAGCGGTCGCCTTTAATATATATATCGCCGCCCTAGTAACTGTCTGGTGTGCGTCTTTATTCTATCTTTATGCAGGGATCATCAAGGCGCGATCTGCTTACGCGGACCTCTACCATCAGCGAGGACAGAAAATGTGGAAGATCCCTGGTGGTAAGATTGCTGTTTGGATCGTCGCCTTGTGGGGAACCGTCTTTAATGCGGCGGCAATCTATTATGTCTTTGCAATCCCTCTCACGACTGACATCAGTCCCAGGAGTTGGCGACTGTGGTTGATTGGAATTTGCCTAATAGTCTTTGTGACGGGAATATGGATTTTCGTCCGTAGTCAAAAAGTAGTTGCCGCGCTTGATGCTGAGGAAGAGCTAAAGAAGTACGCAAAATTTGAACCAACGTCATAATGTTTCGCGTTCCTAATGTCACTTCTACAGTATCTGCTCCGCTACTTTTCGCGTCGTCGCCTTCGGGCTGTACTGACCATTTCTGGCGTTTCGCTGGCAATTTCAGCGATCGTTTTTGCTTATGGGCTTTCCGGTTGGGTTGAATCGTATTCCTCTCGCTCGCTCGCCCAAGTGATCGATAACCAGAAGATTTGGATAGTTCCGAGTGGCGGTGTGAAACTTGATCCAGGTACTGGCCTGATCGTACCGCAAGGGTTCGTTTCAGAAGACACCATCCGATTATTTACAGGTGCTGAAATTACCCTTAAGAGGGTGGTCGCGGGACCTTTGGTTTTGAGGAGTCAGCACGTAGTGCTCTACGGTGATGAGCGAATCACGAACTCAGGTTTGTTAGTGTCGTCTGACTTGTGGGCCATGATCGACCGGCACGCAACGACCATTAGGATCAATGGGGAGGACGTCACTATCGCGCAGGAAAATACAACACTACCACCACGTTCAGTAATAACTTCACTTCAAGTTGGTAAACGTGTGTTGAGAATCGACGACGGAGCGAGTTGGCTCCTTTCGGATGATCCAAGGGCGGTGTCCTGGGCTCGCGGCTTTGGAAACGCTAACAACGTCAGGGTTTCAAGCGATCCGACCCCTGGAGCAGACGGCACGCGCGCAAACATTTATTTGCTTGAGGGAACAGTTGCCCGCTTCGACCCATTTACTTTTCGGACAAAATTTTCAGCTCTGACGATTAATTCGTCTCTGACTACAATGTTTGGTCTCACTTCTCGACTCGTTTTTCTTCTAGGGGTGGCGCTTGCGATTACATCAAGTCTAGTTACTCTCCGGGAACGACGGGACGAAATCGCACTTTTTTCAGTCGCCGGGCTACAGTCAGGAGTATCCTTGCTGTTTTTGCTGGAAGCTTGCCTCAATCAAATCCTCTGCTTGATCCTCGGTAGCGCAGTTGGGTTGGCATTGTTATCAATTACTCTAGACGGGGCATTGAGAATCGAATTGGCAACGCAATCGGTGGCCTTCGGAATAGTATATTTGCCAGTTCTTATTGTTCTTACCACGATTATCCCGAGCCAAGTGGTCGCTAGCCGCCGGCCCGTCGATTTGGTCCGAGGAACGCTCTAAAGCGATGGCATCGATAACAGGCATCTGTTGGTACTGGAAAGTTGGATTTCTTAGACGGTTCCGAGAGAGTCTTGCGGTTTATTGGTCGATTGCGTCCGCAGCGTTTTTGGTCTTCATTCTCGTAAGCTTAAACGAGACCGCGCGACAAGAGGCACAGGCGCACTTTTTGGTCGGTGGAGGCAATGCACACTACATGGAAGACGCGACGTCGTGGCTAATGGTCCTCGGCATCTTTGTGGCCTTCTTTCAAACGCAGTTCTTAATGCAAAGATTAATCGAAGATCGATACATAGAATTCGGGTTTCTTATTAACGTAGGTGTAGGACAATTTGTGGTAGGAACGTTGATTTCATTGGAGCAGATCGGTCATTCGATTGTGGGAGGATTGATCGGCATCCTGGTGGGTTCCGCTACGATACTGATTGCGTCTCTTACTCCTAGTTACGTTTCTCCAAGCCCTAAATCGATCGCCGTCGCGTCGGCATCTGCTATCGTCGTACCGATGTTAGCGGTTCTGCCTATCAGCGTTACACTATTGATTCGTCTGCGACGAAACTTGGGAGGCATTGCTCGTGTCCGATGATGCGCTGTCAGGTTCCGCCACTGAAACCGATCCAGCCCTGCGCTGTGCCGATGTTTGGAAGATCTTCCGCTCCGGCGAAACGATCGTAAAGGCGCTTCAGGGCGTCTCGCTAATTATCAACAGCGGAGAGTTGTTCTGCATACGCGGGCCGAGTGGAAGTGGCAAAACGACGTTATTGAATCTACTGGGCGCCCTGGATTTTCCCACTAAAGGTGAAGTCTTCGGACTCGGACTTGAGTATCAGACCTTGAGTTCCCGGGAACTCGGCCTATTTCGACGGAAATACGTAGGCTTTGTGTTTCAAGAATTGTCATTGATTCCCCATTTAACCGCGTTAGAGAATGTCATCCTCCCAAGCATTTTTGATTCAACATCGCGTATCGAGCTAAAGGAAAGAGCAGCGCAATTGCTAAAGGACGTCGGGGCTCTTCACCGAGCCTCACACTTACCTAGACAACTTAGCGCCGGAGAACGTCAAAGAGTGTCAATAGCAAGAGCTCTGTTGCGAAAACCACGAATTCTTCTCGCGGATGAGCCAACTGCAAGTCTGGATAGCAAGAATGTTGAACGAGTGCTCACCATATTCCATGATCTTTGCGGGGCTGGTGTGACAGTGGTTGTTGCCACTCATGATGATCGAATTGAGAAGGTTGCACATACCGTCGCGTGGATCAACGACGGAATTCTGAAGTGAATCACAGTTAATCCTTGCTCGGTGGTGTCATGGACAACTAGAGCGGCCCGTTCGTTAGTCTGAAATGATATGCCAATTAGTCGCACGATGCTTGACCTATCAGACCTCGAGAATGTAGGACTGATGAGATTCGAAAATTGTCAGTTAGGGAATGATCCGGGGAACTCTCTTTTGAAGGCCGCAGGGAAACGCGTCGTCAATAGTAGAAATGGTCCCTTCTCCGTCGTCTCGAATACGTATGACACCGCGAACCCTTTACCGGCCTCTGGATTCTTGGATTTTCATACCGATGGTCTCTACTGCCAAACTATTCCAGATGTCGTTCTGTTCTACTGTGAAGATCCGGGGGACGATGACTGTAGTACAGTCTTATCAGACACTCGCGCGGTAATTGAAAGGCTAAAAGAGCGGGGGTTGTTTGAAGCTTATGGTCAACTTCAAGTCGCTTATCAGTTCGATCAATCTGGGTCGCGCGCGGTTCCGATTATTGCCCCTCATCCACTTACCGGACAACCAATAATTCATATTGCCGGTAATTCGACAACATCAGTGACCAGTGAACAGTCCCCCTTGATGGAAGCGATAAAGGACATCCACTGCCTTCTTGAAGAGTCGATTGTTAGTGAACATAAATGGGAGCAAGGGGACTTACTTGTATTTGATAATCATTCATTCGTGCATCGTCGGCAGAGGATGCCAGTCGATGTTCGACGACGGCTTATTCGTCTGTGGCTCAACTATGACAATGAGTGAATTTGTAGTGGCATCGACTTGTCATTGAAACTACCGATCGCGAACCGCGATCGCGCGATCTTGGGCGTAATCGTTTCCCCTCGCTAAACCAAGGTATTTGTCTCTTTCAGCGTCATTGTTCTGTCCCTCGGCATAAATCTCCAAATTAATCTTCTCCTTGTCAGTAAACTGCGGCTCACTACCGTGGGCCTCTGACGCTAATCCACGTGCGGTCGCGTAATAGTCTTTCGCCTTCTCGAAATCACTCACCAGCCGCCCATGATGTTCGCGCGCGGCAATGTTTACGGAGTGCCTATGATCTCGTTGCCCTTTGCTCTCAATCGCGCGAGCTAAGTAATCGGTTAACGTTCGCGCTTGGACTTCCCGTAGGGTGCCGGTGCGCTGGTCTCCTAGATTTAGCGACGCGACTCGCTTGCCTGCAAGGAAGTGCTGCAGTCGCTCCTTCGTTTCCTCGACGGCAATGCCAGAAATGATTTCTCGCGCGGCGGCGCGTCCTTCCCATCCATGCTCTGAATCGCGTAGAGCAGTCCTTTCCAAATCAGTCACTTCGCGTAAGAGTCTAGTGTCCTGCAGGACCTCCGCGCTCGTTTCGAGACTTCGGATTTGGAGGAGATCATATTGAGGTTCAGGCATAACTTCGCCGTGATGCGTGCGCCTATCTTGCTCACGCTGATGAATCTCGCGGAGAACGGCAACCATCTCACGCGATGCGTTTCGATCCGCCGTAAGCTCCTCACGCCGGGCTGAAATTTGACGAACAATTTCGCCCCGAACATATGTTAGGTGGTCGACTTCATCGTGGGCCTGCTCTCGACCCTCAGATGAGTAGTTAAGATACGCGAGCGAACGAAAGTCCAATCTCAGTGCCCGAGCTGGAATTAATTTCGCGTCCTCGGTACGCCGGCCGATGCGCTTGTCGAGAGCGCCCAATGACCAGCGCTCTTCGTGGACTTCATAGGTATTAAGATGAACTGAAGCTTCGAAAGTTTCTAAGCGTGCGTCTTTGGCGGCCTGGTCCGCACGAGCGACGTTGAGTTGCGCAGCCAGCTTGGCCGCTTCATCGTCGATTCGTATCGGCGCGTTGTGTTCTCTTGCCAGCGCCGTGCGCAAGTTCTCCATCTCGGACACCAAATCAGGTAGATTGAGCTTGACGGCTTGCTGTTGCAGTTCAGACAGGGTCCCACGATCAATTAGGGGCGTGCGGCTAGGGTCACTTGAGCCGGTCCAACGAGTAACAACTACGTCTTCAATTCGCGACAGCTTCTGACTCAGGCCTGAGATATCTTTACGCAGGGCTGCGATCTTCGCCTCGCGGACATCTTCCAACTCGCGCAGTGTTTCGCCGTGCTGGTTCAGATCGGTTTCGATTGCCTCATTTCGAAGATGGGGATCTCCCTTGCTGATGCGCGTGGCCCTGGCGACGGCTCGCCGCCTCACATCGAATTCAGAGATCTTGCGCTCCTCGTCAGTGGATTGGTCGAGCACGTTAAAGCGGTAGGTCTCTCCGTGTGCGACCGCACGATCGTGCCAGATCTGTGCGAAAGCGAGCCTCATACTTAGGACGAGTCTCTTTCCAAGCGCTATGCGGTAATCCTGACCATCGCTTGTTTCTGGTGCATGGCTTCCGCCCCAACTCGCCGTGATTGCTCTAATGTCCAGCAGTGGTCGCTCCGCACTTGACGTTCGTGAGGTATCTGACGCCGATCTTCCTAGTGCATACGCCGGCTCTCTGTCGCGGCGATCATCTGAAGCGGTCCGCTCTGGCTTTCGCTGCTGTATCTTCTGCGTCATCTGCTCAAAGGCGGCGCGCGCCTGAGCCTTGTCATTTTCTTGCTGAAGGTAAATGGCCTGTTGCTTATCCAAGGCGTCAATGAATCTTTCACCGATTCTTCCCGGATCAAGGACCGGTTTACCGTCGTGGATTTCTTTATGGGGAAGAAGTGTCTTGCGAACGCGGCCGATGCGTACCTCGCGCTCAGTACCTTTTTCGCGCGCGTCTTTACTAATAACGATGTGAGCATGTGGATTTTCTGAGTTGCGGTGGATGCCAGCAACCCATGTTAGTCGCTGCACGTTCAATTCTTCGGCCATGCCGTCCATGCCATCGCGAATGACTTGCCGGAAACGAGTCTGTCTTTCTTTCTCGTCACTACCGAGCTTGGCGAAGTCCTCTTCCTGAAGACTGACGGACACATGAATCAAATCGTCCTTTTCCGGTTGGCCGCTGACAGGATCAAGAATGCGATCGGCTTTGCGATAAGTAAGGTCGCTGCGTTCGTCATCGAAGAGTGGACGCGCGCCTGGTCCTTCTCGAGTTGGGTCTTTGTCACGTTCGGAAATGTAGCGCGTTGTCCGGCTGGCGCCCGCGCCGCCGCCGGTCGAGATGATGTGGAAGACAACTCGCATGGGAGCTATCTTTTCTTCGGTGGTGGATCTTCCTGCTTAATCATTCCCAGCACTGCCAACTGAGCATAAGTAGGAGTACCCGTAATCGTGCTGGCCTCTTTCAAATTGAGTGCCGGTCCTTTGTATTTTTCGCGCTCGGTCGGCGTGAGGACCAGAAAATAGGAATTACCTTCGCTGGCGTGCGCGCCGACGGGAATGGCCCAGAGGGTACAACGGGTCGGACTAATCCAAGTGTAGAAGTAATAATAGTTCTTCAACACCAGGGTATGTCCGCCGTTTCCATATGGCGGCGGATTCGGATGCTTCCAGACTTGCGCCTCAACCTGATCGAAACTCTGCGGGAACGTGACGAATTGTTTTTGGTATTGCCGGAGTCCTTTGATGACTTTCAGAATCGGATCAATGTGAGGAACGTCAGCTTTGGCTCTCCAATCAGCGGCCACGGTCGTGTATCCCCACACGCCGAGATAAGTGACGATCGATATGACCAGCAGCACATATGAAAATCCGAATCTGCGCTTGTGGGTTTTTCCTTCGACTCCCTGCATAACTCTAATCCTCTGCAAATGGTAAGAGGTGGTTATCGATCTCCTCTTCGATCTGATCGCGCCTGAGCCACTCAGGTGTTCTAGATTGTTCTTCGGTTGCAAGTGCTTCGGTTGACTGCGATTGTTCTGGCGCCAACGTGGTCGCAGCTTTGGAAGCATCGTCGCTCACCACCATTGATTCCTGATCAGTGGGCTGATTAGTTGGCAGGTGTGCAGCTTCCGACGCTTTTAGTTCCTTCATGGCTTGCACGGCCTGGGCCAAGCTTGGCGGCGGATCTAAAAGACGTCGCGCTGGCCGCGCTCGGTCTCCGCCGTCTGCACGCGGCAAAAAGCGAAACAGAATGGGATCGGCAGTATCGATAACCGCGACACCCTGCCGATAGTTGACGAGACGGCGCAATTCCGTAGCCTGCCGCAAATCGCGGCGGCTCTCGGTCACCCGTTCAGCGTCATTCTGCGTGCCCGGCGCGTCAACTTCGGTGCGCGAAAGCACGGTCGTAGGACCCAAGAGAGAAGAAGCATAAGCTCCCGTATCCAGATCAATGCCGGGAAGAAAGATCTGATTCTTCATTCCAGCCAGTACGGATTTGCCGGCGCTCTCCCCTTGGAACTTTGCTTTGATCTGATTAACGTCCTGAAACCCGAGCAGGTAAGGAGTATTCCGATAGCGTCCGATTTTTAACCGCTCCGGAAGTTTCGGTGGAGGAATGTTACCCGCCTCATCCATCGCCATCATTACGGGCGTCGAGTCCGGCTGCGTAGAACTTTCCATGTGGATGGCCGCGAGTCCGAATAGCAGCTCTATCACAAGGCGGTATTGGCTTGCATGACTTTCGCTCACAACAATGTAGATGGCAGTTCGACGTGTGCGGAGATATTCAAGTTGAATCTCGCGCACTCCTCGCGCCAGTTCTGCGGGGGTCGCCGTTTTGAGGACGCTAATCGCGTTCGGCGACCGCAGCGGAGCGATCTTATTGTTGAGTCCGGTTATCACGCCTCCTTGCGTCTTCTCCGGGTCCACCTTGGTAAAGTTGCCCCATTCGATTTGTGCTTCTTCATCTTCCGAAGCCTGCATCTCTTCCGTTAGTTTCTTAAGATCATTTCGCGAAAGATATTCCTTGATCATTGGAAGAGTCGGATTCACGGCAATCGTGGGCAGATGCAGACAGAGCGCTTTCATCAAAGCAGTCTCGCCGGAGATCCAATAGTGGGTGTTGTCATTGACCTTCATGTTCTCCGGTTCGTATCCAACCACGATTGAAGCAATCGAATGCGCCAGCTCTCCATCGCCCAGGCAGCGGGGGAGCGGATTCCAGAGATCGGATTGCGCCGGGTTTTCGAGATCTAACCGATACACATGATCGAAGTAGCGGGCAGTGTGGGCGTAGAGTTCGCCTTTGATATCCATCACGAGTGCCGAACCGTATCGAGACCAGTCCCGCAGGATATTCATATAAAAACTTGAGGACTTGCCGGAGCCTGACGGACCAAAGATGCCGGTATGAGTAAGCAGTTGTTTGACCGGCAGAATAAGATCATAAGGACGGGGATTAAGCGCCGAACTCAAGGTGCCAACTCGTACTGCGCCCGGAGGCAGCGGCTTCGTCGACCGGTGCGCCAAACCTTTCGCTCGCAAGTCGGCAATTGTCGCCCAACGCGCCGAACCGTGCGTGAGTCGTTGGTTGAGACTGTAGTAGGGATAGACCAGCGATACTGATTCGAACACGCCAATTAAGGCGACGAAGCAAGCTCCGAGCAGGACAAACGTCATCCATTTCAGATCCAGCCCGAGCATCTGTCCCGAGCGAAAGAAAAAATATCCGGCGACCGCGCTGCTTACGAAAAGCGTTCCACAAGTGGAGACATCCTGAAAGAAACGCCGCGCGGCCTGTAGCGAATCCAGTTCCGGTTCATCCGCCGGCCGGGGAATGAAGTAATCGGCGTCGATGCGTTCTATCCGGGCGCGAAAACTCATGGTTCCTCATTTCTGCTGTGCTTGGGCGGCGGTGTTGGCCCACTGGATTAACTGGGCTTTCTGATCGTCGGCAATTTGTGTTTGCTTGAAGTTGCGCGGCTGCCAGCCTGAGGCGATGATCGTGGCGATTGACGCGAATGGTTCGGGATAAGCAATTCCATCAACCTGCATCGATTCGAAATAACGAGGTCCAACTCCGACATTCTCCAAGTCGGGCAAACGGATGAGCATCGCCGGACCATCCGTGGGCTCACCGGGCACGGAGATCGCTTCCACACTCAAACCTGAGGGTAAATAGCGCAGATGGATTGTTCCATGCGCCGTCTTTAATACGCCTGGCTGATTTGTCACCCACTCAGGCGGAATAAGCTGTAGTTGAACAATATTTGAGACGATGGCTCCCGTGTCTCCGGGAATCCGTCCGCGCATCGCTCCTTCAATGACGTTGTTGGTGGCGGCGATAGCAACTGCTGTCAGGTCTCGCAACCGTTCACTGGTGCGAGGCACTTCGCTATCAGGCCAGCGATAACTAGGCCCGCTACGACTCAATTGCTCAGCACCGATCTCATCACCAATTGTGACGTGGGGATCGACAGTTGCCATGCGTCCACTCTTCTGACGTTGCATCACGAGCGGCACGATTACGAGCACAAAGAATGCTCCAGCCGCTACGGAGATAACGGGCCAGATGCTTCCGCGCTCTCTCATGCCGCCTCCCTTAGTTGCACAGTATTTTCGCTGAAGACTTGTTGAATTGTTTCGTACACTATGGAGTCGAATGCCTGAGCCGCTTTTTCCAGACGTGACAGTCCGAGTTCGAGATTTGCTAGATCGTCGGAATTACGCGCCAGAAACCCGAGATGATCGTCAATGACTTCCGCCGACAGGGAATTGATATTCTCGGCAACCAACGCTCGCAGAAAAGCAATCGATTCGCGCAGACCTGGCTTATCCCTGACAGTTGGCATCATGATGCGAATGTAGCGGACCATCTTTACTATTTGGATTAGCAAGTTGGAGTCAGCTTCGGGCACACGCGAATGGAGAATGCGCGCTTCCTCGAGATTGTTTGGCAATCGCACTTTTGTGTACACGCACCGTGAGCGCAACGGCGGATGCACAACATGTTGATTATTCGAAGTGAGAATTACGATCGGCTTCTCCTCATCTTTGCCTACACCGATATGGCCGTTGTTCTCAGCGAGACGAGGGATAGAGGCGTGACCATCAGTGAATAACTGATAGAAGAAAGCTTGACAGGCTTGCGGCAACTTCTCGAACTCATCCAATTTGACTATGGGTACAATGCCAGTGGTGGCAAGATGATCATAAGCTTTGAGAATCTCGCCAAGGTTCAAGAACTCCCTTCGCCATTGCTCGCTACGCGCAGCTTCCAGTGTAAGTTCGCTCGCAGACACTGCCTGTACCACGAAGTTGTTCTGCCCGTGCTCGTCCCACTCAAACAGAATGTCCTTCAACTTCAAACCATCCATGCCCTGCAACTCGAAGTACGGTCGATTGCATGAATAGGCGAGCGCGTCGACCATTTCGGTCTTGCCCCCACCGCGCTCGCCTTCGGCCAACAGCGGCATCCCTGACCGGAGTGATTGGCAGAGATCCTTCAGCGGCCTTGATTGGAAGATGTAGCCCGATTCGCGTGCCACGAGTTCCGCCAGCGCTTCGCGTCCGTGATGGCGCACCAACCGGCGCGGATCGATTACTTCGCGATTCGGATCGGATGAAATCATTGTTTGTCGGGCTCCGCGCTGGTTGAGTTCAGCACCAGTTTCTTCTGCTCGTCATTCATAAGTGGCAACGCCGCGCGAATATCAGAAGGTGTGCCAAAGAGAATCAACTCCATGACTTCACGGTCGGTGAGCCTAGTGGCGGCGCGCGTGATTTCGTCTTCGCCCGGCGCATCAACGGCCTGAATTGCCTTTGGCAGGTCGGCGACCATTACGTACGCTGGACGGCCTGCTTCGACTTTGACGAAGGTGTTTCGATTATCCGAACCGCCAGCAAGGCCGCGTGCTTCGTCAGTGAGCGGACTGAGAACGCGATAACCGGCGCCATCGAGCACCACGGTTCCACGTCCCAGCGCTCCCGCCATTAGCCCTGCGACCTGCACTCCGCTCGATGCGACTTTCCGCAGCGTTTGTTTTAAGCGATTGCGATCGACACCAATGCGTTTACCGGGAATGCCCGTAGCGCCATCGCCACCCAGCACTTCGCCAGTCATTTTTACGAGTTTGTTGTCGCGAGGATCGATATAACCGATCACTTTGACGAACGCGCGATCGTATTCATTGCCGCTCGTGCGACCGACCAGGACGGTGCCCTTGGGCAAGGACCAGCCCGCGCCACCTGCGTCCTGGGTCAATTCCAGTCTCGCGTAAGAGTCGTTGCGTAAAGTGAAGATCACTCCCTGCGTGCGTACTGGCAGCATCGTGCCAAAGGGTGGCAAGACGGATGGTGATTTATTCACTTTTTCGCTGGCGCTCTTTTCGGTACGAGCGGCACCTTTCGACGAGGGCAGCGAAGTCAGTGCTGTTGTTCTCAGCGCGGTTTCGTCAACAAAGATGCTCTGCGTATTGTTCGCCCGTGACTGCGGCTCGACTACCGATACAGTTTCCGATTTCGCGGCAAGCTGAGTTTGGTTCTTCTGCGGATTCGCATTCGCATTTCCTGCGTCGGCATTATTCAAGTGATCAAATACCGGAGAGTTGACGGTGAAGCTAAGATCGCGCGTCTTACCGGTATTCGACGGCGGAGTGGGGGAAGAGTTTGCCGAGGCCGTCGGATTGGCTTTGCTAGTTGGCGCGTTATCGGCGCCAGAAGCTGCGCGAGCAAGGTTGATCGCTTCTTCGGTTAAGACGCTCTCACTATTACCAGCGTCAGATTTCGGCTTCAGTTCTTGAGCGCCCTTGCGAGAATCGGCTTGAACCGTTACGGGAACGCGCTTGACGCGCATCAACATATAAAGAGCCATGCCTGCGCCAACCACAAAGAGCGCCACAACTAAGAATCCGATTAGCTTGCGCTTCCACACTTTCTTCTTCCCTGTCTCATGTGGTAGCGCGGCGGCTTGCAGCACGGGATTACTCGGATCGTAGAACGAGGTTTTAGTCTGCTCGCTGTCCGCTTCAGCCAGATCGACGACGGCCACGGATCGGTGATGTCCATTCTGTTCCATTCTTAGAACTCCTTCAGCGCCCGCTGTTGGCGAGCGCGATTGACGCCGGCTCATCAGCCGCGTTGGTTTGACCGACAATTACTTTGACTCGTTGATGAACTCCGAGAACTGGGGCGACATAGGCAATCGCGTAATACGTAGTTGCGCCTGCCGGAATCGCACCGCTGTCGTTGCTTATCTCGGCGTGAACTTTCTTGATTGACTGCAAGTTGATCGTTGCGCCCTTATCATCGAGCATCTCGACGTTGAGATCTGGAATAGCAGAAGTGAGCTTGAGAGGCTCGGCGCTCGTATTCTTCACGCCTACTACGAGAACCTGAAACTCGGTTTTGGTATCAACTTGTTTTAGGACTGACAAGGCCAGACCATGCGAGGGTTTAGTCCAGCCTTTGAATTGTTTTGGCTTCTTGATGGCACGGGCCAGCGCGTCCTTAGTCAGAGCGATGATTTGTCCTGAAGCATCAACTTTCTCAGAAACACCCCGCGAAGGAGCAGCAAAAGTCGATGTGTCCGAAGAACTATTAGTGCGGGGTTCACTCACAGGTTTAGATTGTTCTGAAGTCGAGCTACTTAAAGGTGGTGACTTTGATGTTGCCGCATCGCCAGTTCTTAAGTCTTCGGTAGTCTCTACAGAGATTGAGGTCGGCGCGGTGGACTGCCCAGTTTGAATCCTCCTTTCCTCAGTCGTGACGTTATCGAGGTTAACTGGCAGTCCTGCCGCGCGTCGTCGCGCCACGACTTCATCGCGGTTGTAACTTAGAACACAGCGATGAACGTTTTGCGCGAGGTCTTCTACCGGATAAAAAAGAAAGGTAACTACCAAACCGCTGCGCATCTGCGCGGTGACAGTAGCGGCCGGTGTTTGGGCTTTGCGATTATGCGGTGGTGAAACAAACAACGTCCCAGGTCTGACAATGATGGCTCGCTTGTTTCTCTCCAGCGCCTTTTCATCTACGGTGGCCATTTCCGGGTCGCCCGGAATGATGTAGCGCGGACCATCGTTGGCGGGCAGTTCTATCAGCACGCTGCCGTGTTGGGCCATCGCCAATCTCACCACCGTCTCGTCCTTGGTGACATCAACTCTGGCTTCTCCCATGAAGAAGTCTGCTGAAGCCTGCGGCGGCTTGGTCGCGGGGATTGGAGCCACGGGACTCTTGATCCGCCTAACAATCCGATGGGTACAGCATGGCCGGGCACCTGAAGTTATTGGGCTCGGCGAGGCGTTCGGTTGTTGAGCCGCAGCGCTAACGGAAGCGCTCGCGATCGCCAGCAAAAAAATAACGGTCTTCATTTCTCGTATATCCTCTCTAGTTTTGAATCTGGGTGACGGGCGTCTCGGCCTCAGTCGAACTCAGTTCCTTGTAATCGATGGAGTTAATGCGAAATCCTGAACGCAGATTGCGATCGAGGCGAAACGTGCCGTTTTCCGGTGCGTCAGGCAACAATTCTACAGTCAGCAAGACATGCTTGATGGCGTGTTTACTTTCGTTCTTAACCACCATGTCGATCTCTTGCGTCCCATAGACCTTTACGGTCAGCGCTTTACCCGGCGCGTGTTCGAGATATTCAGTTTTCCAGATTGCATTCCATTGCTGCTCGCGCTGGGTTTGCAGAACCTTCTGCTCCGTTAGATACTGCGCGAACTTCTTCGCCTGACCGGGGACCATTAAACGCAACGCGGCTTCGATGTCTTTGGAACGAGATCGTTGATCGACGCGGTAGAGGTATTCAACGAAGGCCTTGACGACATAATCCATGTCGGCTAGTTGTAGTTTGTCTTTTTCCAGCTTGACGGCTTCGGTTGAGCCCAGCTCACGATCATTAATCATGACGGCGCGGCCCGAAGTCATATCGACGACGATTCGGTCTGGTCGTTGAATCGCCTTATAGACCACACCAACGACAGAAACGCCGACGATGATCAAACAGATAACGATCAGCCACGATTGACGCCGGATCGTGCGCACGTCCGCTGGATCGCGATAACAGATCACTGGCGGCAACACATCGTGTTTGCGGGTAGTGCTGTTTACGTCTTCATCCGCAAGTGGTATTTGCAAATCCAAAACATCGGCGCTCATCGAAAGTCTCTCCTTCGGCTGTTCATGATCCTCGTTCGCGCTCGCTCAACAAGCTCTGTGCCACGAGTAAGAAATGTTTGTGATCTCAACCTCCGTCACGGGGGTGTCAGGTTTCCTGACACCTTTTTCCTCAAAACCTGACACCCCCCTCACTGAACGTCGATGAAAAAAGATTTCGCTGTCGATCTTTTTGTCGATGACGTTTGCTTGTCACTACTCATCGCCTCAAGAGTGAAATCTCGCTGCTTGATTCTGGGCACGCGCTTATCGTCATTCGCGGAGCTGACGGCTGGATGCGGACGTGCTAACAGTTCCAGGATTTGATTTACATAGACTCGCGTTTCTGGATAAGGCGGAATACCGCCTGTAATTACTCCACGCGGGTTGATGATCTTTCCCGTAGACAGTAGTAAAGGTTTGCCCGTGCGAAACGAATCGACAGTTCCTTCTCCGGCGTTGTAAGCCGCCAACGCAAAATCGACACGCCCGCCGAATTTCGCCAATAAATCACGCAAATACCTGGCAGCAGCGTCAATCGCCGCTCGTGGATCATTTGGATTTGTCAGTCCGTAACGGGCTGCCGTTTCCGGCATGAACTGCATAAGTCCACGCGCGCCTTTGGGACTTACCGCATCGACTTTGAATCGCGACTCAACGAAACAGACCATCGTTAACACGCGCGGATCGATTCCATAGCGTTGGGCAGATGTCATGATCAGCGGCGCTAATTCTCGTTCTCTATCTAAGAGAGAAGTGTTTGTGTCTCGTCGATTCTGCGCGGTTGTAGTGGCACTCAAAACCAGAAGCACGGTGATTGAAAGAAACAGTTTCTGAATCATGGTCACGCGCCCGAGCAAGAGACGGGCCAGCGCTGCGGCACAGCAATTGAAGAGCGAGCGCGATTGTCAGCAACTCGGAATCAAGACTTCATCAATGCGTGAAGTTGATTCCTGAAGAATTTCTTTGAAGGAGATGCAAGCGATGAATTACATGAATGGCTCGTCGGATTTTCCTGAGTTGAAGAACTCACGCGCAGTCTTCGTGGGACGTGAGTTGATTACTCTGGCTTTGGCACTGAAGACCTTGAATGGAGTAGCTGCGTTGATCGTAATGGTCATCTTCGGCGTGGCTAGCGTGTCGGCGCAGACGCCAACTGGTTCCTTCTTTAACGGAAACAGTTCGCAGCTCGGCAACAGTATTCGTTCCGTCACATTCTTTTTGGCGGCGGCAATGATCGTTGCCGGAATCATTTTCGTCGCGGTCGGCATTATCACTTCCGGCTTGCGCGAATCCCTTTCGACTTGGAAGTTCATCACCGGCGCAGCTTGTTTCGCGTTCGGCGGAGTGTGCGCGGCGATCTATGCCTTCAGTCAGGGCGACACGGTGGCTCTCGACAATCAATTCTGAGTAACGACGGCTGCGTAAAGGCACTCAGTTCGGAGGAGAAGTATGCGGGCACGTCCTATTAGACCAAATATCTATCTGCCGGTAGTGCGCTTCGGCGTGGCCGATAGCGACTGGTTCACGGTGCTTTTGATTTCGTGTGCGGGCTATCTGGTGCCCGTGCCCTTCGGCCTGACGGTCCTCTACGTTCCCTTGCAAATGTGGACGTGGTTGCTCGCAACTGCCGGGAGCATCGCGTTCTTTAATTACATCAGGATCGGGCGGCGTCCTCGGTGGCTACAGCAAAGGTTGTCTGCGCTCTTCCGTCATCAGCGGGAATATCGATTTCTGCCCAACGGAAAGAAACCGCGCTTTCGTCGAGACTGGCTTAACGACACCAACATCTCGGAAGTGTCATCGGTTAATTCTCAGCGAGTCAGCGCCGCTGCGCTCTTAATTGATACCCACAGGCGATTTCAGGAGGCATGTGAAGAGACATGGAACTCACTCTTGCTTACGACGAACTAGCAAACGATCGAGAAGTTCGTCAACGTGACAGGACTCTTCGAAGTCCTATTGGACGAAGGCGAGACTCGTCAATCGTTGGACTCTTCAAAGATGCGCTGCGGCACAAAGACGGCGCGTTGACGGTGGCTTACACCGTGGAGATGCCGGCAAGTATGTTTGCCGAAGATGCGCTGGTGGATCTCCGTTGCGATGATCTCGCGCGCATGCTGGCCTTCGAAAAACCTGCGGGTACTGTTGTCCAATTCCGCTATGCGACCATTCCCGATCCGGGCTATTCGATTATCAACGTCATTAGTTCGCGAGCTGAGACGGGAACACACGCCCTAGCGTCACTGCTGCAAGCATCGAATCTCGATTTTTTAGAAAAGTCCGCCCAGAACATTCCTTATCGCCGCAGCGTGCTGACCTTATGGGTCAGAGTCCCGCCCAGGAAGCGGGCGAACTCAACCATGACCGCGCTCGCGGATCTACGACGGGCTCTCAGCGAGGAACTCAAGAGGGGCGGGCTCGGGAATACGTTGCGGCGATTGCCGGAAATTTACCGACGGACATCAGATGACTCCGTAGTCAGACGTTCCCTGGAGGATGAGCAGCAGAACTATCTACATGCAAACCGGGTCTGGCGGCAGATCGAAAACTCGTTCCCATTCGTCTTACGAAGGTTCACGCGACAGGAGCTTTGGGAGGCTATCTTCCTTGGCCATTGCCAAAACGCGCACTCAGTTCCTTCGCTGCCGGAGAGACCTGGTAGAGACGTGCGGGACTACCTATGTGGCGAAACTATCGAAGGTGAACTTGGATATCGGATGCACGGCGAATATCCGGTGACGATTGTCTCGATGTTCACCCCACCCAATGAATTTGTTACGGCCGATGCCCTTCGAGGCTTGCTGGGTCGAAGAGATTTCAACACCAGACATACGGTTGTCACGGAATACCTTTTTCCCGAACAACGGAAGGAAACAAAGCGTCTTGACCGACGCATCAAGCAAGTCAAACGTACCTTTACCAAACGCGACAATCCCGAAGGTGCCGCTGCGTTGAGAAGTCTGCGCGCAGTGCGTGACGAAGTTGCCGGAGCGCGAGAGTCGCTGCTGCCAACTCGGTTCTACGTAA
>Ga0070694_100000117_pt1 | contig 38520 bp, 31 predicted proteins | sample KBSK1251metaG_FD_65470 | JGI IMG/M metagenome (GOLD analysis project Ga0070694, IMG submission 65470) | Corn, switchgrass and miscanthus rhizosphere microbial communities from Kellogg Biological Station, Michigan, USA - KBS K1-25-1 metaG | ecosystem: Host-associated > Plants > Roots >...
ATGCCGCTCCGGGCGAGGGTCTGGGCGATCCCTCCGCCCATGACGCCGGCCCCGATCACGGCGGCGGCCCGCACCTCCCGGGGACGCACGGCCGGATCGTCCACGCCGGGATCGCGCTTGGCGGCGCGCTGCATCTGGAAGATCGCCACCAGGTTCTTGCTGGTCCGGCCGGCGGCGAGGGGACCGAGAAGCTCCGCCTCGTGCTGCAGCCCCTCGTCCAGGCCGTGGTGAAGGCCGTGCACCACCGCCTCGAGGGCCCTGTACGGGGCCGGGTAGTGGGCCTCGTTGACGCGGCGGCGCAGGCCGGCGCGCGCGACCCGCGCCGTCAGGGCGATCCGGGCCAGGCGGATCGGGTTCAGCCGGGCCAGCGTCGAGTCCGAGGCGTGCGGCCGCGGGTGGCGCCGTCCCTCCGCGGCCTCGAGGACCATGCGCTCGGCCGCCTCGAGGAGCCCCTCGGCCGGGGCGACCTGGTCGACGAGGCCCAGCTTCAGGGCCTTGCGGGCGTTCACGGAGCGGCTGGCCAGGATCATCTCGAGCGCGGCCCCGATGCCGATCAGCCGCGGCAGGCGCTGCGTCCCGCCCCAGCCCGGGATGATCCCCAGGCGCACCTCGGGGAGCCCGATCTCGACGCGCGGGTCGTCGGCGGCGATGCGGAAATGGCAGGCGAGCGCCAGCTCGGTGCCGCCCCCCAGGCAGGTGCCGTTGAGGGCGGCCACCACGGGGAACGGCAGCGCCTCGATCGCGTCGAACAGGCGGTGCCCCTTGCGCGAGGCGTTCTCGGCGTCCTGGATCGACCCCAGGGCTCCGATCTCGTTGACGTCCGCGCCGGCGATGAACGAGCCGGGCTTGGCGCTCAGCACCACCATGCCGCGCATGTCCTTGTCGTGCGCCGCCTGGTCGATGAGGATCTCGAGGACGGCCACGATCGGGGCGGACAGGAGATTCACCTTGTCGTGGGGGCGATCGAAGATCAGGAAGGCGAGCCCGTCCCGGCGCGTCTCCAGGACGACTCCCGGACCCTCCATCGACAGGGTCTTGTCGCCGATCTCGGCCGCCGCCCGCTTGGACTCCATGCTCCCCCTCCCCTGGGTCCGCGCCCGGACCGAGGCGATGCCCTACGATCGTTCCAGGACCAGCGCCGCCCCCTGGCCGCCGCCGATGCACAGCGCGGCGAGGCCGAGCGACACGTCGCGCCGCGCCATCTCCTTCAAGAGCGTCAGGGTCAGGCGCGCGCCCGAGCAGCCGACGGGATGGCCGAGCGCGATGGCGCCGCCGTTCACGTTGGTGATCGCCGGATCGATCTCGCCGAGCGCCGACGCGAGGCCCAGCTCCTGGCGGGCGAACTCGGCCGAGGCGAACGCCTGGCGCACCGCCAGCACCTGCGCCGCGAACGCCTCGTTGATCTCGACGAGCTGCAGGTCGCGTACCGCGACGCCGGCGCGCTCGAGGGCGATGGCGGTGGCGTACGCCGGCCCGAGCCCCATCACGGTCGGGTCGAGCCCGGCGAAGCCGTACGACCGGATGCGGCCGAGGTAGGGCAGGCCGAGCTCGCGGGCCCGGTCCTCGGCCGCGACGACCATGCAGGCGGCCCCGTCGGTGAGCATGCACGAGTTGCCGGCGGTCACGGTGCCGTTTCGCCGATCGAACGCCGGCTTCAGCTTCGCCAGCTGCTCCATCGTCTGGTCCTCGCGCGGCCCGAGGTCGTCCAGGATGGGCGCGAACCGCGGGGCGGGGTACAGCGGGACGATCTCCTCGCGCAGCTTCGGGCGGGCCGCCACGGCGCGGCGATGGCTCTCGAGCGCGTAGGCGTCCTGCTCCTCGCGCCCGATGCGGAAACGGCGCGCCAGAACCTCGGCCGTCTCCCCCATGTTGAGGCCGCAGATGGCGTCCGTGAGGCCGACCTCGAGCGCCGCGATCGGGCGCAGGTGGCGGGGGCGCACCTTCAGGAGCGCGGCCAGCTTCTGTCCCGGGGTCCGCGCCCTGCGGAAGCGCATGACGTCGTCGGTGAACGCCTGCCCCAGGAGAAACGGGATGCGCGACATCGACTCCACGCCCCCGGCCACGATCACGTCGGCGGCCCCGGACTCGATGCGGTGGAAGGCGCTGACGATCGCCTGGATGCCGGATCCGCAGTTCTGGTTCACCGACCAGGCCGGCACCCGCCGGGGGACCCCCGCCTTGAGCGCGGCGACCCGGGCGATGGTCGTCGACTCGGCCGGCTGCGCGATGTTGCCGATGATCACCTCGTCCACGGCGCGCGGGTCGATGTCGACGCGGGCAATCGCCTCGCCGATGGCGATGCGGCAGAGCTCGTCGGCCGGGACGTCGTTGAGGACCCCCCACGACTTGCAGAAGGGGGTCCGGACGCCGTCCACGATGACCACCCCGCGGCGGACCGTCACTCCTGGACCTGGTCTCTCGAGATCCCGTACTGCTCGAGCTTCTTGTAGAGGTTGCTCCGCGGCGTGTCGATGGCGCGGGCGGTCTTGGAGATGTTCCAGCGGTTTTCCTTGAGCTTCCGCATGATGAACACCCGCTCCGCCTCGTCCTTGTACTCCTGCAGGGCGCGGAAGGAGGACGGGTCGGGCGGGTCGAGCGAGCCCGCGGCGCGGGCCCCGCCCGCGCCGCCTGCGGCCGGTGCCTGCGGGGCGGCCCCGACCGTCTCGGCCGCGGCCGGCTCGACGGGGAGAGGCGCGGCCATGGCCGGCTCGGCGCCCAGCGCGTCGACGTCCTCCGCCTCGATGGACTCCCGCTCCACCATGATCAGCAGCCGCTCGACGGCGTTGCGCAGCTCGCGGATGTTCCCCCGCCAGTTGCGCGCGGCGAGCCGCTCGATGGCGCCCGTGCTGAAGGTCTTCGGTCGATACGTGCTGTCGGCCGCCAGGAGGCCGACGAAATGGGCGATCAGCGGCGGGATGTCCTCGCGCCGCTCGCGCAGCGGCGGACACAGGATCTGCACGACGTTGAGCCGGAAGAACAGGTCCTCGCGGAACGCGCCGGCCCGGATGCGCTCGCGCAGGTCCTTGTTGGTGGCGGCGATGACGCGGGTGTCGACGCGGATGATCTTGGACATGCCCACCGGCTCGACGTCCCCCCCCTCCAGGACGCGCAGGACCTTGGCCTGCGTGCGCGGGCTCATGTCCCCGATCTCGTCCAGGAAGATGGTGCCGCCGTCGGCCTGCACGAACTTGCCGATCTGGCGGGAGGTGGCGCCGGTGAACGCCCCCTTCTCATGGCCGAACAGCTCCGACTCGATCAGCTCCTCGGGGATGGCCGCGCAGTTCACCTTGACGAACGTCTTCTCCGACCGCGGGCTCAGGCGGTGGATCTCGAAGGCGACGAGCTCCTTCCCGGTGCCGCTCTCCCCCGTCACCAGGACGGTGGCGTGCGCCGGGGCCGCCCGCGCGATCGCCTCGCGGACCGCGCCCAGCGCCCGGGAGTCCCCCACCATGTTCATGCCCGCCTCGACCTGGTGGCGCAGGCGGAGGTTCTCCTCGCGCAGGCGGCGGCGCTCGATGGCGTGCCGCAGCGCGGTGAGCACCCGCTCGGACTCGAGCGGTTTCTCGAGGAAGTCGTAGGCGCCCTTCTGGATGGCTTCCACGGCGGTCGGGATGTCGCCGTGCCCGGAAATCATCAGGATCGGGGTGTGGGCGTCCTTGGCCCGGATGGCCGCCAGCGCCTCGAGCCCGTCCATCCCCGGCATCTTGATGTCCAGGAGCACGGCGTCGGGCATCTCGCGGCGCAGGGTGTCGATCCCCTGCTGCCCCGAGGGGGCCTCGATGCATTCGAAGCCCTCGTACTCGAGGACCATCCGCAGCGATTTGCGGATTTCCCCTTCGTCGTCGACGACCAGGATCTTTTCTCTCATTCTGCCAGGTCCATGCGGCGCATCGATGGGAGGGAGATGATATCAGGCCGGGCGGGCAAAAGCCGCCCATAAAAAAACGGGGCCCGTGATCCGGGCCCCGTCCGCGTCGACTGCGATGTCCGCGCAGGGCGGCGGCGCTCCCGCCGTCCCGCGCGCGCTTCGGCTATTGCTCTTCATCCTCGTGCGCGCGCAGTCGCACGGTGACGTACCGCGAGATCGGATCCCCGCCGGTGCGCCCCGAGGGGCTGATGACGTACAGGACGACCAGGCCGCCCTCCTTCACCTTCGCCAGCTCGTGCCGGTACTCGCCGACCGTCTTCACGGGCGTACGGTTCAGCTCGGTGATCACGTCCCCCTCGCCCAGCCCCTTCTCGTACGCCTCGGAGACGCGCGACACGCGGGTGACAAGGACGCCGTGCGTGTCGTCCGGCAGCTCGAGCCGATCCAGGACATCGGGGCCCAGGTCGTCCACCGAGATGCCGAGCTTGCGCTCGTTCGGCTCCTCGGGGCGGCTGCCCTTGTCCGGCGTCTCGGCGGCCTCCTTGCCGATGTGCTCGCTGCGATCCGCCAGCTTGGCCGCGACGGTGGTCTCCTTGCCGTTGCGCAGGACGGTCAGCTTGACGGTCGAACCCGGCTCCTTGGCGGACACCAGCCGCACGACCTCGTTGGTGCTCTCCACCGAGCGTCCGTCCACGGCGACGATGACATCGCCCCGCTTGAGCCCGGCCGCCTCGGCCGGCAGGCCGGGGCGCACCGAGTTGACCAGGGCGCCCTTGTCGGTCGACAGGCCGAAGGCCTCCTGCAGGTCGGGGGTGATCTCGGCCAGCTCGATGCCCAGGTAGCCGCGGGAGACCTTCCCCTTGGTCCGCAGCTGCTCCATGATCCCCTTCGCCACGTTCACCGGCACCGCGAAGCCGATCCCCTGGCCCACGCTGCTGATGGCCGTGTTGACGCCGACCACCTCTCCCGACACGTTGACCAGCGGCCCCCCGGAGTTCCCGAAATTGATCGCGGCGTCGGTCTGGATGAAGTTGTCGAGAGAGAAGTCGCGCGACAGGTCGCGCAGCACGCGCCCCTTGGCGCTGATCACCCCGACCGTCACGGTGTGGTCGTAGTTGAGCGGGTTGCCGATGGCCATCACCCAGTCGCCGACGCGCACCGTCTCGGAATCGCCGAGCGCGAGGAAGGGAAGCCGCTTGTCCCCCTTGATCTTGATGAGGGCCAGGTCGGTCGAGGGGTCGGTCCCGACCACGTCGGCGAGATAGTCGTGGCGATCGCCGCTCAGGTTGACCTTGATCTTGCTCGCGTCCTCGACCACGTGGTAGTTCGTCAGGACGTAGCCGTCGTCGGAGATCAGGAAGCCGGATCCGCCGCTGATCTCGAAGCGGGGCTCCTCTTCCGGCTGGAAGCGGCGCCTCTGCTCGGGCCCGAAGAAGAACTCGAAGGGATCGCCGCGGAACGGCTGCCGGCCGCGCCCCTTCTCCTTCGGCTTCACGGTTTCGGTGGAGGTGATGCTGACCACGGCCGGGTTGACCTTCTCGGCGATGTCGGCGAACGACCCCGGTCCGCCAGCCTGCGTCCCCTGGCCCGCCGCCATCTGGGCACGGGCGGCGGCGTGCAGGGGACGATCGTCCGTCCTCTCGCCCGCCTGGCCGGAGCGCGTCAGGTGCAGTCCGCCCGCCAGGACCATGCCGAACACAATCGAGGCCACGATCAGTGCAAGCGTGACCGGTTGCCCGCTTTTCTTCATCGACATCATCTCTCCTTGAGAAAATTCAGTATAGGGCCGCCCCGGGCCTCCGTCAAGGACTGGGCGGCGGGTCCGCCAGAGCCGCGCGCACGCATGCCAGGAGGTGCGTGGTGTCGACCGGCTTCTCGATGATCTCGGCCACGCCGAGCCGAGCCGCGCGTTCCCGGATCGCCTCGCTCAGGTAGGCGCTGATCAGGATCACCGCCGGGCGCCCGGAGGCCATCCCCTGGCCGTCGTGTTCCCCCGCGGCCCGTCGCCGCAGGCAGGCCAGGAGATCGAGCCCGGTGGTCTTCGGCATGCGCTGGTCGAGAATCATCACGTCCACCCCGCGCAGGCTGTCCGGATCGGACAGGACCCTGTCGGAGTCTGCGACGAGCACGACCTGGCAGCCGAGCCTCCGGAGGAGATGCCCGTAGGACCGGAGAACGGCCGGATCGTCGTCGATCACCAGGATCACCCTGCGCATGTCGTCTCTTCTGAAGAGCAAGGCATGTGCCAGCGGTGCGGCCGCGAGGGGGCGACTTGGTCGATCGACGAAAGGGTTGCAGGTCATCGACTTCCGTCGCGGGTCCCGGTATCCGGGGTCCGTGCTTCGAGCGCCTGATCGGGACATGCCACGCCGGGGAAGCGGTATCGTGCGGGAAAGGGCGCCAATTTGGCGCCGGGGTCACTCCTCGGCCGAATGCCCTTCGCCGGGCCCCTGCTCGTACTCCCTGAGCTTGCGCTGCAGGGTGCGCAGGCCGATGCCGAGGAGGTCGGCGGCGCGCGTGCGATTCCCCCCGGTCTGCTGCAGGGTCTTCAGGATGGCCTCCTTCTCGATCTCCTCCATCGTCCTCGGCTGCGCGGCCTCCGGCCGCGGCGGGGCGGCCGGGGCCTGCGGGGTCCGGTAGTTCTCCGGCAGGTGCTCGCGGGTGATCGTCCGGGTGTCGTCCCCGGCCAGGATGACGAGGCTCTCCATCAGGTTGCGCAGCTCGCGGACGTTCCCCTCCCAGCGCGCCCGCGTCAGGATCTCCATCACCTCGGGCGCGAGCTGGAGGTTCGGCCGGTTGTTCTCCGCCTTGAACGCCTCGAAGAAGCGGTGCGTCAGGAGCGGGATGTCCTCGGACCGCTCGCGCAGGGGAGGAATCTCGATCGTGACGACCTTCAGCCGGTAGTACAGGTCGCTGCGGAAGGCGCCGGCCGCCACCTTGGCCTCCAGGTTGGAATTGGTCGCGGCGATGATGCGCACGTCGACGCTGATCGTGTCGGAGCCGCCGACGCGCATGAACGAGCGGTCCTCGAGGACGCGCAGCAGCTTGGCCTGGAGCGCCAGCGGCATGTCGCCGATCTCGTCGAGGAACAGCGTGCCGCGGTCCGCCAGCTCGAACTTCCCCGCCTTGCGCTGCACCGCGCCGGTGAAGGCGCCGCGCTCGTGGCCGAACAGCTCGCTCTCCAGGATGTCGGCCGGGATGGCGGCGCAGTTGATCGGCAGGAAGCGGAGGTCCTTGCGCGGGGAGTTCTGGTGCAGCGCGTTGGCGATCAGCTCCTTGCCGGTGCCGCTCTCCCCGATGATCAGGACGCTGCTGCGGGTGGGGGCGACGAGGGCGAGCTGGTGCAGCACCTGCTGCATCGCCTTCGAGGTGCCGACCAGGGTCCCGAAGGAGAACTTCTCCTCCAGGCGCTCCCGGAGCAGGCGCACCTCCTGGGCCAGGCGGCGCTTCTCGACGGCGGCCGCGACCCGCTTGCGGAGCTCGACCAGGTTCACCGGCTTTTGAAGGTAGTCGTCGGCCCCCTGCTTCATGGCGTCGACCGCCGACTCGACCGAGCCGAAACCGGTGATCACCAGGACCGCCAGGCCGGGGTCGACCAGCTTCGACACCTTCAGGACCTCGAGGCCGTCCATCCCGGGCATGCGCAGGTCGGTGACGACCAGGTCCGCGCCGTTCTCCTTCAGGTGCTCGAGGCCGTGCGGGCCCGAGGAGAAGGACGTGACGAGGTAGCCGTCCTTGCGCAGCGCCATCTCGATGCTCTTGCGGTTGCCGTCGTCGTCGTCGATGACGACGATCTGGCCCTTCGGTCCGGACATCTTCAGGGCTCCTTCACGTTGCCGGCCAGCTGCAGAAACTCGTCCGCCTCGATCACGCGCACCCGCAGGGCGCGGGCCTTGTCCAGCTTCGAGCCCGCGTCGTGTCCCGCGATGACCAGGTCGGTCTTCTTCGACACCGATTCGGACAGGCGCGCCCCCTGGCGCCGCAGGTACTTCTTGATGGCCTCGCGCGGCCAGCCCTCGATCGTGCCGGTGACGACGCAGGCCTTGCCGCTGAACGGCCCCTCGATCGCGGCCGGCCTCTCGCCGGCGCGCAGGGTGACGCCGGCGGCCGCCAGCCGCCCGACGAGCCGCGCGTTCTGCGGCTCCTCGAAGAACTGCAGGATGGCGTCGGCGACCCTCGGGCCGACCTCGTGGACCTCCATGAGCGCCTCCCGCGTGGCGCCCCGCAGCGCATCGATGTCGGGGAGCGCCTCGACCAGGAGCGCCGCGGTGCGCTCGCCGACGAAGCGGATCCCCAGCGCGAAGAGCACGCGCTCGAACGGGGTCGCCTTGCTCTTCTCGATCTCGCGCACCAGGTTGTCGGCCGACTTCTTACCCATCCGCTCGAGGTCGGCGAGCTCCCCGGCCTTCAGGTCGTACAGGCCGGCGACCTCCCGGACGAGGCCCCGGTCGACGAGCTGCCCGACGAGCGCCTCCCCCAGACCCTCGATGTTCATCGCCTCGCGCTGCGCGAAGTGCCGGATCGACTCCTTCAGGCGCGCCGGGCAGGAGACGTTGGCGCAGCGGCCGTAGACCTCCCCCTCGGCCCGGGGCGCGGCGGCCCCGCACACCGGGCAGGTCCGCGGCATGGCGAACTTCTGCGCCCCCTCCGGGCGGGCCTCCAGGACGACCTTCACGATCCGGGGGATCACGTCCCCGCCCCGCTCGATGAGGACGCGGTCCCCGAGGCGCACATCCTTCCTCTCGAGCTCGTCCTCGTTGTGCAGCGTCGATCGCGAGATCGTCGCCCCGCCGATCGTCACCGGCTCGAGGATCGCCACCGGGGTGAGGGCGCCGGAGCGCGTGACGTTGATCTCGATCCCCTTCACGGTGGTCGTCGCCTGGCGGGGCGGGAACTTGAACGCCACCGCCCAGCGGGGAGCGCGCGCCGTCGATCCGGCCATCTCCTGGAGGGCGATCGGGTCGACCTTGACGACGCAGCCGTCCACCTCGAACGGCAGGGTGTCGCGCTTCTCCTGCCATTCCTGGTAGTAGGCCTCGACCTCCTCGAGCGATCGGCAGGGGGCGGTGGCGTTGACCCGGAAGCCCAGGTCCCGGAGCGCGTCGAGGGACCCCGAGTGCGTCGCCGGCGGGCGCTCTCCCGAAAGCCGCGTCAGGTTCCAGACCAGCAGGTCCAGCGGGCGTCCCGCGGTCAGCTTCGGGTCGAGGAGCCTTATCGTCCCGGCCGCCGCGTTGCGCGGGTTGGCGAACGGAGGCTCCCCCGACTCCTCGCGTCGACGGTTCATCTCCCGGAAGGGCCCGACCGGGTAGTACACCTCGCCCCGCGCCTCGAGAAACGGCACCGGCCGCTGGAGCCTCAGCGGGACGGACGGAATGGTGCGGACGTTGCCCGTGACCTCCTCGCCCAGGACCCCGTCGCCGCGGGTCACCCCGCGCACGAACGAGCCGTTCTCGTACAGGAGCGACACGGACACCCCGTCGATCTTGAGCTCGGCCACGAGCGGCACCTCCTCGCGGCCCAGGACGCGCAGCAGCCGCGCGTGCCACTCGCGCAGCTCCTCGACGGATGCGGCATTGTCCAGGCTGAGCATCGGCACGGCGTGCCGGACCGTGGGAAGGTCCCCCTCGACCTCGGCCCCGACGCGCTGCGTCGGCGAATCGGCCGTGACCAGCCCGGGATGCTCCGCCTCGAGGGCGGCGAGCTCCTTTTCCAGGACGTCGTACTCGGCGTCGGAGATCTCGGGGGCGCTGTCGGCGTAGTAGCGCTTGCGGTGGTGCCAGATCTGGCGGCGCAGATCCTCGACCCGGCGCTCCGCCGCTTCGCGCGAGCGCGTCCCCGGCTCGCGGCGGGCGGCCTCGTTCACGGCTGCACCAGGGGCCCGGACGTCACGACGCTTCCGTCGCCGCGACCCGGCCGGGGGCGGCCGCCGTCTCGGAGTGCCGGCGCGGCAGCGTCAGGATGAAGCGGGCCCCCTTGCCGACCTCGCTCTCGACCGCGATCGAGCCGCCGTGCGCCTGCAGGATGCGGGCGGCGATCGGCAGGCCGAGGCCGGTGCCGCCGCCCCGGCTGGAGAAGAACACGTCGAAGATCCGCTCCCGGTCGGCCGGCGGGATGCCCGGCCCGTCGTCCTCGACCGTGACGATCGCCTCCCCCTGCGTCCCCACCTTGCTGGTCACCGTCACCGTCCCCCCCTCCTTGAGGACCTGGGAGGCGTTGATCAGCAGGTTCATCATCGCCTGCCTGATCAGCGCCTCGTCGAGATCGACCGGGGGCAGGTACGCCGAGAGGTCGAGGCGCAGCGTCAGCTTGCGGGTCTCGAATTCCGGGCGGAGGAAGACCGCCAGGTCGCGCAGGATCGCGTTCAGGTCCTTGCTCTCGAAGCGGGGCTGGTGCGGGCGCGCGTAGCTCAGGAAGTTGTTGACCAGCGTGCTGAGGCGGCGGATCTCCCCCTGCAGCGCCCCCAGGTAGACCCGGGCGTCCTCGGCGGTTCCCTTGGGGCCGGGCTCGACCAGCTCCTCCTCGAGCATCTGGAGGTTCATGCTCAGGACGTTCAGGGGATTGCGGATCTCGTGCGCCAGGCCGGCGGCGAGGGCCCCGACGAAGGCCAGTCGATCGTCCATCTGGGCCTGGGCCTCGAGCAGCCGGGTCCGGTGCAGGAGCCTGAGCACGTACCCGAACGCCACCGCCAGGATCAGGATCGCGATCCCCGCGCCGACCCAGAGCTTGGTCTGCAGGTCCCGGCGCAGCTCGTCGATCTCCTTCTCGATCATCTCGCTCGGTACGCCCGCTTCGCGGATCGAGGCGGCGCCGGGCTCGTTCGAGCGCCTGACGGCGATCACCTTCTGGGGGCGCCCGCCGACCTGCCATTCCTCGGTCACCCCCGGGTGGCCCGGCGGCAGGTTCGCCCCGCCGGCCGTTGGGGCCACCTCGCGCTGCTCGCCGGCCTCGTAACCCACCCACAGGACCTGCCCGTCCATGTCGGTGATCACCCGCTGCAGGCGATAGCTGAGCGATCGGAAGATCTGCGGCCCGATGCTCGGCTCCTGGGGTTTGGCCGGGCAGGGACGGACCAGCGCCGGGGACTGGGGGTCGCCCGCCGGGCAGGGCTCCGTGGGGGCGGCCCCGGAGTCGTCCTCGTCCCCGTCCGACAGGGTCGGCCCGGGATGGCGCGTCTCCAGGGCCCGGATGGAAGTCCGCAGGGCCCGATCGATCACCCGGTGGCTCAGGTCGCTGAAGGCCAGGTGCCCGAAGATGAACAGGTCGGCCACCAGGAGGAGCATGAAAAGAATGGAGGCGAACAGAAGACGGCTGCGGAATGTCGGCTCGGACCTGGCAACTTCCCGCAATGCACCGCCTCCCTGGCAGGGTGTCGGGTTTAGAAAGAATAGCACATCCGGCCGCTCCCGACCCGAACCGCTGTGCGTAACCCGCAGAGGAACACGATCTTCCGCGCTCGTGCCGTTGACAGTCCGAAAAACCGTGTGTTAGCATGCGCCGCTTTTCCGACATCACCAACCAGCGCGGGCACGGCACCTGGGGCGAGGCCCCGGAGCGCAGGTGGCCCGCGCTCCGTTCGATCATGCGAGGTCGAGAGGGATGACCAGAAGCCCGGACGCCGCAGCGCGCGCTCTCCTCTCCGTCCTCTTGCGGATCGCCATCGTACTCCTCATCATCCTGCCGTTCATGACTCCGTCCGCCCGGGCGGAAGAGAAGAAGGGGGCCTGGGAGGCCGGCTTCCTCTACGGCACCAGCTTCTTCGCGAACGAGCTGCGGCTGTCGAACGAGGCCGAGTACGGCGTGCGGTTCGGCTGGTACTGGCGCCCCGCCTACGAGTGGGAGTTCCAGTACCGCACGACCGGCTCGGCGGACCTGCAGAACGAGAACAGCACGCTGATCGCCAACCCCGGCGTGTTCTTCGCCGTCCCGGGACGGAAATTCACGTTCAATGCGGACAGCTACAGCGTCCGCTTCCTGATCAACCCGCGCAACGTGAAGCGGCGCTTCAAGCCGTACGCCGTGTTCGGATACGGCATGACGAAGTACAGCGAGGACCCCGCGTTCGGGCCCGGCGAGAAGGGGGACCTGAGCGGCCGGATGATCACGATCGGCGGGGGCGTTCGCATGCGCCTGTTCCCGCACCTGGCCCTGCGGACCGAGTTCACCACCGAGTACGAGCCGACCAACATCTACCACAGCGAGAGCCTCAACCTGGGGCTGACCTGGGTGTGGGGCGGTGGCGGAGGCGCCGGCGGCTCGGCCGACGGCGACGGCGACGGTGTCGTGGACCTGAGCGACCGCTGCCCCGACACCCCGAAGGGGGCCCTGGTCGACTCGCACAACGGCTGCCCGTGGGACCTCGACCAGGACGGCATCATGGAGGGGATCGACAAGTGCGCCGAGACGCCCCGCGGCTGGCCGGTCGACCCGAGCGGCTGCCCGCTCGACACCGACGGGGACGGCGTCCCCGACGGCAGCGACACGTGCGCCGACACCCCCAAGGGGGCCATCGCCAACGTCGAAGGCTGCCCGACGGACGCCGACGGCGACTCGGTCTGGGACGGCCTCGACAAGTGCCCCGACACGCCGAAGGGTGCGGTGGTCGATCCGATGGACAGCCCGACCGCGGGCTGCCCGCACGACGCCGACAACGACGGCGTCTTCGACGGCGTGGACGGCTGCCCCCTCACGCCGGCCAGCGCCACCGTCGACGAGAAGGGCTGCCCGCACGACTCCGACGGCGACAAGGTGCTCGACGGCCTGGATCAGTGCCCCGATACGCCGAAGGGGCTGAAGATCGACAAGGAAGGGTGCCCGCGCCTCCGCCTGGACAAGCCGGAGCCGCAGGTCGTGCAGAACGTCAAGTTCGTCGAGGGGATCGAGCTGTGGCCCGGCACGGACGCGTGGCTGCAGCTGCTGGTGGACGCGATGCAGTACTGGTCCGACATTTCGGTCGAGGTCGGCGTCTACACCGACAACAAGGGGAGCGCCGCCGCCAACCGGAACATCTCGCAGCGCCGGGCCGAGGTCGTCAGAGGCTGGCTCGCGCAGCACGGCATCGACGCCAAGCGCATCGCCATCAAGGGCTACGGCGCGGTGAACTTCATCGCGGAGAACGACACCGAGGAAGGACGCGAGAAGAACCGCCGGGTCGAGGTGAAACGGATGACCGGCGATCTGCGCAAGCACCCGAAGCCGGTCGTCGAGGAGCCCGCGACCGAGCCGGAACCGGCCGCGTCCCCGGCTCCGTCGACGACGGCTCCCGAGGCGCTCGCCCCGTCGGCCCCCGAGAAGGCCCCCGAACCGGCCCCGGAGCCGGCCCCAACGCCTTCGCCCGAGGCTCCCGCGCCGGGATCTCCCGCGCCCGAAGCGCCGGCGCCGTCCCCCTCTCCGGAGCAGCCGGCGCCCGAGCCGGGGCCCTCCCCGACGCCGGAGCCTCCGGCGCCTTCGCCGTCGCCCACGCCGGCCCCCGGGGCGGCGTTGTTCTAGATTGTCCGGGTAGTCCCGACGCTCAAGGTTGGATCAGGTCGCCGCGCAGCACGCCCAGGGCGCACCGGTCCGGATCGAGATAACGCCAGACGGCGTCGTGCACGTCGTCGTAGCCGACTCCCGCGATGCGCTCCGGGTACGCCAGGACGGCCTCCATGCCGAGGCCCCGCACTTCGGCGTCGGAGTAGCGGTAGGCGCGCTGCGAGTTCCCCTGCAAGGCGATCAGGTGGGTGCCGCGCACGTAGCGGATCGCCCTGTCGATCTCCTCGCGGCGCGCCCCCTCGTGGCGGACCCGGGCGATCTCCTGGAACAGGACGCGCCGGGCCTCGGCCTCGTTCTTCGGCGACGTGGCCAGGTAGACCGAGAACGCCCCGCCCGCCACCTTGTGGTAGTTGAAGGCGTGCACGGCGTACGCCAGCCCGCGCTTGCCACGCACCTCCTCGAAGAAGCGACCGCCGAGCCCCGACGTGACCGCCTGGACGACGTCGAGGGAGAACCGCTCGGGCGTCTGCAGGCCGGGCGTCGGGAAGCCGATCACCTGCGCGGTCTGCTGGCGGCGGCGCGTCTCGACGACCTCGGACGCGCCCCAGGCGACGAGCTGTCCCGGGTCCCGCTCGCCGTGTCCCTCCTGGGTCCAGTCGGCGATCGACGATTCGATCATGTCGACCGCCTCCGCCTCCTCCAGGTCGCCGACCATCGCCACGACCATGGTCGCGGGACGCACCATGGCGCGGTGCCAGCGCACCAGGTTCTCGCGCTTCATCGACTGGACCGGCACCGCCAGCCCGAACGACGGCAGGGCGTAGGGATGGCTGCCGAAGGCGGCCTGGCGGAAGAGCTGGAACGTGTACGGCAGCGACTGGTCCTTGATGCTCTCCTGCGCCGCCATCTGCAGCATGCGCTCTTTTTCGATCTCCTCGTGCCGGAAGGCCGGGCGCCGGATCAGATCCGTGAGGAGGTCCCAGGCGCGGCGCGCGTGCTTCGCCAGGATGTTCACGGCGAACCCGAAGTAGTCCTCGTCGATGAGGCGATCGATCGAGGCGCCCAGGCCTTCGATCTCCAGCGCCACGCGGCGCGAGTCGCGCGTCACGCTCCCCTTGATCATGGTCGCCTGCATCAGCCGCGTGATGCCGGAGCTCTCCCGCCCCTCGCCCGAGCGGCCGCCGCGGAAGGCCACGCAGAAGGTCACGAGCGGCACCTCGCTCCGCCTCTCGTGCAGAAGCACCGAGCCGGACTCGAAGCGGTGGCGTGACACGTCCGCGCCGACGGGCGTCCGGACGGGCCGGGGCGTCGGGGCGCGCTGCGCCTGTGCGCCCGGGCGGAACGGGCCGGGGCCCGCGGCGGTCTCCTCGCGGGGCGGGCCGGCGGGCGCCACCCGGCGGAGCTCGTCGGCCAGATCCTCCGGGTCGGCGGCCGGAAGGGCCGCCGCGGCCGGCTCCGGAAGGTAGGACAGGAGCGTGGCGTTCTCCAGGGTCAGGTGGGTGCGCGCCACGCGCTGCACGTCGGCCGCGGTCACCTTGTGCAGCCGCTCGACCAGCTCGTCCGCCAGGTGATGGCCGCCGATTGACTCGTAGTAGGCCAGGATGGACGATTGCCCGAGGACATCCGAGCGGCTCTGGTGGTAGCGGAACTCGATCGCGGTGCGGGCGCGCTCCATCTCGGCGCCCGAGGGCGGCTCCCTGCGGAGACGCTCCACCTCCGCCTGGACGGCCGGCAGGGCCGGGGCCGCGTTCTTCGGCTCGTGCTCGGCCATGATCGTGAAGATCCCGAGGTCCCGGAACGAGTCGAGGGAGGCGCCGATCGTGTCCACGAGCCCGGCGCGCTCCTTGACGCCCTGGTACAGGCGCGACGCCTGCCCCCCGCCGAGCACGTACGCCAGGATGCGCAGCGCCAGGTCGTCGTCCGTCAGGACCGCCGGCGCGTGGTAGCCGAGGGTCAGGTAGGACCTCTTGATGTCGCCCGCGAGGCGCAGGGCCTTGAAGCGGGTCTGCCGCGGCTCCGCGGGGGATCCCAGAGGCGCGCCGGGGCGCGCCGCCATCCCGCCCAGGTAGACGTGGGCGGCCTCGATCGCCTCTCTGGCCTGGATGTCCCCGACCACCGCCAGGATGATCCGCTCCGGCACGTAGTGCCCGTTGAAGTAGGACAGCAGCTGGTCGCGCGTGAAGGCTCTCAGCTCGTCCTCTCCGCCGATCCGCCAGCGCCGGATGCGGTGGACGTCGAAGGCCTCGCGGAACATCATCTCCAGCGCGTACGCTCCGGGCGTGTCCTTCTTGCGCCGCCCCTCCTGGATGACCGCCTCGATCTCCCGCTTCAGCTCGTCCGCGTCGAACAGCGGGTGCATCAGCGCGTCGGCCTGGATCTCCAGTCCCTTGCGGTAGTTCTCCGACGGCAGGACCACGTAGTAGTTGGTCGAGTCGTAGTAGGTGCCGGCGTTCAGCTCCCCTCCGAGCGCCTTGATCTCGGAGGCGATCTGGTCCGCGCGGGGCCGATCGGGCGTCCCCTTGAAGAACATGTGCTCGAGGACGTGCGAGATGCCGATCTCGGCGTCGTCTTCGTCGAAGTAGCCGGCCCGCACCCAGAGATTGATGGCGACCACGGGCGAGGAATGGTCCTCGGCGGCCAGGACGGTCACGCCGTTCGGCAGGACTTCCTTGACGATCTGGCTCTTCGGCGCCATGCGTTCACCCTTCCGCAGGCGGGGTCTCGATCACGCCGGCCCGCGATCCCGACATCAACATAGGCTCCGGCCGGCGGGCATGCACACCGGACGCCCAGGAGCCTGTCCGAGTATCGGACCGGCTCCTAGGGCTTCTTTCCCGCGGGTGTCTCCGCCGGGGCGGGGCTGCCCGCAGGGGCCGCCGCCGGAGACGGCGGGCTCGGCGAGAAGTGGGCGTGCACCAGCTTCCACCCCTCCTTCTCCCGGCGGTAGATCGCCGTCGCCTGTCCCCGATCGTCGATGGCGTAGGAGCCGATGCGACCGGTCATCGTCCAGTCGTAGGTCGCGTACCCCAGCGGGCCCTCGGCCACCGCGTTCAGCGACTCGACGGTCATGTGGATCTCCGACGCGCGCTCGAAGAAGCCGCTCCACTGGCGCTGGATCTGCTCCCAGCCCTGGAAGCGCCCCGGCGGCGACACGTCGAACAGGAGCGCCTGGCCGTCCCTGGACCAGACCTCCGAGAGGGCCTTCATGTCCCGGGCGTTGATCGCCGCCGCCTCCCGCGCGACCAGGGCGCGGATGGCGTCGGCATCCGACCGCGAGCGACTGCACCCCGCGACGGACAGGAGCAGGAGCGCCGCCGCGATCGCGGCCGTGCGCGCCGATCGAGCCGGGGGTGTGTGCGAGTCTTCGAGCGCTGCGAGGCGGGAACCCATGTCGGAGCGGTACTCTAATGCACGCTCCCGGGGGAGTCAATCGGCGGTTTGCCGCCCCCGCCGCCGCCGGGCTATAGTCGCGGGAGCGCGGATGGGCGCGCGGCGGGGCGCACGGACATGATCTTCGCGTTCTTCGACGAGCGGTTGAACGCCCTCCCCTTCCTGTGCGTCGACGGGGTCGTCGACGGGGGGCTGAACCTGAGTCACTGGCCCGGCAATCGCACGCCGGCGCATCTGAAGGCCGACACCTCCACCGAGATGGCCCTCCGTCTCGCGCGCGATCCCGCCCGTGAGGACTGGCTGCGCGGCGTGTCGATCGTCACCAACAACCATTTCGACACCGACGGGCTCCTGTCGGTGTTTTCGGTCCTCAGGCCGGACGAGGCGTTGCGCCACGAGACCGGGCTGATCCAGGCGGCGCGAACCGGCGATTTCGGCGAATTCACCACGCCGGACGCGTTCAAGCTCGACTGCGTCGTGACCGCCTTCGGCGACGAGGAGCGTTCCCCCATCGCCGCGGAGCTTCGCGGCCTGGGCGAGCACGAGCGCTACCAGGTGATCTACGACCGGCTCCTGTCGATGCTGCCCGGGCTCCTGTCCTCGGCGGCGTCCTATAAGTCCCTGTGGTCGGACCGCCTGGCCGCGTACATGAAGTCGATGATGCGCATGCGGGACGTGGCGCGGGTGCGCGAGCACGAGGCGGCGCGGCTCACGGTGATCGAGGCGGCCGAACCCCTGGACGAGATGGCGCGCTTCAACGTGGCCCGGCACCACCGCGTCCTGACCGCCACGAAGGGGCCGGACGGAACGTTCTACGAGATCGCCTTTCAGATCTTTTCCTGGTTCGACACCGTGACGCCGCCCCGCGGCGGGCGGTTCGATCTCTCCGGCCTCGCCGAGGAGCTCAACCGCCTGGAGCCGCCCGGCGCCGGGCGCTGGACCTACACGGGTGACGATTCCCTGGAATCCCGCCTCCACCGGGCGGGCCCGGGCGGCGAGCCCGTCCCCAGCGCCCTGCCGCTCGAGGTCCTCGAGCCTCTGGTCACGCGCGTCTTCGCGGCGCGCCCCTGACGAGGCCCCCGCGCCGGCACGGGCGTTCGGACCCCGTCGGATTCATGAGGATTTCAGGCTGACGCTGACGCCGTCGCGCAGCGGCAGGATGGCGGTCGCGAGGGCCGGATCGCCGTACAGCAGGCGGGTCAGCTCGCGGACGCCGCGCGTGTCGTCGTCCTGGCACTGGGCATCGGCCACGCGTCCCGACCAGAGCATGTTGTCGCAGAGGAAGAGCCCGCCGGCGCGCAGCCGCGGCATCATGAGCGGATGCACCCTGGGATAGTCGCGCTTGTCGATGTCGCAGAAGATGATGTCGAACGGGCCGGGATGGCGCGCCAGGATCTCCAGCGCGTCCCCCTTCTCGATGGACGCCTTGTCCATCAATCCGGCCCGGCTCAGGAATCCGCGCGCGCTGGCGCAGTTCTCGGCGGAGCCCTCCGTCAGGACGACGCGGCCGCCGGGAGGCAGGGCGAGCGCGAACCAGAAGGCCGAGTACCCGAATCCCGATCCGCACTCGAAGACGTCCCGTGCGCCGATCGAGCGCGCCAGCACGTTCAAGAACCGCCCGACCAGGGGCCCGACGATCGGGAAACGCCGGCGGTACGCGAGGCGCTCCATCTCCCGCAGCACGCCCTCGCCGGGCGGCGCGACCTGGCGCAGGTACTCCTCGATGGCGGGGTCGACGATGTCCACGATCGTCATCTTAGCATGGGGGATCGCGCCGATCCGGCCGCCGCCGGGGCGTCTCAGCCCGCCAGGGCGATCCAGAGCACCCCCGCGAAGGCCAGGACGGATCCGACCAGGCGCGCCGCGCCGAGCCTCTCGTGCAGCACGGCCCACCCGGCAAGCGCCGCCAGGACGATGCTCACCTCGCGCACCGCCCCGGCATAGGCCACGCGCGAGCGGGCATACGCCTGCAGCACCAGAAGGTACGCCAGGAGGGTCATGCACCCCACGGCCACGATCGCCCCGCGCCGGGCGCGCCATTCGGCCAGGATCCCCGCCGTCCCGTGCCGCGCCACGACCCAGGGCGTCAGGAAGAGGCCGGTCAGCCCCAGCACCAGGACGGTGTAGCCGGCCGGCTGCACGAGGCGCACCGCCGCCGCGTCGATCGTCGAGTAGACGGAGATGCAGATCGCCACCACGATCGCCTCGGCGACGCCGGCCGATCCGAATCGCCGCCGCCACGGCTCGCGGGGCGCCCCGGACGAGGAGGAGCCTCCGACCAGAGCCAGGCCTGCGAGAAGCACCGCAAGCCCGGCGAGGCCCTGCGGGCCGGGCCGCTCGCCGAGGAACAGGAACGCCCAGGCGGCCAGGAAGGCGGGGGCCGCTCCCCGCGCGATCGGATAGACGCGGGAGAACTCGCCGCGATCGTAGGCCCGCCCCAGCATCGCGTAGTAGAGGACCTCCACCAGGGCGCTGGTCACCGCGCAGGGCCAGACCGCCGCCGGGATCGGCCCGCCGCGGATCAGGATCGGAAGGAACACGAGCGCGCCGCACAGGAGCGCCCACCAGGTGAATACTTCCTTGCGGCCCGAACCCTTGACCAGCAGGTTCCAGGCCGTGTGGAGGACGGCGGCGAAAAGAACCAGGGCCAGGGCGGACGGCGGCATCCCGGGACTCTACCCCCGGCGCGGGCCGCCTGTATACTTGCTGCATGGCCGCTTCCCGTGTTCTCGGCCCGGCTGCGATTCCGGTCTTCCTGGCCCTCCTGGGACTGTGCCGCTGCGCCTCGGGCGGCCCGATGCCCGAGTCCACAGGCACGGGAACGGCCGCGGCGGACGCGTCCGCTCCGGCCCCCACGCCGGCCCCCACGCCGGATTCGGCGGCGGCTCCCGCGGAGACGCCCGGGCCGGCTCCCGCGCCCGTCGCCGCGACGGGACCGGGGACCACGGGCCGAGTGGACTTCGAGGCCCAGATCCTGCCCCTCCTGCAGCAGAAGTGCTCCCCATGCCATTTTCAGGGAGGGCGCATGTACGGACGGCTTCCGTTCGATCAGGAGGGGACGATCCGTGTGCTCGGCACGCAGATGTTCTCCCGGCTGCGCGACCCGCTCGACCAGGAGCTGATCCGCACCTACCTCGAGCAGCGCTGAGACGCGTCGGGGACAGCGGGGCGGGAGTTACTGCGGATCGGCGATGTCCAGGACGACCGAGCGGGCCGGGAAGCTGAACCAGGCCTCGACCATCCTGTCATCCTTGCGAAAGATCAGGCGGTGCGGCGCGAGGACCTCGACGTTCCAGCCGTTCCTCCGGCCCTGAGACCTGAGGTCGCAGACCGCGTTGCTGGCCTCCCCCCGGAAGCGGAAGCGCACGGTGAGATTGCCGCCACGGACACCCCCCGAATTGCTCTCCAGGCGGAACACCCTGGGAACCGGAAAATCCCGTGGGAACCGCGGATGGAGTCTCGTGGCGGAGGCGAACCGGCCCGGCTCCAGCAGGGCGTGTTTCGATCGTCCCGGATCGTCGGAACGGCCGGATCCGGCAGCGGGCCCGGACCCCGCCACGGCGAGATCGACGCCACCCGGCAGGGCGGGCGACGCCGAAGCGTCGGAGGGGGAGATGGCGCGATCGGGGACCGTCATATAAAGAAGGAAGACCGCGCCTGCGACGAGCCCGCTTCCGGCGGCCCACATCCAGCGCTTCTGCTTGCACGCCCAGAGCGTGAGAGGGATCGTGCCGAGAAGCACGATCAGCAGCACCGGATAGGACTGAGCCGCCTGCTGGACGACTGCCAGAATCCCCATCAGACCCCCCGCCGGCCCCTTAACGGCAAACCGTGGAGCGGAAACGGGCCATCCAAGCGAGGAATCTAGGGTCCGGCGCGCCAGGCTGCAAGTTGGCGACGGTTTTCTGACGGCCGCGCGGGGGACCCGGTCCGTGTTTTGGCCGCCGCAGAGGAAACTGTTTCACAAAACGGAACAGCGGTTGACTTGCGTTTCGTTTGGCGGTTTGATAGCATCCGAAATCGTTTGGAGCACCTTCCCTAGCACCTTCCGAGGGGGTCATGGCTCCCGCCAGGAGACGACGGAGGCTGCCGACGCTGATTGATCGGGGGCTCGGGCTGCTCGAAGTCGTCCTCCCGGCAGGCCCCGACGACAGCCTTGCCTCGACGCTGCCGGACGGCCAGCGCGATCCGGGTGGATTCTGGTACCCGCTCGGCTACGATCAGCCGGGCGACATCTTCACTCCCCAGCAGAGACGACTCCAGGCCAAGCAGCGCCAGGTGCAGAGCCGGCGGCTGGGCTCCCGGGCTCGCCGCGACGTTGCAGACTCCGGCGCGAAGGGGATCGCGGTGGCGGACACGACTCCTTCGCGCCCCCATGCGCCGCCCCAGGAGCGCGTGCGCGTGAACCCGGTGGCCGGGGAGGCCTTCGGCATCGAGATGCCCCTGACCGACAGGTCCATGCCCCTCCCCTCCCCCTCGCTCGAGGCGGATCGCGGGCCGCTCCCGTCCGCTTCGCGGCCATCCAGGGCCGGCACGTTCCGTCACGCCCGCCCTCCCCTTCCCGACGATTCCGGCATGCGCGCCCAGGCGCTCCGGGGCGTCGTTGACTCGACCAAGGGTTCCGATTAACATCGGCGCCCATGCCGGCAGCACAGAAAATCAATCCCGGCCGACTGTACATCGGCGGACAATGGGTTGACGCCGTCGCGGGCCACTCCTTCCCGACGATCAACCCGGCCACCGAAGAGGCGATCACCACGATCGCCGAAGGGCGCGCCGAGGACATCGATCGCGCCGTCCGAGCGGCCCGCGTCGCCTTCGACGGTCCGTGGGCCAAGGTGTCGGCCTCGGACCGCGGGCGGTTGCTCTGGAAGATCGGGGACCTGATCGAATCGCACCTCGCGGAGATCTCCGAGGTCGAGACCCTCGATTCGGGCAAGACGATCACCGAGGCGTCGCGCGTCGACGTCCCGATGGCGGCCGATTGCTTCCGCTACTTCGCCGGCTGGGCCACGAAGATCGAGGGGGAGACCGTCGCCGTCCGCGCCCCGACCTTCAACTACACCCTGCGCGAGCCCCTCGGCGTGGTCGGCCAGATCATCCCGTGGAATTTTCCGATCCTGCTCGCCGCGTGGAAGGTGGCGCCGGCCCTGGCGGCGGGAAACACCGTCGTCCTGAAGCCGGCCGAGCAGACCTCGCTGACCGCCCTGTTCCTGGCCCGCATCGCCGAGGAGGCCGGCCTGCCGCCCGGGGTCCTGAACGTCGTCACCGGCTTCGGTCCGACGGCGGGAGCGGCGCTGGTCGATCACCCGGGCGTCGACAAGATCGCCTTCACGGGATCGACCGCGGTGGGCCAGGAGATCATGCGGCGCGCCAGCGGCACCCTCAAGCGCCTGACCCTCGAGCTGGGCGGCAAGTCTCCCAACGTCGTCTTCGCCGACGCCGACCTCGAGGCGGCGGCGCGCGGCGCCCAGAACGGCATCTTCTACAACAAGGGGGAGGTCTGCACGGCCGGCTCGCGGCTGTTCGTGGAGGAGGCGGTGCACGACGCGCTTCTGGACAGGCTCGCGGCCTCGACCTCCCGCATGCAGCAGGGCGATCCGCTCGACCCGAAGACGCGCCTGGGCCCCCAGGTGAGCGAGGCGCAGATGACCCGGGTCCTTTCGTACGTGGACACGGGGAAGGCCGAAGGGGCGCGCCTGGTGACGGGAGGCGAGCGCGCGCCCGGCAAGGGTTACTTCGTGCGGCCGACGATCTTCGGCGACGTGAAGAACGACATGACCATCGCCCGCGAGGAGATCTTCGGACCGGTCCTGTCGGTCCTGCGCTTCCGCGACCTCGAGGAGGTGGTGCGCGCCGCGAACGACACGCCGTACGGGCTGGCCGCGGCGGTCTGGACGAAGGACATCAAGAAGGCGCACAAGACGGCGCGGCTGCTTCGCGCCGGGACCGTCTGGATCAACACCTACGGTCTCTACGACAGCGCCATGCCGTTCGGCGGCTGCAAGATGAGCGGCTTCGGGCGCGAGCTGGGACATCACGGCCTCCTGGAATACACCCAGACCAAGTCCGTCTGGGTCGACCTCTCCTGACGACCATGGCCAAACCCCTCGTTTCCTGCCGGACCGAGGACGGCATCCTGATCCTCGAGCTCGACGCGCCTCCCGCCAATACCTACAGCTACGAGATGATGCAGCAGCTCGACGCCGCCATCCTGGACGCCCGCATGAACGACGCGGTGCACGTCCTCGTCCTGCGCGGCGCGGGAGACGCGTTCTTCTCCGCCGGCGCGGACATCCGGATGCTGAAGAGCGTGACGCCGCGCTTCAAGTACGCCTTCTGCCTGCACGCCAACGAGACGCTGAACCGCCTGGAGCAGACCCCCAAGCTGGTGATCGCCGCGCTGAACGGCCATACCGTCGGCGGAGGATTCGAGATCGCCCTGGCCGCCGACCTGCGCGTCGCCCGCAGGGGGGGCGGCAAGATCGGCCTGCCGGAGGTGGCCCTCGGTGTCCTGCCCGGAACGGGCGGCACGCAGCGCCTCGCCCGCCTGATCGGCCAGGCGCGCGCGATCGAGATGATGGCGACCGGCCGCACCATGACGTTCGACGAAGCGGCCTCCCAGGGACTGGTCACGCACGTGTTCGAGCCGGAGAACTGGTGGGACTCGGTCCTGACCTACGCGCGGCAGTTCTGCCCGCCGGGGAAGGCCGCGAAGGCGGTCGGCCTCATCAAGCGGAGCGTCGTGTCGGGCGCCTCGATGCCTTTCCTCGAGTCCCTGGCCCTCGAGCGCGAGCTGCAGCAGCAGCTGTTCGAGTCGGAGGACGCGCGGGAAGGCCTGGACGCCTACCTGGAGAAGCGCCCCCCCAGGTTCAAGGGGCTCTAGGAGCTCTGATGAAGGCGGTCCTGATCCGCAGGCACGGGGGGATCGAGGCGCTCGAGGTCGCCGATCTGCCCAGGCCGAAGGCGGAGGCCGGGCACGCGGTGATCCAGGTGAAGGCGGCCGGCATGAACCACCTCGACACCTGGGTGCGGCGCGGCATGCAGGGGGTCTCCCTTCCCCTGCCGATGGTGCCGGGATCGGACGCATCCGGCGTCGTCGACGAGGTCGGACCGGGGGTCTCCGGCCTGCGCCCGGGCGACCGCGTGTTCGTGTCCCCCGGCTATTCCTGCGGCCGCTGTCCCGAGTGCTACGCCGGCCGGGACTCCCTGTGCAAGGACTACGGCATCTTCGGCGAGCATCGAAGCGGGACGCAGGCGGAGTACGCCGCCCTCCCCGCCGAAAACCTCCTGCCCCTGCCGGAAGGCGTGTCGTTCGAGGACGGGGGCGCGTTCGCGCTCGTGTACCTGACCGCCTGGCACATGCTGGTCGATCGGGCCCGGGTGCGCGTGGGCGAGGACGTCCTGGTGCACGCCGGCGGGAGCGGGGTCGGCACCGCCGCCATCCAGATCGCCCGGCTGCACGGGGCGCGCGTCTTCGCCACCGCCTCGTCCGACGGGAAGGCGGCGCGCCTGCGCGACCTGGGCGCGGACGCGGCCATCAACTACCGCACCTCCGATTTTCTCGAGGAGGTGCGCCGGCTCACCGGCAGGCGCGGCGTGGATGTCGTGGTGGACAGCGTCGGCCAGGACACCTGGGAGAAGAGCCTGAAGTCGCTGGCCCGGGGCGGCCGGCTCGTCACGTGCGGCGCCACGTCCGGATATCAGGCGGCCACCGACCTGCGCTACGTGTTCTCCAAGGGACTGTCGATCCTCGGCTCGACCATGGGAAGCCGCGCCGAGCTCGCGCGGATAGCCCGATTGATCGGCGAGCGCCGTCTCAAGCCGGTGATCGACCGCGTCCTTCCCCTGGAGCGCGTCGCCGAGGGGCACCGCGCCATGGCCGAACGATCCGTGTTCGGCAAGATCGTCCTCGTGCCATGACAAAGCAAAGCGCCCGCACGCTCAGGCGTCCGGCCCGGGGCGGCAAGGCCGCCGGCACGCCGCGCTTCCGCGCGATCCGGCTCGAGACGCGCGACGGAATCGCCGTCGTCACGATCGACAGGCCCCAGGCCCGGAACGCCATCAGCCAGGAAGTCGTGGACGAGATGCGCGCGGCGCTGGGCCTTGTGGCGCGCGACACGAATGCGCGGGCGCTGATCCTCACGGGCGCGGGCCCGGCGGTGTTCGCTTCGGGGGCCGACATCCGCGAGCTGCGCCAGCGCGTCGCCGCCGACGCCCTGCGCGGCATCAACTCGAGCCTGTTCCTCGAGATCGAGAGGTTCCCCCTGCCGACCATCGCCGCGGTGAACGGCTACGCGCTCGGGGGCGGCTGCGAGCTGGCGATCGCCTGCGACCTGCGCATCGCCTCCGAATCGGCCCGGTTCGGCCAGCCGGAGGTCGGCCTGGGGATCATTCCGGCCGCCGGCGCGACCTACCGGCTCCCCCGGCTGATCGGATCCGGACGGGCGCAGGAGATGATCCTGACGGGCCGGATCCTCGACGCCCACGAGGCCCTCAGCATCGGCCTGGTGAACCGCGTCGTGCCCGGCGACCGGCTCCTCGACGAGGCGCGCTCGACCGCGGCGCTCATCGCGCGCAAGGGGCCCATGGCGGTGCGCGCCGCGAAGCTCGCCCTGCAGGCGGCGGTTTACGGCCCGGACGCGGGGCACGCCGCCGAGCGCCTGGCGCAGGCGATCCTCTTCGAGTCCGCGGACAAGCGCGAGGGGATGACCGCCTTCCTCGAGGGGCGGCGGCCGAAGTTCAAGGGACGCTGAGCGGCAGGCGGAGCTTCCGATCCGATGGTCACCGACGCCCACATCCACGTCCAGCCCTGGCGGCAGTTCAGGCCGGACGCCTTGAAGCGCATCAGCGCCGGGCGTCGCGACCTCGAGGAGATCCATCGGCTGTTCGAGGACCCGGCGGCCTTCCTGCGGTTCCTGGACGGGCAGGGGATCGACCGCGCCGTCCTGGTCAACTACGTCAGCCCCGACGTGATGGGCTTCACCGACGCGATCAACGAGTTCGTCGGAGGGTTCTGCCGCGGGCACGAGGATCGCCTGGTGGCGGTCGGCGGCGTCCACCCGCGGCTCGATCCCGATCCGGCCGGATCGCTCCAGCGCATCGTCGAGGAGCACGGCGTGCGCGTGCTCAAGCTGCACCCGCCGCACCAGCATTTCTTCCTCAATGCCTACAGGGACGGCGGCGGCCTCCCGCGGCTCGCCGAGCTCTACGAACGGGCCCAGAGCCTCGACATCCCGCTGATGGTCCACACCGGGACGTCGATCTTCCCCGAGGCGCGCAACAAGTACGGGGACCCGATGGCGCTGGACGACGTCGCGGTCGACTTCCCCGGCCTGCGGATCATCATGGCGCACGGCGGCCGGCCGCTCTGGATGGAGACCTGCTTCTTTCTGCTGCGGCGGCACGCCAACCTGCACATGGACATCTCCGGCATCCCGCCGCGTCTCCTCCTGCGCTATTTTCCGCGCATCGCGGAGGTCGCCCACAAGACCCTGTTCGGAACGGACTGGCCGAGCCCCGGCGTGGAGAGCCCGCGCCGCAACCTGGAGGAGTTCCGCGCCCTCAACCTTCCGCCCGAGACGCAACGGGCCATCCTGGAAGGGACGGCGGAGACGATGTTCGCGAGGCGCTGACGGGAACTCTCAGGCTCCGGGGATGCCCGGCCCCTTGGGTGGACGATCGCGCGGGGGCGCGCTGTCCGGATCGCCGCCCCACACGACGCTCGGGTCGTTCGGGAACAGCTCGAGCAGCCGGCCGCGGTCCGGCTCGGCCAGCTTCATGAACTCGATCCCCACGGCGTAGCCGATCCCGGTGTCGATGTTCGCCCGCACCGACGCGACGCGGCCGGTGGCGGCGATCGGCTTCTCCTCCGTGTTCCGGTAGATCAGGAGCGCCAGCTGCTCGCCCCCCCGGATGCGGCTGAGCGTGTCGAACCCCATCCCCCCTTCGCTGACCGCGTTCGAGTACCCCAGGAACTCGCGGATGAACCGCCCTCTCGCCACCGGCAGGACCACCGGATAGCGCGGGAACCTGCGAAGGCGCATGCCGAGGATTCCCGCGATCGCCTCCTGCAGCGCCTCGGGAGATATCGAAGCCTGAAGCACCTCCCTGCAGCCGGCCTGCCGGAGGGCCTCGGCCTGCGCGGGGTTGCCGGCGAGCGCCAGGATGGGAATGTCGCGGGTTCGTTCGTCGGCCCGCAGCCACCGGCAGATTTCGACCGCCGGGGTCTCGAGGCCGTCGTCGGACAGGACGATGAGGTCGGGACGGTCGGTGGCCGCCGCATCCAGGAGGACGGAGGCCTTGCCGGCGGAAAGGGCCTTCAGGCTGGCCCTGGCGAGGAAGTGGGGCCTCCCGCCGTCGATCCGGGACTGGATCGGTTCACTCCACAGGACCTGCTTCACCAGCGGGCTCCCTCGCCCCGACGCGGTCCACCCTGCCGCGCGCTCCTCCCGCCGAGAGGGTAGCACACTTGCCCGAAGAGAGCCCTTGCGCCCGCATCTTCGAGGTCCTATCCTTCTGGATCGTCATGGGGAGACAGGCGTGATCCTCGCGGCGCTGCACAGCAACTATCCGCGCATCGGCGATCGCCCGGAGGAGCAGGTCCTGCGGCGGGCGATCCAGGGCCTCGATCGCGGCGAGATCTCCCCGGCGGAGCTGGCGGCGGCCGAGGACGAGATGACGCGCCGGGCGATCGCCGACCAGGCGGCGGCCGGCCTGGACCTGATCTCCGACGGTCAGATCCGCTGGCATGACGCGGTGTCGCACGTGGCGCGCGGCCTGGCGGGGTTCCGGATCGAAGGCCTGCTCCGCTACTTCGACACCAATACGTACTACAGGCAGCCGGCGGCGATCGGCCCGATCGGCCGCGAGAGGCCGTTCCTGGTGGACGCCTACCGCTTCGCGGCGGGGGCGGCGGCGCCGCTCCCGGTGAAGGCGATCGTCACCGGCCCGCTGACGCTGGCGCGGCTGTCGCGCGACCCGCTGAAGCGCGGGCTGCGCGACCTGACGCTCCAGATCGCCTCGGCGCTGAACCGAGAGGTGCTCGACCTGGAGGCGGCCGGCGCGGGCCTCATCCAGATCGACGAGCCGGCGATCGCCCGCCACCCGGGGGATGCACCCATCCTGCGACTGGCGATGCGGCGTCTCGTCACCGGCCTGGCCACGGCGCGCGTCCTCCTGGCGACCTCGTTCGGCGACGCGACTCCGCTTCTCGACGACCCCGCGCTTTTTCCAGGCGACCTGATCGGGCTCGACGTCCGGCAGGCGGCCGGCAACGGGGATGCGGGCGGCGTCGGGACCAGGCTGGCCGGAGCCCTTCCGGCGGAAACCGGCGTGGCGCTCGGGATCGTGGACGGGCGGAACACGCGCCTCGAGAGCGCGGACGAGGCCTACGAACGACTCGCCCGCCCGATCCTGCAGGCGCTTTCGATCCCGGGTGGGAAGCGGCCGCTGCACCTGACGACGACCCACGGACTGGAGTTCCTGCCGCGGGACGTGGCGCGCGCCAAGCTGTCCGTCCTGGCGGCGGTGCGGGACCGCGCCAGACAGGAGTTTCCATGAGCGACGGCGCCGCGTCTCCGTCTCCGGTCCTCGATCCGGGGCTCCTCCTGCCTCTGAGCACGATCGGCTCGTTCCCCAAGCCGGAGCGCCTGACGAAGGCCCGTGCCGCCCTCTCGCGCGGAGAGATCTCTCCGGACGAGCTCCGCCGCATCGAGCAGGAGGAGACGGTGGCCTGCATCCGCCTGCAGGAAGCGCTGGGGCTCGACGTCCTGGTGGACGGCGAGATGTACCGGGGCGACATGACCGCCTACTTCGCCGAGAATCTCGAGGGGTTCCGCATCTCGGGGCTGGTGCGCTCGTACGGCAACCGCTACTACCGGAAGCCGGTGGTCATGGGACCCGTGCGCTGGTCGCGGCCGGTGACGGTCGAGTGGTTCCGCTTTGCCCAGGCCCGGACCGGAAAGCCGGTCAAGGCGATCCTCACCGGCCCGTACACGATGATGGACTGGTCGTTCGACGATCACTACGGCTCGCGCGAGGCCCTGGCGATGGCCCTCGCCGAGGCGATTCACCAGGAGGCGATGGCCCTGGTCGAGGCCGGGGCGCGCTACGTGCAGATCGACGAGCCGGCCGTCTCGGTGCGTCCGGACGAGATCGATCTCGCCATCCGGGCCATGGCGGGGGTCACCGGCGGCCTCGAGGCCAGGACGATCACGCACATCTGCTACGGCGATTTCCCGGCCATCTACCCGCGCCTGCTCGACCTGCCGGTGGATCAGTTCACGCTGGAGCTGTCGAACTCCGATCTCGGCCTCCTGTCGCTGTTCAAGAGCTCCCCGTTCACGAAGGAGCTGGGGGCCGGGGTCTTCGACGTCCACACGCACGCGATCGAGCCGGTCGACGTCATGCAGGAGCGGATCCGGGCGGCGCTCGCCGTCGTGCCGGCGTCGCGTCTCTACATCAACCCCGATTGCGGCCTCAAGACGCGCTCCCCCGGCGAGGCGGAGGCGAAGCTCAGGAACATGGTCGAAGCGACGCGCGAGGTGCGGCGCACCCTGTGAGCCGTCGCCGCTCCCCTTCACCGCGTTTCGAATGCTACGGGATGGCGCCGCACGTGCCGTTCGGCATGGGGCGGCGCAGGCCGCTGCCGGCGCGGCCCGGGGATCCCTCGCCGCAGGCATCGCTGGCGGTGACCAGGTAATAGTGGTTGGCCGCGCCCGTCGGGCTGATGTCGATGGAGCGGTTGCCGGCGCCGTCCGCCGTCCCGGTCACGCCGCAGAGCAAAGGCGCGTGCGAGTACCAGCTGCCGATCGTCCCTTCATAGATGTTGTAGCCGGGTACGGTGGGACCCAGATCCTCCCAGGTCAGGCGGAGGCCCGGTCCGCTCTGCGCCACCAGGACGGGGTGGAACGAGCCGTGGAGCGACACGGTCCCGGGCGGACCCTGCCCGAAGGTGATGCCGACGAGGCCGGGAATCAGCGGCGAGAAGGGGGTGAGCCGGTCGGCGACGCCGTCGTGGTCGTCATCGGGGAGCGCGACCACGCGGGTCTCGGCGTCGACGACGTACAGCACATCGGCGTCGTCGAACGTCATCCCGGCGTAGAGGCTGGTGAAGGTGAGGCCGGCGGCGTACATCGTGATCCGGTCGGCGACCCCGTCGCCGTCGGTGTCCTCGATCCGATCCACCTGTCCGAGGCCGATATTGAGCGCGAAGACCTCTCCGGGGGCGCGGGCGAGGAAGTTGATATAGTTCGACGAATCCGCCAGGAACTCGCTCGAGGCGTCGGCGTCGCCATCGCCGTCGAGGTCGCGGTAGGCCAGGATCCCGCCGATGTCGTTGTGCATCCAGTCGAAGACGTAGAGCGTGCCCGCCTCGTCCACGCCCAAGGCCATGCAGGCCTGGGGATCCTCGGTGAACACGGTCGTCTGCTCCGGCTGGGCGTCGCCGCCCTTGTCCCTCACCTCGTACACCGTGCCGGTGCCGAACGGCTCGCAGGTATACAGGTACTCGACCCCGCCGCGCCGCGCGGCCACCACGGCGCGGCCGTCGAGGCCGGGGGTGAAGATCGCCAGGGATCGGTCGGCCGTGAAGTCGCCGTTGTCGTCCCACAGGCCCAGCACCCGGGTGCTCGAGGTCCCGAGGCACACTCCTCCATCCCCCCGCGAGGTCAGCAGTCCCTGGACGCTCCCGGTGCCGGAGGTGAATTCCGTCTGCGCCTCGGCAACCAGGTCGTGGTTGGCGTCGGCGAGGGCGAAGATCGCCCCGAGGGTGTTCGAGCCCGCGTACAGCACCTTGCCGCCGCAGGTGCCCGCCGGGACCTCCGGCACCTGGCACTGCAGGGTCACCCGGTAGTCCCCGATCGTGCGCGAGTCGGTGCCGTTGAACCCGCTGTCGTTGAAGGACGCGACGGCGACGTAGTACGTGCCGGGCGTGAACAGGTCGACGCCGACGATGGGATCGAAGGTGAGGGTGTTGTCCGCGAACGCCAGGAGATTGCCGGCGGCATCGAACACGCCGGCGATCGCGTCGAGGGGAGAGCCGCTGCGGACCGCGTTGACGTCGGCAACCAGGTGCGTGCTGGAGGTGATCGAGAAGGAGTAGTAGTCGACGTCGCCCCGCGGCACGATCGACCCGACCATCGTCTCCCCGCAGGACATCGGGGTGGCGGAGGCCCGCGTGTTGTTCGGCTCGTGGGGATCGGGGGATGCGACGTTGGTCAGGATGTCGATGCCGGTGACGGTCTGCCCGGCGGCGACGGGAATCGCCACCCGGTCGGCGGCCACGTCGAACCCCGACTCGGTCGGCCCGTCGTAGAACTCCCACGGGAAGGTGGTGTCGAAGCCGGTGAAATGGGTGTTGGCCTGGGTGAAGGGATTGGTCCCCCCGGCCAGCGGCTCGATGCGGACGTAGTAGCTGCCGGGCGGCAGGCCGACGATGTTGAACTCCCCTCCCGGGCCGCCGGCCTGGACATCGGACAGGACCCCGACGACCGGCACGTCGGGCGCCGCGGTCGACACGGCCACCACGTGCGCCCCCTTGACCCGGGTGAAGGTGCCGCCGTTGAGGACGCGCCCCGAGATGGTTCCGGTCGTCGAGGTCAACGTGCCGTTCGGATAGATGAAGGACGCCCCCGAGATGTCGTCCTGCGCCAGGCTGCGCCCCTGGATGGTCCGCGTCCCGAAGGGGTACATCGTCGCCTGGAAGGCGAAATCGCCGGACGAGAACCCGGAGACCTCGAGGCCATTCGTCCCGAACCGCCCCGCCAAGGCGCTGTGCTCCAGGCCGATGCAGTGCCCCATCTCGTGCGTGGCGATCTCCCCGATGTCGTAGGTGTTCGCCCCGAGGATCTGGTTCGGGTTGGCCGGCGTCGCGGTGCTGAAGGTGTAGAGCCGCTCGTTCATCACGATGTCGCAGTCGGTGATCTGCCCGCTCCCACCGACGAAGAAGAAGGCCACCGCGATGGCGTTGCCGATCCGGTTGGTGGTATCGGTCTCGGCGAAGAAGAGGCGGTTGATCCCGTCGCTGCCCAGGCCGATGGAGGCGTCGATCGGGTTCGCGAAGTTGAAGCGCGTCCCGTCGGTGATCGTGATGCTGGAGGTCGGGATGCTGGTCCAGCTCGCCATGCCCGCCACCAGGGCGGTCAGGTCCGATCCGTCGGTGATCCGGAAGGAGGCGTCCTGCTCCAGGCGCAGGGTCATGGCGCTGCCCGACTGGAACAGACCCACGTCCCCGAACCCGACGTCCACCAGGTTCGTCTGGACGTAGGCGAAGGCGGTCCGGATCCCCGCGGCCAGGGACGCCGCGAGCGCCGCCGCCACCAGGGCGGCCGCGACTCCTCGCGGGCAGGCGGCCGGCCGCGCGCCGCGCATCCCCCGGGGCCCGGTCACCGGACGCCACCCGCGGGGCGCCGGGCGATCAGGCGCTCGACCTCCTGCAGGAACTGTCCGAGCTCGGCCGGCCCCTTCCCTGAGCGCTCCGGCCCGACGGGCTTCCCTTGCCGATCGAGATAGAGCGATCCGGCGGTGCGGTCCTCGACCCGGTCGCGCCCGGTGAGCGGATCGCGCCGGACGCTCATCCTTCCGAGGTTCCAGCCGACCACGGCGTGCAGTGCCGCGCCGCCTGGGGGCGTGCTCGCCCCGCCCGGAACCCCGGGGCCCGGCAGCTGCTCTCCCGCCGGCTCGAGGAACAGAACGACCCGCTCGCCGCGCTGGAACACCGGCGCTCCGGAGGCGATCATGGTCTGGTCGCCGACCCGGCCGCCCGGCGTCTCGACGATCACCTTGCCACGCGGGCCTCCCAGGAGGGGCCTCTCGACCGAGACCGTCGTGCGGGTGACGATGATCCGGCCGTCGGGGCTCCAGGAGCTCTCGGCCGACTCGACCGTGCCGAGCACGATCACCTCGGCCTGGCCGGTGATCTCCTCCAGGCTCATCCAGGGCAGCACGGCCGCCGACGCGGCCGTCGGGACCGCCAGGACGAGAAGCGCTGCTGCCACGAACTTGATTGAATTCAAGAAGTTACTCCGCGGGACCGCGGGAAATATACGGTGATGTCCGGGCCCGAACAACGGGGCTTTCAGCCCAATGTGCGGCTCGGATGCACCGGGGGCTGGCGGTGGGTGACGGTCACGACCGTGTGGATGCCGCCGCGCACGTTGAAATCGCCGACGACGGTGATGTCGCGCGGGTCCAGGATGGCAACCAGGTCGTCCAGGATGCGGTTGGTGACATCCTCGTGGAAGTGTCCTTCGTCGCGGAACGACCAGAGGTACAGCTTCAGCGATTTCAGCTCGACGCACAGTCGATCCGGCGTGTAGCGGATGCGCACGGTGGCGAAATCGGGCTGGCCGGTGCGCGGGCACAGGCAGGTGAATTCGGGGCACTCGAACGATATCTCGTAGGGGCGTCCGGGCCTGGGGTTGGCAAAGGTCTCGAGCGCCCGCGTCGGTTTCGTCGGCATCGCTTCCCCTAGGGCGCGAGGGCGGCGGCCAGGAAGTCCTGGGTGCGGACCCAGGCGTCCTTCCCCAGCTCGGGATCGAAGTCCGGGCGCGAGTCGTCGAAGAAGGCGTGCGCCATTCCGTTGTACACGATGATCGTCGCCTGCTTGCCGGCGGCCTTCAGGGCCGCCTCGAACTTCCTGGATTCCTTCTCGGTCACGACCACGTCCTCCGTCCCGAAGATCCCGAGGACCGGCATCCGGAGAGGCATGACCGCCTCCTTCGTCGTCTCGACGTGACCGTAGTAGATGACCAGCGCCTGCGCGTCCGCCCCCTGGAGCGCCGCCGACAGCGCCACCCGCCCCCCCATGCCGAATCCGATGATCGCGATCGGCCTGCGACTCTTCCCGCCGTCGAGGCCCCTGAGATGGCCGATCGCCCCGTTCACCAGGGCGACCGCCCGGGCGCCGTCGAGGCGGTCCATCATCTCCTGGGCCAGGCCGTAGTCCCCTCCCAGCTTGCCGCGATACAGATCGGGGGCCACGGCGACGTACCCGAGCCCGGCGAGCCGGTCGGCGACGGACCGGGTGTGCGAATCGAGCCCCCACAGGTGGTGCACTATGACGACCCCGGGCCGGCCATCCGAAACCGCCGGCCTGGCCAGGTAGGCCGGGACGGTCTCGCCTCCCGCCTCGTAGGTGATGGCTGCGCCCGCGGCCCCGGCCGCCGGCGCGCGGAGGGCGGCCAGCACGAACGACAGGACCAGGGCCTTCTTCAGGAAGATCATTCGGGAAATTGTAGCACGCGGCGCGCGGGTCACCTGGGGAGCGGGAACCACCACGGTTTGATCGAACCTTCGATGTCCCAGTGGACGTGCTTGGTCTGCTGGAACTCCTCGAGCCCCTCCTCCCCCAGCTCACGGCCCAGACCGGACATCTTCATTCCGCCGAACGGCCCGGCCGGATTGTCCACCAGCGGGTCGTTCACCCAGACGTTCCCCACCTCGATCTCCTCGAAGTACTGCCGCACCCGGCGGGCATCGCGCGAGAACAGCGTCGCCCCCAGCCCGTACGGGGAGTCGTTCGCCAGGGCGAGCGCCTCGTCGAAGGTGCGGAACGGCAGGACCGGCGCGACCGGGCCGAAAATCTCTTCCTGGAAGAGGCTCATGCCGTGGCGCACGTCGGAGAGGACCGTCGGCTCGTAGAACCATCCACGGGCCTGCTGCGGCGGCCGCCGGCCGCCGGCCACGACCTTCGCCCCCTCGCGGATCGCCTGGGAGACCCGCGACTCGACCTGGTCCCTCTCGCGCGCCCCGATGAGCGGCGTCACTTCGGTCCCCTCGTCCATGCCGGGGCCGACGACCAGGCGCTTCGTCAGGGCGGCGAAGCGCTCGAGAAACTCGCCGTGGATGGATTGCTCGACGTAGATCCGCTCGGCGCTCGTGCAGACCTGCCCGGCGTTCAGGAACGCCGTCCAGGCGACCGCCCGCACGGCGGCCTCCAGGTCGCAATCGGCGCAGACGATCGCCGCGTCGCTGCCCCCCAGCTCGAGGTGGAGCTTCTTGATGCGCGAAGCGCCCATCCGGTAGATGTGCTGGCCGACGGCGGTCGAGCCGGTGAAGGCGATGCACGGAACGTCGGGATGCTGCACCAGCGCGTCCCCGACCTCGCCGCCGGATCCGGTGATGATGTTGACGACCCCCTGAGGCAGGTGGTCGAAGACCCGGTGCAGGTCCAGGGTCAGGAGGGGTGTCTGCGAAGCCGGCTTGATCACCACGGTATTGCCGGCCGCGAGCGCCGGCGCGACCTTCCAGGCGAGGAGCATCAGCGGGTAGTTGAACGGGACGATGCAGCCCACCACCCCGATCGGCTCCTTGATCACCAGGTTCAGCTGCCCGGGCTCGGCCGAGGGGATGACCCGGCCGCGACGGTCCCTGATCAGGCCGGCGTAGTACTCGAAGCACAGGGCCGACCAGTCGACGTACCCGCGGTTCTTGCGGAGGGTGCGCCCGGTCTCGTGCGTCAGGGTGAGCGCGAACTCCTCGCGCCCCTCCCGCAGGCGGCGCGCCGCCTCGACCAGGAGATTGGCGCGCGCCATGGCCGGCAGGCGCTTCCAGGCCGGGAACGCCCGCTTCGCCGCCGCCACCGCTCGATCGACCTCGGGCGGTCCCCCCTTCGGCACCTCGTCGACGACCTCTTCGGTCGCCGGGTCGACGACCCGGAGGACCTCCCCCTTCGATCCCGAGGTGAACTGGCCGTCGATCCACAGCCTTCTCATGTCGCCCTCTCCGCCCTGCGATGCGGCGTCATTCTAACCGAGGCGACCGTCCCGCGACGGACACGGGCCGCGCCCGCGGACGTTCGGAGGTAGGATCCCCGCTGTTCACGGAGGTCGACGCGATGCATCGCCGAGGCGTGTCCCGGAGAGGCGTTCTCAAGGGGGGAGCCGCCTGCGCCGCGCTGGCGGCGTCGCGCCTCCTGGCAGGTCCCGTTCTCGCGGGCCCCGCCCGGCCGGCCGGCGCCGGAACCAGGCGCCCGGCCGTGCGCCCGCGCGTCGCGGTCGTCGGGGCCGGCGTGTTCGGCGGCTTCACGGCCCTGTCCCTCGTCCGGCGGGGGGCCCGGGTCACCCTGGTCGATGCCTGGGGCCCGGGCAACTCGCGCGCCAGCAGCGGCGGCGAGACGCGGGTCATCCGCGCCATCTACGGGCCCCACCGCATCTACGTGGAGATGGTGGTCCAGGCGCTGCGTCTCTGGAGGGAGAACGAGGCCCGCTTCGGGCAGACGCTCTACCGGAAGACCGGTGTCCTCTGGATGACGGGCCGCGACGACAGCTTCGAGCGCGCCTCCCTCCCCCTGCTGCGGGATGCGGGGCTCGCGTTCGAAGAGCTGGGCCCCGCGGACGCCGCCGCGCGCTATCCGCAGGTGAGCTTCGACGGGGTCACGCGGGTCATCGTCGAGAAGGACGCCGGCTACCTGCTGGCCCGCCGCTCCTGCCAGCTCGTGATGGAAGGGGTGCAGAAGGAGGGGGGAGCCTACCGCCGGGCGTCGGCCGCGCGCGGTTCGATCGACAAGGAGGGGATGGGCCCCTTGCCTCTCTCGGACGGTACCCGGCTGGCCGCCGATCAGTATGTGTTCGCCTGCGGCCCCTGGCTCGGCCGGATGTTCCCCGAGGCGGTCGCCGAGCGCGTGCGCCCGACGCGCCAGGAGGTCTTCTTCTTCGGGACGCCGGCGGGCGATCCCCGGTTCCAGGAGGAGAGCCTGCCGGTCTGGGTCGACCATGGCGACCGGATCGTCTACGGCATCCCCGGCAACGAGGGGCGCGGCTTCAAGATCGCCGACGACACGCACGGGCCGGCCTTCGATCCGGACACGGACGACCGGATCCCGTCGGCGGACGGCCTGGCGTCCGCCCGCGCCCACCTGGCCCGGCGCTTCCCCGGTCTCGCCGGGGCGCCGCTCCTCGAGGCGCGGGTCTGCCAGTACGAGAACTCTCCCGACTCACGCTTCATCCTGGATCGCCTGCCCGGCACGGGTAACGCCTGGATCGTCGGAGGGGGATCGGGGCACGGCTTCAAGCACGGCCCCGCGATCGGCGAGCGGGTCGCCGACCTCGTCCTGGGCGCCAGGGCGCCCGACCCGTTCTTCTCCCTGTCCAGGCCGGCGACCTAGGGAGCCGGCAGCCGCTCCGGGCAGGGGGCCGCCTCACGGCGACGCGGGTCAGACGGCGTCGGACTTGCTGGTGAACGTGAACTCGCGCGATCGGATCGCGGGGACGAGCATCCGGCTGGCGGGGGACGAGGCGGACATCCCCTCGATGTTCTGCAGCATGACGAGCGGACTCTCGTTGAAGCGCAGGTTGGTGACCGGGTGGACGACCTTTCCCTTCTCGATCAGGAAGAGGCCGTCGCGCGTCAGGCCGGTCAGCTGCCAGGTCTGCGGATTGACCGTGCGGATATAGAAGAAGTGCGTGACCAGGAGGCCGCGCCCGGTCCCGGCGATGAGGCTCTCGAGCGTCTCGCTCCCCCCTTCCAGGACGAGGCTTCCGGGAAACGGCGTCGCCTCGACCCCCGTCTTGCCGGCCCAGTAACGGTCGGCGTGCAGCCTCTTCAGGACTCCCTTCTCGATCCAGGAGATCCGCCGGTTCGGGAGGCCGTCGGTCCCGTCCCCGCCGAAGCCGCCGCGCACGCTCCACGGCGTTCCCGGCAGCCGGGCATCGAACGGATCGGTGCGCAGCGTGACCGACTCGTGCGCCACCTTCTCGCCGACCCGGCTCCCGCCGCCCGGCTTCGAGAAGGCGCTTCGCCCCTCGTCGGCGGTGCGCGCCTGCAGCGCGCCGAATTGCAGGGTCCTCAGAAGATCGGCCACGGCCGCCGGCTCGAGGACGACCGTGTAGTCGCCGGGCGGAACGTCGCGCGGCGAGGCGGAAGCGACTCCTTTCTCCGCGGCGCGCCGGGCCAGGGACTTCGCGTCCAGGTCGCCGAGGCGCGGCGAGTTGCCGGCCGCCCATCCCGATCCGGTCCCGTCCGAGGTGCGCATGGTGACCGAGAACTCGGCGTCGGTCGACAGGTGGTAGCCGAAGTTCCCCTTGCTGTTCCCGATCGCGCGGTGGGCGACGCTGTTCTCGAAGAACCCGGCCGAGGTCAGGGACTTGTGCTGCGCCAGGCCCAGCGTCGTCTTCACCCCGGAGGCGCGTTCGGCGGCCCGGGCGCGGGCCGTCGCGTCGTCGTACTTCTCGAGGGCCGGGTAGGACTGGGGCCCGAGCATCGGCACGGCCTCGGGATCGATCGGCATGAGGTCGCGCATTTCCGCCGCGCGCGCGATCGCCGCCTTCAGGCCGGCCTCGGAGAGATCGTTGGTCCCGACCGTGCCGCTCCTGCCTTCCTTGCGCGACGTGACGCTCAGGTCCACGTCTTCGACGTAGCCGGAGGTCGAGATCTCGTTGCGGGCGAAGCGGGTGTGGGAGGACGTGCGCGCGCTCAGCTCGAGCTCCCACTCGCCCGGGCCGGCGAGCGCGAGCACCCGCTCGATCGTCTTCTTCGCCTCGGCCTGATCCCAGCGCACGTCCCGACGCTCCTCCCCGGTGGGGTTACTCGGTACGGATGACCGTGATGCCGCGGAAGCGCGACGGCGGGCAACCGTGGCTCATGGCGTTGATCTGGCCCGGCTCCCCCTTGCCGTCGCGGTTGAGCCCCACGTTCCTCCAGGTCGACTGGTCGCCGATCTGATCGCAGGACTGCCAGAAATCGGGGGTGCGGCTCTGGTAGGCGACGTCGGCGATCATCGGGCCGACCTTGCCCCCCTTGATCTCCCAGAAGGCGTCGCCGCCGAACTGGAAGTTGTACCGCTGGTGGTCGAT
>Ga0070694_100000118_pt1 | contig 38515 bp, 28 predicted proteins | sample KBSK1251metaG_FD_65470 | JGI IMG/M metagenome (GOLD analysis project Ga0070694, IMG submission 65470) | Corn, switchgrass and miscanthus rhizosphere microbial communities from Kellogg Biological Station, Michigan, USA - KBS K1-25-1 metaG | ecosystem: Host-associated > Plants > Roots >...
CCGGCACCCGCCCTGGCGGCCGTCTCGATCCAGACCTTCTCCCTCGAGCCGGCCAGCCCGGACACCGGGGACCCGATCGTCCTGACGGCGTCGATCCAGTCCACATCGTCCTGCGATTTCCGCGGCGCCTCGATGGTCTGGGGGCCGCAGCCCGAGCTGGGCGGCCAGCCGGGCTGGGGCATCGACATCCGGTTCCAGGACGGCCCCCTTCCGGTCGTCAGCACCTGCCCGGTCGAAGCGAACTTCGGGACCCTCGTCGTGGCCTCGGGGCAGGGCGTCGTGCGCGCGCGCAGCAACGGTACTGTGACCGACACCGCCTTCTTCGCGCTCGACGTCCTCCCGGGCCCGGTGGCGGGGTGGGAGGAGCCGGCCTGGCACGGCGGCTACCAGCGCACGACGCAGAGCGCGGCGCTGACGGCGCTGCCGGGGCGCCTGGCGATGGGCGACCTGCTGCGCCGCATGATCGTCTTCATCGATCCGAAGACCGGGGACGAGCTGTCGGGGTTCTTCGCTCCCGCGACCGGCGATGTCCGGGGGCTGGCGTACGACGGGACCAGCCTGTACGCCTCGGTGCGCGAGACGATCACGCATCGGATCTACAAGATCGATCTCCTCGGGCGCGTCCTGGACACCTTCCCGAGCCCTATCGTCACACCCGGCAGCGCTCCCCTGGAAGGCCTGGCCTGGAAGAACGGCGTCCTGTACGGCACCTACGAGAGCCCCCCGACACTCTTCGCGATCGATCCGACGACGCACCTGAAGCTGTGGCAGAGGCCCCTGCCCGGGCGGATCCTGGGGCTCGACGCCGCTCCCGAGGGGCTCCTCGGGGTCGAGGCGACCGGAACCTTCTATTTCATCGAGCCGTCGCCTTCGGGCCAGGACGTCCTCCTGGCCGATCCGATCGAGACCGGCATCACCAGCTTCCCCAACCTGACCGGCCTGGCATACGACGGGGCCGCCACCTACGTGTGGGACACGAACACGGCCCAGATCCTGTTCATGAGGACCTTTGCGGTCTGGTGGGCCGCCGACGGCACCTTGCGCGCCTACGTGCCGGAGCCGGATCAGGCGGTGGACGTGATCCGCGGCTACCTCGATGACATCGCGCAGCTGGCCGGCTACCTCGATCTGTCCTTCCACGCCCCGGCGACGTGCCTGGAGAACCGCGGCCCGGGCGGCGTGGTGGCCGAGACGGAGAACCCGGCCGCGGGCCACGCCTTCTTCTACGTGGCGCGCTTCATCGACGCCAACGGGAACCCGTCCTCGTACGGGCGGACCACGGACGGCTTCCGGCGCCTCGATTCGCGCGAGGCGTGCCCCCCTTGACCCCGGACCGGCCTATTGTCGTTGTGCCGGTCCGTACACCTCGACCCGGCCGTCCCGACGGACCTGCTCGATGAAGATGTTGTGGCCGCTGCGGTGCTTCGGGATGACGGCCGAGTAAGACGCTCCCTGATCGGTCACGCACTCCACGCACGGGATCAGGACGAAATTCTGTTGGGTCCGCCGGCCCTGATTGTCGAACACCACGACGTTGAACCCCTGGATGTCGTGCTCCATCCCGGTGTTCCAGGTGACCAGCCCCGATCCTTTGCCGAACGACGAACCGAAGCCGACGAAGATGTCGATCGGGGCGCAGGTTCCGCAGGCGCACGGGTTCTGGTCCACGTTGACCACTGTCGGGCAGTTGTCGCACGCATCGCCGAACCCGTCGGAGTCGGAATCCTCCTGGCCGGGGTTGGCGACGGCCGGGCAGTTGTCCTCAGGATCGGGGACGCCGTCGGAGTCGGGGTCGTTCGGGATGCCCTGGTTGAGCCGGATGGCGACGAGCCCGTGCGATGAGACGGGCAGCGCCACGTCGGCTCGTCCATCCGCATTGAAGTCAGCCACCAGCATGGACGCCAGCGATCCGTGAAGGCGGAAGCTGCCCAGGTGAGTGAACGTCCCGTCTCCGTGTCCTTGCCAGACCTCATAGCGGTCCTGGCTCAGCGCGCAGGCGAAGTCCGGCAACCCATCCTGATTGAAGTCAGCGACGGCGGCCGACCTCGCGCCGAACGTGGCATCGCTGGCATCCCCGGCGGTCAGCAGAACGGTCCCGGCATGGACAAAGGTCCCGTCGCCATTGCCGAAATAGGTTGAGAGAGGCGCTCCCAGGCGAGTGGGGAACGACACGAGATCAAGCCGCCCATCCATGTTGATGTCGGCCACCAGCACGAACAGGGACGTGGGCAGGACGAACCCGGCCGGCGCGGGAAGGCCGCCGCGCGCCCCGAGCAGGGTCATGACCCCGAGACAAGGGCCTGATTCATCGACCGAAACGAGGAGATCGTCGACTCCATCGTTGTTCAGGTCTCCTGTTTCCAGCGCGAACGGGCGACACCCCAGGGGAAGCCGGACCTGCGGTGCGAGAGTTCCGTCGCCATTGCCGAACAGAAGGGCGATGTCGTTGCTGTCCCGGTTGGCGGTCGCAACGTCCTGCCGGCCGTCCCCGTTGAAGTCCCCCACGCCCATTCCAATCGGCGTGTTCCCCAGGACGTACTGGAATGAGTCGAAGACACCGCCGCCCCGATTGACACGGACGCTGATCCGGGAGGTCGTGGAGGACACGAGAACGATGTCCGACCGGCCATCCGCGTTCAGGTCCGTGGAAGAAAGCGAGTCCGGACGGGACTCGAACAGGGGATACGTGACGGCCGGCCCGAACGATCCATCGCCGACTCCGTCCAGGATCCAGAGGGCATTGGAGGTCGGATCCGAGGTCGTTCCGAAATCGGTGACGGCCAGGTCGGACACACCGTCACCGGAGAAATCCGCCGCCACGGCGACCTGCGGACGGGGGCCGGCAGCGTAAGTCGGGGGGCTGATGGACTCGAAGGTCCCGTCTCCGCGACCCAGGAGGACGTTCAGGAAGGACAGAGGGATCTGCGGAGGCAGGAGATCCATGTGGCCATCGCCATTGAGGTCCAGGATTGCGGCGGAAGCGCTGGGTCCGGTCTCGACGAGCGGCCCTGCCGTGAATCGGCCGTCACCGAGGCCCAGAAGGATGGGAAGGCCGGTGAGAAGCCGGTGCGGCCGGATCACATCCAGGTGCCCGTCGTGGTTGAAGTCCTCGAGGAGGACGGATCGGACGTCACCCAGCGTCGCGCCGGAGTTGAATCCCTTGAACGAAAACGTGCCGTCGCCGTTGCCCAGGAAGGTCACGAAGCCGGTGGCGTCCTCGAGGACTGCCAGATCGATTCGGCCGTCCGAGTCCAGGTCCCCGCCCGCCACGACGGACAGGCGCTGCGGGAACGGAAAGCCCGGAGCCGTCAGCCGCGAGCCGAGGGCGAAGGAGCCTCCTCCGTCACCGAGAAGGATGGTGACCTCCGGGCCCGACGCGACGGCCAGGTCCGGCCTCGTGTCGCCGTTGAAATCTCCCGACGCCAGGGATTTCGGAATCAGCCCGGGAGCCATGGGATAGCGTATCTGCGGATTCAGGGTCCCGTCCCCCCGGCCCATGAGAATCGACAGGTCCCGGGAAATCTCGTTGGCCACCGCGATATCGACCCTCGCGTCGCCGTTGAAGTCGCCCAGGACCGCCTCCCGCGGGGTGTCGCCGACGGCGAAGTTGGAGGCTGCGGAAAACGTACCGTCTCCGTGGCCGAGAAGGACCGACACGTCGTCGGAGAACTCGTTGACCACGACAAGATCCTCGGCTCCATCGCCATTCAAATCGCCGAGGGCTATTCTCGAGGGCAACCCCCCTGCGGGGTAACGAACCTGCGAGGCGAAGGAACCGAGACCGTCACCGATCAGGATCGAAATATCGTTGGACGCCCGGTTCGCGACCGCCAGGTCCGCGATGCCGTCGTGATTGAAATCGCGCGACACGACGTGCCAGGGGGCTGCCCCCGTCAGGATGGCAGGGTCCTGGAACAGCGTGGCGGCACCGATCCCGTGATCGATGAGCAGGGACGGAAGGCATAGGATTGCCAGAAGCAAGAATGCGCCTCGCGGGCCGGGCTTCGGGGACATTGCGCCTCCTTCCATTCGGGCGGCTGTCAGGGCTTCATCTCATGGGCTACGCCCTGGGGCAGGCTGCATCCGGACTATGCCTATCTGATACGACCAGTCCCGGCGCCTGTCAACAACCAGTACCCAAAATCCTTCCTGCGGCCTTCCCGGCTGGCGTATCCTGTCGCTCCGGCGACGACGACGCGCCCCCCCCGCTTCCGGGGCGGCTCCAGAGCGAGGCCCTGCTTGGCCAGCAAGTACCTGCGCGACCCGGTCCACGGATCGATCGGCTTCGACAAGGATCGGGAAAAGCTCGTCATCGATCTGATCAACACGCGCGAGTTCCAGCGCCTGCGCCGCATCCGCCAGCTCGGGGCGCTGTTCCTCACCTTCCACGGCGCCGAGCACACGCGCTTCACCCACTCGCTCGGCGTCGCGTACATGGCCCGGCGGATCTTCGATGCGCTGCTCGCGGCGGGACAGGTGCAGCAGAAGGGGCGCGCCCTGGAGCGCACGCGGCTGGTGGCGATCGTGGCGGCGCTGCTGCACGACCTGGGGCACGGTCCGTTCTCCCATCTTTACGAGAAGGTGTTCAACGACCGCCGGCACGAGGAGTGGACCGGCCTGATCATCCGGCAGGCGCGCGGCGAGGTCGGGCGGCTGCTGCGACGGGCCGGCCTGGTGGAGGAAGTTCTCGGGGTGTACGGGCGCACCTACCGGCCGGCGTTCGTGTCGGACCTCGTCTCGTCGCAGCTCGACGCGGACCGGCTCGATTATCTCCTGCGCGATTCGTTCATGACGGGGGTCGCCTACGGCAAGTACGACCTCGAGTGGATCCTGACCAACCTGAGGCTGGCGCGGCGAGGCGGGCGGGACGCCGAGCTGCGGCTGGCGATCAACGGCCTGAAGGGGTACCACGCCGCCGAGCAGTTCGTGATCGGGCGCTACCTCATGTACCAGCAGGTCTATTACCACAAGACGAGCCGGTCGGCCGAGCAGATGATCCGCACGGCGCTGCAGCGGCTGGTGGACGCGCACGGCGAGACCGGCCGGTTCCCCGATCCCTGCCCGGCGTCCATCCGGCGCCTGATCGAGACGCGCGGCAATCTCCCTGTCGAGGACTACCTGAGGCTGGACGACTGGCTGTTCCTGTCGGCCTTCCAGGAATGGGCCCTGTCGCCGCAGGGGAAGGTCGACCCGATCCTGCGCGACCTGTGCGACCGGATCACGCGGCGGCACCTTTTCAAGACGGTGCGGCTGACCGCCGACACGCGGCACAAGGCGTTCGGCCAGGCGATCGAGGAGCTCAACGGGCAGTTCCGCCGGAAGGGCTTCGACCCCCGCTACTACCTGCTGGAGGACGACGCCAGCGACCTGCCGTACCGCGACCTGGCCTACTCCGACCGGATGGGCACGGCCCCGGAGGACATCGGCCTGGCGGTCCGCGGGCGCATCGTCGGGTACATGTCCGAGCGCGGGATCTCGCCGCTCATCGATTCGATCCGGAACGAGCCGCGCAAGCTCCAGCGTCTGTGCTTCCCCTCGGCGATGCGCTCCACGGTCGAGCGCCGCCTCAGGGCGTTCATCGCGAGCGAGCGGCAGTGAGCGCCGGCCGGAAGCCGGCGGGCGACGGGATGCTTGACGCGCCGGTTGGGGCAGGGTACCGTCTTCAGCCCGCCGCTCGCGGAATGGCGGCCACGAGGTACCGGACATGAGCGACCTGAAACGCGGCATGAGCGGGGTTCATGCGACCTGGATGGGGGCCTGCTGCCTGCTCCTTGCGGCCGCGCCGGCGTTCGCCCAGCTCCCTTCGTCCACTCCCTCGTTCCCTGAAGCCGGAGCCGAGGACACCCCGGAGCTCGCACCGGATGAGACGGCCGAGCCGGCGGCCGAGGACCCGACGCAGACGGCCGGCGGGGCTCTCAAGGTGTTCATGGGGTTGCGCGACTACCGGACGCTCCGGCAGCTGAAGGCCGTCATGACCGACAATCTCCAGGCGCGGTTCGACCACAATTCCGCGCCCTTCAACGGCAAGAGGAACAACCGGCTCGTCGCCTTCGAGTTCACCGAGAAGAGCCTGAAGCCGTCCCGTCCGGCGGGCGCCAAGCCCGCGGGCACGGCGGCCCCGGCGGCCCCGCGCTACATCGCCACCGTGCGCAGCCTGTGGGCCGAGCAGGGGGAGGCGACGGAGATCCGCACCGAGTCGATCACGCTGACGCAGCGCGAGGACGGCCTGTGGCGCGTCGGGGACCTGGCGCAGTCGTCCTCGGAGAAGCTGCGGTTCGCCGGGACCGTGGACGGAGTCACGTCGCTGCGCACGGTGCTGCGCGCCTGGATCCGGGGAGAGGCGGCGGGCGCGCGGAGCACCCTGAGCGACACCTTCCTGAAGCGATACGCCGGCCGCGACGAGGCTCTGGCGGCGCTGTTCGCGCCCCCGAGCGGCAAGGCCCACGCCGCATACCAGATCGTCGAGATGACTCCGCAGGGAACGACGGGCGCCGTGGCCCGCGTGCGGTTTTACGATACGGTGATCGGGGAGCCCGCGCCGATCGACGGCAGGGTGCGCGTCCTCAAGCTGGTCCGCAAGGGCTCGCGCTGGCTCGTGGACGCCTGGGAGTAGCAGAGTCCCCGCCGGTCACGGCGCTCCGGGGCCCGCTGCCGGACGGCCGCGTCGTCCCTCATCCGAAGTATAATGATCGCTCAGGAGGACCGGTTGGCCCAGACCCCCCGAACGGTTCGCTCGGAAGACGACGATCGGTTCCACGATGAATGCGGCGTGTTCGGCGTCTTCCACCACCCCGAAGCCGCGAACCTGACCTACCTCGGGCTCCACGGCCTGCAGCACCGCGGGCAGGAGTCGGCCGGCATCGTCTCGTCGAGCGGCGACCGTCTCTACGAGGAGAAGGGGATGGGGCAGGTCGCGCGCATCTTCAAGAAGAATCAGCTGCGGCGGCTGAAGGGGGACCTGGCGATCGGTCACGTCCGCTACTCCACGGCCGGAAAGAGCAGCCTGGCGAACGCGCAGCCGCTGCTCATCGACTCCTGCAAGGGGGAGATCGCGATCGCCCACAACGGCAACCTGGTCAACGCCTACTCTCTGCGCGACGCCCTCGAGAAGGACGGCTCGATCTTCCGGACGAACAGCGACACCGAAGTCGTCCTGCACCTGATCGCCCGCTCGCGGCAGGCCGATCTCGAGGCCGCCATCGTGGACGCCCTGAAGCAGGTGCAGGGAGCGTACTCGCTGGTCTTCATCGCGCGGGACCGGATCATCGGGGTGCGCGACCCGCGCGGCTTCCGGCCCCTGTCCCTCGGGCGGCTGGGGGACGCGCACATCCTCAGCTCGGAATCGAGCGCCTTCGACCTCATCGACGCCGCCTTCGTGCGCGACGTCGATCCGGGCGAGATGGTGGTCCTCAGCGCCGCCGGCGTGAAGTCGTACCGGCCGTTCCCGCCGCAGCCCGTGTCGCAGTGCATCTTCGAGTACGTCTACTTCTCGCGCCCCGACTCCCGCGTGTTCGGCCGCGCCGTGCACGAGGTCCGCAAGCGGCTCGGGCGCGAGCTGGCCCGCGAGCAGCCTCTCGAGGCGGACGTGGTGGTCCCGGTGCCGGACTCGGGGATGTATGCCGGGCTGGGGTTTTCCGAGGAGTCGCGCATCCCCCTGGAGTTCGGGCTGGTGCGCAACCATTACGTCGGGCGCACGTTCATCGAGCCGCGCCAGGCCATCCGCCACTTCGGGGTGAAGCTGAAGCTCAACCCGGTGCGCGCGCTCATCGAGGGGAAGCGGGTCGTGCTGATCGACGATTCGATCGTGCGCGGCACGACCAGCCGCAAGATCGTGTCGATGGTCCGGTCGGCGGGTGCGCGCGAGGTGCACATGCGCATCTCGTCGGCGCCGACCGTCGGTCCGTGCCACTACGGCGTCGACACGCCGACGCGATCCGAGCTGATCGCCTCGTCCCACACGGTGGACGAGATCAAGAAATACATCCGGGCCGACTCGCTCGGCTACCTGTCCCTGGAGGGGATGTACAGGGCGGTCGGCGAGAGCCAATCGTTCTGCACGGCCTGCTACACGAACAGTTATCCTGTCCCGTTTCCCAAGGAGGAAGAGGCACACGGGATGGTCTCGGGTCGCAGGTAGTGCCTCTTTCATTTCCACGAAAGGTGACGACACCATGACCACGCAAGCGACTTCGAACGCGTCCGGCGGTCACGCGCCGGCGCGGCCCTACGTCCCGGCGCGGCCGACCATCCCGCTCGACGGCGATCTCCTGGCGGACCGGTTCGTCAAGTTCGAGATGGGGGCCCGCAAGATCCGCTGGGACGATCAGGGTCCCGTGCAGATCGACTGGTCGATCTACGACCGCAGCAAGCTGACGCTCGACAACCTCCTGGTCGTCAAGCTGGTGACCTTCGTCGAGTCGTACGCCGACGTGTACACCTCGCTCCTCCTCGATAATTTCTGCGTCAACGACACGATGGCGACCTTCTTCCAGCTCTGGGAGCGGGAGGAGTCGAACCACGCCGAGAAGCTCGTCCGGTACCTCGAGACGGTCGGGCTGGACCGGGAGGATCTGCGCGTGGCCCTGCAGCGGCCCCGATCGCGGCAATTCACCGTCCCGTACATCCAGTCCCCGCTGCAGGCGAACTGCTTCACGTACTGCCAGGAGCTCCTGACCGCGTTCTTCTACCAGATGTTCCGGCGCACCGTGCAGGAGCCGCTGCTGAACGAGATCCTGGTCAAGATCATCGCGGACGAGTGGCGCCACTTCCACTGGTACGAGAATGTCCTGAAGATGCACCTCGAGACCGACCGGAAGAAGACGATCGAGGAGTGCATCCCGGTGTTCGAGAACTTCGCCATGCCGGGCAACCAGATCCTCGGGGCCGAGTATGAGATCCTGACCGACGAGATCATCAAGAGGATGCGTTTCTCGACCTCGGAGATCTTCCAGATCGGCAAGACGATCACCTCGACCTTCGGCCTGATCGAGGGCGGCCGGATGATCGCCCGCTCCTCCTATGCGCGCAACATGAAGGACGTGGTGATGCGCAAGAAGGTGCCCGAGCCGAACCACGACGAGATCGTCCGCTCGTTCACCGCCGACCTCGAGAAGGCCCTTGGAGCGAGTCCGGCCTAGCCAGAGGTTTCCGGAGCCCGTCACCATGCCGCCTGCGCACGCACGCGAGGATATCGCGCGCCTGGCGATCAACACGATCAAGACCCTCGCCATCGACGCCGTCGAGCAGGCGAAGTCCGGCCACCCGGGGATGCCGATGGGGGCCGCGGACTACGCGTTCTTCCTATGGACGCGGCACCTGCGCTTCGACCCCCGGGACCCCGCCTGGCCCGATCGAGACCGCTTCGTCCTGTCGGCCGGCCACGGCTCGATGCTGCTGTACGCCCTCCTGCACCTGAGCGGCTACGACCTGCCGCTGGAGGAGATCAGGAAATTCCGCCAGTGGGAGAGCCGCACGCCGGGACACCCGGAGCACGGCTGCGCCCCCGGCGTCGAGACCACCACCGGGCCGCTCGGCCAGGGGTTCGGCAACGCCGTCGGCATGGCCATCGCCGCGAAGATGGCCGCGGCGCGCTTCAACACGCCCGATCACCCCGTCGTCTCGCACCGCACCTGGGTCATCGCCAGCGACGGCGACCTGATGGAAGGGGTGGCCTCCGAGGCGGCGTCGATCGCCGGGCACCTCGCCCTCGGGAACCTGACGGTCCTCTACGACGACAACCGCATCACCATCGAAGGGGAGACCGGGCTCACGTTCTCCGAGGACGTCGGCCGGCGCTTCGAGGCGTACGGCTGGTCGGTGCAGCGCATCGACGGGCACGACCACGCGGCGATCACCGCGGCCCTCGCGAAGGCCGCGGGCGAGACCTCGAAGCCGGGGCTGATCGTCGCCCGCACGCACATCGCGCACGGCAGCCCCGGCAAGCACGACAGCGCCGATTCGCACGGGTCGCCGCTCGGGCCGGAGGAGACGGCGGCGACCAAGAAAGCGCTCGGCTGGCCGGCCGCGCCGACGTTCCTGGTGCCGGACGAGGTGCGCGCCCTGTTCGCGGCGCGCGCCGAGGAGGGGGGCCGGGCGCGCCAGGAGTGGCAGAAGCGGTTCGAGGCCTGGGGCCGGGCCCATCCCGAGAAGCGGGCCCTGTGGGACCGCTGCCAGACGCGCGCCGTGCCCGATGACCTGTTCGATCGCCTGCTGCCGACGGTGACTGCCGCGCCGGGGTCCTCGCAGCCGCCCGGGGCGGTGCCTGCCGTCGGAAAGCCCGAGGCGACGCGCGTCACGTCCGGCCGGATCCTGCAGACGATCGCGGAGCTCGTGCCGTCCCTGTGCGGCGGCAGCGCCGACCTGGAGCCGTCCACCAAGACCTACATCAAGGGGAGCCCGTCGATCGGCCCCGCGTCGTTCGAGGGACGTAATTTTCATTTCGGCGTCCGCGAGCACGGCATGGGGGCCGTGCTGAACGGTCTGGCCCTCCACGGCGGGACGATTCCCTACGGCGCGACGTTCCTCATCTTCAGCGACTACATGCGCCCGCCGATCCGCCTGGCGGCGATGGCAGGGCTTCAAGTCATTTACGTGTTCACGCACGACAGCGTCTTCCTCGGCGAGGACGGGCCGACCCACCAGCCGATCGAGCAGGTCCCCGGGCTGCGCCTGGTCCCGAACCTGGCGGTGGTGAGGCCCGCGGACGCTCTCGAAGTCGCCATGGCCTGGACCCTAGCTCTCAGGCGCCGGGGCGGCCCGACCGCGCTCGTCCTGACGCGCCAGGACGTCCCGCCCCTGAAGCGCGCCGCCGGGTTCGATCCGGAGGTCCTGTTCAGGGGCGGCTACGTCCTGTCCGAGGCGGGGCCGGTGGCTTCGCGGGTCGTCCTGATCGCGACCGGGTCCGAAGTCGCGCCGGCGCAGCAGGCGCAGGATCTCCTGGCCGCGGCGGGGATCGGATCGCGCGTCGTGTCCATGCCGTCGCCGGACGAGTTTCTCGACCAGCCCGAAGAGTACCGGCGCGCGGTCGTTCCTCCCGGCGCGCGGGCCGTGGTGATCGAGGCGGCCCGCCTCACCGGGTGGGAGCGCGTGGCCGGCCGGGACGCCCTGCTGATCGGCCTCGACCGGTTCGGCGCCTCGGCCCCGTGGAAGGTGATCGCCGAGAAGCTCGGCTTCACCGGCCAGGCGATTGCCGAGCGCGTCCGCGGCTGGCTCGGCGCCTGATGGCGCACGTGCCCGACTCCTACCGCCTGCTCCAGGCCTCTCCCGCCGTCGAGCGTCGCATCGCCTCTTTGGGCGCCTCCCGGTTCGTCGCGAGGCTCTTCCGCGGGGACGCCTCCCTCTGGGGGCGGGATCCCGCCGCGCGCCGGATCGTCCGCAACCGGCTGGGGTGGATGCACGCGCCGGAACGGATGCTCCCCCTCGTGCCGCGGCTCGACGCCTTCGCCCGCGAGGTCCGCCAGGAAGGGATCCGTCAGGTCCTCCTGGTGGGCATGGGGGGATCGAGCCTGGGCGTCGACGTGTTCGCGCGCGTCTTCCCGCCGCCTGCGGGGTTCCCGGAGATCGCGGTCCTCGACAGCACCGTCCCGTCGGCGGTGCGCCGGGCGGAGGCTCGGCTCGATCTCGGAAAGGCCCTCGTCATCGTCAGCAGCAAGTCGGGGACCACGGGGGAGACCGCCGCGCTGCAGGCCTACTTCTGGGCGAAGGCCCGCCGCCGGCTCGGCCGCGACGCGGCGCGGCACTTCGTCGCCATCACCGACCCCGGCACCCCCCTGGCCGAAGAGGCGTCGGCGCGCGGCTATCGCGCCGCCTTCCTCAACCCTCCGGACGTCGGCGGGCGCTATTCGGCCCTCACCTACTTCGGACTGGTCCCCGCGGTCCTGGCCGGGGTCGACATCGGCACGCAGCTGCGCCGCGCCGCCGCCATGCTGGAGCGGTGCTCGCCCGGCGTCCCCGCGGCCGAGAACCCGGGGCTGGCGCTCGGCGCCGCCCTCGGCGTCCTGGCGCGCCGGGGGCGCGACAAGGTGGTCCTTCTGATCGACCCGGCCCTGCGTTCGTACGGCCTGTGGATCGAGCAGCTGGTCGCCGAGAGCACCGGCAAGAAGGGACGCGGCCTGGTGCCGATCGTGGCGCGCGGCGTGCCCGCGACGATGCGGCGCGACCTGGCGGGCCCGGACCGGGTCGCGGTCGGCGTCACGCTGGACGGCGGCCCCGGGGACCGCGCGATCCGGGCGCTGCTCGGCGCTCCAGGGGGAAGCGGGTCCGCGCGCGCGAGCGGCGCACCGCCTCGAGGTCGCGCCGGCGCCACGCCTTCGATCGTCCTCGCGCTTCGCGACCGGGGCGACCTGGCGGCCTCGATGCTGCAGTGGGAGATCGCCACCGCCGTCGCGGGCGCGGTCCTCGGTGTGAATCCATTCGACGAGCCGAACGTCACGGAGAGCAAGAAGAACACCGAGGCCCTGCTCGCGGAGCTCTCGGCGACCGGGCGATTCCGCGAGGAGGAGCCGGATCTCGTCGAGGGGCCGGCGCGCGTTCACCTGGGCGGGCTCGGGCGTCTCCAGCCGCGAAGTCTCGGCGCGGCCCTGGGGGCCCTTCGTGCCCGGGCGCGCCGCGGCGACTACGTCGCCGTCCTGGCGTACGTCGATCCAGGGGACCGGGCGCTGGCGTCGTCGCTCGAGCGGCTGCGCGCCGGCCTGGCCGCCCGGACCGGCCTCGGCGCCGGGATCGGCTATGGACCGCGCTACCTCCACTCGACCGGCCAGCTCCACAAGGGGGGGCCCGACAAGGGGCTGTTCCTGCAGGTCGTCCCGGACGATCGGGCCGCGCTGCCGATTCCCGGAAGGCCTTTCGGATTCGAGGAGTTCAAGCAGGCGCAGGCGCTCGGCGATGCGCGCGCTCTTTGCGGCCGCGGCCGCCGGCTGGTGAGAGCCCGCTTTGCGGGGACCGCCCGGGCGGCGGTGGCCGCGCTCTTGAGGGCATCGAAATCGATCCGATGAGCATCGAGCCGGACGACGACGGATTCGAGCGCCGCATGCGGACTGCGGGTCTCATCGTCGGCCCGCTCGCCGCGGTCGTTGTCTACGCGACCCATCCCGGGAGCCACCCGCCGGAAGCGCGGCGCCTCCTGGCCGTCCTGACGCTGACCATCGCCTTCTGGGTGACGGAGGCGATCCCCCTGCCGGCCACCGCCCTCCTCGCGTCGGCGCTGTGCGTCGTGCTGGGGGTCGCGCCGGTCAAGGCGGTCCTGGCGCCGTACGCCGACCCGGTCATCTTCGTGTTCGTGGGAAGCTTCCTGCTCGCCGAGGCGTTCACGCGCTACGGCCTGGATCACCGCGTGGCCGCGATGTTCCTCGGCCGCGGGCAGCTGGCCCGCCGTCCGATCGGAAGGATGCTGGGGGTGGGCGGCGCCTCGGCCCTGGTCTCGACCTGCCTGTCCAACACCGCCACCGCCGCCCTGATGACGCCGATCGCCATCGGCGCGGTGCGATCTCCGGGCTCGGCGCACGGACGCCGGGCTCCTGCCTGGGTGAGTGGAGTCGTCCTGATGGTCGCGTACGGGGCCTCGGTCGGCGGGATGGCGACCCTGATCGGCACGCCGCCGAACCTCCTGGTCGCGGGCTTCATCGAGCGCCTCGCCGGCGTGCACGTCGGATTCGTCGACTGGCTCCTGTTCGGCGTGCCGATTTCACTGGTGCTGTTCGCCGCCTCGGTCCTCTTCACCCACCTGGTCCTCGGCCGGGGCGACGCGGCCGCCCCTCCAGCGGAGGCGGCGGGCGCTTCCCGGCATGCCGGGTCCGCGTCCGCGGACGGCGCGTCACCCTCCATCCCGAAAGACGGCGCGCAGAAGGCCGGCGCGCGCTGGACCATGGCGGCCTTCGCTTTGGCGGGGGCTCTCTGGACGCTTCCCTCCATCGCCTCGCTCGCTCTCGGCGCCTCGTCGCCCGTCGCCGCGGCGCTCGCGGCGCACCTGCCTGAGGCGGGCGTCGCCATGCTCTGCGCCACGCTTCTCTTCGTGGCCCCGGTGGAATGGCGGGCGCGCCGCTTCGCCCTGACATGGGAGGACGGCCGGAGGGTCAACTGGGGGATCATCCTCCTGTTCGGCGGCGGCCTGTCGCTCGGCACCCTCGCCGACTCGACCGGCATCGCCTCCTGGGTCGGCGCGGGGCTCCAGGAGATCGGGCTGGCGCGGACCCCGGCGGGCCTCCTGTTCTGCTCCGTGGCCCTGACGATCGTGGTCAGCGAGTTCGCCTCCAACACCGCCGCGGCCGCCCTCCTGGTGCCGATGGTGATCGCCGCGGCCGAGGCGGCCGGGTTCGACCCCGTGCGACCGGCCCTCGGCGTCGGCCTCGCGGCCACCTGCGGTTTCATCTTCCCGGTCTCGACGCCCCCCAACGCCATCGTCTTCGGCACCGGCCTCGTGCCGCTGAGGCGCATGATCCGCACCGGCATCCTTCTCGACGTGACGGCCCTGGTCGTCATCTGGGCCGGGCTCCTCCTCCTGACGCCCCTCCTGCCGCGCTGAGAGGCGGACCCTGGTCTTCACATTCATGTCTAAATTTTCTGCGCCGGCCCGAATGTCTCTCGGCTACCGTCCTCGTGCACGGCTTCCACGAAGAGGTTCTTGCCGCTCTTGTGCTTCGGGATGATGTAGGTGTAGGTGTGTCCGGAGCCGGTCACGCACTCCTCGCACGGGATCAGGACGAAATTCAGCTGCACGCGGTTGCCGGCGTTGTCGAGAACGACGATGTTGAACCCGCTAACCTCGGTTTCACGCTCGGTCGTCCAGCGCAGGGTCCCGGAGCCTTTCCCGAGAGGGCTCGACGGGCTGATCGAGATGTCGACGACTTTCTGGGGCGGATGTCGATTCAGAAGGACCCAGGCGTCGTTGGAATTCAGGTGAACCGACGCCAAGTCCAGGGCTCCGTCTCCGTTGAAGTCTCCTGCCGCGATTGAAAAAGGGACCGCGCCAATCGCAAGGTGGCTGGCCGGACCAAACGTTCCGTCGCCCAGCCCCGGCAGGAGGGAGAGGTCGTTCCCGCCCGAGTCGGCGACGGCCAGGTCTTGTCGTCCGTCGCGGTCGAAATCGCCGGCCACCACGGAGTTCGCTCCGAGGGTGGTGGGATAGTGGGTCTCGGGGCCAAAGGTCCCGTCCCCCTCCCCGAGCAGGACAGAGACGTCGGATGGGATCGGATTTGGGGCATTTCTCAGGGCGCGCGCAACAGCCAAATCCTGCCGTCCATCGCCGTTGAAGTCACCCACGGCGATCGAGCGTGGCGCGTTGCCACCGCCGGTCGCCAGGGGGGCACCAAAGGTCCCGTCGCCGAAGCCGAGCAGCACGAAGATGTCGGGCGAAGGAGAGGGACCGCCGACCCCGATATCCGCCACGGCGAGGTCAGTCCGTCCGTCAAGATTGAAGTCGCCGGTCGTCACGAAACAGGGATCTGCGCCGGCATCGATCACCGTTGGGGGGGGAAACGTCCCATCGCCTGAGCCCAGGTGCACGGAGACGAAGCCGTTTTGGGCAAAGATCAAGCCAACGTTCGCGACGGCCAAATCTGGCCGGCCATCTTCATTGAAGTCCGCCACGGCCACGGAGCGCGTGTCGATGCCTACCGGCCCCACTGGCACGATCATTTGAGGTGCGAAGCCGCCTCCGCTCGATCCAAGGAGGATGGAGAGGTCACCTGACCTGGAATTCGCAGCAACCAGATCGAGGCGACCGTCCGAGTTAAGGTCCGCGGCGGCGATGGCGGCCGGAAAATGCCCCGCCGGATATCGGGCTTGAGCGGCGAAGGTTCCGTTTCCAAGACTCAGGAGGACAGACACGTCGTCCGACAAGGCATTCGCTGTGGCGAGATCGGGTATTCCATCCCCGTTTAGGTCGCTGACTGCGACACCCTGAGGGCCGTCACCAGTGTCACCCCGGGTCAGTGGACCGAATTCGCCGTTTCCCAATCCAGGCACGACCCTGACATCGTCAGCGAGCGTGCCCACCACGGCAATATCGGTCAGCCCGTCGCCGGTGAAATCCTCGAGCGCCACGGACCGAGCTCCATCGCCGGCGCCGACGCGGGTGCCCGGGGTGAAATAGCCGTCCCCCAGCCCCGTCAGGACAAGCACGTCGTCGCTGCCCCGGGTGGCGACTGCGAGGTCCTGCCGGCCGTCACGGTCGAAATCCCCCACCGCGAGCCCGCTGGGCTGGTTGCCCGACGTGGTCGGGATGGCGATCTTTGGCGCGAACTGCCCGTCACCCATCCCGAGCAGGACGGATATCTCTCCTGGAACGCTGCTATCATTCGTCACCGCGAGGTCCTGTCGGCCGTCGCCGTTGAAGTCCCCGATGACAACGGAGAGTGGAAAGAACCCAGCGGCATACCGTGTTTCGGGACTGAAGAGTCCGCCGCCGAGACCGAGCAGGATCGAGACCTCACCCGGAGGTACCGGTGGGGCGGATAGAGCAGGACCATAGTTCGCAACTGCGAGATCCAGGATCCCGTCGGAATTGAAGTCCCCGACGGCAACGGAGCGTGGATCTCTGCCTGTCCCGAACTGGCCCGATGGGAAAAAAGTTCCGTCGCCAGCTCCCTGGAAGATTCCGACTCCAAAATACCCGGCCACCGCCAGGTCCTGCCTCCCGTCCGAATCGAAGTCTCCGATCGCCAGGTCGTAGGGCGCGTGGACTCCACCCACCCGCAGGTCGGGACCGAATGTCCCATCACCGACGCCGAGGTGAATGGAGAGGTCGTCAGAGCCATTGTTTGCGACCGCAAGGTCCTGCGCGCCATCTCTGTTGAAGTCTCCGATGGCGACCGAGTACGGGAACGTGCCGACCGCGATTCGGGTCTGCGATCCAAACGATGCACCGCCCGACCCCAGGAGGATCGACACGTCGTTCGACATTCCGTTCACGACGGCGAGGTCCTTGTGTGCGTCACCGTTGAAATCCCCGGCCGCGACAGTCAAGGGATCGGCCCCGACGCTGGTTCGGAAAACCGGGCTCTGAAAACTGTCCTGAAGCCCCCCCGCCTGGCTGACTATCGCTCCGATAAGAAGGAGAGACAGAATCGAGCGTCTTGCGACCGGCTGGTTCCATAGTGAGCTCATGACCGGCTCCCCCTTCAGTGAGAGATCGTGGGTGATTCCTGGATAGTCATATACTTTCACCAGATCCGACCGTCAACACCTTTCCGGCTGGAACGGCCCCGCCGAAGCAACTTCCGGCGACATTCCCGCGGCGCTGGTGCGAGGTCCACCGATACCGGAGGAAGGCGCCACGTGTGGGAACGGATGAAGGCGCGCTTGTCATGCTCGGCTACGTTTGCTAGGCTTCACGCTCACTCCCGAGACTCAATCGACCCACCGGGGACCGTGGGCACAGTTAGGCGGATGGAAAGCATCCTATGCGCGGGTTCAGGAACACCCTCAAGCCGCTGAACATCCTGCCGCCCGAGGCGGAGGAGCGGGTGCACCTCGCGACGTTGAAGATGCTGCGCGAGCACGGCGTGATCTTCGAGGACCCCCGCGCCCTCGACCTGTTCCGCCGGGCCGGGCTCAAGGTGGTCGACTCCGACCAGCGCGTCTTCTTCCCGCCGGAGTTCGTCGAGGAGCAGATCAGGAAGGCCCCGTCGCAGTTCACCATCCACGCGCGCAACCCGGAGAACGACGTGATCATCGGCGGCGACCACCTGGTGTTCGCGCCGGTGAGCGGGCCGCCGTTCATCGCCGATCGCGAGGGAGGGCGGCGCGAGGGGACGCTCGAGGACCAAAACAACTTAGTGCGATTGTCGGAGGTGCTGAACGTCATGCACCACGGCTGCCCCGAGGTCGCCTGCCGCGACCTGCCGATCGAGACGCGCCACCTCGACATGCTGTACTGGCAGATCCGTCTCAGCTCGAAGGGGATGATCGGCGACGCCTGGAGCACGCTGCGGGCGCGCGACCACATCGACATGATGGCGATCCTCTTCGGCGGCCGCGAGGCGATCCTCGACAAGCCGGTCCTGACCGGCATCATCAACTCGAACAGCCCGCTGCGCTACGACTCCAACATGGCGGAGGGGCTGATCGAGTACGCCGCGGCGGGGCAGGTGAACATCATCACCCCGTTCATCATGGCCGGGGCGACGAGCCCGGTCACGCTCGCCGCCGCCGTGGCGCAGCAGAACGCCGAGTGCCTGTCGGCTGTCGTCCTGGCGCAGATGGTCCGTCCCGGGGCGCCGGTCATCTACGGATCGTTCCTGACGGGCCTCGAGATGCGCACGGGGGCGCCGGCCTTCGGCCGCCCGGAGTCGGCCCTCGGCATCCTGGGCTCGGCGCAGATGGCCCGACGCTACAACCTGCCGTGCCGGGCGGGCGGGGTCCTGACGAACTCCAAGATCCCCGACACGCAGGCCGGCCAGGAGAAGATGATGATGCTCTGGCCGATCATTCTCGGCGGCTGCAACTACGTGCTGCAGGCGGCCGGCTGGCTGGACGGCGGCCTGACCGCCTCGTTCGAGCAGATGGTCCTGGACGCCGAGATGCTGGAGATGACCGAGCGCTTCTTCGCCGGCGTGCCGGTGGACGAGGAGTCCCTGGCGCTCGACGTGATCGCGCACGTGGGGGCCGGCGGCCACTTCCTGGGAGAGGAGCACACGCGCCGGCACTTCAAGAGCGAGTTCTACTTCCCGCAGCTGGCCGACACCGAGGCGTTCGACACCTGGGTGAAGAAGGGCTCCAGGGACGCCTACGTGCGCGCCACCGATCGCTGGAAGAAGCTCCTCGCGACCTACGAAGAGCCGAAGCTCGACCAGGGCGTGGACGATCAGCTGACCGACTTCATGGCCCGCCGCCGGCGCGAGATCGAAGCGTCGCTCGACTAGGAGCCGGCCTAATACTCCGACAGGCTCCTGGGCCCCCGCAAGCGCCCCGCCCGCGGCAACCGGTGTACACTCCGCCCCTTGACAGCCGGCGGGCCCGGCGGTAGCCTACCTACTGGTCGGTAGGTCGCCCGGGATGCCCCGCCCGGCGCTTCCAGGGAGACCGGTGACGAAGCGATCGCGGCAGGACAGGCCGACGCGCCAGGCCCAGATCCTCGAGACGGCCGCGCGCATCTTCTGCGAGAAGGGGTTCGACAAGGCGTCCATGGAGGACGTCGCGGACGCCGTGGGGCTGACGAAGGCCGGGCTCTATCACCACATCGGCAGCAAGGACGAGCTGCTGTTCGCGATCATGTCCTACGGCATGGACCTGTTCGAGGAGAAGGTGCTGAACCGGGTCATGACCATCGCCGATCCGCTCGAGAGGCTCAAGGCGGCGCTGCGCGGGCACGTGCTCCTGGTCATACGGGACCGACCCAAGGAAGTGACCGTCATCCTTCACGAGACCAACGCCCTGAAGGGGCGCTTCCGGGACCGGATCAACGCGCGCAAGAAGCGCTACATCAAGTTCCTCGAGAAGACGTTCCGCGAGATGACCAAGAGCGGCGCGGCGCGCCGGGTGGACCCGTCCGCCGCCGCCTTCGCCATGCTCGGCATGATCAACTGGATCTACCAGTGGTACCGGCCGGGCGGGCGCCTGAGCGACGAGGCCGTGGCCGACGCGTTGAGCGACGTCTTCCTGGGAGGCATCCTCGCCCGGCCGCCGGGGCCGGCGTGAGGACGTCGCGCGAGGTCGGCATCACCGGGTACGGCGCCTGCATTCCGCGGCCGCGCATCGCCGCCCGCGTCATCGCCGCGGCCTGGGGCCGCCCGGCCGACTCGCGCCTGCCGGTGCTCGAGAAATCGGTCCCGTCGGCCGACGAGGATACGGTGACCATGGCGATCGAGGCGGCGCGCGGGGCGCTCCTGCGCGCCCGGGTCCCCCCCGCGTCGATCCGCGCGGTGTGGGTCGGCACGGAATCGAAGCCCTACGCGGTCAAGCCGTCCAGCACCATCGTGGCGGAGGCGATCGGGGCGGTCCCCTGGGTGAGCGCCGCCGACCTGGAGTTCGCCTGCAAGGCCGGGTCCGAGGCGATGCAGGCGGCCTGCGCCTACGTCGGGTCCGGCATGGCCGAGCACGCCCTGGCGATCGGCATGGACGCGGCGCAGAGCAAGCCGGGGGACGCGCTCGAGTTCACCGCGGCCGCGGGGGGCGCCGCCTTCCTGTTCGGACCGTCCAGCACCGCCCTGGCCGTCGTCGAGGCGTCGCGGTCCTTCGTGACCGACACGCCCGACTTCTTCCGGCGCCAGCACATGCACTACCCGGAGCACGGTCACCGGTTCACCGGCGAGCCGGCGTACTTCCGGCACTCCTTCGAGGCGTCGCGGGGCCTCCTGGAGGAGCTGGGGCGGAAGCCCTCCGACTACCGCTGGGCGGTCTTCCACCAGCCCAACCCGAAGTTCGTGCGGCGCATCGCCGCCGACCTGGGGTTCGACGAGGCGCAGATCGGTCCGGGGGCCGTGGTCGATCGCATCGGGAACACCTACTCCGGGGCGTCGCTCCTGGGACTGGCGGCGGTGCTCGACGTGGCCCGATCGGGGGACCGGATCTTCTTCTGCTCGTACGGCAGCGGCGCCGGAAGCGACGCGTTCTCGCTGCGCGCCGCGCCGGGACTGGAGGAGGCCAGAGGCGCCGCGCCGGCGGTCGCCGACTACCTCGCCCGCCGCCACCCCATCGACGACTACGGACGGTACCTCAGGACGACGCGGGGGATTCGCCTGGTGTGAGAGCGGCGGCGCCGTGCCCGCGAACGGGGAGCGGGAGATGAGGGAGGTCAGCATCATCGGGGTCGGGCAGACGCCGGTGGCGGAGCACTGGGACCGCTCCATCCGCGATCTGTCGGTGGACGCGATCGCCGCAGCGCGCCGCGACGCGGGCGTCGAGCGGGTGGACGCCCTCTTCGTGGGCAACATGCTGTCCGGGGAGCTGGCGGGCCAGGAGAACCTCGCGACCCTGGTCGCCGACGCCTGCGGCCTTCTCCCGATCGAAGCGCTGAAGATCGAGGCGGCCTGCGCCTCGGGAGGGGCGGCGCTGCGCGCCGCCTGCCTTGCGGTGGGCTCCGGGGCGCACGACTACGCCCTGGTCCTCGGGGTGGAGAAGATGACCGACCACCCGACCGACAGCGTGACGTCCGCCCTGGCGCTGGCGGCGGACGCCGACTACGAGGCGGCGCACGGCATCTCCTTCGCGGCCTTGAACGGGCTCCTGATGCGGCGCTACATGCACGAGCACAAGGCGCGCCACGAGGACTTCGCGCCGTTCTCGGTGAACGCGCACAGGAACGCCGCGCGCAACCCCCACGCCATGTACCGGACGCCGATCACCGCGGACGACTTCGTCCGGTCGCCGGTCGTGGCCGACCCAATCAACATCCTCGACTCGGCGGGGATCTGCGACGGCGCGGCGGCCCTCCTGGTCGCCCCGTCGTCCGAGGCGCGCCGCGGGCGCCGCCCGCCGGTGCGCGTGGCCGCCTCGACCTGCGCGACCGACACCCTGGGGCTGGCCGAACGCCGCGATCCGCTGGTCTGGCAGGCCGTGGCCGACTCGGCGCGGCTGGCGTACGACCAGGCGAGGGTCAAGCCGAAGGACATCGACTTCTTCGAGGCGCACGACGCCTTCACGATCGTCTCGGTTTTGACCCTCGAGGCGTGCGGCTTCGCCGACCGCGGGACCGCCCTGAAGCTCGCCGCCGAGGGGCGGATCGCCCTCGAAGGAGACATCCCCATCTGCACGATGGGCGGGCTGAAGGGACGAGGCCACCCGGTCGGCGCCAGCGGCGCCTACCAGCTCGTGGAGTGCGTCCTGCAGCTGCGTGGAGAGGCCGGCGCCGCGCAGGTGAAGGGGGCGACGATCGGCATGGCCCAGAGCGTCGGCGGCTCCGGCTCGGTCGCCGTCACCCACATCCTGGCGGCCTGATGGAGCTGCCCCGCTACCACCGCCTGCGCGGAGCGTACTACCGGCTCGAGGGGAGCGCCTGCTCCGCCTGCGATCGCCGCTTCTTTCCGCCGCGCCCCGTCTGCCCGTCGTGCAAGTCGCAGGGGCTCGGGACGTTCGCCTTTTCCGGCCGGGGCACCCTGTATTCCTGGAGCCGCGTCGTGCAGCCGCCGCACGGCTTCGCCTCGATCGCTCCCTACGACGTCGGCATGGTGCGGCTCGAGGAGGGGCCGCTGGTCACCGCCCAGCTGGCCGACACCGAGGGGGTGGCGCTCGAGATCGGCATGCCCGTGGAGATGGTGACGCGCACCATCCAGGACGCCGAGGAGCACGGCTACATCGTGTACGGCTACAAGTTCCGCCCCCTCCTCCGCCCGGGCGGGACCGCCGGTCCGTGAGCCGCGCCGAGCGCGTCCTGGCGCTTTCGGAGGCGGCCGCCCTGGCCAGGGACGGCATGACCATCGGGCTGTCCGGCTTCTCCTACCAGAACCCCCCGATGGAGATGGTGCGCGCCCTCATCCGCCGTCGCCTGAAGGACCTGACCCTGGTCTCGGGGCCGACCGCCGGAATCGAGACCGATCTCCTGATCGGCGCCGGCTGCGTGCGGCGCGTGGTGACCGCGGGCGTGGTCTTCGAGCGCCTCGCGCCGATCGCCCCCGCCTTCCGGCGCGCCGCCGAGCGCGGCGAGATCGAGGTCTGGGAGTGCGACGAGTGCATCTGGCACCTGGCCCTGAAGGCGGCCGCCTGGGGGATGCCGCACATCCTGTGGCGGGGCGGCGTCGGCAGCTCGCTGCCGGAGCTGAACCCGGATCTGCGCGAAGTCGAGGAGGACGGCCGCCGCTACCTGCGAGTGCCGCCCGTGCAGCCGGACATCGTCTTCCTGCACGCCGCCGAGGCCGACCCCTTCGGCAACGTGCGCGTCGCCCGCGAGGCCTACCTGGGGCGCAGCTTCTCGGAGCGCGCGCTTTCGCTCGCCTGCCGCGGGCCGGTCGTCGCGACGGTCGAGCGGCTCGTCGACCCTGATGACGTGACCGCGGCACCGGAGAGAACGCTGCTGCGCGGCGCCCTGGTGGTCGAGGCGCCGGGGGGCGCCCACCCCGGAGGCGTCAGTGGGCGGTACGTGCCGGACCTCGAGCACTGCCGCGAGTACGTCGAGGCCGGGGAGGCCCGGCGCCGGGGGGACCCGGTCCCGTTCCAGCGCTACCTCGAGCGCTACGTGTACGGCGCCGAGGGGCCGGACGACTATCTGCGGGCCATCGGCCCCGATCGCCTCGAGCGGCTCGCATCGAGGCCGGCGTGAACGGCGGGCGCGACGCACAGGGCGGTTCCCCCGGGAGGGTCGGCCCCCGTCCCGTGGCCGGCCGCCTCGACGTGGCGCGCCTTTTGGCCTGCGTGCTGGCGCGCGAGCTGCGCGACGGGGAGATCGTCGCCTTCGGGCTGCACGCCGAGCTGCTCCTGGCGGCGGCCCTCCTGGCGCAGCGGCTGCACGCGCCGAACCTCGTGATCCGGCACGGGCTGCGCGTCGAGCGCGGGGCCGATCTGCAGCCGGCGGCATGGACCGCGGAGCGCGCCTCCCGGTCCCACGAGACGATCGAGTATCTCGAATCCCACGATGCCATCCTCGACGTCGCGAACCCCGCCTCGCCTCTGCGGTTCTGCGACGTGTTTCTCGTCGGGGGCCTGCAGATCGATCGGGAGGGGAGCACGAACCTGATCGGCATCAAGGGACCGGACGGCCGGATGAGCGTGCGCGGTCCGGGCTCGATCGGCACGACGTCGATCGGCACGCTGGCGCGGCACCTGATCCTGTTCTCCGGCGATCACACGGCGCGGCGCTTCGTCGAGCGGGTGGACTACGTCTCGGTCCCGGGCTGGCGCCGCCGGGCCGCCGCCGGGCTCGAGGGAGGGCCCTCCCTGTGCGTGACGCCCCTGGCGGTCTTCGAGTTCCAGGACGGCTCGATGCGGCTGCGGTCGGTCCACGCGCACGCCTCCGAGGAGGACGTGCGCCGGCGCACCGGCTTCCCCCTCCCCGCAGGGGCCGTGCCGAGGACACCGCCTCCGACCGCGGCGGAGCGGGCGGCGCTCGAAGTGGTCGACCCGTTCGACCGCCTGGCGGCCGTGGATCTCCGGCCGGACGGGGGAGAGGCATGAGCCGGGTTGCCAGCCTGCGCGAAGCGGTCGGGACGATCCGGGACGGGGAGCTCCTGACCCTCGGCGGGTTCCAGCTGAACCGCGCCCCGATGGCCCTTGTGTTCGAGCTCATAAGGCAGGGCCGGCGCGACCTGCGCGTCGTCTCGGTGCCGAACCCCCTGCCCCTGGATCTGCTCGTGGCGGCCGGGGCGGTCGCCGAGGCGGAGTTCGGCTTCCTCGGTTTCCAGTACGAGGACGGCTTCGTGGTCGCCCCGACGGTCAGGGGGGCCATCGAGCAGGGGACGCTGCGATTCAGGGAGCGCGACGTGTACGAGATCGTGCAGGGGCTGAGGGCGTCCGCCCTGGGGGTGCCGTTTTTGGCCGCTCCGGGCGGAACCGGCTCCGATTACGCCCGGGTCAACAGGACCCCGGAGATCGCCGATCCCGTGACCGGCGACCGGACCCCGGTCTCCCATGCGATCCGGCCGGACGTCGCCCTTCTGCACGTCCAGATGGCGGACCGAAGGGGGAACCTGCGCGTCGACGATCCCTACGCCGACGATCTCCTGGCGCGCGCGAGCCGGCGGGTGATCGCCTCCGCGGAGAAGATCGTCGATCGGATCGACGAGCCGACGATCCCGGGAGCGTTCGTCGACCTGGTGGTCGAGGCGCCCGGCGGGGCCTTCCCCACGACCTGCCATCGCGCCTATCGCTACAGCCTGGAGCACCTGAGAGGCTACGTCTCCGTCGCTTCGGCCGGCCGGCCCGCGGACTACCTGGACCGGTACGTCAAGGGGCCGCGCGACCACGCCGCCTTCCTGGCGGCCGTCGAGAGCCCCGGCGGGTGGGAAGGGCCCGACGCGCCGGGCGGCCCGTCGAGCCTCGGCGGGACGCGCCCGGCCCCCGCGGCCGGATGGGACGCGGCGCGGCCGGCGGACCGCCTGGTCGTCGAGATGGCGCGCCTGATCCAGGACGGGGACGTCGTGGCCACCGGCGTGGCGTCCGCCCTGCCGATGCTGGCGGTCGCCCTGGCGCGCGCCACGCACGCCCGCGGACTGACATATATCAACTGCGTCGGCGCCATCGATCCCGACGTCCGGTCCGCAGCGCCGACATCCGTCGACCCGCGGCTCCTCGAGCGCTGCGAGGGACGGATCTCCCTCCCGGGGCTCTTCGACCTCGCGCACCGGGGCGGAATCGACCTGATGTTCTTCGGGGCCGCCCAGGTGGACGCCCTGGGGCGCACCAACCTGACCTGCATCGGCGACTACGAGCGCCCCCGGGTCAAGCTCCCCGGGCCGGCGGGCTCGTCCTCGATGCGGCCGCATGTTCCGAAGATCGTGATCACGGTGCCACGGCACTCGCCGCGCGCCTTCGTCGGCGCGGTCGACTTCGTCACCACGGCGGCCGTCCCGGGGAACCGCGAGACGACCGTCGTCACCGACCTCGCGCTCTTCACCCTGCGCTCGGGTCGGCTCGCGCTCGTCTCGCGGCGCGACGGGGTCCGGCCCGACGAGGTGCGCGAGCGGACCGGGTTCGAGTTCGAGGGGAACGGGGAGTCGGCCCCCGGTCCGACGGAAAGCGAGAGGAGCGCCCTGGCCTCGCTGGATCCCGCCGGGATCCGGCACGCCATGGTGTGACGGGCGCCCCCGGGGCGCGGGCTCGAGAGCCGGAGGAGGAGAGCGATGGGAGATCGGATGATGCGGGCGATCGTGATGCGGGAGTTCGGCGGGCCGGAAAAACTGCGCCTCGAGGAGGTGGAGGCGCCGGATCCGGGATCGCTGCGCGAGCGCGAGGTCCTGATCCAGGTGAAGGCGGTCGGGGTGTGCTACCACGACATCATCAACCGTCTCGGCAACCTGCCGCGCACCAGGCTCCCCTCGATCCTGGGGCACGAGATCGCCGGCGAGGTCGTGGCGGTCGGACACGGCGTGCCGGCGCTCCGCCCGGGGGATCGGGTCGCCACGATCCAGAGGGTCCACTGCGGCCGCTGCGACCTGTGCAAGCGGGGGCGGTCGACCCTGTGCAAGGAGGGGGTCTTCTTCGGCGAGGAGATCCCGGGCGGCTACGCCGAGTTCGTCGTGGCGGAGGAACAGGGCCTGGCCAGGATCCCGGACGGGCTGCGCGACGAGGAAGCCTGCATCTGCGCCTGCACCATCGGGACCGCCCTGCATGTGGTCCGCGCCCGGGGCGGCGTGCAGCTCGACGAGACGGTGCTCATCACCGGCGCGTCGGGCGGGGTCGGGCTCCACACCATCCAGGTCTGCCGGCTGATCGGCGCCCGCATCATCGCGGTGACCTCCTCGCCGCAGAAGGCCGATCGCCTGAAGGAGGCCGGGGCGGACGAGGTGATCGTCGCCCCGAACCTCAAGTTCGCTCAGGCGGCCCGCCGCCTGACCGGCGGCCGCGGCGTGGACGTGGCGCTGGAGATCACCGGGGCGCTCACCTTCGACCAGGCCATTCGCTCCCTGGCCCCCGCCGGCCGCCTGATCGTCGTCGGCAACCTCGAGACGAAGCCGGTGTCGTTCATGCCCGGCCTGGTCATCCTGAAGGAGCTCGAGATCAAGGGCTCGTTCGCGACCACCACACCCGAGCTGTCCGAATCGTTCCGCCTGGTCGCCGAAAAGAAGGTCCGTCCCATGGTGTCGCGCCTCATGCCCCTGGCCGACGCGGCCAAGGCGCACCAGCTGCTCTATGACCGCCAGGTCACGGGGCGCATCGTGCTCCAGGTGTAGCGGAGCGCTGGCCCCGGTTTCGGGATCCCACGGCCGTTGACACGGGCGCGCCGTCCCGGAGTATAATTCGCGCCCCAAAACCATCAGTCCAGCGCAGTTGCGTCCACGCGGGGCCTCGGTCCATGCCAGGGAGCATCAAGGGAGGGGGGCGGGAGCGCCCGGCGCAGCCCGCGGCGATGCCGGCAGTCCCCGCTCGCCCGGCGGCGTCCGCCCGTCCGGTCGCGTCCGCGCGACGCCTCACGTACAAGGACGCCGGCGTCGACATCGACGCCAAGATGCGCGCCATCCAGAAGATCCGGCTGATCGCCAGGGGCACCTTCAAGAAGGGCGTCCTGAGCGACATCGGGTCGTTCGGCGGACTGTACGACCTGGCCGCCGCGGGGCCGCTGCGCCGCCCGATCCTCGTGAGCAGCACCGACGGGGTCGGCACCAAGCTCAAGGTGGCGATTCTCGCCGGCCAGCACAAGACCATCGGCATGGACCTGGTGAACCACTGCATCAACGACATCCTGGTGCAGGGGGCGGTCCCTCTGTTCTTTCTGGACTACATCGCCATGGGGAAGGTGGATGCCGCCGTGATGACCGACGTGGTGTCGGGCATGGCGCGCGCCTGCCGGGACGCGGGCTGCGCCCTGATCGGCGGGGAGACCGCCGAGATGCCCGATCTGTACAAGCCGGGAGACTACGACCTGGCCGGGTTCATCGTGGGCGTGGTCGATCGCGACCAGGTGATCGACGGGTCGCGCATCGCGTCGGGGGACGTGCTGATCGGCCTGCCGTCCTCGGGGCTGCACACCAACGGCTACTCGCTGGCCCGGAAGATCTTCTTCGAGCGGCGGCGGTTCAGGCCGGACAGCCGGGTGCCGGAGCTGAACCGGACGGTCGCCGAGGAGCTCCTGCAGGTGCACCGTTCCTACCTGCCGGCTCTGCGGGGGTTGATCACGACCGGCGCCGTCTACGGGCTGGCGCACATCACGGGCGGCGGATTCACCGACAACATTCCCCGCATCCTGCCGCGCGGCATCGCGGCGCGCATCGACGTCGGGTCCTGGCCGGTGCCGCCGGTCTTCGACTACCTCAAGGCGGAGGGGCGGGTCGACGACGACGAGATGTTCCGGACCTTCAACATGGGGATCGGCATGGTCCTGGTGGTGCCGCTCCACCGGGAGAGCGAGGTCGTGAAGCACCTCGAGGGGCGCGGCGAGAAGCATTTCCGGATCGGCGAGATAGTCCGGGGCAACCGGAACGTGATCTACGCGCGGGGGAGCGAGCCGGCCCGCGCCGGCGTCCGGCCCGCGGCGAGGGAGTGAGGCATGCAGCTCTACGTGTGGTATCTCACGATCATGAGCCTCCTGTTCACGGCGAGCGCCGTGGTCCTGTTCGGCGCGGCCCTGGGGCAGGCGATGCGCCGCCGGATCGAGCGGGCCGCCGTCTACCTCGGCCTGACGCTCCTGTCGTGCATCGTGGCGGCCGGGTTTTATTTCTTCCGCCGGCTCCTCTGAGGACGTCCACGTGCCCGAGCGGACGCCCTCCGGGAACCTGATCGGCGTCCTGATTTCGGGGCGCGGCTCCAACCTGGTCGCGATCCTCGATCGCATCGACGCGGGAGACCTCGACGCGCGCGTCGCGCTGGTGATCAGCAACGAGCCGTCGGCCGCAGGGCTGGCGGCGGCGCGCGCCCGCGGCGTGCCCACCCTCGCCCTCGACCACCGCAAGTGCGCCACGCGCGAGGACCACGACCGGGAGATGGCGCGGGCCCTCGAGGCGGCGGGCGCGAGGCTCGTCTGTCTCGCGGGGTACATGCGGCTCCTGTCGGGATGGTTCGTCGATCGATTCAAGGGACGGATCCTGAACATCCATCCGTCCCTCCTGCCGTCCTTCCCCGGCACCTGCGCGCAGCGCCAGGCCCTCGAATCGGGGGTCCGGATCAGCGGCTGCACCGTCCACTTCGTCGACGAGAACGTGGACAGCGGGCCGATCGTCCTCCAGGAGGCGGTTCCGGTCCTGGATGGCGACACGCCGGAGTCCCTCGAGAAGCGCATTCTCGAGGCGGAGCACCGGGTCTACAGCCGCGCCATCGCCCTGTACTTCTCCGGAAGCCTGCGCATTACGGGCCGGCGGGTCCTGGGAGCGACCCCGGCCGGCTAGCCGGACGCGGACAGCGTCCGCCCGCGGACGCCGGGACGCGGTGTGCCCCGGGACCGCCAGGGGACGCCCGGCCGGTTTGAGGGCGGCGCGCATCGGGCCGGGCGGCGGCACGCCGCTTGCTCTTGTCCGAGGCGATGCCCGACGCCGCCGCCCGCCTCGCCGATCCGCAGAGACCCGGCGCCCCGGCCGGGGAATACCCCTGCGAGCCCTCCGCTGCGGCGGGCCCGGCGCGCGCCGCGAAAGGAGCGCGCGAGATCCCCCCGGGCGCCCTGCGGCCGCGGGAGAAGCTCCTGCGCTTCGGTCCCTCCGGGCTGAACCAGTCGGAGCTTCTGGCGGTTCTCCTCGGCACGGGGACCAGGGGACGCAGCGTCGTGCGCATCGCCGAGGACCTGGTGAGCGCGCACGGCGGGCAGGGCCTCCTGGGCCTGTCCCTGCAGGACTGGTCGAACGAGCGCGGTGTCGGCCGGGTGAAGGCGGCGCAGATGCTGGCGGCCTTCGAGCTGGGGCGCCGCCTCCTGGCCCCGCCGGGTGAGGAGCCGCGCGTCAGCTCCCCCGCGGAGGCCTACACGCTGGTGCGCGACCTCAGGAAGGCGCGCAAGGAGCACCTGATCGCCCTGTATCTCGACGCGCAGAACCGGCTGATCTGCCGGGAGACCGTGTCCATCGGCAGCCTGAACACCACGCGCACCCACCCGCGCGAAGTCCTGCAGCCGGCGATCGTCAATTCGGCCCTGGCCTTCATCCTGGTGCACAACCATCCGAGCGGCAGCCTCGACCCGAGCCGCGACGACGTGGAGTTCACCCGCACCATGGCGCGTGCCGGCGACCTGATGGGGATCAGCCTCTACGATCACCTGATCGTGAGCCGGCGGGGATTCGTCAGCCTGAAGGAGCGCGGGCTCCTCTAGGAGCCGGTCCGGATACGCGGACAGGCTCCTGCCGTCACGGGCGGTGCGCCACGTGATCCTTGCGAGCTTGGTATAGACTTCGCGCCATGACGGCAGCCGAGTTTCCCCCGGTTCCGGAGCAGATCGCCTACCTGCGCAAGGGGGTGGTCGAGATCATCCGCGAGGAGGAGCTCGTCTCCAAGCTGGAGCGCTCCAGGAAGACGGGGAGCCCGCTGACGATCAAGGTCGGCTTCGATCCGTCCGCCCCCGATCTGCATCTCGGCCACACCGTCGTCATCCGCAAGATGAAGCACTTCCAGGACATGGGGCACCGGGTCGTCTTCCTGATCGGCGATTTCACCGGGATGATCGGCGACCCGACCGGGCAGAGCAAGACGCGCCCGGTCCTGACGCGCGAGCAGGTGAAGCAGAACGCCGCGACCTACAAGAAGCAGGTCTTCAAGATCCTGCGCGCGAAGAAGACGGTGATCGAGTTCAACAGCCGCTGGCTCGGGAAGCTGGGGGCGGCGGGTTTCATCCAGCTCGCCTCCAAGTACACGGTGGCGCGGCTGCTCGAGCGCGACGATTTCTCGCGCCGCTACAAGGGGGGACAGCCGATCGGCCTCCACGAGTTCCTCTACCCGATCGCCCAGGCGTACGACTCGGTCGCCCTGAAGGCGGACGTCGAGATGGGGGGGACCGACCAGACGTTCAACCTGCTGGTCGGGCGGGAGGTGATGCGCGAGTTCGGCCTCGAGCCGCAGGTCGTCCTGACGATGCCGCTCCTCGAGGGCCTGGACGGCGTCGAGAAGATGAGCAAGTCGCTCGGCAACTACATCGGCATCAACGAGGCGCCCAAGGAGATCTACGGCAAGGCGATGTCCATCTCCGACACGCTGATGTGGCGCTACTGGGAGCTCTGCACCGACGCGACGCTCGCGGAGATCGAGGCGATGCGCCGGCGCGTGCAGGCGGGGGAGCTCCACCCCAAGCAGGCGAAGGCCGACCTGGCGCGCCGCCTGGTCGCCGACTACCACGGCGCGAAGGCCGCGGCCGATGCGGCGGCGGAGTTCGAGAGGATCTTCGCCCGCAAGGAGACGCCGGACGAGGTCCGCGAGGTCCGCCTGCCGTCGGCCGCGAATCCGGTGTGGGTGCCGAAGCTCCTGGTCGGGATCGGCCTCGCGAAGTCGAATGGCGAGGCCCGTCGCCTCATCGAGCAGGGCGGGGTCTACCTCGACGGCGAGCGCCTCTCCGATACGAGCCGCGAGGTCCCGGCGGCCGCCGCCTCCACGTATCTTTTCAAGGTGGGGAAGCGCCACTTCGTGCGGGTCAGCTTCGGCTAGCCCGAGTTTCGGGCCAGGATTCCCGCCGCATTCCCGGATCCTCTTCTAGGTCCCGGGGGCCGGGGGCTGCGACTCCTTCAGAAGGGCGCGGATCCGGTCGTCCGGCAGGCCGGTGAGGCTGTGCAGCTTCGAGATCGGCATGCCGGTGTGCCGCCGCACGAAGTCCTCGAGCGCCTCGGTCCCCGGCTCCGATTTCAGGTAGAACACCCGATCGAGGAGCGTCTCGATCTCGTCCCGCTGGGCCTGCGTGTCGTTCTTTCCAGCCCGGAGATCGAGGACGACGGTGGTCGAGCCCTGCCGGGCGAACGCGGCCAGGGTCCGGTCGTAGGCCGGATTGGACAGGGACGGACCGGGGATGGCGCTGGCCCGCAGGCGCTTCGCCTCCTCCTCGCTGCGATACACGGTCAGGCCGAGTCGTGAGCCCCCCTCGCGCGTAATGCGCTGCACGAACACCGTCTCGAGGCTGCCGAACAGGACGGGGGAGCGCTCCGCCGGCTGGGAGATCCCTTCGAGGCGGACGACGTTCGGCTCGGCCGCTCCCGTGGCCCCCTTCAAGTCGATGCGCAATCGCAGGGCCAGCCCCTCGTAGCGATCGCGGAGGTCCTTGAGGACCTCGCGCTCGATCGCCCCAAGGGGTGGGGCCGGGGCGACAAGCGCCGCCGCCAGGACGATCCAGGCGAGAACGGCTCCGGGAGCGGCGGCAGAACGAAGGGGGCGCATGGGTGCTTCAGGATACGCGACGCCGCGTTCCCGGGCGAATCCCCTCGGCCCAGGCGATGGCGAACCAGAGCGCGGCGTCCGGGCGGCGCTTCCAGGGCCCGAGCGCGGCGACCGCCTGGTCGAAGGTCCGCGCGGGCAGGAGCCCCCCTTCGACGATCGCCTCGCGCGCGCCGCCCACGACCCCCGCGAGGTTGTCGACGTACGCCTTGAAATCCGGCGAGCCGGAGCAGGACCCGAAGAAGATCCAGGTGTTGCGCCGCGGCCGGGCTCCCGCCTCGTGGAGCAGGCTGACCAGGCGGCGTCCGACCGCCGGGTCGTTCCCGAGCCGGTCGAAGCTCCGGATGTAGGCGCGCCAGAGGGGCGTGAAGCCGGCCGGCTCCGGCCAGAGGCGAATCACGTCGTGGTCGTCGTCCTCCAGGACGATGCGGCCGCCGGGCCGGACGGCCCGGACCATCGCCCGGACGACGCGCAGGGGATCCGGGACGTGCTCGAGAAGGAAGCGGGTGTGGGCCACGTCGAACGATCCCCATTCTTCCCGCCGGAGCGGCAGGGAGAGGGCGTCACCGCGCCGCCACGCGACCAGATCGCTCTCGCCGTCGCGCCGGGCGGCGCGCTCCGCGCCCAGGATCTGCTCGCGGCTGCGCTCGATGCCGAGCACGCGGGCGCCGGGACCGGCGGCGCGCGCCATGTCGCGCGCGAACTGCCCGAGACCGCTGCCGACCTCGAGGATCCGCCGGGCGCCCGCGGGAGCGAGCTCCCGCAGGGAGGCCCGGTTGATCAGCGTGTTGAGCCGCGCCAGCCGCTTCTGCTCGGGCGGACGGGTGCCGTGCAGGTATTGCGAGCGGACCACTGCCATGCCGCGGATCCTCCCGGCGGTCCGGATGCCCCTCGGTCCGTCAGCGCCCCGGCGCCGGCTGGAGATCCGACGTGCAGAACGGGCAGCGCGTCGCCCGGAGCGGAATGCTCGAGACGCAGCGCGGGCAATCGCGGGTCGTGGGGGCCGCGGCCGGCGCGGGCTTCTGCCCCTTCAGGCGATTCAGCTGCTTGACCAGGAGAAAGATCACCAGGGCCACGATGACGAAGTCGAGGACGGTGTTCAGGAACAGGCCGTAGTTGATCGTGGGCGCGCCGGCCGCCTTGGCCTCGGCGAGGGTGGCGTACGGGGTCCCGGACAGGTTGACGAACAGGCCGGAAAAATCGACGCGGCCGATGAGGAGACCTATCGGCGGCATCAGCACGTCGTTCACGACGGACGTGATGATCTTCCCGAACGAGGCGCCGATGATGATCCCGACCGCCATATCGAGGACGTTCCCCTGCAGCGCGAACTTCTTGAACTCCTGAAGCATGGGTCGCCTCCTTCAGATGAACAGCGGCGCCAGGACCAGGGTGATCGTCGACAGGAGCTTGATCAGGACGTGCAGGGACGGTCCGGCCGTGTCCTTGAACGGATCGCCGACGGTGTCTCCCACGACGGCGGCCTTGTGCGGCTCGGATCGTTTGCCGACCACCTGTCCGTCCACCTTGAACAGCCCCGACTCGATGTACTTCTTGGCGTTGTCCCAGGCGCCGCCGCCGTTGTTCATCACCGTGGCCATCAGGATGCCGGCGATCGTGCCGACCATCAGGACACCGGCGACCGACTCGGCGCCGACGTGGCCGTAAGGGGACAGATACTTGAAGGAGTAGCCGACGGCGACCGGCGTGAGGACCGCCAGGAGACCGGGCGCCACCATGGCCTTCAGGGCCCCGACGGTCACGATGTCGACGCAGCGGGCGTAGTCCGGCCTGGATGTCCCCTTCATGATCCCGGGGTTCTCACGGAACTGCCGGCGCACCTCGTTGATCACGACCTGGGCCGCGCGTCCGACCGCCTTGATCGCCATGGAGGAGAAGACGAAGACCAGAGTGGCGCCCAGGAGGCCGCCGACGAAGACCGGCACGCGGGTCAGATCCACTCCGATGACGGTCCCGGTGATCTTGGCGACCTCGTCCAGGTAGGCGCTGAACAGCAGGAAGGCGGCCAGGGCGGCCGAGCCGATGGCGTACCCCTTGGTCAGGGCCTTGGTCGTGTTGCCGACGGCGTCCAGGCGGTCGGTCTTCTGCCTTATCGCCTCCGGCTGCTTCGACATCTCGATGATGCCGCCGGCGTTGTCGGTGATCGGGCCGAACGTGTCCATCGCCAGGATGTAGGCGCACGGCGCCAGCATTCCCATCGTGGCTATCGCCGTGCCGTAGAGCCCCGCGCCCGCCATGTCGCCGAGCGCCATCTTGCCGCACCAGTAGGAGCCCATCAGGGCCGCCGACACGGTCAATACCGGAAGCCCGGTGCACTCGAACCCGACCGCCAGGCCGCTGATGATGTTGGTCGCCGGCCCCGTGATCGACGCCTCGGCGATGGAGCGGACCGGGCGGTAGCGGTACTCCGTGTAGTACTGGGTGATCAGCACGAACGCGAAGGCCGTGACGATGCCGATGATCCCGGCCAGGAGCAGGTATCCCTGCCGGACCTCGCCCGCGTACCCCGCGACCGGCTTGAGCAGCATGTAGACGGCGGCGGCGAACCCGAGCATCGCCAGGATCGTCGTCACCAGGTAGCCGCGGTTGAGGGCGCGCATCGGGTCCTCGTCCTCACGGCAGCGCACGGCAAACACTCCGACCGTGGTGGCGATCAACCCGAAGGCGCGGGCCAGCAAGGGGAACAGGATGCCGCCCATCCCGAACACGGGATAGAGCGCGATCCCGAGGATCATGGCCCCGACGTTCTCCGCCGCGGTCGACTCGAACAGGTCGGCGCCGCGGCCGGCGCAATCGCCGACGTTGTCACCGACCAGGTCGGCGATGACCGCCGGGTTGCGCGGGTCATCCTCCGGGATGCCGGCCTCGACCTTGCCGACGAGATCGGCGCCGACGTCCGCCGCCTTCGTGTAGATTCCGCCGCCGAGCTGCGCGAACAGGGCGACGAACGAGGCGCCGAAGCCGAACCCGACGATCTGGAGCGGCACGTGCCGGTAGTCCTGCATCCCGCCGAACAGGTAGAACAGGCCGCCGACCCCCAGGAGGCTCATCGACACGACCGACAGGCCGCTCACCGCGCCCGCGCGCAGGGCGATCTGCAGCGCCTTGTTGAGGCTCGTTATGGCGGCCGCCGCGGTCCGGATGTTGGCCCGGATCGACACGTACATCCCGATGTAGCCGGCGATGGCCGAGCAGAGGGCGCCGGTGATGAACGACAGGGTGATCTTCCAGGCCACCCCGGAGCCCATCTCGGCGATGTTCTTCACCTCGCGGTTGGCGAAATAGAAGCCGAAGATGAGGAGCGCCGCCACCACCGACAACGCGGCGATGGTCCGGTACTGGCGCCTCAGGAACGCTTCGGCTCCTTCGCGGATGGCGTCCGAGATCTGGCGCATCGCGGCCGTGCCGGTGTCGGCTGCCAGGACGTGCTTCGCCAGGAAAGCGGCCACGACCAGGGACAGCACGCTGATGGTGATGACCAGCGGCAGAACGGTACCGACGTCCATGAACACCCTCCTGAGCTCGTTCGGATCGAGAGGGGCGCCACGACGTGCGTTGCGGGGGCGACCCTCGCTGGGTTGTGGGGCCCGGGGGCCCCCGAAGACGCGGGAGATTATCCTTCCTGCCCCTTTTGCGTCAAGCGGATGTGGCCCTGTTGCGTCCGCCGCGCAGGTAGGCTACGCTTCGCCGCGCTTCTCGGTCGCAGCACGCACCTTCTCGACGCGAGGCCCATGGCTCAACCGGCCGCAGCGGTCGAAGACAAGTCCACCGGCCTCATCCGCGGGCTCGGATTGCTCGACTCGACGATGATCGTCGCCGGGTCGATGATCGGCAGCGGCATCTTCATCGTGTCGGCCGACATCGCGCGGCACACCGGCTCGGCCGGCGGGCTTATCCTCACCTGGGTCATCACCGGTCTCCTGACGATCACGGCCGCGCTGTCGTACGGCGAGCTGGCGGCGATGATGCCGACGGCCGGCGGCCAGTACGTCTACCTGCGCGAGGCGTACTCGCCGCTCTGGGGCTTCCTCTACGGCTGGACGCTCTTCCTGGTGATCCAGAGCGGCACGATCGCGGCGGTGGGGGTCGGGTTCGCGCGCTACCTCGGCGTCCTGGTGCCGTGGATCTCGCCGACCGCGTGGATCGTCGAGCCGATCAACATTTCGGCCGGCTATGCCCTCAGCCTGTCGCGGCAGCAGCTCGTGGCGATCGTGATGATCGCGTTCCTGACCTACCTCAACACGCGCGGCCTGAGGGTCGGCAAGCTCATCCAGAACGTCTTCACCTCGGCGAAGACGCTGTCGCTCGTGGCCCTCATCGTCCTGGGCGTTGTCATCTTCCGGAACGCCGAGGTCGTCGCGGCGAACTTCGCCGGGACGTTCACCCCGCGCGATCCCGTGACCATAAGGCCCGATGTCTCCTTCATGCCGGCCGTCACGGCCGCGAGCGGCCTGTTCGGCCTGGTCGTCGCGTTCTGCGTGGCCCAGGTGGGATCGCTCTTCTCGTCCGACGCCTGGAACAACATCACCTTCATCGCCGGCGAGGTGAGGGACCCGAAGCGGAATGTCCCGCTGTCGCTGGCCCTCGGCACCGGGCTGGTGATGGCGCTCTATGTCCTGGCCAGCCTCGCGTACCTGTGCGTGCTGCCCCTGGCCGGCATCCAGCACGCCCCCGACGACCGCGTCGCCACGGCCGCCCTGCAGGCGATCTTCGGCAACGTCGGGGCGGCGATCATGGCGGTGGCGATCGTCATCTCGACCTTCGGGTGCAACAACGGGCTGATTCTCGCCGGGGCCAGGGTGGTCTATGCCATGGCGCGCGACGGCCTGTTCTTCCGCTCGACCGGGACTCTCAACGACCGCCACGTCCCGGGCATGGCCCTGGTCATCCAGGGGATCTGGACCGCCTTCCTCGTCCTGCCGCGGACCCGCCTGCGCGACGCCGCGGGGAGCCCGCTGCTCGATCCGGTGACCGGCGCGGAGACCTACGGCAACCTGTACAGCAACCTGCTCGACTACGTCATCTTCGCGGCCGTGACCTTCTACGTCCTGACCATCGCCGGCATCTTCGTGCTGCGCCGCAAGCGGCCGGAGGTCGAGCGCCCCTATCGCGCCTTCGGCTATCCGATCGTCCCCATCCTGTACATTCTCGCTTCGACGATCATCCTGCTCGTCCTGATCACCTACAAGACCCAGACGACCTGGCCGGGCCTGGTCATCATGCTGACGGGGCTGCCGGTCTACTTCCTCTGGCGGCGGCTGGGCGGGGCGACCGCCGCGCGCTAGGTTGTCCGCGGGAGCGAAATCCCGCGAATCAAGTTGAAACCCCGTCCCTCCCGCCGTACGCTTCACGACATCGCCGCCGCCTTTCCACATCGTGGTCGACATGCGCCATGCGCCAGTCGGTTCCTCACGGAATCCAGCCGTTTCCGAGGACCTCCTCCGAGTCAGCGCCCCGACCGGACGGAAGTTTCATGTGACCTCGGGTGATGCTGTGGCGACAATACAGGCAGAGAGCCATCGCCGGGCTCGGAGCAGCTTCGCTTGCTAGACATCTGAGGAGGGGACACCGTGACACACCCTGCCGACGGATCCGCCCGACGAGCCTGCCTGCGCGCAATCCCGGTCGTTGTTTCCCTGGCGGCGTTGGCCGCCGTGGGGATGGCCCTCCTCGCGGCCCCCGCCGGGGTGGACGAGGAGGACCCCTTCGTCGCGAAGCTGATGGAGATGGACGCCAGGAAGATGGCCGGCCTCCAGCTGCCACCCGCAACGCTCCGGCCCGCCGGGTTCGCGGTCTTCGGGGAGGACTTCAAGTCCCCGCGCCGCGTCGACGGCGAGCCGAAGGGGCTGCTGCGCACGAACATCGCGGACATCGACCCGAAGAACCCGGAAGCGGCCCTGCGCGGCCTGCCGGCCGATCTGAAGTTCGGGGACACCGAGGTCACGCGCCTGGGGGCCAGAGGACTTCTGGCCCACGGACCGAACTACCTCATGCTGAAGCCGGAGGCGATCGCGGCGAAGGGGCTGGACGCCGTGCTCGACGGCATCCGCCGGGACGTCAGGTCGATCGTCGACTACCGAGCGAACTCGACGATCCTGGCGTACGTCGAGGCGGGGCAGATCGGCAGGCTGCGGCAGAACGAGGACGTGGCGTTTTTCTACGCGATGCCGCCGGCGGACAAGATCGACATGACGACGGGCCGGCGCCCGCTGATCAACAAGGAGAGGGCGCTCGACCCGACGTTCCTGCTCGAGATTGCGATGGTGCCGGGCAGCGGCGCCGCGGCGAAGGAGCGCCTGGCGAAGGCTGCCGGCGTGCAGGATGTGGCCGATTACGGTGTGGACGGTTCCTCCTACCTGGTCAAGGCCGACCACAAGTCGCTCGCGAAGATCGCCCGCCTGCCCGAGGTCCTGCACATCCAGGAGTCGCTGGAGATGATGCAGCTGAACTCCAGGGTCCCGGTGATGGTGCAGGCCGGCTCGGCGGAGGACGCGCACTTCATCCGTCCCTTCGATGACGCGGGCGTGGACGGCGGTGGCATCGACACGAACGCCGACGGCCAGAGGGTGAACAACGGTACGGACACGGTGCCGCCTCAGCTGGTGGGCGTCATCGACAACGGCATCTCGGCCGACACGCCCAGCTT